>Ga0209157_1000001_pt1 | contig 326145 bp, 330 predicted proteins | sample GraSoiAngelo_135_FD_185892 | JGI IMG/M metagenome (GOLD analysis project Ga0209157, IMG submission 185892) | Grasslands soil microbial communities from the Angelo Coastal Reserve, California, USA - 14_0929_05_40cm (SPAdes) (version 2) | ecosystem: Environmental > Terrestrial > Soil >... | reverse complement strand
GTCTCCAAGGCCATCTTCCTGGGCGGCGTGACGCGGCGGTTCCCGGAGCTGCGCTTCGCCTTCCTCGAGGGCGGTGTGGGCTGGGCCTGCCAGCTGTTCGGCGACCTGATGGAGCACTGGGATCGGCGCAACCGCCGGGCGCTGGAGAACATGGACCCGCGCACGCTCGACCGCGCCCTGCTGATGAGCCTCGCCGAGAAGTACGGCGATCCCGACGTCGCGGAGGCCTTGCGCAAGCGCGACGGCTGGCCGGACCACGACGCCGGCCTGACGGGCGGCGTCGAGGACCTCGACGATTTCTCCGCCTGCAAGATCACCAGGAAGCAGGACTGGATCGACCTCTACGCCAAGCCGTTCTTCTTCGGCTGCGAGGCCGACGACCGGGCCACCGCGTGGGCGTTCAGCAAGAACAATCCGTTCGGCTCCAAGCTCAACGCGATCTACAGCTCGGACATCGGCCACTTCGACGTGATCGACATGCGCACCCCGCTGCCGGAGGCGTACGAGCTCGTCGAAGAGGGCTGCATCACCCCGGACAATTTCCGTGATTTCGTCTTCGCGAACACCGTGCACCTCTGGGGCACGCAAAATCCAAAGTTCTTCGAGGGGACGACGGTGGCCAAGGCGGCCGCGGCGGAGCTGGCGCGCGGGCAGGCGTTCGTGACAGTCAACTAGACGGCGTGCATCGGGTACGGCCGGCGCCCCGGCTCAGTGCTTGAGGGCTCCGGCCGTCAACCCCTCGACGAACTCTCGCTGGAACACGAAGTAGAGCACGAGCACCGGCACCGAGAACAGCACGAGCGAGGCCGCCAGGATCGGGTAGTTGCCGTAGAACTCGCTCGAGAGCAGCGCGTAGATCCCCGTCGGCAGGGTCCGCATTCGCCCCTCGGTGATGAACGTCAGCGCGAACAGGAACTCGTTCCAGTTCTCATGATCGGGTGCGTCGTCCCACGGCCGATCGCGTGGGTCTCGAGCGTGGACGCCGCCGGCGTCCCCAATCTGGCCCCGTTCAGCTACTTCATGGCGATCACCCACGACCCGCCGACGGTCGCGTTCTCGTCCTCACCACGCGCGACGGCCGGCGGCGGGCGCGGCAAGAAGGACACCTTGCGTAACGTCGAGACGACGCGCGAGTTCGTTGTGAACGTGGTCGACGACCCACTGGCCGAGCAGATGAACGTGACCTCCGGCGACTACGCGCCGGAGATCGATGAGTTCACGCTGGCCGGGTTGGCGTCGGCGCCGAGCGCGAGGGTAAGAGTCCCACGGGTGGCGGCGGCGCCAATCAACATGGAGTGCCGCGTCGTGCAGATCATCCCGATCGGCAATCTCCCGAGCAATCTCGTGATCGGGGAGGTCGTGCACCTGCACATTCGGGACGACGTCTACGATCCGGCGAGCGGGCGGCTTGACATGCACCGGCTGCGCCCGGTGGGACGCCTTGCGGGCCATCTGTACACCCACGTCCACGAGATCTTCGAGATGAAGCGCCCGGCGGTCGATTACAAGGGCTGAGTCTGCCTTGACAGCTCGCTCGGCGCTGGGCTAGATGTAGCCCTCAGAGCGCGCCGCCTCGCGGCGCCTCACCGGAGGTGGCCAACTCGCTGGCCTCGGTCGGGATTCGCACGCGCGTCCGCCCCGTGGAGCGCGCCACGTTCTTCGAGGTCTGGAAAGCCAAGAAGCCGGCGGCGATGATCCTGGCGGCCCCGGCGGCCCTCGGCAATGCGGCGACCCGCCTGGAGGCATTCGTCATCAGCGGCGCGACGTACGCCTATGGCGGCTATCCCGACATCGACGACCTGTTCGTGCAGCAGGCGCGCGAGCGCGACCGCAAGCGGCGGGAGACCTTGCTGTACCAGATCCAGAAGCTGATGCACGAGCGCGTGATGCACGCGCCGATCTTCGAGCCCGCCACGTTGCACGGCATCGGCCCGCGGCTCGAAGAGTCGGCGGTCGGTCTGAACCCGCTCCTCTACTTCGCCGCGCCCTATGAGGAGATGCGGCTGAGGAGGCAGTGACAAGGAGGTTTGCCATGAGCAGCGCCAAGCTTCCGACTCCTGACGAGCTCAAAGCCGTCGGCCGTCAATTGGGGATGAGCCTCTCCGACACCGACGTCGCGTTCTTCCTGGAGACCATGGGCGGAACCCTCGGGGCCTATCACGCGATCGAGGCGATGGCCGACCCGATGCCGCCCGTGAAGTACCCGCGCACACCCGGTTATCGCCCGGAGGGTGCGGCGAACAAATACAACGCCTGGTACTACAAGAGCGACGTGCAGGGCGCGCCCTCGGGCAAGCTGCGCGGCAAGCGCATCGCGCTGAAGGACAACGTGTGCCTGGCCGGCGTGCCCATGATGAACGGCGCTTCCACCTTGGAAGGCTACGTTCCCGACGTCGATGCCACCATCGTGACGCGCATGCTCGACGCGGGCGGCACGATCGTGGGCAAGGTGCACTGCGAATACTTCTGCTTCTCCGGCGGCAGCCACACGAGTGCGGCGGGCCCCGTGCAGAATCCGCGTCGCCCGGGTTACTCGGCGGGCGGCTCGTCCTCGGGCAGCGCGGCGGTGGTGGCGGCGGGAGAAGTCGACATGGCGATCGGCGGCGACCAGGGCGGCTCGATCCGCATCCCGGCGGCGTACTGCGGCGTCTATGGCCTGAAGCCGACGCACGGGCTCGTGCCGTATACCGGGATCTTTCCCATCGAGACGACGCTCGATCATACGGGCCCGATGACGGCGACCGTGGCCGACAACGCGCTGCTGCTCGAAGTGCTGGCCGGGCCCGATGGGCTCGATCCGCGCCAGGTGAACGTCAAGACGGCGGCCTACACCAACGCGCTGACCGGTGACGCGCGAGGCATGAAGATCGCGGTCGTGAAGGAAGGCTTCGGCCACGCGAACTCGGAGGCGGACGTCGACGCGCTGGTGCGCAGAGGGGCCGTGACGTTCAAGCAGCTCGGCGCGCAGGTCGACGAGGTGTCGATCCCGCTGCACCTGGCCGGCCCCGCCATCTGGACGCCGATCGCCGTCGAGGGCGCGACCTGGCAGATGCTGAACGGCAACGGGTTCGGCTTCAACTGGAAGGGACTTTACGTGACGAGCCTCATCGACGCGCACTCGGCCTGGCGGCAGCGGGCCGACGAGTTCTCCGACACCTTGAAGACCACGATCCTGTTCGGGCAGTACGCGCTGAACAAGTATCGTGGACATTACTACGCGAAGTCGCAGAACCTGGCGCGCTCGCTGCGCACCGCATACGACGCGGTGCTGAAGGATTACGACCTGTTGCTGATGCCGACGCTGCCGTTGAAGGCGACGCCCCTGCCGTCGCCGGGAGCGCCGCGCATGGAGATCATCCAGCGGGCTTTCGAAATGCTGGCGAACACCGCGCCCTTCGACGTCACCGGACATCCGGCTATGAGCGTGCCCTGCGGGCTCAGCGACGGGCTGCCGGCCGGGATGATGCTGATCGCGAAGCACTGGGACGAGGCGGCGATCTACCGAGCCGCGTCGGCCTTCGAGAAGGCGGGAGGTCCTCGCGGTCAGGCCACGTGAAAGCGCTCTGATTCAGGGGGCTTCGACCAGAGCTCCCCGGCTCCCTTCATCGCCACGGCGCGCTCCGGGCTGGCTCGCCAGCGATCGTAGATGTCGTTGCTCGTCCACACGACGAGCGTGGTGATTTTCGTCGCGTCGCTGGTCGAGTACAAGGTGTGGCGGCTAACGAAGCCCGGCGCGCCGCTCTGTGCCAGGCCGTTGCGGTCCAGGAGCTTTTTGGCCTCGTCGACCTTATCGGCTTTCGCCCAGTGATGGGTCAGCACGCCTATCATGAGTTTGCCACCTTCCGTTCTGACGGCGCCTCGCGGTCGGCCATCCGACGCGGAGGTTAGAACCCCGCGACGTAGGGCAGCTTCCGCGCCGTCGTCTCGATCGCCGCGCCCGCCTCCAGCAGCACCGCCGTCGAGTCCCACGTGCCCCCCACGAGCTGATTGCGCGGCCCGTCGGGGATGGTCGCCTTGACCGTGCGGTCGCCGAAGCGCACCTCTTGCTTCTCCACGTCCACCGTCATCGGCGACTGCGGCGAGCGGCCGATCTCACGCTGGAGCCACTCCAGATCCTCCTGCGAGGCGCGCAGGCACGGAATGCCGAGCATCACGCAGTTGCCGAAGAAGATCTCGCCGAACGACCCGCCGACGATGGCGGCGATGCCCCAGCGCATCAGCGCCTGCGGCGCGTGCTCCCGCGACGAGCCACAGCCGAAGTTCTGACCGACGACCAGCACCGACGCGCCCTTGTACACGGGGGAATTGAACGGGTGCTCGGGGTTCTGCTTGCGCGCGTCCTCGAACGCGTGCTGCCCCATCGTCTCGAACGTGACTTCCTTCAAGAAGCGCGCGGGGATGATGCGGTCCGTGTCGATGTCGTTGCCGGGCAGGGGGATGCCGCGGCCCGTGATCTGACGACGCGTGTAATCGGTGGCCGCGCTCATTTCAGGATCTCTCTCACGTCGGCGACGGCGCCGGTGATCGCGGCGGCCGCGACCATGGCGGGGCTCATCAACAAGGTACGCCCGGTCGGACTCCCTTGCCGGCCGATGAAGTTGCGGTTGCTCGACGACGCGCTCATCTCGCGACCGACCAGCTGATCCGGATTCATGCCCAGGCACATCGAGCAGCCGGCCTTGCGCCACTGGAAGCCCGCGGCCTGGAAGATCTCGTGCAGCCCCTCGGCCTCGGCCGCCTTCGCGACCTGCTGGGAGCCCGGCACGATCAGCGCGCGCACGCCCTTGGCCACCTTGCCCTTCTTCGCCACCTCGGCCGCGATGCGCAGGTCGGAAAGGCGGCCGTTGGTGCACGAGCCGACGAACGCGACGTCGATCTTCGCGCCCTTGATCGGCTGGCCGGCCTGGAAGCTCATGTGGGCGAGCGCTTCGCGGAAGGTCGAGCGATCGGACTCGGGCGCCGACTCGGGGGCGGGAATCCGCTGGCTCACCCCCACCGACATGCCCGGGTTGATGCCCCAGGTCACCATCGGCTCGATAGCGCCGCCGTCCAGCCGCGCAACGTCGTCGAACGACGCGCCCGGCGCGCTCGCCACCGATTTCCACCACGCGGCGGCCTTGTCGAACGCCGCACCAGCCGGCGCGTACTGCCGGCCGCGCAGGTAGTCGATCGTCGTCTGGTCGGGGTTGACGTAGCCGCAGCGCGCCCCGCCCTCGATCGACATGTTGCAAACGGTCAGGCGCTCCTCCATCGTCATGCGATCGATCACCGGCCCGGCGTATTCGTACGCGTAACCGACTCCGCCTTTTACTCCCAGGCGGTTGATAATCGCCAGGATCACATCCTTCGCATACACGCCCTTCGCGAGCGCGCCGTCCACGCGCACCTGCCGGAGCTTCGGCCTGGCCATCGCGAGGCACTGCGTGGCCAGCACGTCGCGCACCTGCGTGGTGCCGATGCCGAAGGCGATGGCCCCGACGGCGCCGTGAGTCGAGGTGTGGCTGTCGCCGCACGCGATCGTCATGCCCGGCTGCGTCAGGCCGAGCTCGGGGCCGATCACGTGCACGATGCCCTGCTTGCCCGTTGACATGTCGAAGAGCGGCAGGCTGAAGTCCTTCATGTTGCGGATCATGTGGACCGCCATCTCCTCCGCCAGCGGGTCGGCGTAGGGGCGGGTCTGGTCGGTCGTCGGGATGATGTGGTCGAGCGTGCCGAAGGTGCGCTCGGGCATGCGCACCTTGAGCTTCGAATCGCGCAGCATCTGAAACGCCTGCGGCGTCGTCACCTCGTGGATCAGGTGCAGGCCGATCAGGAGCTGGGTCTGCCCGGACGGCAAGGTCCGGACGGTGTGCGCGTCCCACACTTTGTCGAGCAACGTCTTGGCCATGCGACTCCTCCTCTGAACTGACGGCGCGTATGCTGCCTCAGGCCAACCATGTAGTCCAGTGAAACGTTCTGTAGCGAATGGTAAGCTCTGCTTCATGGTCGACGCCGCGCTCTTTCCCGCGCTCGAGACGCTCCTGGCCGTGGCGCGCACGGGCTCGGTGGGCGCGGCGGCGCGCCAGCGCCGAATCACCTCGTCGGCGGTGAGCCAGCAGATCCGGAAGCTCGAGACGCACTTCGGTATCAAGCTCTTCGAGCGGGCGGGCCGCGGCGTGCGTCTCACGGCCACCGGCGAGACGGCGCTGCCCGTCGTGCGCGAGCTCTGGAGCGGCGCCGAGTCGGCCTTCGGCCAGCTCGCGGAGCTCGCCGGGCGTCCGGCCACCACCTTGCGCGTCGCGGCCAGCGACTATCTCGGCAAGGGGCTCCTGGCCCCGGTGCTGCGCGACCTGCTCGACGAGGAACCGCCGATGCGCTTCGAGATCGTCACCACCCACTCGCGCGCGGGCGTGCGGCTCGTGGCCGAGGGCGACGTCGACCTCGCGGTGGTCACGGGGCAGGAGACGCCGCGCGGCCTGGAGGAGCAGCATCTGTTCGATCAGCCCTTCGTGTGGGTGGGGCCGCGGCGCGGTCGCGACCGCACGCCGCTGACCGTGCGGCTGCGCCGCGAGCCCGTCCTGCGCCTGGCCGCCGAGAGCCGGGGCCGCGCGCTGCTCGATCAGTACTTCGCGGACGAGCGCATCCGGCCCGTGTCGACCATCGACGTGCCGAGCGTCTCGCTGCTGCTCTCCTACGTCTCGGGCGGGCTCGGCATCGGGCTGGTGCCGGCGCTGGCGCTCGCCGAGGCGCCGGCCGACCGCGTCGTGAGCGCGCCCGCGCGCGTGCCGGCGCTGCCGGTCTCGTTGATCTGGCGCCCGAGCGCGCGCCGTCAGCCCGCGCTCGCGCGGCTCGCGTCGCTCCTGGCCGGCGCCGGCGCGCGCGCTGGAGCACGTCTGGCGCGACGCTCGCGCTGACCGCGGCCCATTGCGGCCCGCAGTATCCTGGGCGTATGCTGTGATTCCTCGGTCCGACGACCGGCCACAAACTTCATCATTCATTGGCGCGCAACACGGAGGCGTAACATGGCACTGCGGATCAACAGCGAAGCACCCAACTTCACCGCCGATACGACCCAGGGGAAGATCAACTTCCACGACTGGATCGGGAACGGCTGGGTCATTCTCTTCTCGCACCCCAAGGATTTCACGCCGGTGTGCACGACCGAGCTCGGCTACATGGCTGGTCTGAAGCCGGAGTTCGACAAGCGGAACTGCAAGATCATCGGGCTCAGCGTCGACCCGGTCGGCGACCATCAGCGCTGGGCGAAGGACATCGAGGACACGTCGGGTCACGCCGTGACATATCCGATGATCGGCGATCCCGAGCTGAAGATCGCGATGGCCTACGACATGCTGCCGGAGGGCGCCGGCACGACGTCGCAGGGCCGGACCCCGGCCGACAACGCGACGGTGCGGTCGGTGTTCGTCATTGGACCCGACAAGAAGGTCAAGGCGATGCTGACCTACCCGATGTCGACGGGCCGTAACTTCGACGAGGTGCTCCGGCTCCTCGACTCCTGCCAGCTCACCTCGAAGCACAAGGTGGCCACGCCGGTGAACTGGAAGCAGGGGCAGGACGTCATCATCGTCACCGCGGTCTCGGACGACGAGGCGAAGAAGACCTACCCGGCTGGCTTCAAGACGGTGAAGCCGTACCTGCGCACCGTCGCCCAGCCGAAGTAGTCGCCGTCCCACGTTCGGCCGGTGGCTTTGGTCATGAGCCACCGGCCGGCTCTCGTCACGCGCCGTCGGCGCTCATTCCCGCACCGCGTAGGTCACCACCGGCTCGTCGAAGAACTGCGTGGGCGTCAGCTGATCGCGCACGCCTCGCGCCCGGCGCTCTACGTCAGTCCCCGAGAAACTCGACCTCGAGCACGTCGCCGGGCCGCGCGCCCTTGACGAACACCGGGCCCGTGAGCGGGTGGATGGCGCCCGCTTCCATCTTCGCCATGTCGGCCTCGGCGGTGCCGGGGCCGAGCTGGCCGTCGACGCCGTCGCGCGTGGCCAGGACGACTTCCTCGCCCTCGGCCACGGTGACGAGCGGCGGAATGTCCGGATGGAAGCGATTGTGACCGGTCGTCGGCTGATCTCTCAGACGCTTGCCACGGTCGATCTCGACGCTCTTCATGATGGTTCTCCTGTAGACTACGCGGCCATCATGACCGACAAGCCCCCGCACGTCTACGTCATCCTCGGGAACGCCCAGTGGGACTTCGCCGATTGCCAGACCGCGCTGAGCCGCGTCCCCGCGCGCATGTTCTCGCTGCCCCAGACCGAAGTCGAGGACGAGATGATCGCGCGCACGCGCGACGCCGACGCGCTGGTCGTCTCGTCCGCGCCGGTCACGCGCGGCGTGATGAGCGCGCTCGAGGGCCTGAAGGTCGTCGTGCGCACGGGCGTCGGGTACGACGTCATCGACGTGCCGGCCGCCACGGAGCTGGGCGTGATCGTCGTCAACATCCCCGACCTCTGGATCCGCGAGGTCGCGAACCACGCGCTCGCGCTGCTCCTGGCCTGGAACCGCGGGGTCGTCGTCATGGACCGGCAGGTGCGCGCCGGCGCGTGGAGCGGGCGAGTGCCCGGCAGCCACACCGGGGCGCTGCACGGCGAGACCGTGGGCATCGTTGGCCTCGGCAACATCGGCAGCGCCTTCGCGCGGCGCGTGGCCGCGCTCGAGACGAAGGTGATCGCGTGCGACCCCTACGTCGACGACGAGCGCTTCGCCGCGCTCGGCGTCGAGCGCGTCTCGCTCGAGACCCTGGCCGAGCGCGCCGACTACGTCTCCGTTCACACCCTGCTGAACGCCGAGACCCGCCACCTGATCGGCGAAGCGTTCTTCACGCGCATGAAGCCGACGGCGATTTTGATCAACACGTCGCGCGGCCCGGTCGTTGACGAGCAGGCCCTGGCCCGCGCGCTGCGCGACAAGCGCCTGGCCGGTGCCGCCCTCGACGTGTGGGAGGAGGAGCCGGTGGCGGCGAGCAATCCGCTCCTGAAGATGGACAACGTCATCGCCACCCCGCACGCTGCCTACTATTCATCGGCGGCGGTGGCGCAGATACCCGGGCGGTGCGGCGAGGAGGTGGCGCGCGTGCTCACGGGGCAGCGGGCGCGGAACGTGGTGAATCCGGAGGTCTACGCGCCGGGGGCCGCACGCCGGGCCCGCTGAGGGGAAGCGGGCCGGAGATGAGACCACTCGCCAAGGTCGGGCTCGTCGGCGCCGGATGTATCGGCGCACTCTCGCTCGCCGTCGCGGCGGTGGCTTCGGTCTTCGCCTGTGTCGCGTTCGTCTGGTTTCGCGATTTTCACTCGCCCTGACACCGGGGGCCGCAGGTGTCCGCTGCCCGTCCAGTGTGCTACGCTTCGCGGGCGCGCCGGCGAGCGACGATACCCCACGCAGTGTGCGCTGCAGGCCGTCGCGGGGACTGGGGCCCCGCCGGCCGAGGCGCACCTACTAACGAGCGAGGTGCAACAGTGCGGCCGAACAAGATCAAGCAGATGTGGCGCGACGGGAAGTTCGTCACCCTGGGCTGGCTCTCCGTGTCCCACGGCTTCACCGCCGAGGTGATGGCGCGCCAGGGCTTCGACGCCCTCTGCGTCGACATGCAGCACGGCACGACCGACATGAACGACGTGTGGCCGATGCTGCAGGCGATCTCGCAGACCGACACGGTGCCGGTCGTGCGGGTGCCGTGGAACGACCCGCCGACGATCATGAAGGCGCTCGACCTCGGCGCCTACGCGATCATCGTGCCGCTGATCAACACCGCCGAGGACGCGGCGAAGGCCGTGGCCGCGTGCCGCTATCCGCCTGTCGGCATGCGCTCGTCCGGCCCGGTACGCGCGGTGCACTACGGCGGGGCCGACTACCTCGCGAAAGCCAACGACGAGATCGTGGTGATGGCGATGATCGAGACGAAGGAAGGCCTCGCCAACCTCGACAAGATCTGCGCCACCTCTGGGCTCGACGCCGTGTATATCGGTCCGTCGGACCTCTCGTTCGCGCTGGGGCTCGCGCCGCGCGGCGACAACCCCGACCCGACCCACATCGCGACCTGCGACAAGATCCGCGACGCGGCGCACAAGCACGGCATCAAGGCCGTCATGCACTGCGCGAGCGCGGCGTTCGCGGCCGGCGCGGTGAAGCGCGGCTTCGACATGGTCATGCTTACCTCGGACCTGGCGTCGATGGTCGCGGGCGCCCGCAAGCAGCTCGACGATCTGAAGGCCGCGACGGCGTGATCCGCGTGCGACTCGGGCGTCGTCGGGATTCGCGATGAGCGACGTCCCGGCGCGCCCGACGATGCTCGAGGTCGATCTCGACGCCGCGGCGCACAACGTGCGGGCGGTGCGCCAGCTCGTCGGCCCGGAGCGCAAGATCTTCGCCGTCATCAAGGCGGGCGGCTACGGCTTCGGCGCCGCCGAGATGGGGGCCGTGTTCGCGCGCAGCGGCGCCGACTGGCTGGCGGTGGCCGATCTGGCCGAGGGCATCCGGCTGCGGCAGCGCGGGATCTCGACGCCGATTCTCGTCTATCCGAACTCGCTGGCGGAAGCCGCCGCCGACGCGCTGGCCCACGATCTGGTTCCGACCCTGGTCGACCTCGACTCGGCCCGCGCCTACTCGAACGTGGCGAACGGCCCGTGCGATTTCTTCGTCAAGGTCGACGTCGGCCTCGAGCGCCTGGGGGTGCCGCCCGAGCAGGCGGTGAAGACGATCCGCGCGATGCTCGACCTTCCGCACCTGCGCCTGGCCGGAATCTGCGGCCATCCCCACGCGGACGGCGGCGACGATTCCTCGTATGCCGACTGGCAGCTCGCGCGGTTCACTTCGGTGATCGACGAGCTGGAAGCTCAAGGGGTGCGAGTACCGGTGCGGCTCCTCGCCGCGACCCCGTTCGTGCTCCGCTTCCCGCATACGTATCTCAACGCCGTCGATCCCGGCCGGATGCTCTACGGTGTCATCATGCCGGACGAGAAGCCACCGATTCCGCTTCGGCCGGCGCTGCGGGCCCTCAAGACCCACGTCATCGCGCTGAAGGAGCTGACGCCGCGCGAGCGCTTCGCCGATCGCGCGCCCTTTCCGGTGACGGCGCCGATGCGCCTGGGCGTGGTGCCGATCGGCTCGGCTGACGGCATGCTGTGGCTCCACGACGGACGCGTGCTCGTCCGTGGCCGATTCGCGCCGCTCGTCAGCGCGCCGTCGCTCGAGCACACCCGGATCGACTTGACGGCGATTCCCGACGCGGTCGTCGGCGACGAGGTCGTCATCATCGGACGCCAGGGCGATCGCGAGATCACACCGGCCGAGGTCGCCAGGCGCCACGGCCTCGGGCTGCATCACGTGGCGACGACGGTCGGTCCGCGCGTCGCCCGTGTCTATCTCTCCGCCTGACGGAGGACAACGATGCGCTACCGCGTGTTCGGTCGGACAGGGCTGCGAGTGTCGGTCCTGGGCTTCGGCTGCTGGCCGATGGCCGGCGACCGCTATGGAGCGATCGAGGACGACGAGGCCGTCAAGGCCATCCACCGGGCGCTCGACCGCGGCGTGAACTGTGTGGACACCGCGCCGGCCTACGGCGGCGGACACTCCGAAGAAGTCGTGGCGCGCGCGCTCGAGAAGAGCCGCCGCGACGTGGTCCTCGTGACCAAATGCGGCGTCAAGCCGCCGCCGCCCGGCCAGCTCGGGCCGCTGCGCGACGCGAGCCGCGCCAACATCCTGCGTGAGCTCGACCTGAGCCTGAAGCGGCTGCGCACCGACTGGGTCGACGTCCTCCTGGTCCACTGGCCCGATGCGAACACACCGTTCGAGGAGACGATGCGCGCGCTCGAGGAGGTCGTGGCCTCCGGGCGCGCGCGCTTCGTCGGCGTGTCGAACTTCACTGGGGCCATGATGGCCGAGTGCCTGCGCACCTGGCGGATCGACGTCTCGCAGGTGGGCTATCACATGTTCGACCGGCGCCAGGAGCAGGAGACGTTTCCCACCTGCCTCGCTCACGGCATCGGCGTCATGGGTTACGGCTCGCTCGGTCACGGTCTGCTCACCGGCGCCTTCACGACTGCGACGAATTTCGGCGAGGCGTCACGCGACTGGCGCGGCGGTGGGGTGGCGTTCGGCCAGCCGATCTTCCGCGGCGAAAACTTCAAGACCAACATCGGCGTGGTCGACCGTCTCCGCCGCGAGATCGCCGAGCCGCGCGGCGTGCCGCTGAGTCAGGTCGCGCTGGCCTGGGTGCTCGGCAATCCCGCGATCAGCACCGCGCTGGTCGGCGCGCGAACGCCGGCCGAGGTGGACGCGAACGACGCGGGCACCGAGCTCGATCTGACACCGGCCGAGCGCGCGAAGATCGAATCGATCCTCGCCGGCGCGGCCGGCCGGGTGAAGGAGTTCACGCCGCTGCGGCCGGCGATGGAGCCGTGGGGTGCCGAGATCCCGGCGGGATCGGCCTGAGCGGGCCTGAGGCGGGCCGATGAAGCTCGGGTTCTCGCTGCTCAACAACTGGGGTGTCGACGACCCACAGGCGCTCGTCGATCTCGCGTGCCGCGCCGAGGAGGCGGGCATCGACTCGGTCTGGGTGCACGACCACGTGTTCAACGTGGGGCACGTGTTCGATCGGATCGGCGGCAAGCCCTACTACGAGCCGCTGACCCTTCTGAGCTTCGTCGCGGCCCGGACGCGGCGCGTGCGCCTGGGCACCTCGGTGCTGGTGCTGCCGTACCACAATCCGGTGAGGCTCGCGAAGGCGGCAGCGACGCTCGACGTGCTGAGCGGCGGCCGGCTGATCATGGGTGTAGGCGTGGGGCTCATCGAGGAGGAGATTCGCGCGCTGGGGAGCCCCTACGCCGAGCGGGGCGCCTTCACGGACGAGGCCATCGCCGTGATGCGCGCCTTGTGGACCCAAGACGAGCCGAAGTTCGAAGGGAAGTACTCGCGCTTCGACGGCATGAAGTTCTCGCCCAAGCCGCTCCAGAAGCCGACGATTCCCATCGTGATCGGCGGCGTCAGTCGCCCGGCTATCCGGCGCGCGGCGCGGCTCGGCGACGGTTGGCAGCCGCTGGGAATGTTGCCCGAGGCGCTGGGGCAGGGGATCGCGACGCTCCGGGAGGAAGCGCGCGCCACTGGTCGCGACGCCGCGAAGATCCCGGTATCGATCGCGATGTCGCTCGCGGCGGCTCGAGCTGGGCGGGATGCGTTGGGCACAAAGCCAGCCGAGATCTTGAAGAACGCTCGGGCCTACGCGAGCCTCGGCGTCGAGACGTTGATCATCTCGGCCAGCACGAGCGACCCGCGCGAGGCCCGATCCGCGCTCGAGATGATCGCCCGCGAAGTGGCGCCCGCCGCCGCCGGCTGAGCCGCGCTGCGCGTGAACGCCTCGGCGGGCGTCAAGCCACGATACCGACGTTTTGCCGGGACCGAATGCAAGGGCGAGCGTCGGCGACGGCTCGAAGGCGCGGTCGAATTGGCCGGGCCCAGCCGTGAGCTGACCGCCTCGTCGCCCGCGGGAGCGACGCTTCGGTTTCTCCTGGGGCGCACGCGCTTTTCTCACGGGCGGCGGCGGGACGAGCTCCGGGCCGTGGCGCACCCGCACGCCGGCGAGCTCACCTGGCTGTGAAGACGTTCGTCTACCACGTCCAGATCAATGTCGGCGAGCCGGGAGCGATCGCGTTCTATCGCGCGCTGTTCGCGTTTCTCGAATACCGGGTCATGGTCGCGACCGACGACGTCCTCGGCGTCTCGAATGGGACGACGGACTTCTGGATGATCGCGGCGCCACCCGCGCGCCGCGTGGCCCGCTTCCATCGCAAGAATCCCGGCATCAATCACGTCTGCTTCGGCGTGCGCGAGCGCGGCGACGTGGATCGCTTCGTCGCGGAGTTCATGTGGCCGCGGGGAATCGCGGCGCTCTACGACTCGCCGCGGGAGTTTTCCGAGTACCGGCCGGGCTATTATGCGGTGTTCTTCGAGGATCCCGACCGGCTCAAGATCGAAGTCGCGCACGTGCCCGGCGTCACGGATCGGCGCTGAATCGGCGCTGAGCCCCTCGCGCTACGCGTCCCGGTACCAGAACGGCAGGTTCCAGAAGTCGAGGTCGAACGCGTTGTGCTCGATGCCCTTGAGACGATTCGAGATCGCGGAGGCCTTGGCGCGGAGAACGATCGGGACGAGGATGCCGCTCCGGATCACAAGGTCGTTCATCCGAATGAACAGCGCCGCGCGCTTGAGCGGATCCACCTCGGTCTCAGCGGTCTTGAAGAGCCGGTCGTATTCCTCGTTGCGCCAGCGCCAGACGTTGAACTTCTGCCAGTTGTTCTCCTTCGACGCGATCTCCCAGGACGTGAAGACGCGCATGAGGCGCTCGGGATCCGGCGGCCCCATCAGATAGGTGATGAGCTGCAGGTCGGCGTAGAAATGCGTGTAGGTGTCGGGATTGGCGGGATCCGACGAGTAGAACGACGAGGGCGTCACAGTCTTCAGCTCGATATCGATGCCGGCCTTGGCCGCCGCCTGCTTGATGACGGCCTGCATCTTCTGCGCTGCCGCGTTCGTGGCGGTCTGGAACACCACCTTGAGACGCTTGCCGTCGCGCGCGCGGATGCCGTCGGCGCCTCGCGCCCAGCCCCCGGCGTCGAGCAGCTGATTGGCCTTGTCGATGCTGAACTCCCAGCGCGTGTTCTTCGAGCGGAAGCGCTCGGGCGCGCTGATGAAATTGGCCGTGACCTGCCCGGTGCGGCCGAGGATCTGCTCCTGGATCCCACCGCGATCCACGAGGAGGGCGAGCGCGTCCCGCACTGCGGGATCGGTGAGGAAGGGGTGCACGGTCTTCACGCTCGAGCGCTCGCCGTCGACCTCCGTCCACGGATCCGCCTGGTTGAGCTGCACGTGCGTGATGCGCCCGCCGAAGGCGATGAGGACCTTGCCCTTGCCGCCGTGCTCGAGCCGCTGGAGCACGTCGTCCTCGACGCCGCCGACCTCCGCCGCGTAGTCGTACTCGCCGGTCTGGAGCACGGCGCGCGCCGCCGAGACGGCGTCGCCGCCGCCCTTGATCTCCAGGGTGTCGAAGAACGGCCGGTTGGGGACGTGGTAGCTGGGATTGAGCTCGGCCTTGAGTAGATCGCCCGGCTTGAAATCGACGAAGCGGTACGGACCGGTGCCGACGGGCTTGAGGTTGTTCGGCGCCTCCCGTGACCTGGCGCCCTTGTAGGGCTCGAAGATGTGCCGGGGTAGGATGGCACCGACCGTCAGCCAGTAGGGAGTCGGCTGCGTGAACGAGACTTTCACGGTGTAGGGATCGATCGCCTCGACCTGCTTCACGTTGCGAAAGACGCCGACGGTGGGGGCGCCCGTCGCGGGATCGGCCGCGTATTCCCAGTTGAAGACCACGTCCTGGGCGGTGAACGGCTTGCCGTCGTGCCATTGGACCCCGCGCTTGAGCCACCAGGTCACCGACATGCCGTCCTTCGCCACGCCGCCGTTCGTGAGGCTCGGTACCTCGCGCGCCAGCACTGGCACCATCTCGCCGCGTGGGTCGAAATAAACGAGCGGCTCGTAGAACAAGCTGCCCGCGTTCCAGTCCTTGAGCCCGACGGCGAGCGTGGGATTCAACAGATTAGGCGCGTCCCACCAGAGTGCCTTGAGCTGACCGCCGCCGCCTCGCTTCGCGGGCGCGGCGGTCGTCCGTGTCTGCGCCTCGGCCAGCCCGGCGGCGACGAGCATCTCGCGCGCCAGCGGCGCGGCCAGGCTGAGACCCGCCATGGTCCCGACAAAGTCCCGCCGCGAGAGGTGTCCGGCGCGGACATCACGAAGCAGCTCGCGGATCTCGTGCTCGCTCATCGGGCCCTCCTTCTGATTGCCGCCGGTTCAGCTCGCCGCCGGAGGACGTCGCGCGAACCAGGGCTGGGCGCCCTCGAGCTGAGCGCCCAGACGAAAGAGCGTCGCTTCGTCGCCGAAGCGCGCGGCGAACTGCACGCCGATCGGCAGACCCGAGCGGGACCAGGCCAGAGGCACCGACACCGCGGGGTTCCCGGCCGAGTTGAAGAGCGAGGTGAAGCCGATCGTCGCGCGGTTCTTCACCCGCTACGACCTGCTGCTCTCGCCGACGATGTGCCGGCCGCCGTACCCCCTCGGCATCCTCGATCTCATGACCGACGACGTCGAGCGATACACGCAGGCCATCCTCGGCTCGACTCGGCCGATGCGATGAACGACGCCGATCGACCGCGCGTAGTCGGCCGCGCGGGCCTTGTGCCCGTCCACGGCGCGCGCCCAGGTGAGACGCTCGACGTCGCCCGCGGCCAGCTCGCGGCCGAGCGCGGCGCGGATATTGGCGCTGACGATGATGAGCGTCGCCTCGCCGAGCGCTCGGGCGTCGACGTCCGGCGTCGCCTCTTCCACCTGATGGCCGAGCCGCTCGCAGAGCCGCCCGGCCGCGACGGCGGCCTCGGCGCACTCCGCGTCGACGGGCTGCCCGTTCCACGGCCTGGTCGTGATCGCGATGCGCAGACGCCCGGGATCGCGCCCGACCTCTTCGAGAAACGGCCGCGTGGGAGGCGGCGCCCAGTACGGGTCGCCGATATCGGGCCCGGACGTCGCGTCGAGCAGCGCCGCGCTGTCTCGCACGGTTCGCGTCACCGCGTGACCGACCGAGGCGCCGCCCCAGCCTTCGCCAGCGTCCGGCCCCATCGGATTGCGCGCGCGCGTCGGCTTGAGGCCGAAGAGGCCACAACAGGAGGCCGGGATCCTGATCGATCCGCCGCCGTCCGTGGCGTGCGCCATGGGGACGACGCCGGCCGCGGCGGCGGCCGCCGAGCCGCCGCTCGAGCCGCCGGGGCTGTGAGTCAGGCTCCACGGATTGCGGGTCGGGCCGAACAGGCGGGGAACAGCGCGCTGCCGAAGCTGAAAGATCTGGGCGCGCACTAGATGAGATCCATGACTCCGGGCATCGGTGTCCTCCGCTGTGGCTCTCGCGCGGGTGCGCCAGCGCGATCTGCCCGACCTCGGACGACCACGCCGCGTCCAGCGCAGCGCGGTCGTCGAACCAGAGCTCGGCGACACCGTCCCACGGCTCGCGGCCCTCGTGCGACGTCGAGCCGGTGATCAGGCACACGCGATATTTTCTGAGATTCGGCAGCTTCTTCCCGTAGGCCACATGCTCGTCGAGCCACCAGCGATGGAAGCGCTCGCGGTCCAGCTCGACGGGCGTCGCAGCAGCACCATCGCCTTGATCATTGCGCCAGCGCGCCGCCATCGATGACCAGCTCGCTGCCCGTCATGTACGCCGAGTCGTCCGACGCGAGATAGAGCACCAGCTTCACGACGTCGTCGACGGTGCCCATCCGACCGAGCGGGACGCGCTCCAGACGCCGGCGGAGCACCTCCGGGTCGGGCATCGCGCTGTGGAGCATCTCCGTGTCGATCGGCCCGGGGTGCACCGAGTTGCAGCGGATGCGGTCCTTCGCGTGCTGGCTCGCCGTCACCTTGGTGAAGATGCGGATCGCGCCCTTGCTGGCCGCGTAGGCCGGCTCCTGGTGCAAGGATTGGCCGATGCCGGCCACCGACGAGATGTTCACGATCGAGCCGCCGCCCGCGCGGCGCATCGCGGGGATCGCGTATTTCGTCCCGAGGAAGACGCCCCTGGCGTTCACGGCCATCACTCGATCCCACTCGGCAACCGTGCGATCTTCGATCGCGACCCGCGGGATCACGATCGCTGCGTTGTTGACGAGGATATCGAGGCGCCCATGGCGGCCGGTCGCGAGGCCGACGGCGTTTTGCCAATCCACTTCGTTCGTGACGTCCAGATGAACGTACGAGGCCTCGCCGCCGCCGGCGCGAATGGCGGCCTCGACCTTCTTGCCCTCGGCGTCGAGGATGTCGCCGAACACTACCTTCGCGCCCTCACGCGCGAACGTCTGCGCCTCCGTGGCACCTTGGCCCCGCGCTCCGCCGCTGATCAGCGCGACCTTTCCGTCCAGCTTTCCCATCTTCTATCTCCTGATTTGTAGTCGTACCACGTCCGGCGCCGCGCGTTCAGCGTGGAGGCGCCGGGTGCGTGGCGACCCAGTGCCTGGCGATGTCGAGACGACGCGTGAACCACACGCCGTTGTGGCGGGCCATGTAATCAAGCGCGCGCTCGAGCCCCGCGGCGCGCGATGGATGACCGATGAGCCTGAGATGCAGGCCGAGCGACATCATCTTCGGCTGCGTCCGGCCCTCGCGGTAGAGCACGTCGAAGCCGTCCTTGACGAACGTGAAGTAGTCGTCGGCGGTGAAGAAGCCGCCGCGGCCAAACTTCGAGTCGTTGGCCGTCAAGCTGTACGGCACGATCAGATGCGGCCGGTCGTGCACCCGCACCCAGTACGGCAGCTCGTCGTTGTAGGCATCCGAGTCGTAGAGGAAGCCGCCTTCCTCGACCAGGAGGCGCCGCGTGTTCACGCTGGGCCCGGAGCGGCAATACCAGCCGAGCGGCCGCTCGCCGACGGTCTTCTTCATCGACTCCACGGCCTTGCGGATGTGCTCGCGCTCGTCCGCTTCGGTGAGCTCCCAGTGCTTGATCCAGCGCCAGCCATGTGAGCAGACGTCGAAGCCGGATTCGCGGACTGCCGCGGCCACCGCCGGGTTGCGCTCGAGCGCGAGGGCGCAGCCGAACACCGTCAGCGGCAGCCCGCGCTCCTGGAAAATGCGCAGCACGCGCCAGAAGCCGACGCGGCTGCCGTACTCGAACATCCCCTCGGCCGCGAGATCGCGCCCCTTCACCCCGTAGTCGGACACGCCGGCTTCGGTCAGGGTGGCCTCGGAGAAGCCGTCGTCGTGAACGTTGTACTCGGAGCCTTCCTCGTAGTTGATGACGAAGTTCACCGCGATTCGCGCCTCGCCCGGCCAGTGCGGATGCGGAGGCTTGCCGGCGTAGCCGATCAGGTCGCGCGGATAGGGAGTGGACATTGGCGGGATTCTAGAACATCTTGAGGGCAAAGTTTTGCGCTGCAGGCCGTCGCGGGGCTGGGCCCCCGCCGGCCGAGGCGCGACCAGAAGCCTGGAGGGCAGCCCGATGGCCCCGGCCGTGATCCTCTCGTCCGACTCGCACGTGTTCGAGCCGCCGGATCTCTGGATGAAGCGCATCGACCACACCTTTCGGGACCGGGCACCCCGGATCGAGCGTATCGACGGCGCCGACCAGATCGTGATCGAGGCCGACCACATCCTCTCCGGCATCGGGCTCATCTCGAACGCCGGCGCGCGATTCGAGGCGCCCGAGACCATCTCCGGACAGGGCCTCTTCGACGACGTGCCGCGCGGCGGCTACGACCCCGAGCAGCACCTGGCCGACATGCGGCTCGACGGCGTGTCGGGCGAGGTGCTCTACCCCTCGCAGGGCCTCTTCTACTTCCGGGTGGCGGACGCGGCGCTGATGTCGGCGATCTTCCACGCCTACAACGAGTGGCTCGCCGAGTTCTGCAAGACCGATCCCGCGCGGCTCAAGGGCATCGCGATGATCAACCTGGACGACGTCCAGGACGGCATCCGCGAGCTCGAGCGCGCGGCGCGTCTGGGCCTCGCCGGCGCGATGATCACCGAGTATCCGCTCGAGCACCGGCGCTACGACCAGCCGGAGTACGAGCCGTTCTGGGCCGCGGCGCAGGCGCTCGGCATGCCGCTGAGCCTGCACACGGCCACGCGGCGTCAGGGGAAGATCCGCGGGGCGGGCGAGAAGACCTTGCGCGACGCGAGCAGCCGCTCGACGAAGGCGTTCTACCCGGCGCTCTCGATGTGCGACATGATCTTCTCGGGTGTCTTCGAGCGCTATCCGCGGCTGACGGTGGCCATCGTCGAGTTCGAGCTCTCGTGGGCGCCGCACATCCTGACGTCGATGGACTACACCTATCGCGAGCGCCACGGCGAGGCGATCTATCGCTTCAAGGACGGCATGAAGCCGAGCGACTTCTTCCATCGCAACGTCGTGCTGAGCTTCCAGGAGGACGCGATCGGTATCCGCCTGCGCGACATGATCGGCGTCGACAACATGATGTGGGGCTCGGACTATCCGCACAGCGAATCCACGTTCCCCCAGTCGCGCAAGATCCTGGCAGAGATCCTCGCGGGCGTGCCCGAGGACGAGCAGGCGAAGATCGTCGGCGGCAACACCGCGCGCGTGTACCGGTTCGACGTGACGGAGGCGGCCGCCGATGCTTGAGGAGCCGACGTCTCTTCGCGTCGAGGACCCGGGCGTCCGCGCGCTGTTCACCGAGGCCGCGCGCTTCCAGTCGTGGCTCGACGTGGAAGCGGCGCTCGCCCAGGCGCAGGCCGAGCTCGGCATCATTCCCGCGAGAGCCGCGCGCGAGATCGCCGCCAAGGCGCACCTGAAGTACCTCGACCTCGCCGCCGTCCGGGCCGGCCTCGCGAAGACCGGCCATCCGCTGGTGCCCCTGGTCTGGGAGCTCGATCGCGCGTGCGAGGGCGACGCGGGCGGCTACGTGCACTGGGGCGCGACGACGCAGAACATCACGCAGACCGGCCAGCTTCTGCAGGTGCGCCGCGCCCACGAGATCTTCCTGCGCCAGCTCGCGAGCGTGCTGACCCACCTGGCCGGCCTGGCCGAGCGCACGAAGGACGCGCTGCTCCCAGGACGCACGCACGGCCAGCACGCGGTGCCGGCGACGTTCGGCTTCAAGGTGGCGGTCTGGATCGACGAGCTCTGCCGCCACGTCGCGCGCTTGCGCGCGTGCGAGGAGCGCGTGTTCGTCGCGATGCTGGGCGGCGGGGCCGGCACGCTCGCCTCGCTGGGCGAGCTCGGCCTGGCGACCCAGGAGAAGATGGCCGCGCGGCTCGGGATGCGCCCGATGACGGTGCCCGCCCGCACGATCGGCGACCATCAGGCGGAGTACGTCACGCTGCTCGGCCTGCTCGCCGCCACGGCCGGCAAGATCGGGCGCGAGATCTACACCCTGATGAAGCAGGAGTTCGGCGAGGTCGAGGAGCCCGTGCCGCCCGGCACCGTGGGCAGCAGCACGATGCCCCAGAAGCGCAATCCGAAGCTCTCGCAGGACATCATCGCCGCGGCGGCGCAGGTCCGCGCACTCGTGCCGCTGGCGCTGGACGCCATGCAGACCGAGCACGAGGCGGACCGGACCACGAGCATCATGATGAGCCGGGCGCTCGTGCAGGCCTGCGAGCTCACGGGCGACATGCTCCAGCGGATGATCGCGCTCTTCGACGGCCTCCAGGTCTTCCCCGCGCGGATGCGCGAGAACCTCGACCTCTCGGGCGGGCTGATCATGGCCGAGGCGCTCATGCTCGAGCTCGGCAAGCAGATCGGACGCCAGCGGGCCCACGACGCCGTGTACGACGCCGCGCAGGCCTCCGTCACTCAGTCGCGCCCGTTCCGCGAGCTACTGGCCGCGGATCCGCACGTCAGCGCCCGGCTCACGTCGTCCCAGGTGGACGCGCTGCTCGATCCGGCGCGCTACACCGGGCTCTGCCGCCAGTTCGCCGAGCGCGGCGCCGTTCAGGCGCGCGAGGTGGCCGCGACGATCGGGCGCCGGGCTGGTGCCTGAAGGATTCGGGCTGTCTAACCGCGCCCCCTTCTCGAGCTCATGGTGTCCCCGGACTTAGTGCGGCAGCCCCAGGACGATCTGGGCGTTGTGGTGCAGGATCTGGTCGACGTCCTCGGGCGGCATGCTCGACTCGCGCAGATAGAAGAAGTTCTGCCGGTACGTCTCGAACGCGAGCAGGACGGGATAGTCGCTGCCGGCCACGAGGTGATCGGCGCCGAAGGCCTTCCAGGCGCAGAGCAGCGCGGCCTGCGAGCCGTGGCCGACGATGTCGTAGTAGAAGCGCCGCGCGGTCACGCTCGGGCGCTCCGGCAGGTCGGGGTGCTGTCGCGGCGCCTGATTGTCGAGGCGCTGGAGCAGCATCGGGATGATGCCGCCGAGGTGTGGGACCACGTACTTGATGTTCGGGAAGCGCTCGGGGATGCGGCGCGCGATCAGGTGCAGCACGATCGCCGCGTCCTCGAGCGATGCGCCGACCGACACGGTGAAGCCGTAGTCGTTGATCAGCGGCGAGCAGATGCCGTTCTGGATCGGGTGGTAGTTCAGCACGGCCCGGCGGCGGTTCATCTCCTGGTAGAGCGGCTCGAACTCCGCCTCGGCCGTCGAGCGGTCGAAGCACGAGCACGTCATCGATACGCCGAGCATGCCGAGCCGATCCAGCCCGCGCTCCATCTCGCGCAGCGACGCGTCGATGTGGGGGAGGGGCAAGGACACCACCGCGTTGAAGCGGCCCGGATACTTCCGCGCGAGGTCCGCGTAGGCGTCGTTGATGAGACGCGCCGCGGCGACGGCGTCGGCTTCCTTCTCGGCGTAGGGCGGGCTCGCGGCTGGCGAGAGCACCTGCAGCTCTACCTCGGCCTCTTCCATCTGTTGCAGACGCGTCTGAATCCCGGCGAGATCGTCGTTGCGTATCGGTCGTGCCGTGGTCGGCCGCGCCGCCTCGGGCAGACTTCGACCGCCGATCCGCAGGAGCAGGTCGTTGTACTCCTTCGGGAAGTAGTGGGCGTGGATGTCGACGATCATCGCTGGCTCCCTCGAGATCAGACGGCGGTGTAGCCGCCGTCGATGAGCAGGTCGCTGCCCGTCATGAACGCCGAGCGTCGCTCGCCAGATAGACCGCGGCGCGCGCGATCTCCGCGGGCAAGCCGAGCCGGCCGAGCAGGTGCTTGGGGCCCATCATCCGGCGCGCCTCGTCCATGTCCTTCCACCGCCGCAGCATGCGGCGGGTCTCGATCGCGCCCGGCGAGATCGTGTTGGCGCGGATGCCCTGCGAGGCGTGGTCGGCGGCGAGCACCTTCGCGAGCTGGATCAGCGCGCCCTTGGTCGCGCAGTACGCCGGGCGTCCGGGAGAAGCGACGCGGCCGAGCTGCGAGGCGATCAGGATGATGCTGCCGCCGCGGCGCGCGATCATCGCGGGGATCGCCGCCTTCACCATCAGGAAAGCGCCGGTGGGGTTGATACGGATCACGCGATCCCAGGTCGCTTCGTCCATCTCGAGCACGGTCGCGGTTTGGTCGCTGTCGGCCGCGCCGTACATCAGGACGTCGAGTCCGCCGAAGCGCTGGACCGTGGCGGTAACGGCGTCGCGGCAGCTGGCGCCGTCGGTGACGTCCAGACGCACCGGCAACGCCTGGCCGCCGCCGGCCTCGATCTCGCCCGCCGTGCTCTTGGCGCCCGGCTCCTCGACGTCGGCGCACGCGACCCTGGCGCCGGCCGCCGCGTAGCGAGCGCGGTCGCGCGCCCGATCCCGTTGGCGGCGCCGACCACGATCGCGATCTTCTTCTCGAGCGTGAACGCCGGATCGATCATCAGGTCCTCCATCTGACAGCGCGCCTCCGCCGGCGGGGCCCCAGCCCCGCGACGGCCTGCGGCGCGCAAAGCCATCTGACAGCGCGCCTCCGTCGGCGGGGCCCCAGCCCCGCGACGGCCTGCGGCGCGCAAAGCCACGACCGGCGCGTCGGCCGGCGCCACAGTGTACGATAGCGCGCATCATCTCGCCGGGAGGACGCAAGCGATGCTGCCGACGCACGGACGCTACGAGTACTCGAACATCACGAAGCGGCCCGACTATGCCTGGCCCGGGGGCCGTCGCCTGGCCGTCTACGTGGCGCTCAACATCGAGGCCTTCAGCTTCGGCGCCGGTAAGGGCGCCGCCATCGCGCCGCCGGACCAGGCGCAGAGCCACAGCGTCTACAGCTGGCGCGACTACGGCAACCGCGTGGGCATCTGGCGCCTGTTCGAGCTGCTCGACGAGCTCGGCCTTCCCGCCGAGGCCCAGATGAACACGGCCGTCTACGAGATGGCGCCGGACATCCCCGAGCGGCTGCGCAAGCGCGGAGACGAGATCCTCGGGCACGGCGTCACGAACTCCGAGGAGCAGGGACATCTCGACGAGGACCAGGAGCGCGCGCTGATCGAGAGCGTGACGGGCACGATCGCGCGGCATGAAGGTACCCGGCCCATCGGGTGGATGAGCCCGTGGCTCTCGAACAGCGCCGTCACGATGGATCTCCTGCAGGAGGCGGGCTACCGCTACGCGATGGACTGGACGATGGACGACCAGCCGATCTGGATCAAGACCCGCAAGGGCCGCATCCTCGCGATGCCGTACCCGATCGAGGTGAACGACACGCGCGGGATCGTCTGGTATCACTACACCGCGGACGAGTTCGCCGACCTGATCGTCGACCAGTTCGACGAGATGCTCGAGCAATCGGCCCGCCAGCCGCTCGTGTGCCCGATCTCGCTCCATCCGTTCGTCACCGGGCGGCCGTATCGCATCCGCCGGCTCCGCCACGCGCTCCAGCACATCCTCGGGCGGCCGGACCGCGTGTGGCTGACGCGTCCGCGCGACATCTGCGCCCACGTCGAGTCGCTCCCGGAGGGAGTCGTCCCCGGCAGTCGGTGACCGCGAGCGCACAGCGTGGTCTCCCGGGCACTAGGGAAGTGAGACCAAGGTCGAGTCTGTGCTCGTCGCGCGACCTACGGCGCAGGCTTCTGGAAGTGCGGGAGCCCGGTATGCGCGGTGAGGCCGCCGTCGGCGACGATGGCCGCGCCCGTGATGAAGGACGCCTCGTCGGAGGCCAGGAACAGCACGGTGCTCGCAATCTCGTCGGCCTCGCCGACGCGGCCGATCGGATGGGCCTCGGCGTACACGCGCCGTAGCTCGTCGGCGCGGTCTTTCCCGAGGATCTGGGTGGCGCGCGTGTCGATGAAGCCCGGACAGACGCAGTTGACGCGGATATTGTGCCGCGCGTTCTCGATCGCGGCCGAGCGGGTCAGGTTGATCACGCCCGCCTTCGCGGCGTTATAGGACGAAAGCCCGTAGTCGCCGGCCGTGCCGGAGATCGACGCGGTATTGACGATCACGCCCTTGCCCTGGGCGCGCATGATCGGCAGGCAGTGCTTCATGCCGAGGAAGGCGCTGGTCAAGGTGACGGCGATGACGCGGTTCCAGCTCTCGAGGGAGATTTCGTCGAGCGGCGCCGGCTCGGCCAGGCCCGCGTTGTTCATCATGATGTCGAGCCGGCCGAACGTGTCGACGGCCAGGCGAATTGTGCGCTCCACGGCCGCCGGATCCGACGCATCCATCTTGACGGCGGCTGCACGCCCGCCGCTCGCGGCGATGCTCGACCCGACCGCCTCGGCGCGCGTGCCGCTCAGATCGGCAACGACCACCGCGGCGCCTTCGCCGGCGAAGCGCCGCGCGGTCGCGGCGCCGATCCCCGAGCCGCCCGCGGTGACGATCGCGACTCGACCCGCGAATCGACCGGGCATCGCGAGCGACCTAGCCGACTCGGTAACGGCGCACAGCGGTGTCGTCGAGCTCGAGCCCGAGGCCTGACCCCTGCGGCGCCACGAGCTCGCCCCTCTCGATCCGTGGCATCGCTCTGAGGATGCCCGCCGAGCGCGGCACGTACTCGACCATGTGTCCGTTCGCGACGGCCGCGAGCAGGTGCACCTGGATCTCCGGCACCACGTGACCGCAGACCGGGACGCGATGCGCCTGCGCGAGCCCGGCGATCTTCCGCCAGGGCGTGACGCCGCCTACGCGCGCCAGGTCCAGGATGACGACGTCGACGGCGCGCGCCTCGAGTAAAGTCCGGAATGCGTCGAGGTGATAGAGATGCTCGCCGGCGGCGATCGGCACCTCGAGCCGTCGGCGGAGATCGGCGAGCCCGGCGACGTCCGAGTGATGGACGGGGTCCTCGAGCCAGGCGATGCCGGCGTCCTGCAAGACGCGACCGGTCCGGCGTGCCTGGGCCACCGTCCAGCTTTCGACGGCGTCGACCATGATGCGCACATCCGGCCCGACGGCGTCGCGCACGGCCTGGACGCGCCGCGCCTCCATCTCGGGCGCCGCTTCCTTGCCGAGCCGCAGCTTCACCGCGCCGAATCCGTTGGCCACGTGCTGCTTCGCCGACGCCGCGAGCTCTCCGGGGGAGAGGCTGACCCACAGGCCGTCGCTCGCGTAGGTTGGAAGGCGATCGCGGAAGCCGCCGAGGAGACGATAGAGCGGCTGGCCGAGCGTCTTGCCGTTGGCGTCCCACACGGCGATGTCGAGCGGCGCGAGCGCGCAGTGCAGCAGGCCGCCGGGCCCGACCCAGTCTCCGCGCCGCGCGAGCTTGCCCCAGGCGGCCTCCGGCTCGAGCACGCTCATGCCGATCAGGTGCTCGCCGAGCTCGCGCGCCGCGGCGCCGATCGCGGTCATCAGATCGGGCCGGGGATAGACGACGTAGCCGATGCCTTCGGTGCCGTCTGCCGTCGTGACGCGGGCCAGCACGTGCCAGTTCGCGTCGACCGCCCGCCCGCCGGCGATGTACGGACGATCGACGGGTACCCGCACGACCTCGACCGCGACCTGCGAGATCTTCACGTCGGCCTCAGAGCGAGAGGATGCGCTCGCTGACGATGTAGCGCTTGTTGTAGGTGTACGGCCGCACTTCCGGCTTCCAGCGCCCGATGTCCGAGGTGTCGTTCCAGAGCTTCGACATCGGCAGCGTGGTGTTCTCGACCTCGTAGGCGCAGAGGTAGCCCGGCTCGCCGGCCTCCGACGTGCGGTAGCGGACCGCGTTGACGGAGCCGGGCAGCTTGAGCAGGAGCGGCAGGTGCTCGTTGTCGTAGAGGTCGTTGAAGAGGGCCTCGCGATGACGCTCGACGTCCATCATCACCCAGAACACGTACGGCGTTTTCCCGGTGAGCGCGGAGTTGCCGCCGACCCATTCGTACCTGGTCGGGTGCCGGTTCAGGGTGTGCGGACGGATCTCTCCGGGCCACCGTCCGGCCTCGCCCGCCTTCTTCCACGCTGCGCTGTCCAAGACGTCGAGCCCGTCGAGCTCGTACGCCGCGAGGTAGCGTGGCTCGGTCGGCGAGGGCTGCCGATAGCGCGCGGCGCGGCGGACGCCGGGCACCCCGCGCAGATTCGGGGCGTGCTCGCGGTCGTAGACCTCGTTGAAGGTGGCCTCGTGGTCGTGCGCGACGTCCATCCGGACCAGGAACAGACCGTGATTGCTCATGAAAACCCTCCTGGCGCGTTAGCATAGCTCACATGCGCAGGGTGGGTCTGGCGCTCGTCACCGTGCTCCTGGCCGCCGTGATGGCGGCCGAGGCTCAGGATCTCGAGCCGAGGGCCTATTCCAACGCGCCCGTCGGGATGAATTTTCTGATCCTCGGCTACGGTTACACGACCGGCGACGTGGCCCTGGACGCGTCGGCGCCCATCCAAGACGGAAAGATCACGGTCCACAGCGCGGTTCTCGCCTACGCGCGCTCACTGGATGTGTGGGGTCGAGCAGGGAAGCTCGACCTGGTTCTGCCGCACGCCTGGTTGTCGGGGTCCGCCAAGTTCTCCGGACGTCCAGTGTCGACAGAGGTCTCCGGTCTGGGGGATCCGCAAGTCCGCTTTTCGTACCTCTTCTACGGGGCGCCGGCACTCACTCTGGACCAGTTCGCCGACTATCAACCCGACCTCATCCTCGGCGCCAGCCTTGCGGTGCGGGCCCCGCTGGGCCAGTACGACTCCGACAGGCTCGTGAACATCGGGACCAATCGCTGGTCGTTCAAGCCCGAGATCGGCATCTCGAAGACGCTCGGGCCGATGACCCTGGAGCTGGACACGAGCGCGACCTTCTACACGGACAACGACAATTTCTTCAGGGGCCGAAGGCTCCAGCGCGATCCGCTATACGCCGTGCAGGGGCACGTCATCTACCACACGAGCTTCGGGGTGTGGGCCGCCCTGGACGCGACCTACTACGGGGGCGGCCGCACGACGATCGATGGCGTGGAGGGCGAGTCGCTGCAAGACGTTCGCGTCGGTGGGACGCTCGCGATCCCGGTCAACCGTTACAACTCGATCAAGATCTCGGTGAGCACCGGCGCCTACGCGCGCCTCGGTGGCAACTTCACGACGGCCGCCATCGCCTGGCAGTTCCGCTGGGGCGGCGGTCTCTAGTCGGCCTGACGGCCACGGCGTGCCGCGTCGCCGCGTGCCGGCTCGCTAGCTCGCCCAGGGCAGGACGAGCGGCTTGATCTCGCGAAACGCCCGCATGTTCTGGATCGCGTCGTTGATGCGGTCCAGGGGATAGCGCGTGGTCAGCATCGCCTCGAAGTCGTAGCGCGAGCTCGTGCGGCGCACGGGCTCGAGGGCCTTCCAGAACTGGCCGATGTCGGCCGATTGTGCGCGCCGAGCACGGTCGCCTGCTTGCGCACGAAGAGCGCGGCCTGCACCGTGCCCATCATCTCGTGGCCCAGCACGATCGGCAGCTGCGCCGGCGCCAGCGCCTGGGTCATGCCGTCCCACTGGTGGACGTCCGAGCCGCAGATCGAGGCGACGTCCACGCGCACGAGCAAGGCGCCGGGCTCGAGCTCGTCTTCGCGAGGCACCGGCAGCTCGCGGATCTCGATGGGCTTGCCGTACTCGGCGTCGACGGCGGCGCGTGCGGTCTTGGGCAGGCTCATGGCGATCCTCCTGGATCGAAGCTGCGAGCGCGAGTATATGGATGTTCGCGATCCGTGACCCGATTGGGTAGGATGGCAACATGCCAGCCCCGACGAGCGAGTGCAAGCACGGATTGAAGCACGGGTGCGCCTACTGTCACGTCACGAGACCGGCAGCGTCACCACCCGCTCCCGCGAAGAAGAAGACGCGGGCGACAGCCCTGTCGGAGAAGATGAACGATCGCATGACGGCCCTGAAGCGTCGGCTGCGCGAGATTCGAGGCGAATAGGGCCGAGATTCGCGGCGAACCGGGTCCCGAGGGGGGCGTCTCGGGATTTTGGGGACGTTCCCGCGCTGGTGCATAGTGGTGGAGGTGCGCGCTGCAGGCCGTCGCGGGGCTGGGGCCCTGCCGGCCCAGGCGCGCCTCCGATCAAGACACCCCTATGCCACAGACGCGCACCGTCAGAGCACCGGTCCGCGCGGCCAGGACCACGTCCCGCAGGGCGCGACCGCGCCCGTCGCGATTTCCGCGCATTCACTCGATCTTGCAGTTCCTCCGCCGTGCGCTCCTGGTGTTCCTGGCGCTGCCGCTGGCCGTCCGCATCATCGTCGCGACGGTGCTGATCATCCTGGTGTGGTCGGCGGTGAACTGGGCGTATCAGGTGATCCGCAAGCCGACCGAGCTGTTCTTCCCGGTGAGCGGGCGCCTCTTCAAGACGCCTTCGGAGACCTGGCGCCAGTACGCGCCGCTCTTTCGCGAGCATTCCACTGCGGTGATGACGCCCGATCTCCTGGCGGCGCTGGCTCAGGTCGAAGGTGCGGGCAACCCGGTGGCGCGGACGTACTGGCGGTGGCAGCTCTCCTGGCACCCGTTCGAGGTGTACCGGCCGGCGTCGAGCGCGGTCGGCATGTATCAGATCACCGATCCGACCTTCCTCGAGGCGCGGCGCTACTGCATCCACGACCACGAGGTCGTGGCGGAGGGGCGGTGGTACGAGTGGCGTTCGTGCTGGTTCAACGGCGTCTACACACGCGTCGTGCCCAGCCACGCCGTCGAGATGACGTCCGCGCTCCTGGACCGGAGCGTCTCGAGCACGGTGGCGCGGCAGCACGTCACCACCGCCACGCTCCAGCAGAAGCAGGACCTCGCGGCCGTGATCCACCTCTGCGGCGCCGGACCGGGCGACGCCTACGCGCGCCGCGGGTTCACGCTCACACCCGGGCAGAAGTGCGGCGACCACGACGTCAAGGGCTATCTCGGCGCGGTGAACACGATGAAGCGGCAGTTCGCCCGGATGGCCGACGCCGGGCGCTGATCAGCCTCGCATCGCCGCGGCGTAGGCGTCCAGGCGCGGCATCACTGTGTCGCGGCCCTCCGACGGGACGCCGAAGATCGCGCGCTCCACGCCGGCGGCTTCGAGCGCGTCGAGCGCCGGCCTCTTCGGCGGCGCGAAGAAGATCGAAACGGGCGCCGACTTCGGATCGCGGCCCGCCTTCTTCAAACGCTCGCGCAGCGCGGGGATCTTCTCGACGGGGCTCGTGTGCGGGCGCATGATCGGCATCCACCCGTCGCCGAACTCCACGACGCGATCGAACGTCGTCGCCCCGTCGCCGCCGATGATGATGGGCGGGTGCGGCTTCTGGATCGGCTTGGGATCGGCCCAGATCTTGTCGAAGTTCACGAACTCGCCGTGGAACTCGGCCTCTTTCTTGGTCCAGATCTCCTTCATCGCCAGCACGCGCTCGCGCAGGAGCCGCCAGCGGCTCTTCCACGCGGTCCCGTGATTCAGCATTTCCTCTTGATTCCAGCCGCCCCCAATTCCGAACAGCACGCGGCCGTTTGAGAGCCGATCGAGCGTCGCGACTTCCTTGGCCATCGTGATCGGATCGCGCTCGATGACTAGGCAGATGCCGGTGCCGAGCCTGAGCCGCCTGGTCGCCGCACCCGCCGCCATGAGCGCGACGAACGGGTCGTACGACGACCAGTAGTCTCTCGGGAGCTCGCCGCCGCCGGGCCACGGGCTACGCCGGCTCGCGGGAATGTGCGTGTGCTCGGGGAACCACACCGATTCGAAGCCGCGCTCCTCGAGCGCCCGCGCGAGATCGTCCGGTGCCATCGCGTACTCGGTCGGGAACATCACGACGCCGTAGTGCATGAAGACCTCCCTGGGTTCGAGGTAGCATACGCCTGGTGACACCACCTCGGCACGTCATCGTCTGCGGCGCCGGCGTCGTCGGCGCCTCGATCGCCTACTTCCTGGCCCGACGCGGGATCGCCGTGACCGTGCTCGAGCGCTCCGGGGTGGCGTGCGCCGCGTCGGGCAAGTCCGGCGGGTTCCTGGCGCTCGACTGGTGCGACGGCTCGCCGCTCGGGCCCCTGGCCCGCGCGAGCTTCGCCCTCCACGCGGAGCTGGCCAAGGAGCTCGGCGCCGACTACGGCTACCGCCGCATGGATACGTTCATGCTGGCCGCGCGCGAGACGGGAACCGTGGCGGGCGGTCATCGCGTCGCGGCCCCGCGCTGGCTCGACGGCGCCGGGGTCGTCACGGCGGCGCTCGGCTCCACGGAGACGACCGCTCAGGTCACCCCGGCGCGTTTCACCGGGGCTCTGCTCGACGCCGCGCGGGCGCGCGGAGCTACGCTTCGGATCGCTCTCGTCGAGGACGTCGCGCGCCGCGACGCCACGGCCTCGGGTGTCGTCACGGCCGAGGGCGAGACGGTCCAGGGCGACGCCGTCGTGCTCGCGATGGGGCCCTGGACCGGTCGGCTCGCGGGTCGGCTGCGGCTGCCCGGGATCTACGGACTCAAGGGCTATAGCGTGACCCTCGCCGCGCCGGACGTGCCGGCCCACGCGCTCTTCGTCGACTACCGCACCGCCGACGGCCGCGCGCTGGAGCCGGAGATCTTTCCGCGGCCCGAAGGCGAGGTCTACGTGTGCGGCATGGCCGACCCCGCGCCGCTGCCGGAATCGCCCGAGCTGGTGGAGGTGAACGACGGCTCGTGCGCGATCCTGGCTCGCGCCGCCGGTCGCGTCTCGACGACGCTGGCGGACGCGCGCATCGTGCGTCGCCAGGCGTGCTACCGGCCGGTGACCGACGACGGGCTTCCGCTGATCGGCCGCGTGCCCGGTCTGCGGGGCGCGTACGTCGCGACCGGCCACGGACCGTGGGGAATTCTCAACGCGCCCGCCACCGGTCTGGCGATGGCCGAGCTCGTCGCCGAGGACGCGCCCTCGCTCGTCGACCTGCGCGCGTTCGATCCGGCGCGGCTACGCGCCGCCCGGTGATATAGTCCGGCCACGATCATGAGCGGCTTCCTGCTCGCCGACGTGCGCGTCATCGACGCGGCAAGCTTCATCGCCGGGCCCGTCGCGACCACGATCATGGCCGACCTCGGCGCCGACGTGATCAAGATCGAGCCGCCCGAGGGCGATCCGTACCGCCATCGCACGGCCGGGCCCGGCGTGGCCGAGAGCCCCTACAACTATCGCTGGATCATCGACAACCGCACCAAGCGCGGCCTCGCGCTGGACCTGCGCCAGCCCGCTGGCCAAGCCGTCGTCCATCGGCTGGTCGCGCGCGCCGACGTGTTCGTCACCAACACGCCGCTCGATTCCCGCGCGCGGCTCGGCATTCGCTGGACGGATCTGGCGCCGCTCAACCCGCGGCTCGTCTACGCGTCGATGACGGCGTACGGCGAGCGGGGCGAGGAGGCGCCGCGCACCGGCTTCGACGCGACGGCCTTATGGGCGCGCACGGGCCTGATGGACCTCGTGCGGCCCTCGCCCGACTCGCCGCCGGCGCGCTCGCTGCCGGGGATGGGAGACCATCCGACCGGCGTGAGCCTCTTCGCGGCGATCATGACGGCGCTCTATCGGCGCGATCGGACCGGCCAGGGCACGATGGTGTCGACCTCGCTGCTGGCCAACGGCCTCTGGTGGAACGCGACGCAGATCCAGGCCGCGCTCTGCGGCGCGCGCGTCGAGCCCCGGCCGCCGCGCGAGGAGCCGGCGACCGCGCTCGCGAACCTCTATCGCTGCGCCGACAACCGCTGGTTCCTGCTGAACGTGCTCAACGACGATCGGGACTGGCCCCATCTCTTGAAGGCGCTCGAGCGCCCCGACCTTGGGGACGACGCGCGCTTCGCCACCACGCCGGCCCGGCGCGCGAACGCTCGCGCGCTGGTTCCGATCTTCGACTCGATCTTCGCGAAGCGGCCGTGGGCCGAGTGGCGCGCGATCCTGAATCAGCATCGGCTCACGTTCGGCGAGGTGGGCACCGTGGACGATGCGCGCAGCGATCCGCAGATGGTCGCCAGCGGCGCCCTGGTGCCGCTCGACGATCCACGGGCGGGCGCGTCGCTCACCGTGGCGAGCCCGCTGTGGCTCGAGGACGTCCCTAAGGTCGCGCCCCGATATCCGCCCGAGCTCGGCGAGCACTCGAGCGAGATCCTCCGCGAGCTCGGCTACGGCGAGGCTGAGATCGACACGCTGATCGCCTCACGCGTCGTCGTGCAGGGCAAAGGCGCGGCCTGAAGCTGCCCCGGCTAGCCTTCGCGGAGCCGCGCGAGCAACCCTGGAAGCTTTTCCAGCGATCCCAGTGTGTATTCCGCCATCACGGATTCGGCGAGCGTATAGCGCGGAATCAGGCACACCGGGAGACCCGCCGAGCGAGCGGCGGTGACGCCGACCGATGAGTCCTCCACCACCAGGCAGTCCGGCTTCACCGCCGACCTCAGGGACCGCAGCCGACTGAACGCGACCTCGTAGCACTGTGGGTCCGGCTTGCCGCGCTCGACGTCATCGCCGCCGACCACGAAGCTCACTAGGCCCGAGAGCCCGTAGTGCTCGACCGTCAAGGCGATGGTCGCCCGCGCTGATGAAGAGACGATTGCGGCCACCGCGCCGTGGTCGGACACGCTGGCCAGCGCCTCCCGAGCGCCGGGGAGCAAGCAGACGCCTGCCGGAAAGAAGTCGACGTAGTGCTTCTCGCGCAGCGAGCTGAGCTCCTGCAGCGGAGCGGTTCGTTCGTCGACACCCAGAGCATCACGTCTGGCCGCGAGGATTTCTCGCATCCGGCGACCAAAGAAGGGACCGGTCCGCCTGAGCGCCTCGTCCCAATCCATGCCGAACGCGCCGAAGGCGCGACGGCTTGCCTCTCGATGGCAACCGCCGGCATCGATCAGCGTTTCGTCGAGGTCGAAGAAGACGCCACTCAGCATCGCGGCGGCGCGCTCAGCCGAGCCGGACCCCATACTTCTCTAGCGTGTCCTGGCGCAGCTCGAGCCCGAGCCCCGGCGTGTCGGGCACGGCCATGAAGCCGTCGACGATCTTCGGCCGCTCGCGGAACAGCTCGAACCAGAGCGGGTCGCGCGTCGGATCGGCGAACGATTCGAGGATGAAGCCGGTCGGGCTCGCGGCGACGGCGTGGACGTGGATCTGCGGGTCGTGGTGGGCGGCGAGCGGCACCTGGTAGAGCTCGGCCATCACCGCCGCCTTGCGCCAGACCGTGAGCCCGCCTGCCCACGTCGAGTCGATGATCAGATAGTCGACGAGACCCTCGGCCACCATCGTGCGCAAGCCGAAGGGCGTGAACTCCGTCTCGCCCGCGGAGATCGGCACGTCTACCTCGGCCTTCAGGCGGCGCAGCGCATGGCGCTCGTCGTACCAGGGCATCGGATCCTCGAGCCAGAAGATGTTGTACGGCTCGCAGAGCCGAGTCGCGCGCACGGCACTCGGCAGATCCCAGCCCTGATTCGCGTCGAGCATGATGGCCACGTCGTCGCCGACCGCCTTGCGGATCACGCCGACGCGCTCGGCGTCGGCCTCGGGCGAGAGACCCGCGACCTTGACCTTCACGGTGCGATAGCCGTGCTCGAGATAGAGCGCGGCCTCGCGCCGGAGATCGTCGGGGCGCTCGCCGTCGCGATAGTAGAAGCCCGTCACGTACGCGGGTACCCGCGAGCGGAGCGCCCCGCCGAGCAGGGCGTGAACCGGCCGGCCCGTCGCCTTGCCCATGAGGTCCCACAGCGCGATGTCGATGGCGCTGATCGCGGTCACGAGCTGGCGGCGCTGGTGCGCCAGGGTCGGGATCCCGCGCACGCTCGTATAGGTCAGCGCGAAGAGATCCTGCCAGACGCGCTCGACACTGAAGGGATCCTGGCCGACGACGAGGGGCGTGACGCGCTCGAGGATCTGGCCGACGGCCTTCATGGCCTCCGGACCGCCTTGAGACAGGAAAGGCCCGTGAGCCTCGCCGATGCCGACGAGGCCGGAATCGGTCGTCAGCTTCACGATCAGCTCGCTGACCCGGCTGATCGTCGACGTCGAGGTGCGGACCGGCTGCGGCAGCGGTGCGGACAGGAAGTACGTGTCGAGCGCTTTGACCTTCATCTCGTTCCCTCCGCGGCGATGATACCCTAGCTCGACTGTTCGAACCCTCACGGAGGCGCGATGAAATCATTCGTGATCCGACTCGTGGTCGTCACCTCGGGCCTGCTCTTCGCCGCCGCCGGAGAGCCCGCTCTCGCCGCTCCCGACGGCACGATGACCTGGGGCGTTCACGTCACCCTGGCCGCGCGCTGGCTCGATCCGAGCGACACCGAGGCGTTCATCACGCCGTTCATGGTGTTGTACGCGCTGCACGACGCGCTGGTGAAGCCGATGCCCGGCGGCGACAACACGCCGAGCCTCGCCGAGTCGTGGGCCGCGTCGAAGGACGGCCTCACCTACGAGTTCGTTTTGCGAAAGGGCGTGAAGTTCCACAACGGTGACGCGGTCACGGCCGAGGACGTCAAGTACTCCTTCGAGCGCTATCACGGCGCGGCGGCCAAGCTGCTGAAGGATCGCGTGCGCGAGATCCAGGTCGTCGATCCTTCCCGCGTTCGATTCGTACTGAAAGAGCCGTGGCCCGATTTCATGACCTTCTACGGGACTTCCGCCACCGGGGCGGCGTGGATCGTGCCCAAGAAATACGTCGAGAAAGTCGGCGAGGACGGCTTCAAGAAGGCGCCGATCGGCGCCGGACCCTACAAGTTCGTGAGCTTCAACCCGGGCGTCGATCTCGTGATGGAGGCCTTCGAGGGCTACTGGCGCAAGGTGCCGAGCGTGAAGCGGCTCGTGTTCCGGAGCATGCCCGACGAGACCACGCGCGGCGCGGCGCTCAAGGCCGGCGACGTCGACATCGTCTATCTCCTGAGCGGTCCCGTGGCGGCCGAGATCAAGCGCTCGCCGGGGCTGCGCCTGGCCGCCGCGGTGCCGCCGGGCGTCGTGTTCCTCGATCTGCCGGAGCAGTGGGAGCCGAAGTCACCCTGGGCCGACCGGCGCGTGCGGCTGGCGGCGAGCCACGCCCTCGATCGAAGCGTGTTGAATCAGGCTGAGACGCTCGGGCTCTCGCGGCCGACCGGCGGGCTCGTCCCGCGCGTGCTCGAGTTCGCGAAGTCGTTCGAGCCTCCCGCCTACGACCCGGCGCGTGCCAGAAAGCTCCTCGCCGAGGCCGGCTATTCCTCGGGCTTCGACGCGGGTGACCTCACGCCGTTCCCGCCCTTCTTCTCGTTGGCCGAGGCGATCGGGAACTACCTGCAAGAGGTCGGCATCCGCACGCGGGTGCGCACGATGGAGCGCGCCGCGTTCCTCACGGCGTGGCGCGAGCACAAGATCAAGGGCGTCATCATGGGGCTCGGCGCGCCGGCCGGCAACGCGGCCACGCGCATCGAGGCCTACGTGATCAAAACCGGCATCTACACCTCGGGCGTGGTGCCGGAGATCGAGGATCTCTACGCGCGCCAGGCCCGCGAGCTGGACCGGAAGAAGCGCGAGTCGATGCTGCACCAGATCCAGCAGATCATGCACGACCGGGCCCTGCACGTGCCGATCTACGAGGTGGCATTCCTGTGGGGCATCGGGCCGCGCGTCGACGAAGCGTGCGTCGACCACATCAAAGGCTTTGCCTACTCGGCGCCATATGAGGATCTGAAGCTGAAGCCGGGCCGCTGAGCCGCGCGGCGGCGCGCGCCGGAGCTCGCGGCGGGGGACTACGCGTCAGCGGGTGTGAGGCGGCCCCCCTCGATCACGAGCTCGCACCGCCGGCTTCGCACGCCGCGAGCCTCGCCGCGTAGAAGCGTTGCTCGCGCGCGTTGTCGGTAAGCTCGAGCGCGCGGCGATATTCCGCGGCCGCCTCGGCCGAGCGCCCGAGACGGCGGAGGAAGTCGGCGCGCGCGGCCGGCAGCAGGTGATAGGAGGAGAGCGACGCGGCGTCGATGCCGTCGAGGGCCACGAGCCCGGCGGCCGGCCCGCGCGCGAGGCCGATCGCGACCGCGCGGTTCAGCTCCACCACCGGCGACGGCGCGATCTCGGCGAGCGCGCGATAATGCGTCACGATCGCCTCCCAGTCCGTCGCCTCCCACGACGCGGCGCGCGCGTGGCAGGCGGCGATCGCGGCCTGGAGCTGATAGGGGCCGGCGTGCGATAGCGGGCCCCCGCGGCCGAGCAGCGCCAGGCCGCGCGCGATCCGGGGCTGGTCCCAGCGCGATCGGTCCTGATCCGCGAGCAGCACCAGGTTGCCGTCGGCGTCGGCGCGCGTCGCCGCGCGCGAGGTCTGCAGCTCCATCAGTGCGAGGAGCCCGAGCACCTCGGGCTCCTCTGGCATCAGCTCGGCGATCATGCGGCCGAGGCGGACGGCCTCCTGGCAGAGATCGTGACGCACGAGCGCGTCGCCGCTGTGCGCCGCGTAGCCCTCGTTGAAGATCAGATAGACCACGGCGAGCACGGCCGGGAGCCGCGCGGCCAGCTCCGCGCCCTCGGGCACCTCATAGGGCAGGGCGCGGTCGCGGATGGTGCGCTTGGCGCGCACGAGGCGCTGCGCGATCGTCGGCTCGGGCACGAGAAACGCGCGTGCGATCTCGGTGGTCGAGAGTCCGCCGACCAGCCTCAGGGTGAGCGCCACGCGGCTGTCGGCCGGCAGACCCGGATGACAGCAGGTGAAGATCAGCCGAAGCCGGTCGTCGGCGATCGTCTCGGGATCGCTCACGTCGGGAATCTCGTCGCCCGCGCCGAGCGCGCCCTCGTAGGCGAGCGCCTCGGCCTTGGCTCCCGCCCGGCGGGCGTGACGGAGACGGTCGATCGCGCGCCGGCGCGCCGTCGTAAGGAGCCAGCCGCCCGGCCGATCCGGCGCGCCGGTCACGGGCCAGCGGTCGAGCGCTTGCTCGAACGCCTCCTGGACGATCTCCTCGGCCAGGTCGATGTCGCGCACCATCCGCAGCACCGACGCGACGACGCGCCCGTACTCCTCGCGGAACGCCTCCGCGACGCGCGCATGAGCGTCGGAATCCGGCGTCTGCCCGTGACCGCTCGCCGTCACGAGCAGAGATGTTACCTGATGCTCGAGCCCCCGCGGCCGCTACGGCAGGGCTTCGCTCACATCGGCCAGACGGGCCGGATGTCGATCGAGCCGCCCTCGCGGAGCGGAATCTTCTTCGCCCACTCGATCGCCTCGGACTTGGAGTCGCACTCGATCAGGTAGAAGCCGCCCAAGACTTCCTTGGTCTCGGTGAACGGGCCGTCCGTGACCTGACCCTGGCCGGCCTTGAACCGGATGCGGCTCGCGTCCTCGTCGCCACGCAGGCGCTCGCCGTGGACCATCTTCTTGGCGGCCATGAGCTCCTCGCCGAACCGCTGGTGGCCCTTCAGCACGGCCTCCATCTCGGCCTTCTGCGGCGGCGGCGCGTTCTTGTCGGAATTGATGAGCAGCATGTAGCGCATAGGTCCTCCTTGGTATGATCGCCCGGCTCGAAGCCGCCCGGCGGTCCTCATCTATACGACGCCGATGACCGCCTGGAATCGACACTGGCCCATCAGACCCGTTCCGCTGGTAGGATACGCGCATGCCGCCCGCCGTCGACCGGGTCCGCGTCACGACCGTCGTCGACAATTACATCGACAACCTGCGGCAGGACGAGGCGATCGCCCGCCGCTACAGCGCCTTCGTGGCCGGTAAGATGCCGGATCTGCGGGCCGAGCACGGCCTGGCCCACCTGGTCGAGGCGACCCGGGGCGCCGAGCGGTTCACGATGGCCCTCGACTTCGGGCTCACCGCCGACACGATGAACCACAACTTCCGCGAGTTGGCGCTCGATCCGGGCGCGATCGATGCACTCGCCCTCTCTCACGGCCATCGCGACCACTGGGGCGGGTTGACCGGCTTCTTGCACGGGTGGCGGCGGCGCCTCCGCCGAGACCTGGCCTTCTACGGCGGCGTCGATCACTTCAGTCCCCGCTGGCAGCAGCGGGGCGAGCGCCGCGTCTACAGCGGCCGCCTGTCGCGCGACGAGATCGAGCGATACGGGATCGACGTGCGGCTCGTCGCCAAGCCGACGCCGATCGTCGAGGGCCTCTGGCTCTCGGGCGAGATGCACGGGGCCGAGGACTGGGAGACCATCCCGTCGAACCTGCGCGTGGAAGAGGAAGGCGGCGAGCTGGTCCAGGACACGTTCATCGGCGAGCAGACCCTGGTGGCCAACGTGCGCGATCGCGGGCTCGTCGTGGTCACCTCGTGCTCGCATCGCGGCATCGTCGGCATCTGCCGCAACGCCGCCCGCTTCACCGGCGTCCCGCGCGTGCACGCGGTCATCGGCGGCTTCCACCTGAGCGGCCTCGACGAGGCCCGCATCACGCGCGTGGTCGACGCGTTTCGCGACCTCGAGGTGGAGCACGTGATCCCGCAGCACTGCACCGGGATCGAGGCCATCTGCGCGATCGTGCAGCGGCTGCCGGGCCGGTTCACCGCCAGCTCGGTCGGCACGACGTTCGAGTTCACGGCCCCCAACTAACGGTCACCGGCGCCAGCGCGCCACGGGAGGGATCGAGATGAGCGAGCCCAAGCAGCTGTTCAGCGCGAGCCTCGCGAAGGACGCCGTCTACAAGTCCGGCCTCCGGAGCTTCATGGAATACCGCGACCTCGGCATCGAGCCCGCGACGCACGGGAAGTTCCGCGCCCATACCATCCGGATCAAGAAGGAATCGGCCGGCAACCACGACCTGCACACGACGGGCCTCCACCAGCACCTCTGCGACTTCCAGATGTTCTACGTGCTGAACGGCTGGATCAAGTTCGTCTACGAGGATCACGGCGAGCATACCTTCACGAAGGGTGACTGCATCCTGCAGCCGCCGGGCATCGTGCACAACGAGCTCGACTGCTCCGACGACCTCGAGGTCCTCGAGATTTATTCGCCGGCCGTCCACGAGACCCGGGTCGTCCGTCAGATGCCGGAGGCGGTCGCCGCCGCGCGCTGAGCGCGCCGGCGAGGCCCGAAAGGACGAACATGCCGAAAGTGTGGCGGGTGTACAGCGGCTCGGACGGCAAGTCGCACCTCGCCGAGGTACCGCTCGCGATGAAGCCGTTCTCCGACGTCGAAGGTGCCCACGGCGAGGGGACGCCCATGCAGCCGGCGAGCGGCATCGCGTTTCGCGTGGCGCCGCCGGGCTACGTGCTCAGCTGGCACTGTGCCCCGCGGCGCCAGTACTCGATCTCGCTCTCGGGCACCGCGGAGATCGAGGTGGGTGACGGCACGATCGCGCGGGTCGGTCCGGGCGACGTGATCCTGGCCGAAGATCTCACGGGTCAAGGCCACGTCACCCGCGTCGTCGGCGACCAGCCCCGGATGTACGCGATCGTGCCGCTGACCGACGGGTAGCAGCCGCGGCCGCGAGGGCTCCGATTCCCCGCGTGTCAGCGGGCGTTGCCTGGCTTCCCGATCAGCACGCCGTTGATGTCGATCAGTTCCCGATGATCTTCGCGGCGTCCCCGGTGAGCCGCACGATGTGCAGCCCCGTGTTGGCGCGGTCGGCCAGGTAGACGTAGCCGCGCTCGTCGGCCTCGACGTTGTTGGTCTGGATCGCGACCTTGCAGCTGCGGGTCGGCTCGGTCACGCAGCGCTCGGCCGTCCGCTCCGTCGTCGCCGGGATGTAGAACGCGGCGTCGCGCGGCGCGTACGGGTTGCGGATGTCCACGGCGCGCACGCCCGCGTTGAAGTAGGCCACGAAGACCAGCTTCTTGTAGAAGATCGGCGCGAACGACTCGCTGCTCGAGTGCGGGCCGAAGCGCCCGCCCCGCTTGCAGAAGCCGCCGCGCGACTCGGGCACCTGGAAGGTCGCCACCGAGAACGGCCGCGTCTCGGTCGTGATGTCGACCAGGAACGTGGCGTGACGGAACTCGCGGCACTCGTTCGCGATCGCCTCCGACACGAGCACGACGAAGTCGCGCACGTTGCCCTTCGTGTTGCTGGCCCAGTCGGCGATCGTCATCCCCAGCACCGGGAACGCCGTGTGGCCGCCCCAGTTGGGCGACATGGAGAGCCGGCTCACCTCGGGCGCGCTGAGATTCGCTTGTGTCGGCTCCTTCGGCCCGGTCAGGAGCTTCTGGCGATCGACGATCTGCAAGATCCCGTCGGCGCTGGTGCCGTACGCGAAGTAGACGCGATTGCCGAGCGCGATCGGCCCGTGCGCGCCGGGCGGTACGGGCGAGGCGCTCGAGCCGGGCTCCTGGCCGGCCAGGCCGAAGTCGCGCACGAAGATGGGCTTCGCCGGATCGCTGAGATCGTAGATCTTCGTCATGCGCGCGGTGCGCCAGCCCGAGGGGCCGGCCTGCAGCGGATCGGTCTTGGCCAGATCGCCGGAGACGAGATAGGCGGTGCCGGTGTCGCATTCCCAGAAGTTCTTGTGCGTGGAGGTGAGGCCGGAGACCACGGTGCTCGCCTTGCGCGGCTTCGCCGGGTCGCTCACGTCCCAGACCTCGTGGCCGGAGTTGGGGACCGCGTTGCCGAACGTCCGCAGTAGATACGTCTTGCCCTGACGGTCGCAGACGCGCGCCATCTGCGCGCCGCCCTGCTCGGAGCCGCCGGTCGGGCCGGGGATGTGCGCCAGATAGCGCGGCCGCGCCGGATCGGTCACGTCGACGATCGAGGTGCCGTTGTCTTCATCCGCGCCGGTCAAGGGATTACGCGCCTTGCCGCCGTGATGGCCGACGTAGGCGATGAAGCGGCCGCCCTGCTTGTGGATCGTCGGCTGGTAGGCCGAGCGCCCCTGGAGATCGTCGTGACCGACCAGCTCCATGTCGCGCGCTTCGGCGCCGTGACCGCGCGGCGCTTGCGACGACGCGGGCCCGGCAGCAAGCGAGATCAGTGCGAGCCCCAGGACGATTACCGAAAGACGCGCTGTCAGGGAGGTCATGGCCGGCTCCTTTCAGCGGGATGATAGCGCGTATTCATCGGCTGACGTTGAGGTCACCCGCGGCGATGACTTAGAGTCGAGGCATGGGGCAGGCTCCGCTAACGGTCCGGCGCTGGAAGCGGGTCGAGTATGACCGGCTGGTTGATCTTGGAGCGTTCGAGGGCGAGCCACTCGAGCTCCTCGGCGGCCAGCTCATCGTCGCGGAGCCGAAGGCCGCGTATCACAGCTCCGCGGTGACCGCCGCTGACTATGCGCTGAGGGCGGCCCTTCCGTCGGGCTGGATTGTGCGAAATCAGCAGCCCGTGTCGCTCGACGACGAATCTGAGCCTGAGCCCGATCTGGTCGTCGTGCCAGGGCGGCCGGGCGACTATCGCGACGCCCACCCCGAGCGCCCGGCGCTTGCGATCGAGGTGGCGCATTCGAGCCTCTATTTCGACCGAGAGCACAAAGGCAGCCTCTACGCGCGGGCAGGGATCGAGGACTACTGGATCGTCAACCTGGTCGACGGGGTCCTCGAGATCTACCGCGATCCGAGCCACGACCCGGCGGCGATCTACGGCTGGCGCTATCGCTCCGTCACCACCTTGGCGGCGCCCGCCGCCGCCGTTCCCCTCGCCTTCCCGTCGAGCCCCATCGCCGTCGCCGACCTGTTGCCCTAGATCGCGCCCGGCGCGATGGCTTTAGATCGCGCCCCCGGCGCGTAGCTTCGCGATGTCGTCCTTCGTGTAGCCGAGGCCCGCGAGCACCTCGTCGGTGTGCTGGCCCAGGCGCGGCGGCGGGGTCTCGATGCTCGGGCCGCCGTCGGCGAACTTGAACGCGGCCATCGGCACGGTCACCGGCCCTTCGATGCCTTCGATCTTCTCGTGGCGGTGCAAGACGCCCCGCGTGGCGAGCTGTGGATCGTTCAGCGACTCCGAGAGGCGCCGCACGCGACCGGCCGGGACGTGGCTGCCCTGGAGATATTGCTCCCACTCGTCGGCGGTCCGCTGCGCGATGATCTTCTGGAGCTCCTCGGTCTGCTTCTCGTAGAGCGCCTCGCGCTCGTCGTGGCTCGACTGCGCGGCGAGGTCCGGGCGGCCGACGGCGCGGAAGAGACGCTCGTGCTGGCCGCGGTTGCCGGCGGCGATCATCAGCGGCGCGTCCTTGGCCGCGTAGAGCTGGCTGCTGGCGCGGTCCATGCGATTGCCCTTGGGCTTGGGCTCGCTCCCGGTGCGCAGGTAGGACGTGATGTGTGAGCCCATCAGCATCATCGACACGTCGAGCATCGAGCTGTCGATGTACTGGCCGCGCCCCGTGCGCTCGCGCTGGAAGAGCGCGGCCGAGATCGCGAACGCGCACATCGTGCCAGTGGCGTAGTCGATGACGGGCGCGCCGGTCTTGATCGGGTTCACGTCCGGCGTGCCGGTCATCGCCATCATTCCCGACGTGGCCTGGATCAGCTGGTCGTAGGCGGTCTGCACCCCGCGCGGCCCCTCCTGGCCGAACGCGGTCATCGAGCAGTAGATCAGCCGCGGGTTGAGCGGCCAGAGATCGCTCCAGCCGAGCCCCAGGGCGGGGAAGGCGCCCGAGCGCCAGTTCTCCACCAGCACGTCGGCGTCCTTCACGAGCTTCTTCAAGATCTCGCGTCCCTTCTCGTGCTTCAAGTTCAGGGTGATCGCGCGCTTGTTAGAGGCCTGCGTGAGGAAGCCCGTCCCCATCTGTTGGCGGTTGAGGGCGCGGTCGCCCCCCGAGTCGCGGCTCTGGTCGTAGTCGATCGGATGCTCGACCTTGATGACGTCCGCGCCGAGCAGCGCCAGCTGGTAAGCGGCAAACGGCCCGGCGAGCACATGGGTGATATCGATGATCTTGATGCCCTCGTATGGCCTCATGGGTCCTCCCGCGTGGTGTGCGCTATTCTACTTTGAGTGGCGCCTCGCCGGCGGGGGAGTCCCGACGGCCTGCAGCGCGAACTGCTTTGCGGGAGGATTTCTACGAGCGCGCCCGCAACAAGGTCGGCCTGCTCAAGCTGCGCGCGATGTACCAGGCCGAGAGCTGGCCCGACTGGGTGGACCAGGACGACGACGACGCGCTGTGCCCGATCGTCGGCAAGCCGGAGGACATCCACATCGTCGTCACGGGCGGCCCCGGCAAGCACTCGGCCTTCGTCCCGACCTTCGGCACGTCGAAGTCGGTGACGCGGAAGATCGAGATCCGCGCCTAGACCTTCAGCACCTCGGCGCCCGGCGCGGCCTCGAGCTCGCAGGCGTTGACCGTCATCGCCAGCATGGCGTAGTAGCCGATCGCGCCGGTGAGCTGGATGAAGCCGTCGTTGCCGAACCGGCCGATCAGCGCCTTCACGGTGGCCTCGTCGACCCGGTGCTTGCGCATCAGCTGGCGCGTGAACTCGACGATCTGCGCGTCCTCGGCCGGAATGCCGCGGCTGTCATTTTCGCGGATCGCGGTGATGGTCGACTCCGGCACGCCGAGCCGCCGGGCGCCGCCCGTCTGCGCGCCCCAGACGTAGACGGCCTCGAGCTCGCGCGCGACCGTCATGGCGGCGAGCACGCGCACGCGCAGGTCGAGCGAGCCCTCGAACCGCACGTAGGCGCCCAGATGCGCGAGCCGGCCCGCCAGCTCGGGCGAATGCAGGAACATCGTGAACGGCCCCTGCAAGGCACCGCGGCTCGCGACGATCGAGTCGACGATCGCCTGGTCCTTCGCGGCGACCTGGTTCTTGCTGGTGATCGGTGTCAGCCTTGCCATGCATTCCTCCTCAAGCGATTCCAGCTTCTCGGAGCAGCGTGTAGACCCGGTGCGGCGTCAGCACCGGATTCGTGACGTCGAGGCGTCCCTCGAACGCGTCCGCAACCGCGTTGGCGATCGCCGCGGTCGGCGGCCCGGTGGCGCCCTCGCCGACCCCGCGCACGCCGAGCGGGTTGTGGTCGGTCGCGAAGCGCAGGTGCTCGATGACGAGCGGCGGCATGTCCTCCGCCCGCGGGATAGGGTAGTCCATCAGCGTGTTCGTGAGGAGCTGGCCGTCGTCGCCGTGGACGACGTGCTCGCCGAGCACGACGCCCAGGCCCTGGGCGAAGCCGCCCACGATCTGGCCGTCGACGATCACCGGATGGAGCTGGCGGCCGCAGTCGTGCACGATCGCGTAACGGAGGATCGCGACGCGGCCGGTCTCGACGTCGACCTCGACCGCCGCTGCGTGCACGCCGCTCGCCCACGTCACGGTCGGCGGCGAGTAGAATTTCGTGGCCCAGAGCCCCGGACCGCCGAGCTCGACGAGCCCTCGATCGGTCAGCGCCGCGCGAGCGACCTGGGCGAGCGGAATCGCGCGCCCTGGCGCGCCGACCACGAAGGCGCGCCCGTCCTCGATGCGCACGTCGTCGGGCGCGCACTCGAGCAGGCCGGCGGCGACGCGACACGCCTTGACCTTCACCTCGGCGGCGGCGACGGCCACGGCATTGCCGGTGTTCACGGCGACCCGGCTGGCGCCGGTCCCGTAGCCGAAGGGCACCAGTGTGGTGTCGCCGCCGCGGACGCGGATGTCGTCGAACGCGACCCCGAGGTACTCCGCGCATACCTGGGCGAACACGGTCTCGTGACCCTGGCCCGAGCCCGACACGCCGATCAGCACCTCGACGTGCCCGTGCTCGTCGACCTTGACCGTCGCCCATTCGCCGGGGCGCACGCTGCCGCCGGCCTCGAGATACGCGGCGATCCCGAGGCCGATGCGCCGTCCCTGCGCGCGCAGCTCCGCCTGCCGCTTGCGCCAGCCCGAGTAGTCGAGGAGATCGAGCACGCGCCGGAGCTCGAGCGGGTAGTCGCCGCCGTCGTAGCTCACGGCGACGCCGTCCCGGTACACGAGGCCCGGCCGATACGGCATCTCGTGCGGCGCGATCTGATTTCGCGCACGAACTTCGGCGGGATCGAGGCCGAGCCGGGCCGCGAGACGATCGAGCAGGCGCTCGACGACCAGGATTGCCTCGGGCCGGCCGGCGCCGCGATAGGGGGCGCTCGGCGTCTTGTTGGTGACAACCGCGAAGCCTTCGGCGCGGAAGGCCGGCACCCGGTATTGCGAGGGCAGGTGGTTGATCGTGTTCGTCGGCTCGTGGACCGAGAAGTAGTGATACGCGCCGACGTCCTTCACGATTCGAGCCTCGAGGCCGAGAATGCGCCCGTCGCGTGTCGCCGCGAGCCGCGCGTGATGGGCCTGCTGTCGCGCCTGGTGCGAGCTCGACAGAAACTCCGTGCGCGTCTGGATCCATTTCACGGGTCGGCCGAGATGGTGGGCGAGCATGGGGACGAGCAGGTCCTCGGGATAGATGCCTTCCTTCGGACCGAAGCCGCCGCCGGTGTCCGGCGCGATCACCCGGATGCTCTCGGCCGGAAGTCTCAGGCGCGCCGCGACGGCGCCGCGGAGGTGATAAGGGCCCTGGTGCGCCGCCCACAGGGTCAGGCTCCCGATGGCCGGATCGAAGACGGCGCAGAGACCTCGCGTCTCGATCGCCATCGAGGTCACGCGGCCGTGCGCGGGATGGTCTTCGACGACCACATCGGCCTCGGCGAACGCGCGGTCGACGTCGCCGATCACCTTCACGACCTGGCCGACGACGTTGCTCGCGCCGTCGTGGACCGACGGCGACGTGGGGAGCATGGCAGCCTCGGCGTCGACCACGGCGGGCTGCGGCTCGTACTCCACCCGAACGAGCGCTGCCGCGTCAGCCGCTCGGTACGGGTCGGGCCCGACCACCGCGGCAATCGGCTCGCCGACATACCGGACCTCGCCGCGGGCGAGCGGCCTCTGCGGCCGCGGCGTGTCGAGACGGACGTAGGGATTCGTGCGATCGGCGCGCGCGGCGGGGAGTGGGTCAGCCAGCCCGGGTAGATCGTCGGCGAGAAAGACCGAGACGGCCCCTTGCGTGCGCGCGGCCTCGACGTCCACGCCGGCGAGTCGCGCCCGGGCGTGGGTCGAGCGCACCAGTATCAGATGCAGGAGACCCGGCGGGGCGATGTCATCGATGAACCGGCCCCGTCCGGTGATCAGCCGCTCGTCTTCCTTGCGCCGGGGAGATTGACCGATCACGGAAGACAGGATGATACATGGTGTCGGCGTAGGGCCGCCACGCGATCTCACCAGTGGGCCCGGCGAGGTCGCGCGGCGGCCGCTGAGGGCTACGGAGAACGCTAGCGACGCCCCGTCGCTTCAGTGCCGATCACGCTCCACTTTGATCTGGCCACGAATCTCGCCCGAGTTGTATTTTGTGGCGACCCCTCCCGCGTTGGCCGAATGCACGTTCGCGTAGGTCACGCCGGCCCGAATCGCCGCCACGAACTCGGCGAACTCGGCGTCGGTCGAGCCAGCCCCCGTGGGCGAGGCCTCGATGCCCTGGGCGTTGGCGCTATTGGCCACGTTGGCCTTCGTCAAGATGCCCGTCACCGTTCCCGACTGTGGGCAGGTCGGTGCGTGCCCGGTGGGGTCCATATTGAAGCTGGTCTGACAGAGGAAGACCACGATGCCGCCGTTGACGCGACGCTGCCCGATGTGGATGTGAGACTGCCGCACGTCGCCCTCGAGCCCGGAATAGCTCAAGGTGTACGTGATACTGGTGCCGTCGGCGCTGATCTCGCCGCGGAAGCTGCCGCTCGCGGGGGTCGAGATCGCCGGTACCTCATGGAACCCGCGAAGCGTGGCGCTCAGATTGAAGCCGTCATCTCTGTCGCGGTCATCCTTCCCGTCGCCGGCCGTTGCCAGGAGGGAGGGCCCGAGCACCACCAGGAGACCAACAAGGGCGACGAACAGGCTGATCACACATCGCTTCATCTCGTGTCCTCCCACCTTCGGGTTCAGGCGACGGCCAGTCAGACACCTTGTGCGATACGCTCATAACCCCTTCGAGAGGTTCCCGGTTCCCGACGGTTTGTGACGTTATCGTTGAGCGCCGGTTTTCTTCCGGTACTCGGCGATGTGGCGCTCGAGGTCGCCGAGCTCCTCGCACGGGATCAGGCAAATCTTGCGGAGGGCCGCGAGGTGCTCCTCGGCGCGGGCGAGATCGCCGACCATCAAGTACGCTTCGCCGGCATACTCGTGGGCGCCGCGGTGTCGCGGATTGAGCTCGAGCGCCCGCTTGTAGTGCTGGAACGCTCGGTCGAGCTGTCCGAGGTTCCGATACGAATATCCGAGATAATTCTGTAGGTCCGCGTTGTCGGGATCGCGAAGCGCCGCCTTGGTGAACCGCCCGGCCGCCTCGCGCCAGTCCTCGCGGTCGAGCGCCGCCTTGCCGGCCGCGTAATCCGGATCGCTCGCGGCGGCCTCCGGCTTGGTCTCCGACGGCTCCCCGAACGCAGGCGGTGGCATCGTGACCGCGGCGATCAGCGCGGCCGCCGCTACGCTCCAGCGGCGCAGCCGACGCGCCGGCCGGCGTGTCATCACACCGGCCCGTTCGGGGCGACCAGGATCTTGCCGCTGCGCTCGCCGCGCTGGGCATGGGCGACCGCTTCCTTGATATCCTCGATGGGGTAGATCATCTCGATCGGCGCCGACAGGTTGCCCTTGGCGACCTGCTGCCCGAGATCGGCATAGATCGCCCGGATCTGGTCGAGCGACCGCGTGGCCAGCCCGCGACCCAGGATGAAGCCGACAAGAGACAGGCCACCCGAGATCAGCGCGCTGCGAGACATGACCGGGTCCTCGCTCGTCATCGAACCGTAATTACAGACCACGCCCCCCTCGGCCAGACATGCCGAGAGTCGTGCGGTCGCCCGGCCGGACACGGCGTCGAGGCCGAGCCGGATCGGCGCGCCGTGCGTCTGAGTCTTGACCACCTCGGCCAGATCCGGCCCGTCGATGACGCAGACGTCGGCGCCGAGGGCCTTGAGCTCGCCGAACAGGGATTCGCGCCGCACCACGTTCACCGTCTTCACGCCTCGCGGGCGCGCCAGCCGGATCACGAGCCGACCGACGGCCGAGTTGGCGACGTTCTGGATGACCCAGTCTCCGGGCTTCAGGGGCACGATGTCAGTGAGCAGCAGGAGCGCGGTCGCCGGATTGATCCGCAGCATCGCCGCTTGCTGGATGTCGATCCCGTCCGACACGGCGATGACGTCCTCGCCCTTGACGCGCCGCTCCTGGGTCCAGTTCTCCCGTTGCAGATTGATCACGAGGTCGCCGACCTTGACGTGCGTCACGCCCGCGCCGACCGCGGTGACGCGTCCGATGCATTCGGCGCCGGGCGTGGCCGGCAGCTCCGGCTTGAGGCGGTAGGTACCCCGGCAGAACGAGATGTCGGCGGGGTTGATCGGAAACGCCAGAACCTCGAAGACGACCTCGCCCGCGGCCGGCGCGCCGACATCCGGGACGTCCGCGCAGCGCAGGCCGTCTTCAGGCTGGCCGTAGCGGTCGAGCAGAATCTGTTTCATGCCCTCGCTCCTTGTTCAGAGGCGCGCCTCGGCCGGCGGGGCCCCAGCCCCGCGACGGCCTGCAGCGCGCACGATCTCACGCAAGCTTCCAGCCGAGCCAGCTGCAGAGGGCGCGTCCCATGATCAGCTCCTTGTCCCTCGCCGTCAGCCACGGCAGCTCTTCGGTGAACATGGTGACGCACTGTTTCCACGAGCACGGCATCCGCGTGATGTCGGTCCCCCAGAACATGCGATCGGGGCCGAAGGCGTCGTAGAGCTTCCGGATGTGGCCGTGGATGTCGCGGTAGGGATAGGGCTGCGCCGAATAGCTCGGCGCTCCGGTCGCCTTCAGCGCGACGTTGCGGTGCTTCGCCGCGGCGACGAGGTCTGGCAGATTCGACCAGGCCGCGTCGGGGCGCCCGAAGTGATCGATGATCAGCTTGAGCCCCGGATGGCGCTCGGCGATCTTGCCGATCACTTGCAGGAGCCCTGGCCCGAGCAGCGCGATCGGCATCCCCGCGCGTTCGGCCGCGGCCCAGAGCCAGTCGAGGCTTCCGTCGGTCAGCCACGTCTGCTGATGCGGCTGCAGCAGCGCGAAGCGCAGGCCGAGCATCCCGGGCTTGCCCTTCAAGCCGTCGATCGCCGAGCGGCTCTCGGGGCGGTCGAGCGGGAAGTTGGCGAGGATCGCCAGGCGGTTGGGATGCTGGCGCGCGGCCTCGACCGCCAGCGCGTTGGAGCTGGGATCCCACCCGGGCGGATGGATCACGGCCGCGTTGACGCCCCCCTCGTCCATCTCCTTGAGCACGTCGTCCGCCGTGTAGTCGGCGATCTGGCGATGGTTCGGATTCGTCGGCTTGTGGCCTTTCCAGATGTGGATCTGCGCGTCGACGATCAGCATGCCTATTTCTCCTTCGTGCTGCTCCTCACGTCTTCTCGAAGTCGATCCGCTCGGCGACCGGCAACCCCTGGAGGTAGCGGCGCAGGCAGTCGAGCCCCATCTCGGTCGCGCCCAGGCGTACCCACTCGCGGCCGCCGAGGATCCGGCTGCGCCGCGACTCGGCGCCGTCGGCGGTCGCGATCGCTAGACAGATGGTGCCACCGAAGTCGATCCGGTCGGGGCCGTCGTCGAGCGCGATCAGCACCGCCAGCGCGTGGCTCGCGCCGGTCCGCCGGCGCGCGGCCTGCGCCACCGCCTCGGCCGTCTCGCGCGTGAGCTCGCCCTCGGGCGGATCTCCGTCGAGGCCGACCGCGGCGAAGATCTCGCCGAGGTCCCGCGCCACCACGCCGCGGCGGAAGACCTTCTCCGCGCCGGGCTGGTGCGCGAAGCGCGCGGCGATCTGCCCACTCGTGAACGTCTCGACGACGGCGAGCGAGCCCTGCCGCGCCGTCAGCGCCGAGAGGATGACCCCCTCCAGCGTCTGCTCGTCCTCGGCCATGATGAAGTTGCCGAGCCGCTTGCGCACCTCGCGCTCGACGGGCGCGAGCTTGACCCGGACGTCGTCCATGTCCCGGCCGCGAACGGTCAGCTTGGTCTCGAGTTGCGGGTAGTGAGCGCGGAAGCCGAGCTTCACGCTGCCGTCGGGCACGAGCTTGTCCACGTCGGTGAGCAGCGCGTCCACGTGGGATTCGCCGAGGCCGTAGGAGTGGAACCGCTTGAGGTGGATGGCCGTCTGCAGGCCGCTCTTGGCCAGCAGGCGCGGAATGATCTGCTCCTCGAGCATGCGCTTGAGCTCGCGCGGCACCCCGGGAGTGAAGAAGAAGCGCGCCCGGCCGATGTCGAGCGCGAAGCCGCAGGCGGTGCCGATCGGGTTGTCGATGACCTCGGCGGTCGTCGGCAGCATCGCCTGCTTCTTGTTGTTGGGCGGCATGACGCGGCTGCGGCGCCGGAAGAACTCCTCCATCGTCCGGAGCCACTCCTCGTTGAGGGCGAGCCCGACTCCCGCGGCCTGCGCCGCGATCTCCTGGGAGAGATCGTCGATCGTGGGGCCGAGGCCGCCGTTGACGATGACCGCGTCGGCACGCTGGCCGGCCAGCCTGAACGCCAGCAGCAGATTCTCGCGATCGTCGCCGACCGTCGTCTCCCACTGGACCGCGAGGCCGACGTCCTCGAGCTTCTGCGTGATGTAGCTGAAGTTGGTGTTGACGATCTTGCCGGTGAGCACCTCGTCGCCGGTGCAGATGACCTCGATGCGCATGGGCGAGTCGTCCTAGTGGAGGACCTTCAGCAGTGCGTCGACCACCGCCTGGGGCTCCTCGCGCGGCATGAAATGACCGACGCCGGGTACGACGCGCCGCTCGGTTCCCGCCGGAAATCGTGAGAGCTCGGCCTCGGAGCGCCGGGCCGAGCTCACCGTGTCGTCGCCGCCGTGCAGGATCACGGTGGGCACGGTGATCGCCGGGCTCTCGGCGAGGCGCCGCTCGATCGCGTCCAGGCGCCCATCGCCTGGCGCGTTGCCGTGACGGTGGCGGTAGGAGTGGATCACCACCGCCACGAAGTCGGGATTGTCGAACGAAAGCGCCGTGCGATCGAACGTCGCCTGATCGAAGCGCCAGGTCGGCGACCATTCTTCCCAGAGCAGGCGGCAGATGTCGCGGCGGTTCTGCTCGAGACCGCGCCGCCCGCGCTCGGTGTTGAAGTACCACTGGTACCAGTACGCGCGCTCGGCCCGGGCCGGGGCGGGCGCCGTTGGCGTCACCGTATTCTGGACGTTGTAACCGCCGATCGTGACCAGCGCGCGCACGCGCTCGGGCGCCAGGATCGCCGCGATGCACGCGGCGCGACCGCCCCAGTCGTAGCCGGCCAGCGCTGCCGGCGCGAGGCCGAGCGCGGCCATGAACTCGAGCAGGTCTTGACCGATCGCCGCCTGCTGGGCCATGCGGGGCTCTTGCGGATCGAGAAATCGCGTCGGCCCGTAGCCGCGCAGGTAGGGGACGAGCACGCGGCAGCCGGCGGCGGCGAGCGGCGGCGCCACGTGATCGAACGCGTGCGCGTCGTCGGGAAAGCCATGGAGCAGGACGACCGGCGTGCCGCCGGGATTGCCGTGGGCCTCGTAGCCGATCTCGAGCGTCCGGGTGCGGACCGTGAGGACCTGGCCCATCGGAGCCCGATCATACTTCAAACTCACCACATCACCATGCCGCCGTCGATGTTGATCGACTGGCCCGTCATGTACGTGGCGGCCGGGGAGCAGAGGAACGCGATGAGCCCGGCCACCTCGTCGTCGCTGGCCGCGCGTCCCATCGGGATCCGCTCGAGCAGGCTCTGCCAGCCCTCGCCGCGTCCGAGCACGTCCATGCGTGCGGTGTCGATGATGCCCGGACAGATGGCGTTGACCGTGACGCCGTCACGGGCGAGCTCCATGGCCAGGGACTGCGTGAATCCCTGAATGCCGAAGTTCGCGACGTTGTACGCCGCGGTGTTCGGAGCGCCGCGCTTGCCGGCGACCGACGAGAGATTGACGATGCGACCCCACTTCTGTTTCACCATGATCGGCACGATGCGCTTGGAGAGCAGGAACGCGCCGGTGAGCTTGATCTCGAGCACGCGCCGCCACACGGTCTCGTCGAGCTCGGTGAGGGGCACGCGGTCGTTGCCGCGCGGATAGGCGGCGTTGTTCACGAGCACGTCGATGCGCCCGAACGTCGCCATGACGCGGTCGACGAGATCCTCGACCGACGCGGCCCGGCTCACGTCGCCGACCCAGGTCAGGGCCCGGCGGCCGCGCTCGCGGACCTGCTGTGCCGTGCTCTCGACGTCCTTCCAGCCGACCTGCTTTTCATGATCCGGATAGGCCGCAGGATCACGGCCCGTGCCCGTCACCACGACGTCGGCGCCTTCGCTGGCAAGCAAGACCGCGGTCGCCCGTCCGATGCCGCGCAGCCGGCCGGCGCCCGTCACGATCGCGACCTTTCCGGCCAGATATCCCATGCCCACACTCTCCTCGCGACCTGCTGCTGGCCGGTACGTTACTGGGTTCGCACACGGCGGGCAACACTCGCCTGGTCCGCCGGGGGCGGCGGCGCCGGGGCGGGGAGGGGGCGCTCGGGCTTGACGAAATGGAGCGCAGGTCGCAGGCTCTGGCCCGAGTCGAGATCGCGAGGTTCGAATCACACCGATTCGGGAGGATGACACATGGCCGGGCGAGTTGAGGGGAAGGTGGCGCTGGTGACCGGGGGCGGCAGCGGGATCGGGCGCGCCTGCGCCGTGAGGTTCGCGAAGGAGGGGGCGAACGTCTGCGTGGCGGACCTGGATTTGAAGGGGGCGACCGAGACCGCGCGGATGGTGGAGGGGGCCGGGCGGAAGTCGGTGGCGGTGCAGGTCGACACGACCGACGAGGCCGCGAACGACGCGATGGTCAAGCGCTGCGTCGACGCGCTCGGGGCGGTCGACATCCTGGTGGCGGCGGCGGGCATCGGCGCGGTGCGCGTGCCGGGGGCGACGTCCTACCAGCCGCACACGGTCCTGAGCATCCCGATGGACCAGTTCCGGCGGGTCATCGACGTGAACCTCTACGGCGTGCTCTTCTCGAACCGGGCGGTGGCGCGCTGGATGACGGAGCACCGGCGCGGCGGCAGCATCATCAACCTCGCGTCGATCATGTCGAAGATGCCGTCCACGAGCGCGCCCTACAGCGTGAGCAAGGCGGGCGTGTGGATGCTGACGAAGTGTCTGGCGCAGGAGCTGGCCGGCCAGGGCATCCGCGTGAACGCGATCGGCCCCGGCTTCATCGAGACGCCGATGACCGCGGCGATGCGCGCGGACTCGGCGCGCTCGAAGTGGGCGATGGGCCTCACGCCGATGGGGCGCTACGGCAAGCCGGAGGAGATCGCGTCGACCGCGCTGTTCCTGGCATCCGACGACGCCTCGTACTTCACCGGCGAGCTGTTGCACCCGTCGGGCGGCGTGTTCGTCGGCTGAGCCTCGCTCAGGTCGCGGCGGCCAGCGCGCCGCCGTCGACCACGATCTCGGTGCCGCTGATCCACGCCGAGTCGTCGGAGGCCAGGAACAGGGCGCAGCGCGCGACGTCCTCGGGCTCGCCCACGCGCCCGAGCGGGATCTGGCGTCCCTCGGCCGCCTCGCGCTCGACGCGCTCGATGATGTCGGCGGTCAGCCGCGTGCGGATCGTGCCGGGACAGATCGCGTTCACGCGGACGCGGTCGCGTCCGTAGGACGCGGCCATCGCGCGCGTGAGGGCGAGCACCGCGCCCTTCGACGCGGCATACGCGTGGCTCGGGCGCGACGCCGAGCCGCGGAAGGCGCTGACCGACGCGGTGTTGATGATCGAGCCGCCGCCCGCCCGGCGCAGGGCCGGGAGCGCAGCGCGGCTCACCAGGTACATCGCGCGGACGTTCACGTCGAGCGCCAGATCCCACTTATCGAGCTCGATCGTCTCGACCGTCCCGCCGACGACCATCGTGCCCACCCCGGCGTTGTTGAAGACCACGTCGAGCCGGCCCGCCGCGCCGACCGCCGCCGCGACCACGGCGGCGCAATCCTCGGGACGCGCGAGGTCGGCGGTCACCGGCACCGCCTCCCCGCCGGCCTGGCGCACGGCCCCGACCGTCCGCGCCAGCTCGTCGTCGCGCGTGTCGGCCAAGGTCAGCCGCGCCCCCGCCCGGGCGAACAGGAGGGCCGTCGCCCGCCCGATCCCGGTCGCCGCCCCCGTGATGATCGCGGCCTTCCCCTCGAGCACCCGATTCGCCGCGGCGGTCCCCACGTCGCGGTTCAGCCCCAGAGTCGCTTGGTGGCGAGGTCCGCACCGTGGCGCAGCGCGCGCAGCTTCGCCCACACCACGCTCTCTTCCACCAGCTGGGAGCCGGCGAACGTCCCGAAGCCGCAATCGACGCTCGCCAGGACCCGCGTCCGGTCGCCCACCGCGCCGACCGCCGCGGCGATGCGGTCGGCGACGACTTCCGGGTGCTCGACGACGTTGGTGGTCGAGTCGATCACCCCCGGGAGGAACAGCATGTCGTTCGGGAGGGGATGCTGGCCGAACGCCTTCAGCTCGTGCTGGTGGCGCGGGCTCGCGAGCGGCAAGGACAGCGCGCCGACCTTCGCGCGGTAGATGATCGGCAGCAGGGGCTCGAGCGGCACGTCGTGCGTGTGGGGCCCGTCGTAGTTGCCCCAGCAGAGGTGCAGGCGCACGCGGTCGCGGGGGATCGCCGCGATCGCCTCGTTGATCGCGTCGATGTGGAGCGCGACGGCGCCGAGGAAGCCGTCGAGGGACTCGTCCTGGAAGAAGCGCGCGCGCTCCATCGCGAGGTCCGGGCAGTCGAGCTGGAGCACGAAACCGCGCGCCACGATGAGCTCGTACTCCTTGCGCATCTCGCGCGCGAGCGCCCGGATGTAGCGCTCGTGCGAGCCGTAGAAGGCGTCGAGCATGATCGTGGCGATGACGCCGGGCGAGGCCGCCGTCATGAACGGCTCGGCGAAGCCCTTCGTGCCGGCGACGCCCCGCTGGAAGAGATCGCACTCGGCGGTGGCCTCGCCGAGGTCCGTGTAGGCGACCTCGGCGACCGCCTGCGGCGCGTCGTTGATCCGCGCGGCGCCCGAGCGCAGGCGGGACAGGCGAGCCATGTAGTCCGGGTGCTCGGCGATGTCGCGCGACATGCGCCGCTTGCTCTCGCCCCCGAAGCCGCGCATGCGCCTGGCCGGATAGGTCGAGAACCCCACGCGCGGCTGCTCGCCGTCGTTGCCGACGTCGATGCCGACCTCGAGCTGCTTGGCCACCACGTGGCGCACGGCGGCCTCGGCCTCGCGCGCGAGCGCGCTGGCGTCCACGTTCTCGCCCCGATCCTGGCGCACTAGCAGGTCGCGGAGCGCGACGGTGCGGGGCAGGCTACCGACGTGAGTCGTCAGGATGCGCTGGTCGCTCTGTTTCATCGTGCCTCCTGCTTTCCGCGATGCAGGGTGCCCCCTTCGCGGGCTCTCCGGGGGCGAGCACCCCGTCCGAGATCTGCGCGTAGGGAAACAACCGCGGCTCGAGGCCGCGGAGGAGCGCCGCGGGCAAGGTCGTCGGCGAAAGGGCGATCAGGTTCGGGATCACCGGGACCCGATCATACACGCTCTCGAGCACCCGGTCTGGTGTACCCTCTGGTCCATTCAAAGGAGGTCCGAATGATCTTCGAGCTGCGGCAATACCACGTCCGACCCGGACAGCGCGACCGCTGGGTGAAGTGCATGGAGGAGGAGATCATCCCGTTCCAGGTGAAGATGGGCATGGTCATCCTCGGCAGCTTCGTCGGCGAGGAAGACGAGAGCGTGTACGTCTGGATTCGTCGTTTCGAGAGCGAGGCCGAGCGCAAGCGCCTCTACGACCTGGTCTACCAGAGCGACTACTGGAAGAACGAGATCTCGCCGAAGGTCCCAACCCTGATCGACCGCGAGCAGATCAAGGTCACGCGTCTGGTGGCAACGCCGCACTCGGTCATCCAGTAGGGTGGCGTTCTCGGCCGACACGCTCCGCGATCGCGTCGCGATCGTGACCGGGGCGAGCCGGGGGATCGGCCGCGCGATCGCGGTCGAGCTCGCCCGGGTCGGCGCCCACGTGGCCGTGTGCAGTCGTCGGAAGGACGCGCTGGAGCCGGTGGCCGATCTCGTGCGGGCCGAGGGCCGCCGCGTGCTCGCCGTCGCGTGCGACGTGGGCGACGCGCGGCAGGTCGACGGCGCCGTCGCCCAGACCCTCGACGCCTTCGGCCGGATCGACATCCTGGTCAACAACGCCGGCTATCGGGTCCGCGCGCCGCTCGAGGACCTGCCGCGGTCCGAATGGGACGCGCTGGTCGCAACGAACCTCACCGGCGTGTTCCTCTTCACGCAGGCCGTCGGGCGCGTGATGATCCGGCAGCGCGCAGGCAAGATCATCAACGTTACCTCGGTGGCCGGCCGCACCGGCTCGCGCGGCATGGCCGCCTACGCCGCCGCGAAGACGGGCGCCGCTGTGCTCACGCAGAGCCTCGGCGCGGAGTGGGCGAAGCACGGGATCACCGTCAACGCGGTGGCGCCGGGCCCCGTGGAGACCGAGGGCGTGCTCGAGGTGTGGAAGACGCCCGCGATGATCGCCCAGGCCGCGCGCGATGTGCCGCTCCAGCGCCTGGGCCGCCCCGAGGAGATCGCGTGGGCGGTCGTCTTCGTCGCCTCGGACCAGGCGAACTTCATGACGGGCGAGACGATCTACGTGAGCGGGGGCCCGCGAGCGGCCAACCGCGAGGACACCAAATGAAAGTCGCGTTCGGAGTCAGCCTGAGTCCGGGAACGCCGCTGCTGCAGGAAAAGGACACGCGCCGCTTCATCGACCTCGCCAAGATGGCCGACGACTATGGCGCCGAAGCGGTCGGCACGCACGACACCGCGTTCATCGGCGGCGACGCGTACGTCAGGGCGACCCTGATCGCGCTCGGCGCGTCGCGCGCCCGCGTGGGCCTTCGCCCGACGAACCCGCTCACGCGCGAGCCGCAGGTGATGGCGTCCTTCCTGGCGTCGATCGACAGCCTGACCGGCGGCCGGGCCTTCATGGACATGGCCAGCGGCGACAGCGCCGTGCTCAACATCGGCTACCAGGTCGCCACGCGGTCGCGGATCGAGGACTACGTGACGTGCGTGCGGGACCTGATCGCCAAGGGCGACGCGACCTATCAGGGACGGCCGCAGCGTGTCCGGTGGGCGTCGACCGTGACGCGCCAGCGCATTCCGATCTTCATCTGCGCCGAGGGCCCGAAGATGCTGCACCTGGGCGGACGCATCGGCGACGGCGTCACCGCGGGCACCGGCCTCCTGCCCGAGGTGATCAAGGACACGATCGCGCGGGTCCACGCGGGCGCTCGAGAAGCTGGGCGCAATCCGTCCGAAGTCGACATCTGGTTCACGACGCGAACGTCGCTCGACGAAGACCGCGACCGGGCGATCCAGGGCGTGAAGGCCTCCGTGTCCTCGATCCTCAACCATTCGATGCGATTCGGGCTCGACCACAAGCACGTGCCGGACGAGCTCCGCGCGAAGATCCAGGAATACGTCGACGGCTACGAGCTGTACGATCACGTGCTCCACGAGGGGCGCAACCCCAAGCGCATGGAGGCGCTCGGCCTGACCCAGTACGCGATCGACCGGTTCGCGCTCGCCGGCAACGCGAGCGACTGGATCAGGCGCATCGAGCAGATTGCCGAGGCCGGAGCGCGAAAGATCTGGGTGAGCCTGCGGGCGACCGACATGGAGACCCAGCACCACTACATGAAGATCCTCGGCGGCCAGATCATGTCCCGCTTCGGCTGATCTGGACACGCCGTGTAGCGCAGTTCCACGATCAGCGAGCACCAGCAAGAGCTGGTCGACAGACGTCACATCGAGCCATGCGTCGGTCCCCCTATCGGTAGATCGTTCGGCACGGCGGCCTCGCGCGGGCGCTCGCCGAGCGGTCGGCTCGCCTCGGCGTCGATGTCCGCCGTCCAGATCGACGCGTCTTCCTCGGACATGCTGCCGTGCGGCGCGAGTCGCGCGTCCTCGTATCCCCAGAGCTCGAGGTCGACGAGGTACTGGGCGCGCGACGTCAAGGTCCCGCGGCCTTCGACCGGGCACAGCAGGACCGGGACGTCCAAGACGCGCGAGGGCACCGCGTAGTTGAACCAGTCGTCGTCCACGACGCAGACGCCGTTGCCGGCGTTGAAGATGAGGTCGACGTGGTCTCCACGCTTGCGGACCTTGCCGAGCCAGTGCGGGAAGGTGAGCTCGGTGTCGCATCCCAGGCGCGCGCCGAGGTGGTCGAGCGCCTTCTGGACGTCGGCGGCGCGGAGGAACAGGTCGAGGTCCTTCACGAGCCGGCCGATGCCCAGATAGCGCTCCAGCGCATAGCCGCCGCCGACGAGGAAGTCGATTCCCGCCGCGGTCAGCTCCCGGAGCACGCGACGATGGAACGAGCCGGGAGAGGTCCTCTTGCAATGGAGGTCGCCGACGGCGGCGACCCGCACGGAGCCGTTCACGGTCTCAGCTCCGCGCCGAGCGTTCGACCGAGCCGAGCAGTTGAGCGAGGTGGCCGGTGTCCAGCGGCTTGACCAGATGATGGTCGAAGCCCGCAGCCCGCGACCGCGCGCGATCGGACTCCTCACTCCATCCGGTGATGGCGATTAGGCACATGCCCTGGCCCCAGGCCTCGCGGCGGAGTCGCTGGGCCACCTCGTGGCCGTCGATCTTCGGCAGGCCGATGTCGAGCAGCACGACCTCGGGACGGAACTCGCTGGCCACCTCGAGGGCCTCGAGCCCGTCATAGGCCGTGCGGATCTCGTTCCCGGTCGTCCGCAGCAGCATCGCCAGGCTGTCGGCGGCGTCGCGGTTGTCGTCCACGATCAGCATGCGCAGCGAAGGGGGACTCATCCGTCCGAGCCCGTCCGGCTCCGGCTGCGAGCCGGGCGACACCTCGGCCGCGGCCGGCAGGCGGATGACGAACGTGCTGCCCATGTCCTGCCCGGCGCTCTCGGCGTGGACCGTTCCGCCATGCATCTCGACCAGTCGCTTCACGAGCGCGAGACCGATGCCGAGCCCTCCGAGCGCCCGACCTCGGGTCTGCTCGCCCTGAGCGAACATCTCGAAGACGTGAGGCAGCACGGCCGCGGGAATGCCGACGCCGGTGTCGCGCACGCTGATCACGGCGTCGTCCCCGCCCCGCTCCGCGATCAGCCAGATGCGGCCGCCGCGCTCGGTGTACTTGGCCGCGTTGTTCAGGAGGTTCGACACGGCCTGCGCCAGCCGGATGGGATCGGCGTCGAGCCTGATCGGCGCGTCGGGCAGGACGACGGTGAATTCTTGGCCGCCGGCCTTCAGGAGCGTCCCGCTCGTCTCGATGGCGGACCGCAACACCGCCGCCAGCTCCACGCGCTCACGGCGCAGCTCGAGCCGGTTGCTGGTGATCCGGGCCGCGTCCACCAGATCGTCGATCAGTCGGGCCATCTGGCGCACCTGGCGCTCGATCGCCGACAGGGCCCATTGCGACTCCGGCGCGAGCGCATCCTCCCGGTTCAGGATCTGGACCGCGTTGCGGATGGGGGCCAGCGGGTTGCGGAGCTCGTGGGCCAGCGTCGCCAAGAACTCGTTCTTGGATCGGTCGGCTGTCTTCCAAGCATCCTCGGCGTGCTTGCGATCGGTAATGTCGACGAGCACGTTCACCGCGCCGAGGACCTTTCCCGACCCGTCGCGGATCGGGTTGGCGTGGGCCAGCACCGTCCGACGCTGCCCGTCCGGACGCTCGATGACGATCTCGAGCCCGTTGAGCGCCTTCTCGGTCCGCAGGGCCCACGCCATCCAGCATTCCGCGTGAGGGATCGGAGTCCCGTCTGCCGCAAAGAGCCTGAAGGAGCCGCAGAAGCGGTCGATGGGGTCGTTCAACTTCGGCGCCCGGCCCCAGAGCTCGATGGCGTGGGCGTTGAAATACGTGATCAGCCCGTCCGCGTCGCAGGTGTAGGCGCCGGCGGGAAGCGTCTCCAGCAGCCGGTGAAATTCCGAGTCGTCCAGAGCGGGCGAGATATCGCGGGTCCTCATTGGCCTCGACCGTCACCCAGCTATCGATATAGACAGGGACAGCAACGGACGTGCCATCGCGCCGCCGTGCCGGCGCTGGGTGGAGCGGACGCTCCTCGAACGGCTACGAGGTTCGACCCGCGGTATCCCCGACCGGCTCGATCTCGTCGAGAAAGGTCTCGGGATCGGCGTCAAAAATGCGCTTGCACTCGTCGCAGCAGAAGTAGATCGTCTCGCCCTCGTACACGAGCTGGGCTTCGGCGGAATCGGGCGAGATTTCCATCATGCAGACCGGATCCAGTGCCATGGTGGGCCTCCTATGTCCCGCTGGACGCGATGGTCTACGGCAAGGGCCGTGCCAGGGCAAATTTGTGCAGAATCGCGGGGTTTCGACGGTCGGGCGACTCGACGGCAGGTAAAATTTCCCTGACGACCGTGTAACTTCGGCCAACCGTGTAACTTCGGCCGACCGTGTAAATTCGACAGGCGAGCGCTCAGCGCTCGGTGAGAAAAGCGCAGAGCTTGCCCGGATCGACTGGCTTGGTCATGTGGGTATCGAAGCCGGCCGCAAGAGCTCGCTGCCGGTCCTCAGCTTGGCCATAGCCGGTGAGTGCGACCAGATGCGTGACGCGTGTCTCGGGCGTCTGTCGGGCCATCCGGGCCAGCGCGTAACCGTCGACGCCGGGCAGACCGATGTCGATCAGGGCGAATTCCGGCCGGAAGGTCCGAAGCTTCTCGAGCCCGTCCAATGCGTCTTCCGATGTCTCGACCTCGTGGCCGGCCAGCGTCAGGAGCATTCGCAGCCCTTCTCGAGCATCGGCATTGTCCTCGACGATCAGGATACGGCGGCCGCGAGGGGCGCCCGGATCCGCCCGCATCGCGGTCGGCTCGGGCTCCGGGCGCGCGACGAACGCGGGCAGGCGCACCGTGAACTCGCTCCCGTGTCCGCGCCCCCGGCTGGTGACCGACACCGTGCCGCCATGGAGCTCGACCAGTTGCTTCACCAGCGCGAGCCCAAGGCCGAGCCCGCCGCGCGCGCGATCGAGCGCCTGGGGCTCCTGCACGAACACGTCGAAGACCCGCGCGCCGAGGTCGGTGCCGATGCCCTCGCCGGTATCCCGCACGCGCAGCACGGCGTCGCCGCCGGCGCGTTCGGTCGTCACGCGGATCTCGCCCCCCTGCGCCGTGTACTTGAGCGCGTTGTCGAGGAGGTGGTTCATCACCTGCTCGAGGCGCGCGCGGTCGCCGTGGACGCGGATCGAATCGCCCTCGACCGCGAGCCGATGCTCCCGGGCGCGGCCGCCGTCGCGGAGGCCGTGCACGCATCGCTCCGCCAGCTCCCGCAGGTCGACGGGCTCGAGCTCCAGGGCGATCTTGCCGGACGTCGCGCGCGCGACGTCGAGGAGGTCGTCGACGAGCCGGGTCAGGCGAGTGGTCTGGCGTCCGATGATGCCCAGGACGCTCTGAAGCTCGGGGCGCGTGACGAGCCCGTCCATCACCCCGAGCGCATTGGTGATGGCGCCCAGCGGATTGCGGAGCTCGTGGCTCAGGACCGCCAGGAACTCGTTGGCTTCCTCGCGCCGCGCCTCGCGCTGCGCCTCGCGCTGCTTGCGCTCGGTGATGTCGACCGACACGTTCAGCACCGCCGGCTCGCCCTCGTAGGTGATGACCTCCCAGTTCGTGAGGAGGTGGCGCTCCTCGCCGGTCTTCGTGCGAAAGGTCACCTCGAAATCGCGCACCTGCCCCTGCGCGAGCAGCTGATGCAATAGCTCGTCGCGCTGGTCCGGAGCCACCCAGAGGCCCAGCTCGGGCTTGGTGCGTCCGAGCATCTCCTCGCGGGTGTAGCCGCTGTGGCGCACCGCGGCCTCGTTGACGTCGAGATGGCGGTGGGTGCGCAGACTGACGATGGTCATCGGCAGCGGGTTGGCGTGGAAGAGCTGGGCGAAGCGCCGCTCGCTCTCGCGCAGCGCCGTCTCGGCGCGAACCCGGTCGCTGATGTCGATCAGCGCCGTCAGGACGCACCGGCGCCCGTCGATGACGACGACGTCGGCGTTGGCGAGGGCCACGAGCTCGCTGCCGTCCTTCGCGCGGAACCGCGCCTCGACGTTGCGAATCGATCGGCCGGCGCGGAGCTCGGCCAGGCCGGCCTCGCGCTGGCCCGGATCGACCCAGACCGCGATCTCCGGCACGGACCGGCCGATGACCTCGTCGCGCGCGTAGCCGGTGGCGAGAAGGAAGCCGTTGTTGACTTCGACGATCCGCCCGTCGTCGAGTCCGGTGACGGTGAGGATGGTCGGGCTCAGCTCGAAGACCGCCTGCAGCCTAGCGGCCCACGTGGAGTCCATCATCGCCGGAAGTCTGACCCTGCCGAGCGCTCCGCGCAAGCCTCTTCACCAGGCGGCGGTCGCGCCCGGCGGCAGGATCCACACGCTGTCGGCATCGAGGTGGCGCCGGACGACTTCCTCGGCGATCCGACGGGGCGGCTCGTCGTACGGCTCCCGCGCCAGCGCGAAGGTTCCCCAGTGAATGCCGAGGAATTTCGTCGCGTGAAGATCCTGCCACGCTTGCAGGGCCTCCTCCGGCGACATGTGCACGGGCCTGGCGAGCGCGCGGGGCGTGTAGGAGCCGATCGGCAGGGCGGCGAGGTCGAAGGGGCCGAGCGCCGCGCCGATCTCCTTGAAGTGCTCGTAGTAGCCCGTGTCGCCCGCGAAATAGAAGCGCTTGGTCCCGAGCACCGCCCAGGACGCCCACAGGCGGCGCCCCTGGTCCACGAGCGTCCGGCCCGATCCGTGCTGCGCCGGCGTGCACACGACGGTCACGCCGCCGATCCTCACCGATTCGCCCCAGCTCAGCTCGACCACGTTTCTGATGCCCCGGTCCTCGAGCCACGCCTTGATGCCGAGCGGCACCACGAAGCGCGGATTGAATTGCCGCGCGAGGTGCCTGACGGTCGGCTCGTCGAGATGATCGTAGTGATCATGCGAGATCAGCACGAAGTCGATGCGCGGCAGATCGTCGAACGCGATGGCCGGCGGCGTGTAGCGCCCGACGCCCACCAGCCCGCCGAACGGGCCGCTGCGGCTCGCCCAGATCGGGTCGGTCAAGAAGTTGACGCCGTCGAGCTGGACCAGGACGGTGGCGTGGCCGATCCACGTCGCGGTGGCGCGGCTCGAGTTGGCGCGAAGCGCCGTGAGGTCGGGATGGACGATCGGAAGGGGGACGACGCGCCGCTCGCCGACGAGCCAGGTGCCCCCGACGATCAGTGAGCGCGCGCGCGCCCAGAGTGAGGCACGGTGATAGCTCGGATCGAGGTTGCGGAACGTGCTTCCGACCCGCGGCGCCGCGGAGAGCCCGCCGCCGACGGCGGGCGCGGGGATGGCCGCCGGGACGGGCTGCGGCAGTGCTTCGCTCGCGCCGACCAGCAGAGCCAGGACGACGAAGAGCAGAGCCTGACGGGCGACTCCGGCGACCACTCCTTCGAGCTTACATGATCCCCCCCGGGGTGGACCAGCGCTCGGCCCGCTACATCTGCTCCTTGAGCGGGAACGCCAGAAGCTCGAGGAACCGGCTGGTGAGGCTGCGGTTCTTCCAGTCCTCGTACAGCACGGGCCGGGAGTTGGCGAGGTCGTCCTCGAAGATCCGCTCGAGCCGCTGCGCGGTGTCGGCGTCGTAGAGCGCGACGTTCAGCTCCTCGTTGAGCGAGAACGAGCGATGGTCGAGGTTGGTGCTCCCCACCGTCGCCCAGATGCCGTCGACGACCATCGTCTTGGCGTGCAACAGAGCCGGCCGGTACTCGTAGATCTGCACGCCGTTCTGCAGCAGGCGGCCGAGCTTCGAGCGGCTCGCCTGGCGAACCAGGTTGTGATCGATCGCGCCCGGGATCAGCAGCACGACCTCGACGCCGCGCTGGGCGGCCCCGAGCAGCGTGCTGATCATCGTCTCGTCCGGCACGAAGTAGGGATTGGTGATGTGGATGGAGTGGCGGGCCGAGGCCAGCGCGAGCAGGAACATGGTGTACATGGCGGTGCTGCCGCCGGCCGGCGAGCTCCGGACGACCTGGGCGTCGACCAGCCCCTTCGAATCCAGGCGCCGGCGCGGAAAATACTCGGGCCCGCCGATCGCCACCCCCGTCGCCTCGAGCCAGTTCTCGGCGAAGGCGCCCTGCAGCTGCTCCACGACCGGCCCTTCCACGAGGACGTCGGTGTCGCGCCAGTGGCCCTGCTGGCGTCCGTTTCCGCTCCACTTGCCGCTGCGCACAGAATGGAAGACTGCAGGCGCGCTCCTGAGCGCCATCCTGCTCGCGCTGCCGCTGACGGCGGGCGCCGCCGACAAGGCCGGCACCACCGACAAGCCGGGCAAGACCGAGAGCACGCTGGACAAGATGGAGAACAAGGCCAAGGACACGACGCACGAAGTGAAGGGCGCCGTCAGCGATAGCTGGCTGACGTCGAAGACCAAGATCGCGCTCTTCGCGGACGATCGGGTCAAGGGCAGGGACGTGCGGGTCGAGACCGTCACCGGCGAGGTGTTCCTGCGCGGGAAGGTCGACTCCGACGAGGCGAAGACCACGGCTGCCGAGATCGCCCAGGGCGTCGAGGGTGTCAAGAACGTGAAGAACGATCTGCAGGTCGTGGCGCCGTCGGCGCGCAAGACCGTCCAGGCCAACGACAAGCAGATCACCAAGGCGGTCGAGACCAGCTTCGGCAGGGACCCGCAGCTGAAGAAGATCGACGTCCGCACCGACGCCGGTGTGGTCGTGCTGAGCGGCGAGGTGCCGAACATCCCGGTGAGCGCGAAGGCTTCCGAGATGGCGCACTGGGTCGACGGGGTGAAGTCGGTCAAGAACGAGCTCCGCGTGGCGCAGGCGAAGGCCAACTAGCCCGGACCCGACGAAACGACAGAGCGGGCGGTCCGAACGACCGCCCGCTCTCGTTGCTTCTCGCTACCGTTCACCGCCGGGCTGGATCGCGCGTCTCGGCGTCGTACTGCTCGAAGCGCCTCTTCATCTCGCGCTCGGCCGGATCGCGCTCCCAGCCATATCGCTCTTGCAGTGCGCCGGCGAGCTTGTCCATCGCGCCGTCGATCCGGTCGAGATCGTCGTCGGTGAGCTTGCCCCACCACTGCTTGACCTGACCGCGCATCTGCTTCCACTTGCCCTTGACGATGTCCTGATTCATGGCGTATCGCCTCCTTCCGTGTTTCGTATGTCGGTCGACGTCCTTCATCACGGCGAATCCGTCGGCGAGCGGCAGTCGGAGTTACTCGGTAAATCTTTCTGATCGGGGCGTGGACGCCGCTGCGCTGTTGGCATTGCGGCTGCACCAAGATGAGCGCATGCTGTCGCCGGGTTTTCCGATGAGCGCCAAGACCGTCGAGCGGCCGCCGTGGAGTCCGTGGGGCCGCGAGTACGTGAACACGCCCGGCCGCTTCATCTGGGGCACGCGGCCGTCGGCGCTGGCTCGGGAGGCGAACGAGCTCACGGCGGACCGGGCGCGCGTGCTCGACCTCGGCTGCGGCGAGGGCCGCGACAGCGTCTTCCTCGCCGAGCAGGGCCACGACGTGGTCGGCGTCGATCTCTCGCTCGACGGGCTCCGCAAGGCCCAGCGCCTCGTGAAGAACCGCGGCGTTCGCGTGGCGTGGGTGTGCGCGGCCCTGCCCGATCTGCCCGTGCGCGGCCCGTTCGACCTCGTCTACTCCTGCGGCGCGATCCACTACGTGGCGCGCGGCGAGCGCGGCGCGCTGTTCGCCCGGCTCCGGTGTCTCACGCGCCGGGGTGGTCACCACGCGCACGTCGTCTTCACCGGGCGGCGCATCTACCGCGAGAAGAGCGAGGTCGTGCATTACTTCGCGCCGGACGAGCTGCGCCGCGCGTACCGCGGCTGGATCATCGTGCGCCACGACGCGGGCTGGATTCCGTGCGCCCAGGACGGCGTGCACCACGTGCACAGCGTGGAGACGATTCTCGCCCGGCGGCCCTGATCGCGCGGCCGTGCTACGCTCCGGAGGCGTATCACATGGCCGCCGAGCTCGAGACCCTGCGCGCGCTGATCGACGCCTTCCGTCCGCCGTCCTGCCCCGTCAGCGTCGACGCCGCCGCGCGGCGCGCGCACGAGTTTCTGGCGGCGTTCCGTGCGAGCGGCTCGCCGCGAGCCGGCATCCTCGACACGAGCCTCTCGCTGCTGGGCCTGCTGGCGCTCGCTGGCACCGACGGAGGCCGCGAGTCGGTCAGGCGGCGGCTCACCGTGATGGACTCGAGCCTTCCGCCGCTGCGCGATCTGGCGCGATTGGCCCAGCGGCTGGCCACCGTCGTGCTGTACGCCACGCTCGACCAGACGGGGCGTCCCGCGGCGGCCCAGGCGATCGGCTACGACGTCTTCGCCGATCGGCCGCGCGGCGCGGCGCCCGTCGTGCCGGCGGAGCCGCGGCTCCCGGCTGATGTCGTCGTCGGCCCCGCCGAGCCCGTGCCCGGCGACGTCTACGACGTCGTGGTGGTCGGGTCCGGCGCCGCGGGCTCGGTGCTGGCGGCCCGGCTCGCCGGCCAGGGGCGGACGGTGGCGCTGGTCGAGTCGGGCGACTACGTGCCCGAGCGATACGATGCGGGCGCGCCGGAGCGCCCGCGCCCGCACGACGAGCTCGACAATCTGCTCCGCTACTACAAGGACGCTGGGCTCCAGATCACCGACGGCGATTGCCGGATGTCCGTGCTCCAGGGGCAGTGTGTCGGCGGCGGGAGCGTGGTGAACAACGCGGTGTGCTTCCGGATGCCGGAGCAGGTCCGGAGTATCTGGGCGCGGGAGTTCGGCGCGGCCTGGGCCGTCGACGGGCGGCTGGACGCCGCCTACGACCGCATCGCCCGAGACCTTCGCATCGCGCCCGTGACGACCGCGGTCCCCGACGGGTGGATCAACCCGTCGGCGCGCCACCTGGCGAGCGGGGCGCGGGCGCTCGGCCGGGCCGACGCGCTGCGACCCTGCGAGGTCAACATCGAGGCGTGCCTGGGCTGCGGCTACTGCAATCTCGCCTGCGCCTATCTCCGGAAGCGGACCGTCTTACAAACGCTGCTGCCGGCCGCCGCCTCGACCGGGCGGTTGCGGATCTTCGCGGGGCGACGCGCGCGCGAGATCGTCATCCGCTCCACCGCCTACCGAGCCGAGGGCGTGATCGCGGAGCCGACGCGAGGAGGCGGCGAGCGTCGGGTGATTCGCGGGCGGCGGGTCGCGGTCGCGGCCGGCGCCGTCGGGAGCAGCGCGCTGCTCGGCCGGACGACCGCGCTCAACCCGCTGGCGCTTCCGATCGGCGAGCGGTTCTCGTTCAACTTCGTGAGCCCCGTGCACGCCGAGTACGAAACCCCGGTGCGCGCGTTCGACGGCCTCCAGATGGGCCACTACTACCTCGAGGACCTGCCGCGGGACGGCTTCGTGATCGAGACGTGGTGCAGCCCCCCGGCGACGCAGTCGCTGTCACTCCCGGGCTGGATGGACGAGCTGCATGAGAACATGCAGCGGTATGCGTATTACGCGTCGGCGTCGCCGCTGGTCGGGTCCACCTCGGGCTCGAAGGTCGACACGCGGCACACGCCCGAGCGGATCTGGATCCGGCTCGACGGCCGCGACCTCGACCGCCTCAAGCACGGGCTCGAGCGCACCTGCGAGCTCTTCTTCGCGAGCTCGCCGCCGCCGCGGCGCGTGCTCATCGGAGCCCGCAAGGGCTGGAGCCTCGCCCCGGCGACGTATCGGCGCGCGATCGACGCGATCGCCTCGTTCGACGACGTGCAGATCAGCACCGCGCATCCTCAGGGCGGCAACGCGCTCGATCCGGCCGAGCGCGGCGTCGTCCGGCCCGATTTCCGCGTACGGGACACGCGAGACCTCTACGTGGTCGATGCCAGCGTGTTTCCCACGAGCCTCGGCGTGAACCCGCAGTGGACGATCATGGCCGTGGCCGATCTGGCCGCCGCCCACGTCGGCGGCGATTGAGGCCGGCGACGAGACGCCTCACCGCCGCCGCGCTCGCCTGCGCGCTGGCTCTCGGCGTGGTCGGCCCGGTCCGGGCGGCCACGCCCCCGCCGAGCGGCGCCGTCCTCGACGCGTGGAAGAACGTGACCACCTTCCACGAGGACCTCTCGCGAATCGACCGCGCCCGCGACATGCTCGAGAACGAGGTCGCGCGGGCGCCGAGCCTGGAGGCGCTGCTCCTGCTGGCCTGGGCCCATCTCATCTGGGCCGACTACCGGGCGCCCAGCGTCGACGCCAAGCTCGCGAGCTACGAGCGCGGCCGGGACGTCGCCAAGCGGGCCATCGACATGGCGCCGCGTAGCCCCGAGGCCCATCTCTGGTACGCCGCGAATCTCGGCCGCTGGGCCATCACGAAGGGCAAGCTGCGCGCAGCGTTTCTCCTGTCGACCTTGAAGCAGGAGATCAACACGATCCTCGAGCTCGATCCCAACCACGTCCCCGGGTTGGCGCTGGCGGGCTCGTTCTATCTCGAGACGCCCGCGCTGTTCGGCGGCGACGTCCCGCGGGCCGAGGGATACCTGCGCCGAGCTCTCTCGCTCGACCCGCACTTCACGCGGGCGCGCGTCGAGCTGGCCCGGTGCCTCATCGCCGAGGGGCGCTACGACGAGGCGCGCCAGCAGCTGACGGGCGTCATCGACGAGCGTCAGCCGAGCTACGTCGCCGACTGGGTCATGAAACACAAACCCACCGCGGAGCGCCTGCTGGCCCAGATCCGCGCCAAGTGACGGCGGCCTCCGCCGCGCCGCTCGAGGTGCTGGAGCTGTCGCCGGGCCGGCGCGCCGATCGCGCGCGCTTCATCGCCGTCCCGGCGCCGCTCTACCGCGGCGACCCTCGCTACGTCGCCCCGCTGCGGCGGGAGGTCCACGCCCTTCTCGATCCAGCCCGGAACCCCTGGCACCGCCACGCGGAGCTCGCGCTGTTCGTCGCGGTCCGCGGGCGCGAGGCGGTCGGCCGGATCGCGGCGATCCGGGACCCTCGCTACGACCGGATCCGCGCCGAGCCCCTGGGATTCTTCGGCTTCTTCGACTGCGTCGACGACCGCGCGTGCGCCGCGGCGCTCCTCGCCGAGGCCGAGCGCTGGGCCCGAGCGCGCGGCGCCCGCGAGATGCGGGGGCCGGTCAGCCCGTCGATGCACGACGAGTGCGGGACGCTCGTCGACGGGTTCGACTCGCGCCCGGTGATCCAGATGCCCTATAACCCGCCCTACCACGCGGGCCTGCTCGAGGCGTGCGGCTACCGGAAGGCGCAGGATCTCTTCGCCTACGACTTCGACCTCGGCCAGGCCGTCCGGCCGGCGCTCGAGCGGATCGCGGGCGCGGTGGAGGCGCGCAGCGAGTTCCGCATCCGGACGATCGATCCACGCCGCTTCGCGAGCGAGGTGGACATAGTGCGCGCCCTGTACAACGCCGCGTGGGAGGCGAACTGGGGCTTCGTGCCGCTCGCCGTCGACGAGATGGAATGGCGAGCGCGGCAGCTCAAGCGGCTGATCGATCCGCGCGTGGCCCTCCTCGTCGAGGCGCAGCGTGGAGCCGGGTTCGAGCCGGTCGGCTTCGCGCTGGCCGTGCCCGACATCAACGAGATCCTGGTGAGGCTCGACGGGCGGCTCACGCCGCTGGCGCTGTTCCGGCTCGCGTGCGGTCTCCGGCGCGTCCGCACGTGGCGGCTGCTGCTGCTCGGCGTGATCGCCGGATATCGAAAGCGCGGTCTGGAGGCGCTGCTCATTCGCGAGATCCACGTGCGCGGCGCGCGGATCGGCGCCACGCGCGGCGAGCTGTCGTGGGTCCTCGAGGACAACGTCCTGATGAACCGGACCATCGTGAAAGCGGGGGGCCGCCACTACAAGACCTACCGCATCTTCCGACGACCGCTCGGCTGAGCGGCCCGCGACCAAAGCCCAGGCACGTACGGTCCTGGGTCCAGTCTTCGCGAGCGGGCCATTGGCCTAAGATTCCCTCAGAATCCTAAAAGAAGTGCCTTCGAGGCGAGCGTGACCCACAGCAACGGAACACGAACGATCACCGCGCGCGCGGCGCCGCCGCGTCAGGCAGCCGGCCCCGTTGCGAATGGCGGCGGCGCATCGAGCCTCGTCGACGCCTACGGCCGCGCCTGCCGCCCCGCGCTCGCGCGCCTGCTCGCCGCGATCGGTCTCGACGTCGTCTACGAGCGCGGGGAGGGCGACACCTTGTGGCTGCGCCGCGACGGCCGGCTCGTCCCGATCCTCGACCTCGTCGGCGGCTACGGCGCAAACCTCTTCGGCCACCACCATCCCGACCTCGTCGCGGTGGCCCGCCGGTGCTTCGACGAGCAGGTGCCCTTCCACGCCCAGGCATCGGTCCGGCCCGGCGCGGCGCAGCTCGCCGAGGCGCTCCGCGAGCGCGTGGGCGACTACGTCGTGACCCTGACCAACTCCGGCGCCGAGACGATCGAAGCCGCGCTCAAGCACGCGATTCTCGAGCGCCGGCGCTCGACGTTCTGGGCCGTGCGCGGCGCCTTCCACGGCAAGACGCTCGGGTCGATCCAGCTCACGTGGTCGTACCGGGGGCCGTACGAGGGGCTCGGCCCGCGCGTGAGGTTCCTCGATCCCGAGGATCCACGCGACTGGGAATCGGCGGCGCGCGAGGTCGGCGACATCGCGGCGATCGTCCTCGAGCCTGTGGCCGGCGAGGGCGGGATCCGGCCCCTTCCGGCGCCCTTCGTCGAATGGGTCCGGAAGACGTGCGGCGCCGCGGGAGTCCCGGTGATCGCCGACGAGGTCCAGAGCGGCATGGGTCGCACCGGCAGCTTCCTGGCCTCGGAGCGACTCGGCCTCGAGCCGGACTACGTGTGCCTGGCCAAGTCGCTGGGCGGCGGCATTGCGAAGGTCGGCGCGCTGCTGGTCCGCCGGCGCCGCTTCGTCGAGGAGTTCTCGCTCCAGCACACCTCGACCTTCGCGGAGGACGAGTACGGATGCGCGATCGCCCTCGAGGCGCTGCGGCTCCTCGACCGCGACGACGTGCTCGCGCGCTGCCGCGCGCGCGGCGAGTTCCTGATCGACGCCTTGCGCCGCGTGCACGCGCGATTTCCCGACCAGGTGAAGGACGTCCGCGGGCTCGGCCTCATGGTCGGTGTGGAGCTCCGTGATCACGCCAACGCGACGTCGTACGCGCTCCGCATGCTCTCGCGCCAGGACTACCTCGGCTACGTCGCCGCGGCCTACCTGCTGCACGGCCACGACCTGCGCGTGGCGCCCTCGCTGGGCGACCCGCGCACGCTCCGCTTCGAGCCCTCGGCGTACGTGCCGGAGGAAGCGCTGGCCCGGTCCGCCCGCGCCATGGAGGACCTCTGCGCGATCCTGCGCGCCGAGGACGTCGGGCGGCTGACGGGTCACACGGTCGGGTCGACTCCGAGCGCGACGATCGACCACTCGGTCTGGGGGCGCCCGGACACGCAGGAGGAGCCGCGCACGCCAAGGCGGGTTGCGTTCATCGGGCATCTCCTGCTCGACGAGCACGTGACGATCGTCGACCCCTCGTACCGGGCCTTCGGCAAGGACCGTCTCGAGAAATACCTCGACCGGGCCGCGAAGGTACTCGACCCGATCGTCTTCGATCGTGTCCACGTGCGCTCGACGACCGGCGCCGAGGTCCACCTGAGCTTCGTCGGCCTCGTCCTCTCCTCGCGGCATTTCGCCCGCGCGATGCACGAGCGCGACTCGTTGTGGATCACGGACAAGATCGAGAAAGCGGTACGGGTCGCGCAGGAGGCCGGCTGCTCCGTCGTCGGCTTCGGGGGCTATACCTCGATCGTGACGGGCAGCTGCCGGCGCGTGCGTACGGGCGGCATCACGCTGACGACGGGCAACTCGCTCACGGTCGGGATGGGCGTCGCGGCGCTGCGCGAGGCCGCGCGCCAGCGGGGGATCGATCTCGCGTCGAGCCGGTTGGCCGTGATCGGGGCGACCGGCAACATCGCGAGCATCTACGCGGCGCTCATGGCGCCCGAGGTCCGCGAGCTCGTTCTCGTGGTCCGCAAGGCCGGCTCGTCGAAGCTCGTCTCCGTTCTGGGCGGGCTGCGCGCGGCAGCCCCGGGCGCGCGCGTGCGCGTGGTCGACGACCTGAGCGTGCTGGCCGAGTGTCCGCTCATCGTCGCCGCGTCGAGCACCCCCGAGCCCCTCATCTATCCCGAGCACCTCGGATCCGGGCGGGTCGTGATCTGCGACATCTCGGTGCCCTCAAACGTGGCGGACGCCGTCGCGCGCGAGTGTCCGAACGTTCTGGTGGTCCAGGGCGGCGTCGTGCGGCTCCCGCACGACCACGAGTTCTCGATCGGCGGGATTCCGCTCGCGCTCGGCCACGTCTACGCCTGTATGGCCGAGACCCTGCTGATGGGCCTCGAGGGCTCGACGCACGGCTCGATCGGCCCCGTGACGGTGAAGGGCGTCCAGAGCGCCATGGCGATGGCGGACAAGCACGGCTTCACGCTCGCCGACATCCACGCCAACGATGCCGCCTCCGGCTTGATGGGAGCCGCGTACGCGCGCCGTCACCGGCAGGGCGCTGGCTGAGGTGACGCCGCCCGTCGTGCCGGTCTCCCACGTTCACACGCGGCCGCCGTCGTCGGCCCGCCCGACCTACGTGGTTCGCGTCGTCGGCCGTGTCGCCGATCTTCCGGCGAGCGACTGGGCAAAGGTCCGGGAGGTCGCGCCGACCGTGTTCATGGATCCGCGGTTCCTCGAGACGGTCGAGCGCGCCTTCGCGTCGCAGGGCCGGTTCCACCACGCCATCGTCGTCGACCGCCACGAGCGTCCTGTCGCCTGGGCCTCGCTCTGTACGTTCCCGGTCGACGTCCTCACCTTGGCCGGGCCCGGGCTCCAGGCGCTCGCGCGGGGCGCCCGCGCCGCTCTGCCCGGACTCGGCTCGCTGCGGACCTTGTTCGTGGGGCTGCCGGTGTCGCTCGGCCAGAGCCACCTGGCGATCGCGCCCGACGCCGAGCCCGCGGCGGTCCTGGCGGCGCTCGACGAGACCCTGCAGGCGATCGCGGCGCGCGAGCGCGTGTGGCTCGTGGTCTGGAAGGAGTTCGATCCGGCCGGCGCGGCGCGGCTCGCGCCCTTGCTGGAGCGGGGCTATCGCCGCGCGGAGTCGCCGGCGATGCACGCGCTCGACGCGCGCTTCAAGGACTTCGCGGACTACTGCGCGGCGCTCAAGTCGCACTACCGCTACGACGTCAGACGATCGGAGCGTAAGTTCCGCGCGTCGGGGCTGCGCGTGGCGCAGCTTCACGACGCGGCCGCGATCCGGCGCGTCTACACCGCCGAGGTCCATCGCCTCTACGAGGCGGTCGTGGCCAGGTCCCCGGTGAAGCTCGAGGTCCTGCCGATCGAGTTCTTCCACGAGCTGGTGCGCCGGCTCCCGGAGCTGGTCAGCCTCACCACGATCGCCGACGGCGACCGCATCGTCGCGTTCAACTGGGGGCTGATGAACGGCCGCGTTCACCACTATCTCTTCTGCGGCCTCGACTACACGCGGGCTCCCGACGCCGACCTCTACTTCAACCTCATGTACCACCAGCTCGACGACGCCTTGCGCCGCGGCCCGGAACGGGTCGAGGTGGGGCAGACCGCCGACACGTTCAAGGCGCGCCTCGGCTGCGGGGCGACGCCGCGATACTTCTTCGTGAAACCCCACGGCCTCGTCGCGGGCGCCGCGCTCCGGCACGGCTTCGACCTGCTCTTTCCGGCCCGCCCGCGCGGCCCGGTTTATTCTGTGTTCCGAGCATGAAGGGCAAGACCTGCGTCGTCACCGGGACGACCTCGGGGATCGGCAAGGAGACGGCGGTGGCGCTGGCGGCCGCCGGGGCCCGCGTCGCCATCGTCTGCCGCACGCGGGACAAGGGCGAGCGCGCCCTCGACGAGATCCGGCAGCGGAGCGGCGGCGACGTCATCCTGTTCCTGGCCGATCTCGGCTCGCAGCGCGCGGTGCGGGCGCTGGCGGCCCGGCTCACCACGGCGCTGCCGCGGGTCGACGTGCTCGTCAACAACGCGGGGCTCATCCTGGACGAGCGCTTGCTGACGGAGGACGGGCTCGAGACCACGTTCGCGGTGAACCACATCGGCTACTTCCTGCTCTCGCGTCTCCTCGAGCCGAAGCTGCTCGCGAGCGCGCCGGCGCGAGTCGTCAACGTCGCGTCGCGCGCGCATCACGGAGCCACGATCCGGTTCGACGATCTCATGGGCGCTCGCAGCTACGACGGCTGGAAGGCCTACGCGCAGTCCAAGCTCGCCAACATCGTGTTCACCTACGAGCTCGCGCGCCGTCTGGCCGGCACCGGCGTCACCGCCAACTGTCTGCACCCGGGGGTGATCGCGAGCAACTTCGGCAGCGCGGGGCCGGCGCTGATCCGGCTCGGCGTCCGGATCGGCCGGCCGCTCATGAAAAGCTCGGCGCGCGGGGCCGAGACGCCGATCTATCTGGCCTCGTCGCCCGAGGTCGAGGGCGTGAGCGGCAAGTATTTCGTGAACCGGCGCGCGGCCCGCTCGAGCGACGAATCCTACGATCCGGCGGTCGCCGCGCGGCTCTGGAAGGTGAGCGAGGAGCTGACCGCGGCCTCCGACGTGCCGTAGCGGTCGGCGCGATGGCCACCGACGATCGCAGCGACGTCCTGGTGATCGGCGCCGGCGCCTCGGGCGCCGCCGTTGCCTGGCGGCTGGCCGGCGCCGGAATCGGCGTCGTGTGCCTGGAGCAAGGCGACTGGGTCAATCCGAGCGCGTACCCGCACTGGCGGGCCGACTGGGAGCTTCACCGCCACACGGACTGGAGCGCCGAGCCGAACGTGCGGCGGCTCACTCAGGATTATCCCGTCAACGACCAGGCCTCGCCGATCTCGCCCCTCATGTACAACGCGGTGGGGGGCAGCACGATCCACTGGAGCGCGCACTTCCCGCGGTTCCGGCCCTCGGACTTTCGCGTCAAAAGCCTCGACGGCGTGGCGGACGACTGGCCGATCGACTACGCGACGCTCGAGCCGTACTTCGACCTGAACGATCGCATGATGGGCGTGGCCGGCATCACGGGCGACCCGGCGTATCCGCCGAAGTCGCCGCGCCAGACGGCGCCGATCCCGCTCGACACGCTCGGGCTCACCATCGCCCGCGGCTTCGAGCGGCTCGGCTGGCACTGGTGGCCCTCGGACAGCGCGATCCTCACGCGCGACTACGACGGCCGGCGAGCCTGCGTGAACTGCGGTCCCTGCGATCTGGGCTGTCCGATCGGGGCCAAGGCGAGCACGGACATCACGTACTGGCCGAAGGCGCTCGCGGCGGGCGCGCGCCTGGTCACGCGCGCCCGCGTGCGCGAGATCACGCTCGGCCCGGACGGCCTCGCCGACGGCGCGATCTACTACGACGGCGACGGGCGAGAGCGTGCGCAGAAAGCGCGCGCGGTCGTGCTGGCCGCCAACGGCATCGGCACGCCGCGGCTCCTGCTGAACTCGCGCTCGGCGCGGTTTCCCGACGGGCTCGCCAATCGCAGCGGCCTCGTCGGGCGCAACCTCATGTTCCATCCCTACGCGATGGCGCGCGGCGTCTTCGACCGGCCCCTCGGCGGCCATCGCGGTCCGATCGGCTGCAGCATCATCAGCCAGGAGTTCTACGAGACGGATCTCGCGCGCGGCTTCGTCCGCGGCTACTCGTTCCAGGTGGCCCGCGGGCTCTCGCCGATCGCCTCGGCCAACGGCGGCTCGGTCGGCGACCGCGTGCCCTGGGGCGGGGAGCACCGGCGGGCCTACGCCGAGCGGTTCGACCGAACCATCACCGTCGCCATCATCGGCGAGGATTTACCGGAGACGGACAATCGCGTCGACCTCGATCCCACGCTCACCGATTCGCACGGCATTCCCGCGCCGCGGGTGTCCTACCAGCTCAGCGAAAACAGCCGGCGGATGCTCGACCACGGTATCGCGCGCGCCCGCGAGGTCCTGCTCGCCGCGGGCGCGCGGGAGGTCGCCTTCAATCCGCTCTTGCGCGCCGGCGGCTGGCACCTCATGGGCACCGCGCGCATGGGGCGCGATCCGGCCACGTCGGTGGTCGACGCCGAGGGGCGGTGCCACGACGTGCCGAACCTCTACATCGTCGACGGGAGCGTCATGGTGACGTGCGCCGGCGTGAACCCGACCTCGACGATTCAGGCCGTGGCGCTCCACGTCGCCGACGGGATGATCCGGAGACGCGCGTGACACCCGAGCGTCTGGCGGCGAAGCGTGACCTCCTGCGCGCCGTGCTCGACACTCTCGTGCCGGCCGGCGACGGCTTTCCGGAAAGCGGCGCCCTGGCGCTCGACCATCTCCTCGCGATCGCCGGCGCCTCGGCCGAGGCCGGATCGCTGCTGGCGCGCGCGCTCGACGCCGTCGAGACCGCGGCGCGCGCCGACGCGGCCCGCGGATTCGCGGGGTTGAGCGTCGCCCGGCGCGAGGATCTTCTTCGCGCGGTCGAGCGTTTACACCCCGAGGCGTTCGACGCGCTCGTCCGCCACACCTATGACGGGTTCTACAGCCATCCGGCGACGATCGCGCGGCTCGGGCTCGAGCCCGGGCCGGTGCAGCCGCGCGGCCACCGGATCGAGCCGGCGGCGCTCCCGGATCTGGCGCGCGTGGCCGCACGAGGGCCGATCTTCCGTCGCGCGTAGGTGTCGCCGCCGGGCGACGTTGACGGCCGGCGCCGGGTATCACTAGACTCGCTCATGCCCGAGCCCCCGCTCCCGATGAAGCGCTGGAAGCGCGTCGAGTACGAGCGCCTCGTCGACCGGGGGATTTTCGAGCCGGGTGACCGCATCGAGCTGATCGACGGCCTCTTGCTGGTTTCGGAGCCTCAGAGCTCGTTCCACTACACGGCGATCCAGCTCGTCGAGCGCGTGCTGTCGCGCGCCTTCGGCGACGGCTGGACCGTTCGCACGCAGGCCCCGATCGCGCTCGACGATGCGTCGGAGCCCGAGCCGGACGTCGCAGTAGTGCGCGGCGAGATTCGTGACTACGCGACCTCGCATCCGGCGGATCCCGTGCTCGTCGTGGAGGTCGCGGTCTCGAGCCTCACGTTCGATCGCGAGCACAAGGCGAGCCTCTATGCGCGCGCCGGGCGCCCCGAGTACTGGATCGTCAATCTGGTCGACCGCGTGCTCGAGGTGCGGCGCGAGCCGGCGCCGGAGCCATCGGCGCCGTACGGCTGGGACTATGCCGTGGTCGATGTGCTGGGCCAGGCCGAGCGAGTGTCGTCCTTGGGAGCGTCGGCCATCCAGATCCCCGTCGTCGATCTGCTGCCGTGAGGCTGCGCGCGTCTATCGCGCGTATATTATGAGTCCAGGCTGCACGACGAGGTGAGCCGATGAGTAAGCCGACCGGACGCATCCACGAGATGGAGCACCACGCCGCCGACCGAGCGACGACGCGGCCCGTGGTCTCGGGCACGCAGGGCGTCGTCTCGGGAGGTCATCCGCTCGTGTCGATGGCGGGCATGCGTATGCTGCTCTCGGGCGGCAACGCGTTCGACGCCGCGGTGGCCGCCGGCTTCGCCGCCGCCGTCGTGGAGCCGGCCGCATCGTACACGCTCTGTGGCGAGTGCGTAGCGCTCATCCACGACGCGCGAGGGCGCGAGACCCTGGCGCTGAGCGGTCAGGGCACGGCGCCGGCGCTCGCGACCGTGCGGCTCTTCCGCGAGCGCAAGCTCGATCGCATCCCGACCGGGCCGGGCGCGAACGCGCATCTGTCGTTCACCGTGCCGGGCGCCGTCGACGCGTACCTGACCCTGCTGGAGACGCACGGCACGAAGAGCGTGAGCGAGGTGCTGGCCCCGGCGGTTCACTACGCCGAGCACGGGTTCCCGATGTACGAATACATGCGCGGTCTCCTCGCCATTCCCGAGACGCGGAGCCAGTTCGACATCTATCCACCCGGTGGCACGGCCGTCTTCTACCCGGGCGGGCGCGTGCCCGAGGTCGGCGAGCTGTTCGTGCAGCCGGCGCTCGGCGCGACGCTCCGGCGGCTCATCGAGGCCGACACAAAGGCCCGCGGCCATCGCACGGCCGGCATCGCGGCGGCGCGCGAGCGCTTCTACCGGGGCGACATCGCGTCGGCGATCGGCGCCTTCTCCGAGCGGCTCGGCGGGCTCCTACGCGCCTCCGATCTGGCCGGATATCGGGCGCGGCTCGAGCCGCCGCTCAGGACGGCCTTCGCGGGCCGGGAGGTCCTGGGCCAGTCCGCGTGGACGCAGGGGCCCGTGCTCATGCAGGCCCTGGGCATGCTCGCGACATTCGATCTGCGCGGCCTCGGCCACAACTCCGCCCGGTACATCCACGTGGTCTCGGAGGCGCTCAAGCTCGCGTTCGCCGACCGCGAGCGATACTACGGCGACCGTGAGGACGCGCTCGCCTCGATCGGCGATCTGCTCGCACCTGCCTACTTGAAGGAGCGGGCGGCGCTGATCCGCAGCGACCGCGCAGCGGCGGAGGCGCCCGCGCCGGGAGATCCCCGGCACCTCGGCGGCGCGGCGCGTAGCACCGGCGCGACGGCGGGCGTGCGCACGACCGGCGTGTCGGCGGCCGCGGCCGACGGCACCACGCACATCGCCGCGATCGACCGCGAGGGCAACATGATCTGCCTGACGCCGAGCGGCGGCGTGTTCAGGAAATCGGCGTTCGCGCCCGAGCTCGGCTGCACGCTCAGCACGCGCAGCGAGATGTTCGTGCTCGAGGACGAGCACCCCAACGGCCTCGTCCAGGGCAAGCGCCCGCGGACCACGCTCGTGAATTACCTGATCTGCGAGGGCGGCGTGCCCACCATGACCGTGGGCTGTCCCGGGGGCGACGATCAGAGCCAGGCGGACCTGCAGCTCGTGCTGAATCTGCTGATCTTTGGCATGAACCCCCAGCAGGCGGTCGAGGCGCCGCGCTTCTCGACGCAAACGCTCGTCAACTCGTTCTATCCGCGCGTCTATCGGCCGGGCCAGCTGAACGTGGAGCCGGGCATTCCCGAGCGCACGCGCGCCGAGCTGTCCGCGCTCGGTCACGAGGTGACGGAAATGGGCGCCTGCGGCATCGGCGCGGTGGTGACGCGACGCGATCCACAGACGGGCGTGCTCTCGGCCGGCGCCGACCCGCGCCGCCCGACCTACGCGCTCGCGTGGTAGGGGAGGCGACGATGAGCATCGCAGCGAGACCGCCGTTCCGCGCCGACCACGTGGGAAGCCTCCTGCGTCCGCCCGAGCTGCGCGAGGAGCGCGCGCGCGCGGCGCGCGGCGAGATCGACCGCGCGGCGCTGCGCGCGGTCGAGGACCAGGCGATCCGTGGCGCCGTCGCGCTGCAGGAGTCGGTCGGGCTGCAGTCGATCACCGACGGCGAGTTCCGGCGTGACTGGTGGCACATCGACTTCCTACGGGGCTTCGACGGCGTGGAGACCTCGGCGCAGAGCTTCGGCGTGAAGTTCGAGGGCGCCGACGAGCAGCCGCCGCTCATGAAGGTGACCGGCAAGATCCGGCGTTCCCGGCCGAGCATGCTCGATCACTTCACCTTCCTCAAATCGGCGACCCGGCGCACGGCCAAGTTCTGCCTGCCGTCGCCGGTCATGCTCCACGCCCGGGGCGACCGTCCGACGCTCGAGGCCACCTATCCGGACCTAGCCGAGTTCTGGGCGGATCTGACCGCCGCGTATCGCGACGAGATCCGCGCGCTGTGCCAGGCCGGCTGCACCTATCTTCAGATCGACGACACCACCGTGGCGATGATGTGCGACCCGAAGGTGCGCGAGCAGGTCAAGAAGCTCGGCGACGATCCGGAGCAACTGCCGGGAATCTATGCCGACCAGGTCAACGCCGCGCTGCGCGACGTGCCGCGCGACGTCACGGTCGCCATCCACACCTGCCGTGGCAACTTCAAGAGCACCTGGATGGCCAGCGGCGGCTACGACCCGGTCGCCGAGACCGTCTTCACCCGGTTGAACGTGAACGCGTTCTTCCTGGAGTACGACACCGAACGCGCCGGCGGCTTCGAGCCCCTGCGGTTCGTGCCCAAGGGCAAGAAGGTGGTGCTCGGGCTGATCAGCTCGAAGGTCCCCACGCTCGAGGGGAAGGAGGATCTCAAGCGCCGTATCGAGGCCGCCGCCAAGTACGTGCCGTTCGAGAATCTCTGCCTGAGCCCGCAGTGCGGCTTCTCGAGCACGCACCACGGCAACAAGATCACGATCGACGACGAGAAGCGCAAGCTCGGGCTGGCGCTCGAGGTCGCGCGTGAGGTGTGGGGTTCGTAGGGTGTGACGCTTCTTAAACCCTCCGGGCCATCTGGCCCGTGGTCGCGACGATCCACCGGAGGATCCGCGCATCGCTTCGTCCGCCCGAGTGATCGAGGCCGGAGGATTGGTCGTGGGCGCGATGTTCGACCTGACCACCGTGGGCCTCGCCGCCGCGACAGGCGATCGGCTCGACTTCGGCGAGGACTTCTCGCTCGAGCAGTTGCAGCGCGTATTCGGACGGCGCGTCGACGTGGTGGTGTTCGGAGCGACTCACCGCGAGATCGTCGCGTTTCACCGGGGCGTCTTGCTCGTCAATCCGGGGAGCCCGACCCTTCCGGCGCGGCCGAGATCGGGGGCCGTCGGGACCGCCGCGTTGCTCGAACTCGAGCGGGGCGTCGCGCTGGCCGAGATCGTGACGTTCGCAAGGCCACGATGAACAACCCTCGGCGGGCGTCCCGCATTTTCCGCGCGACCGGGTCTGCGGACGCTGCCTCGACGGTCCCGCAGCGTGGCGTAGATGACGCACTCGCGGGCCGCGCCAAGGCTCACGATGCGCGCAGGCTCGGTGACGTGTTGCCACCCGTTGGCGCGCGGCGGCTAGCATGTCCACGCAAGCTAGCGAAACGCCGGCGCCACCTCCCGCGCGAAGCGCTCCATCGAGCGCATCACGCGCGCGTGCTCCAGGTCCCCGAACGAGAAGCTGCAGTTGAAGTGCGTGATGCCGACCATCTCCTCGACGCGCTTGATCTGACGGATGACCGTGTCCGGCGTGCCGATGACCAGGAAGCGGTCGAGCAGGTCGTCGGTGTCGGGCTCCTTGGGCGCCGGCACCGGGATCGCGCGTCCGCGCTCGACCCGCTCGTACTGATTGCGCAGCGAGAGCGTCACGCGCATGTTCCAGCGCGCCTCCTCGGCGGCGGCTCGGGCGTCGACCTGGCTCTCGGCCACGTAGACCGCGCGCTGCACACCGACCCGCAGGGGGTGAGGGGGCTTGAACTCGCCGACCAATCGATCGAGCAGCCGGCGGAACTCGGCCATGCGCTCGATCGGCACACCGAAGCCTCCGGTGAGCACGTTGAAGCCGCGGCGCACCGCCGCCTCGATCGACTCCGGGCTCTGCGCGGTGATCCAGATCGGCGGGTGGGGCTGCTGGAGGGGCTGCGGGAAGACCGTGGTCTCCGGGATCTTGAAAAGCTTGCCGTCGTAGCTGAAGGGCCGGCCCTCGAACGCCTTCAGGAGAATATCGATCGATTCATCCCAGCGAGCCCGCCCACTCTCCAGGTCGAGGCCGAAACGCTCGAACTCGTATGGCTGATAGCCGCGTCCGAGCCCGACGTCGAGGCGACCGCCGGAGAGGAGGTCGAGCGTCGCGATCTCCTCGGCGATGACCAGCGGATGATGGAGCGGCACGACGATGACCGCGGTGCCGACGCGGATCCGCGTGGTCTTCGCGGCAATGTACGTCGCGAGCTGGGCCGGGCGCGAGAGGTAGCCGTACGTCGAGAAATGATGCTCGGCGAGCCAGACGTTGCCGAAGCCGAGCGTCTCGGCGGCCTGGGCGATCTCGAGCCCGCGCGCGTAGATCTCCCGCGACGAGCGCGCCGACGGAGACTGCATCAAGAGGAACGTTCCGAAGTTGATCATCGTCGGCTGTACCAGGGAAGCGGGCGCCCCGGGACCTTGACGCGCATGGCGTAGACCGACGTGCGGGCGGTGAAGAACAGCGTCCGGAGGTCCGGGCCGCCGAACGCGAGATTGGCGGGAACCTCGGGGGTGCGGATGATGCCGAGCTTCGTGCCGTCGGGCGCGAACACCCAGGTGCCGCCCGGACCCGTGCAGAAGACCCGGCCCTCGACGTCGACCTTCATGCCGTCGGGCACGCCGTCGGTCTCGTCCGACGACATGTCGGCGAAGATCCGGCGCCGGATCAGCTTGCCCCCCGAATCGATCTCGAGGGCGTGGATGTACTGCGCCCAGCGCGTGTTGGCCACGTAGAGCACGCGCTCGTCGGGTGAGAAGGCCAGGCCGTTGGGATACTCGCAGTCGGCGACGAGCGACGTCTTGCCGTCGGGTGCGATGCGATAGACGCCGGCGGATGGCAGCTCCCGCTCGGCGAGCGGCACGCGCAGGCCCGGATCTGTGAAGTAGATGCTGCCGTCGGATCTGCAGACGACGTCGTTCGGGCGATTCAGCCGCTTGCCCTCGAAGCGGTCCATCAGGATCTCGCTCCGGTCGCCGGTCCAGCGCGTGACGCGACGGTTGCCGCCCTCGCAGATGACGAGCCGGCCCTGCAAATCGAACGTCGTGCCGTTGCCCTCGCCGGTGTCGAAGCGCACCAGCTCGGGTGCCTTGCCCGGTGTGAGCTTGTGCAGATTGCTCCGGCGGATGTCGACGAAGTAGTAGAAGCCGTCGGGGTGCCAGACCGGGCCCTCGGTGAAGACGAAGCCCGTGGCAAGCCGTTCGGCCTCTTTCGATTCGAGGATGCCGGACAGCGCGTCGCTCATGATGTCGTCCCTCGATTCTTCGTGCGAAGCTCGACACCGGCCCGCTCTTCCTGCAGCTTGAAGAACGTCATCGAATCCTTGTCGCCCCAGCCGCGCCCGAGCGCTTCCTCGAGCTGTTGCTCGGCCAGCGCCGCGATCATCATCGGCACGTGGTACTCGCGCCCGAGCTCGGTGGCGAGGCCGACGTCTTTCCGGAGGAGCCTCAGCGCGAAGCTCACGTCGTCGAAGGCGCCGGGGAACACCGTGTTGGGGATCATGTCCTTGAGCACGCGGCCCTGGCCGAACGAGCTCTTGGCGAGCGCGTCGAGCAGCACCTCGGGCGCCACGCCGGCCTTGACGCCGAGGGTCATGCCCTCGGCGATGGCCATGCGCGAGCACGCCGAGACCATGTTGTGCACGAGCTTGGCGACCGTGCCGCAGCCGATCCCGCCGACCCAGGTGACCTTGTCGCCGATCGCGTCGAGCACGGTCTTGACCCGCTCGTAGAGCGCCTCGTCGCCGCCGACCAGCACCGCGAGCTTGCCCGAGCGGGCGCCGGGGACGCCACCGCTGACCGGCGCGTCCAGCACGTCGACGCCGCGCTCGGCGCAGACACCGTGGATCTTCCGGATCAAGGTCGCCGAGTTCGTCGACAGATCGACGTAGAGCGTGCCGCGCGCCGCCCCTTCGAGGATGCCGTTGGCGCCGAGCACCACGGACTCGACTTCGCGAGGGCCGGGCAGGGAGGTGAAGACCACCTCGCTCGCTTGAGCGACCGCCCTGGGCGTGTCGGCCCATCGGGCGCCCTGGGCGAGGTGAGGCTTCGCCAGCTCGTGACGGACGTCGTTGACGACCATCGCGTGTCCGGCCTTCAGCACGTTGAGAGCCATCGGTCCGCCCATGTTGCCGAGCCCGATGAAGCCGATGCGCATGCGCGTCTCCTCCTCCTGGAACGATGTGCTAAGGTACACCAACCAAAGGAGATCTCGCGTGCGACGATTCGAGCTGGTGCTCCCCGGTAGTCTCGACGAGTGCGTGAAAGCCCTGGCCCAGGCTCCTGCCGATTCGAAGCTGCTCGCCGGAGGCACGGATCTCCTGCCGCAGCTGAAGAACGGCCTGCTCAAGCCGGCCTGCGTGATCGATCTCTCGGGCATCCCGCGGCTGCGCTCGATCGAGGCCGGAAACGGGCAGGGGCTGCGGGTCGGCTCCGCGGTGACGGCCCGGACGCTCGAGCTCGATCGGGCGGTCCGCGCGAACTATCTCTCGCTCGCCGAGAGCGGCGCCCTCGTGGGCTCCGTGCAGGTTCGCAATCTCGCGACGCTCGGCGGCAACATCTGCAACGCCGCGCCGTCGGCGGACATGGCGCCGCCGCTCCTGGCGCTCGACGCCGAAGCGGTGATCACCGGGCCCAAGGGCGAGCGTCGCGTGCCGATCGCGGCGTTCTTCACCGGCGTGCGGCGCACCGTGCTGGCCCCCGACGAGCTGCTCGTCGAGCTGGCGATCCCCAATCCAGGGTCGCACAGCGGCGGCAGTTACCTGCGCCACACGCCTCGCCGCGAGCTCGACATCGCCGTGGTCGGCGTCGCCTCGCAGCTCACCCTGGCCAACGGCAGGTGTGCCAAGGCGCGGATCGCCCTGGCGGCGGTGGCACCGGTCCCGGTGCGGGCGACGGCCGCCGAGCAGGCGCTCGAGGGGCAGGCCGTGACCCCCGATCTGATCAAGCGCGCGGCCGATCTCGCGGTCGAGGCGGCTCGCCCGATCAGCGACCAGCGCGGCTCGGCCGATTTCCGCCGCCATCTCGTGCGCGTCCTCACGCGCCGCACACTGACCACGGCGCTCGCGCGCGCGGGCGCGTAACGAGGAGAACACGACTTGGCCAAGCAGGTCCTGAATTTCACCGTGAACGACGAGCCGGCCGAGGTGCTCGTCCAGCCCTGGGACACGCTGCTCGACGCGCTGCGCGAGCGGATGGGTCTGACGGGGCCCAAAGAAGGCTGCGGCACCGGAGACTGCGGCGCCTGCACCGTGCACGTCGACGAAAAGCCGGTCGCGAGCTGCCTGCTGCTGGCCATGCAGGCGCGCGGCCACAGCGTGCGTACGATCGAGGGGCTCGGCAAGCCCGGCGCGCTGCACCCGCTACAGGATGCCTTCGTCCGCCACGGCGTGCCCCAGTGTGGCTTCTGCATCCCCGGCGTCATCATGGCGGCCGCCGCGCTCTTGGCCGAGAATCCGCATCCGACCGAGGAAGAGATCCGCTACGGGATCGCCGGCAATCTGTGCCGATGCACGGGATACACGAAGATGCTGGCCGCGATCACCGAGGCTGCCGGCGCCCCCGTCGGCCGGAGGAGCTGAGGCAATGTCGACCGTGATGAAGACGACCCGCGACGTGAAGGGCATCGGACTGTCGATTCCGCGTCCGGACGGACCCGACAAGGTCACCGGCCAGGTCCAGTACGTCGCCGATCTCAATCCGCGCGGCCTGCTGCACGCGAAGCTCTTGCGCAGCCCCCACGCCCACGCCAAGATCGTCCGCATCGACGTGAGCCGCGCGCGCGCCCTGCCCGGCGTGCGCGCGGTCCTGACCGCCGCCGACATCCCCGTGCTGAAGAAGAAGGCGCCGACGCGCGCGCACGCCGTGCTGGCGATCGACCGCGTCGTCTTCGCGGGCCAGCCGGTCGCCGCCGTCGCCGCCGACGAGCCGGCCATCGCCGAGGAAGCGCTCGACCTGATCGACGTGCAGTACGAGGTCCTGCCGGTCGCCGCGGATCCGCTCGAGTCGATGAAGCCCGGCGCCCCGCCCGTCGCCGAGCTGGGGACCGAGGCGGACACCAGTGAGGCGCAGGCACACGGCAGCGTGGCCGGCGTGACGACCGAGGTCAAGTCCTCGAAGGCCGTCAACATCTCGCAGCAGGCGCGCCTGCAGCGCGGCGACGTCGCGAAGGCCTTCGCCGAGTCCGACGTCGTGATCGAGAACACCTACCGAGTCCCGATGGTCCACCAGGGCTATCTCGAGCCGCACGCGGTGCTGGCCCAGTGGGATACGGCCGGCAACCTGACCCTGTGGGCGAGCACGCAGGGCTCGTTCAACACGCGCTCGGAGGTCGCCGACGTCCTGGAGCTGCCCGAGAACCGCATCAAGGTGATTCCGATGGAGTGCGGCGGCGGATTCGGCGGCAAGATCCGTGCGCTGTGCGAGCCGATCACGGCGGTGCTGGCCCGCGCCACCAATCGACCGGTGCGCTACGTGATGACCCGACGGGAAGAGCTCGAGGCCGGGATGCCGGCGCCGCAGGTCATCATCAAGTTGAAGACCGGCGTGAAGCGCGACGGGACGCTCATGGCGCTCGAGGCCGAGGCGATTTTGGAAAGCGGCGCGTTCTCCGGCGCCGTGCTCGCGGTGGCCGGCGTCTTCCTGGCGAGCCTCTATCTGTGGCCGCACTTCGACGTCAAGGGCTTCGAGGTCCTCACGCACAAGCCGAGCATCGCCGCCTATCGCGCGCCGGTGGCGCCGCAGACCATCTTCGCGATCGACTCGCAGATGGAGCAGATCGCGCGGAAGCTCGGCGTCGATCCCGTCGAGTTCCGCCTGCGCCACCTGCAGCGCGAGGGCGACAAGATGGCCAACAACCAGCCGTGGCTGAGCAACGGCGGCGTCGAGGTGCTGACGCGACTGGCCGAGCACCCGTTCTGGAAGAAGCGCGCCGAGTGGAAGGCCAGCGCGAAGGACGGCAAGCTGCGCGGGACGGGCCTGTCGCTCGGCGGCTGGCTGGGCGGGCTTCAGCCGACCGGCGCCACCGTGCGGCTCAATCCCGACGGCACGCTTCAGGTGCTGACCGGCCAGGTCGACATCGCCGGGACCAACATCGCGCTGGCGCAGATCGCCGCCACCGCCTACGGCGTCGACATCGACAAGGTGAAGATCACGACCGGCGACACCGACGTGGCGCCGCTGACCGGGCTCAGCGCCGGCAGCAAGACCACGTACACCGTCGGTGTGGCCGTGATGCAGGCCGCCCAGAACGCGCGCAACCAGACGCTCGAGATCGCCGCGAAGGAGCTCGAGGCCTCGGTGCACGACCTCGAGATCGACGGCGACCGGGTCGTGGTGCGCGGCGTGCCGGACAAGGGCGTCACGCTCGCGTCGATCGGCAAGAAGGGCAACCTCTACATGTCGAAGGTCGAGCCGGTGCTTGGCGCCAGCCACCCGGCCTTCTCCGTGCAGGCGCCCGCGTTCTGCGGCCAGCTCGCGCGGATCGAGGTCGATCCCGACACCGGCGAGGTCACCTTGCACAACTTCGTGGTCGTCCAGGACGTCGGCAAGGCGATCAACCCGGCCCAGATCGAGGGACAGATGCAGGGCGGCGCCGTCCAGAGCCTCGGCATGGCGCTGACCGAAGCCCTCATGTACGACGACAAGGCGCGGCTGACGAACCCGAGCCTGCTCGACTATCGAAAGCTCACCGCGGCGGATCTACCGAACATCGAGACGATCATCGTGGAGAAGCCGGCGCCGCACGGCCCGTTCGGCGCGCGGGGCGTCGGCGAGCCCCCGATCGTCCCGGCGCCGGCGGCCATCGCCAACGCGATCGAGGACGCGACCGGGGTGCGGCTCACGCACTTGCCGCTCTCGCCCGAGCGGATCGCTCTGGCGATCGCGTCCGCGTCTTGAAGTCACGGCCCCGGAACGCGCGCAGGAACTGCCGGAGGGTGGCGGCCTCGAGACCGAGCCGGAATTTCTGGTAGCGCGCGAGGAAGTCGCGGCCGGCGGCGGTCAGGCGCATCCCACTGCGCGGGCCGCCGCCGGGCATGCGCTCGACGAACTTGAAGCCGGCCGCCCGCTCCAGCTCCTGAAGGTAGCCCCACGCGTTCCGGTAGGAGATGCCGAACTCAGCCGCCGCCCGCCGGAGCGAGCCGCGCTCGTCGATCAATCGCAGAAGCTGGGCGCGCCCGTGGCCGAGCTTCGGCCCCTTGCCGAACACCACCCACACTCGTATCTTTGGGTCCACGATCTGGGAGAGTACGCCAAGACGAGGGAGATCGGCTCATGAAGGTGACGGCCGTCACGCCGTTCGGCGTCGATCCAGGCTACGGCAAGAACTGGCTCTTCGTGAAGGTGGAAACCTCAGACGGGCTCCACGGGTGGGGTGAATGCTATACGCAGGCCGATCGCGACCAGTCGATCGTCGCCCACGTCCGCCAGCTCGCGCGATATCTGATCGGCCGCGACGCCGGCCACATCCGCCACTTCACGCACTGGGCGTACCACGACTTCGCCGGCAAGCGTGGCGCGATGGACTTCTGGAGCGCGGTCAGCGGCATCGAGCAGGCGCTTTGGGATCTCGCGGGCAAGCGCCTGGGCGTGCCGGTGGTGAGCCTGCTCGGCGGTCCCTGTCGCGAGCGGATCCGCGTCTACGCGAACGGCTGGTACTCGGGCGCCAAGACGCCGGAGGCGTACGCGGCCAAGGCGAAGGAGACGATCGCGCGGGGCTTCACCGCGCTCAAGTTCGATCCGTTCCCGGGGCCGTGGCGCACCCACATCACGCGCGACGCCGAGCGGCAGGTGGTGGACACCGTCCGCGCCGTGCGCGACGCGGTCGGGCCCAAGGTCGATCTGTTGATCGAGGTGCACCGTCGGCTCGCGCCGATGCACGCCGTGCGCGTGGCGCGTCTGCTCGAGCCCTTCGATCCCTTCTGGTACGAGGAGCCGGTCTCGGCGCGCGATCTCGGAGCGCTCGCCGAGTGCCGGCGCGAGATCCGGATACCGATCGTCACGGGCGAGGAGCTCTACACGCGCTTCGAGTTCCGAGAGGTGTTCGAGCGCCGCGCCGCCGATATCGTCAACCCCGACGTGTGCAACGTCGGCGGCATCGAGGAGCTGCGCGAGATCGCCGCGATGGCGGAGGCCTATCACGTGGTCGTCTCGCCCCACAACTACAACAGCACCACCGTCGGCCTCGCCGCGACGTTGCAGGTGTCGGCCGCCATCCCGAACTTCCTGATCACCGAGTACTTCGTGAACTTCGACGCGAGGGCCGCCGAGGTCGCGGTCACTCCGTTCCGCGTGGAGCAGGGCTACCTGACGGTGCCAACGACGCCGGGGCTCGGGATCGAGCTTCGCGAGGACGCGCTCGCGCGGTACGCGTATCGGGAGTTTCCACCGCGCAGCATTCCGACACCCGGCGAGGAAGGACCCTAGGATCGCGCTCCCTTCGCACGCGCGGGTAGTGGTCATCGGCGGCGGCATCGCCGGCTGCAGCGTCGCCTATCACCTGACCAAGCTCGGCTGGCGCGACGTCCTCCTCCTGGAACGTCGCGACATCTCCTGTGGCACGACCTGGCACGCCGCCGGCCTCGTCGGCCAGCTGCGCGCGACGCAGAACCTCACGCGCCTGGCCAAGTACGGCGGCGATCTCTACGGACGGCTCGAGGCCGAGACGGGCCAGGCCACGGGCTTCCGCCGCCCGGGCAGCCTGAGCCTCGCGCGCAACGCGGAGCGCATGCACGAGCTCAAGCGCCTGGCCTCGATGGCGCGCTGCTTCGACGTCGACGTGGACGTCGTCACGCCGGCCGAGGCCGGACGCCGTTGGCCGCTCCTGCGCACCGACGATCTGGTCGGCGCCCTGTGGCTGCCGCGCGACGGACGCACCAACCCGATCGACACCACCTTGGCGCTGGCCAAGGGCGCGCGCCTGGGCGGCGCGACGGTCCTCGAGAACGTCGCCGTCACCGGCATCCGCGTCGAGGGCGGGCGCGTCGCCGGCGTGAGGACGACGGCCGGCGACGTGGCGTGCGAGGTGGTCGTGAATTGCGCCGGCATGTGGGCGCGTAACGTCGGCCTCATGGCCGGTGTCACGGTGCCGCTCCATGCCTCCGAGCACTTCTATATCGTCACTGAGCCGATGGCCGGCGTGACGCCCGATCTTCCCGTCTTGCGCGACCCCGACGGCTACATCTACGTCCGCGAAGAAGTCGGCGGCCTGCTCATGGGCGGCTTCGAGCCGGTCGCGAAGCCGTGGGGCATGGAAGGCATCCCCGGCGACTTTGCCTTCTCACTGCTGCCCGAGGACTGGGAGCACTTCCAGGTCCTGATGGAGCAGGCGCTGATCCGCATCCCGGCGCTCGAGACCGCGCCGGTGCGCCGCCACGTCAACGGTCCCGAGAGCTTCACCCCCGACGGCCGCTATCTCCTCGGCGAGGCGCCGGAGTGCCGCAACTTCTTCGTGGCGGCCGGCTTCAACTCGATCGGCATCGCGTCGGGGGCGGGGGCGGGCCGGGCCGTGGCCGAGTGGATCGTGGGCGGCGAGCCGCCGATGGACCTCTGGGATGTCGACATCCGCCGCGTCGCCCCGTTCCAGGGCAACCCCGCCTATCTGCGCGATCGCACCGTCGAGATGGTGGGCGCGCTCTACGCGATCCACTGGCCGTACCAGCAGCCGGTGACGGCGCGCGGCGTGCGCAAGAGCGCGCTGCACGACCGCCTCGCCGCGCGCGGCGCCTGCTTCGGGGCCGTGCTGGGCTGGGAGCGCGCCAACTGGTACGCGACGCCGGGCATGGAGGCCGCATACGGCTACAGCTACGGCCGCCAGAACTGGTTTCCGTGCGCGGCCGCCGAGCATCGTGCCGTGCGCGAAGCGGTCGGGCTCTTCGATCAGTCCTCGTTCTGCAAGCTCAGGCTCGACGGGCCCGATTCGCTCCCGGTGCTCCAGCGTCTGTGCGCGAACGAGGTCGACGTGCCACCCGGCCGCCTGGTCTACACACAGATGCTGAACGCGCGCGGCGGGATCGAGGCGGACTTGACGGTGACCCGGCTGGCGGACGACGCCTTTCTGATCGTCACGAGCGCGGCCGCGTCCACGCACAACGCTCACTGGATCCGGCGTCACCTCGGCGCGGCGCGGGCCGTGCTCACCGACGTCACCTCGGGCGAGGCGGTGCTGGGCGTGATGGGGCCCCTCTCGCGCGCGCTCCTCGCGCGGCTCACCGACGCCGACCTCTCGAGCGCGGCGTTTCCGTTCCTCTCGTCGCGGGAGATCTGGCTCGCGTCGGCCCCCGTGCGCGCCGCGCGCGTCACCTACGTCGGCGAGCTGGGCTGGGAGCTGTACGTTCCAACGGAGTTCGCCGGCGGCGTCTACGACGCCGTGGTCGCCGCGGGAGAAGATGTGGGGCTCCGCCACGCGGGCTATCACGCCATGGACTCGCTTCGCATCGAGAAGGCGTATCGCTCCTGGGGCCACGACCTCGGCTGCGAGGACTCACCGCTCGAGGCCGGCCTCGGGTTCGCGGTGCGCTTCGACAAGCGCGCCTCGTTCGTCGGGCGCGACGCACTGCTGGCTCAGCGCGAGAAGCCGCTCGCCCGGCGGCTCGTGGTGTTCGTGCTCGACGACTCGGAGCCGCTCTTGTATCACGACGAGCCCATCTGGCGGGATGGCGCGCTCGTCGGGCGCATCGCGTCGGGCGCGTACGGCCATACCCTCGGCCGCTCCGTCGGGCTCGGCTGGGTCGCGGATCCGGACGGCGTCACCGAGAGTTTCGTGACCACCGGCCGGTGGGAGATCGAGATCGCCTGCGAGCGGCGGCGGGCGCGCGCCCAGCTCGCCCCGCCGTACGATCCGAAGTCCCTCCGCGTCCGCGCCTGAGGCGCGCTTTCCCCCTATCGAAGAAACGGCCAGGCGAGCTGGCGCCAGTATCCCTGCGGCACGGGACTTCCGCTGATGCCGTAGACCTCGGGCCAGCGCCCCGCGGGCAGGTAGGCGGTGCCGAAGAGCCGGTCGATCCACGGCAGGTGCACGGCGAAGTTCTTGTCGACCGGGTTCGCGGCGTGGTGCCAGTGGTGGAAACGCGGCGTGGCCAGCAGCCAGTCGAGCGGCCCCAGGTCGAACCGCACGTTGGCGTGGATGAAGACCGCGAGGAACGACACGAAGACGAGATACGCGTAGACGGCCGGCGGCGCGAAACCCAGGACGTAGAGCGGCACGAACGAGAGGCCGCGCGTCACGACGATGTCGAGCAGGTGCAGGCGCGATCCGGCCAGCCAGTCCATGGTCTCCGACGAGTGGTGGATGGCGTGGAGGCGCCAGAGCCACGGGACCCGGTGGAAGGCCCGGTGCACCCAGTACTGGGTAAAGTCGGCGACCAGGACGATCTCGAGGAACTGCAGCGCCAGGGGTTGCGCCGCCACCGCGTCCTGGAGCCAAGGCTGAGTCGCCCATCGAAAGAGCACGCCCGCCGGCAGCATCGTGAGTACGACCGTCACCTGCACCAGGAGGTGGCTCATCGCGAAGTGCATGAGATCGGTCGTCCAGCCCGGGCGGAAGATCGCCTGCTCCGGTAGGCGCGGGATCACGCGCTCGAGCGGCACGAAGAGGAGCGCCAGGATGAACAGGTTCAGCAGGAACCAGTCGAGCCCCACGGCCGTCGTCCCGCCGAGCGTCCCGATCTCGGCGGACGAGCCGCCGAGCAAGGTGCCCGCGGTGGCGAGCGCGATCCCGGTGAAGCCGAGCACCTTGCGGCGCCGCAGCACCACGCTCAAGGCACCCAGGCCGAAGCCGAGCACGAGCATCACGTAGATCAGAAAGCGGACCAGCTCGAGCGGATAGAGCGCGCGCGCCGACGGCGTGGTGAGCCAGCTCGGAAACAACAGGCAGAGAACACCGCCGTAGCCGAGTGCGCCGCAGGTGACCGCGAGGACCCCGCTGATCCAGCCCGAGCCGAAGCGGCGGCCCGCCCCACGGCCGAGCCCCGTGCTCATGCGAAGGCGAAGGCGCGGGCCGGATTCTCGACGAGAAGGCGGGCGAGCCCCGCGTCGTCCAGCCCCTTGGCGCGAAGCCGGGGCACCACGTTCACCAGCAGGTGGTGGTAGCCGTAGCCGCCGTACTTCACGAGCGAGGTCTTGTAGGCGATGTCGTGCGACAACAAGATTTGATCGCGATGGCCGGCGGCGATGAGCGCGAGCACGTGTGCCATGCGCCCGCCGTCGTTGGGCATGTCGAAGCTCGGATTGTAGGGATAGAACGAGTTCTCCATCCCGAACAGGTCGTACTCGAGCCAGATGCCGGCCTGGGCGAGGTCGATCACCGCCCGCACGTCGCTGATCGTGCGGCAGATGTGACACATGATCGTGCGGCGCAGATCTCCGCCTTCCTTGCGGACTAGCTCCACCAGCTGCATCGGCATGTCCGGATGCCGCCCGGGGTGGACCATGAGAGGGGCGCCGGTCTCGCGCTGGGTGACGACCGCCGCGCGCAGCACCTTCCGCTCGTTCTCCGTCCAGGGGTACGTGGTGCCGATCTCGCCGAGGAGACCGGCGCGGATGCCCGTGTCGCCGACTCCCGAGGTGACGTCGGCGATCATCTCCCGCGCGAGATCGTCCACCGAGCGGCGGTCCATGTCGGGTGGATGCGAGGCGTCGACGTAGTAGCCGGTGCCCATGACCACGTTGAGACCGGTGGCGCGGGCGATGCGGGCGAGTGCCTGGGGATCGCGGCCGATCGTCTTGGGGGTCGGATCGACGACGGTCCGGCCGCCGGCGCGCTTGAACAGCAAGATCTCGTCCTGCGCCACCTGCTCGTCGAGCAGCCGGAGGTTGTCGAGGTTCGCGTTGAAGTTCTGGCGGACCCAGCCGAGGTTCGCCAGGCTCACCGGCTCCCACGCCCGCCCCTTGTCGCTGGCGGCCGCCGGCTCGGCGAACATCACCGTGAAGTCGATCAGGAGGTGCTCGTGGGGCAGGGTGATGCCGAGCGCGTCCGGCCCCACGGTGCCGAGCACCGTCTGGACCTGTCCTTCGAGCGCGCTCACCGACGGCCCACGACGCGCGTTACCGGAAGGCCGGCGCGATCTCCGTGATGAACCGGTCGAGGTCGCGTCGCAGCTCGTCGATGGGCCGGAACATGCTTGGAATGAACAGCGTGTCGACCCGCGCCGACCGGAGCTGGTGGAGCTGCTCGCGGATCTGGTCGGGCGTGCCCGCCAGGCACGTGTCGCGCGCGTCGGCGGCGTGGCGGCCCATGCGCTTGGCGATCGTGTCGGCGAGCTGGTCGACTTCGATCTTGTTGTCGGTGATCAGCAGCGACATGTTCGCAGAGCGCTTGAGGCTCTTGGGGTCTCGGCCGAGCGCGGCGCAGTGATCGTCGAGGATCTTGCCCTTTCGCGCGAGGACCCGCGGCCCGCCCCAGCAGTTCCAGTGGTCGGCGTGCTTGGCGACGATCTTGAGCGTGATGCGCTCGCCGCCGCCGCCGATCATCAGCTCGGGGTGAGGGGTCTGCACCGGCTTGGGGTCGAGGGGGGCGTCGGAGAGCTGGTAGTAGCGCCCCTCGAACGTGGTGCGCCGCTCCTTCCACAGCGACCGGATCACGTGGCAGGCCTCATCGAGCCGCTCGAGCCGCTCGCGCATCGTGTAGAAGGGAATGCCGTACGCCTTGTGCTCGTTCTGCTGCCATCCCGCGCCCAGGCCGAGCAGGAGCCGTCCGCCGGAGATGATGTCGACCTGCGCGGCCATCTTGGCGACCAGGGCCGGATGGCGATAGGTGTTGCCGAGGACGATCGTTCCGACCCGGAGCCGCGGCACCAGGGCCGCCAGGGCGCTGAGCGTGCTCCACGACTCGAGCATCGCGCCCTCGCGTTCTTTCGTGTTCGGCATGAAGTGATCGGTCACGCAGGCGATGTCCCACCGGCTCGCCTCGAGATGCTTCCAGAGGTCCAGCACGCCCGCCCAGGTCTGGCCCCCCATGCTCGTGAAGATGCCGAAGCGCATGTGTCGGTCTCCTCTCTTGGTGCCCACATACTATCGCGACCCCCGCGCTCTTGCGTGATGCTACCTTGACGCGGGAGGTTCTATGGACATCATCCGCATCCACACCGGTTCCGACGGCAAGTCACACTTCGAAGAGATCGTGCCGAAGCTCGAGCCGCGCGGCGACAAGTCGGAGAGCGCCGAGCTGATCCCCGGCAGCGGCATCGTCATCCGCCGCTTCGAGCCGACGCGTTCCAACCCGTGGCACCACGCGCCAGGCCGCTACGCCGTGTTCACGCTCTCCGGTGCGGTCGACATCGAGATCGGCGACGGCACGGTACGCCGGCTGGGCACGGGCGACATCCTCATCGCCGAGGATCTGACGGGCCAAGGACACGCGACGCGCGAGGTCGGCCCAGAGTCTCGCGTCTCCGTCTTCGTCCCCCTCGAGTAGCGTCGATCTCTTGCCGTGCCGGGGCGGGGCGGAGTGGGCGGGGTAGGGGTCGAAGGGACCCGTGGCCGTCCGGCGTGCGGCGGACGACGTGCGCCGGGATGTAGCCCCGCCGCCGCGCGGCAGCGCACGTGTGCCGCGTGGTCGTCTCGACCCCTACCCCGCCCGCTCCGCCCCACCGCCGCCTCCAGCTAGATGACGCCTTCCGCCTTCCACTGGGCGAGCTCGTCTAGCGAATGGCCGAGGAGGTCGACGAAGACTTCTTTGTTGTGCTCGCCGGGGATCGGGGCGAGCCACTTCACACGGCCCGGAGTCTCGGAAAGCTTCAAGGGCGTGCCGGTCGTCTTCAGGCGGCCGTAGGTCGGATGGTCGAGCTCCACGAACATCTCGCGGGCCTGCACCTGCGGATCGGCGACCATCTCCGCGACGTTGTTGACCGGGGCGGCGGGGACACCGCCGGTGGACAGCGTCTTGACGACTTCGGCCTTGGAGCGCGCGCTCGTCCAGCCCTGGATGATGGCGGCGACCTGGTCGCGCCGGTCGCGCCGGGCCGCGGCCGTCGCGAATCCGGCGTCCGTCGTGAGATCGCTCCGGCCGATGATCTCGCAGAAGCGGCGCCAGACCGCGTCGCTGGCTCCGGCGGCGATCGCGACGTGGCCGTCGGTCGTCGGATAGACGCCCGAGCTGGACCCGCCGAACGAAACGTTGCCCGCGCGTGTGAGGATCTCGCCGCCGACCGTGTAGCGCTCGCCGAGGTTGTCGAGGGCGATGAGCAAGCTGTCCAGGAGCGCCAGGTCGATGCGCTGGCCGTGGCCCGTTCGCTGACGGTAGTGCAGCGCCGACACGATGCTGAAGGCGCAGAGCATCCCGGCGTAATAGTCCGAGATCGACTGACCCGAGCGGGTGGGCGGATGATCGGGGAAGCCGGTGATGCTCATGTAGCCGCTGATCGCCTGGGCCAGCATGTCGTAGCCGCGCTGGGCAGCGTACGGTCCGTCCTGGCCGAAGGCCGTGATCGAGGCGTAGATGATGTCGGGCTTCACCACTTTGAGGTCTTCGTAGCCGAGCCCGAGGCGCTCGAGAGTGCCGACGCTGAAGTTCTCGGTCACCACGTCCGAGCGGCAAACGAGCTCCTTGAAAAGCTCGACGCCACGCGGGGTTTTCAGCTCGAGGGTGATACCGAGCTTGTTGCGGTCCCGGTACTGCGCCGCGGGCACGCGCTCCTCGACGCCGTTGCGCCTGCGCTTGATGCCCAGAGAGACGCGCTCTTGCCCGCGCTCCCGCGACTCGACCTTGATCACCCGCGCTCCCATGTCGGCCAGGAGCATCGTGCAGAAGGGCATGGCGATGACCTGTCCCAGGTCCAGCACCGTGACGTCGCTCAGCGCCTGATCCATGTGCCCTCGATGGCGGCCAAGCCCGCGCCGCCCCGGCGATATTGCGCCGGCCCGGCCGGCCGGGTCAACCGGCGGCGCATCGCGATCGGGCCTGGAACGGCAGGATGCCGGCTTCCGCGGGGCTGGGTGATAGCATTGAATCCTGCGCGGCGGACCATTTCCCATGGAGCCGACATGGACCTGAGGCCGAAACGCTACGTGGACACGGTGGTGCTGTCCCCCGTGGGCCGCATCGATCACGCCACGTCGGAGGACTTCAAGATCGCCCTGGCGCCCTACATGACTCGCTGCGCGGAGGGGCAGGACCGGGTGGTCCTGGACTTCGCAGGGGTGGAGTACATCAGCAGCGTAGGGCTGCGTGTGCTCATGCTGGCCTCCAAGCAGGCCAAGGCCCAGCGCGGCTCGCTCGGCATCGCGGCCCTGCAGCCGGCCGTGCGAGAGATCTTCGATATCAGCCGGTTCACCATGGTCCTCGACGTCTTCCCGTCGGTCCGCGAGGGGCTCGCTCGGCTCTCGCCCAAGGCGCTGGCCACGTTCGATGCCGCCTGACGGGCGCTTGACAGTCAAGTTCTGGGGCACGCGCGGCTCGATCCCGGTGGCCATGACGTCGGCCGAGGTGCGGCGCAAGCTGATCGCGGCCCTCACCCGCGCCTCTGGACGTAAACTCGAGACGCCCGAGCAGGCGGCGGCCTTCCTCGACCGCGAGCTCGACTTCGCGGGCTCGCGCACGTTCGGCGGCAACTCGTCGTGCGTGGAGATCGTCACGGACCGGCGGGACTACGTCCTCTGCGATCTGGGCTCCGGCGCTCGCGTCTTCGGCAACGAGGTCCTCGGCACGCGCGACGCCTCGGGCCAGCGATTTCACGCGTTCATGTCCCACCCGCACTGGGACCACATCATGGGCTTTCCGTTCTTCATGCCCGCCTACCAGGCCGGCAACCACATCAAGATCTACGGCTGCCACGCCGACCTCGAGGAGGCCTTTCGGGGCCAGCACGCGGCGCCGTGCTTCCCGGTCGATTTCTCGCGCCTGTCCGCCACGATCGAGTTCGTGCGGCTCGAGCCCGACCGCGAGTACGAGATCGCCGGGCTGCGAGTCCGACCCAAGCTCCAGCGCCACGGCGGCGACTCGTACGGCTACCGGTTCCAGGCGGGCGACAAGGTGGTTGTCTACTCGACTGATGCCGAGCACAAGCAAGACGATCTGACGGAAATCAAGGCGTTCGCGGAGTTCTTCCGCGACGCCGACCTGGTCATCTTCGACTCGCAGTACTCGCTGGCCGAGGCCACCTCGATCAAAGAGGATTGGGGACACTCGAGCAACGTCGTCGGGCTCGAGCTGTGTCAGATGGCGCACGCGAAGCGTCTGTGCCTCTACCACCACGAGCCCGTTTCCGATGACGAGCGAATCGCCGCGCTGCTCGCCGAGACGCGCCGACTCGAGGAGATCACCCGCACCGACCGGCGGGTGGAGATCCTGGCCGCTTACGACGGCATGGAAATCGCTCTCTGAGCCTTCCGGCCTGAGCCCGATGCACTGGTCGGAGCGGCGTTGGGTTCGGGTCCTGTGCGGCAGCCGCGGCCGCCCCCTCGGGATCGCGATACTGGCGCTGCTCCTGGCGGTCGAGGCCGCGCCCGAGCTCTTCGGCCTCGGTCTCGTCCGGCTCGCGGCCTTCGACGCCTATCAACGATGGGCGCCACGCACCCGTCACTCGGCGCCGGCCGTCATCGTGGCGATCGACGACGAAAGCCTTCGGCTGCACGGGCAGTGGCCGTGGCCGCGGACGTGGCTCGCTCAGCTGGTGGCCAAGGTTGCGGAGGCCGACCCCGCGGCGATCGGCATCGACATCGTGATGCCCGAGGCGGATCGACTCTCGCCCGGGCGCCTGCCGGAGTTCGTCCCCGGCATTGGCCAGGACCTGACCCAGCGATTATCCCGCCTGCCGAGCAACGACGCGGTCCTGGCGCGAACCCTACAAACGTCGCCGGTGGTGCTCGGCGTGGCCGGGCTGGAGGCCGACGCGGGACCGCGGCGCACGGTCCGGCGCGTGCCGTTTCGCATCGTCGGAGGGGATCCGACACCACTCGTGCGCCGATTCGAGGCCACCTTGCACAGCGCCGAGGAGATCGACCGCGTCGTGAAGGGGCACGGTCTCCTGAACGTGGACACCGAGCGCGGCGTGGTGCGACGGATGCCGCTCGTCGCCGCCGTCGGCGACGAGCTGGTTCCCTCGTTCGGCATCGAGATTCTCCGTGTCGCGATCGGTGAGCCCGTGCTGACCGTGCGCACCGGGGCGTCGGGGGTCGAGGCGGTGGGTGTCGGCGATCTGTTCGTTCCCACCGAGCGCGACGGCAGCGTGCGCCTGCACTTCGCGCGGCCCGACCCGGAGCGCTTCGTCTCGGCGGCCGATCTCCTCGCCGGGAAGGTCGATCGGCAGCTGCTCGAGCGCAAGCTCGTCCTGATCGGCGTCACCGCGCTCGGTCTCTCGGATTACCAGGCAACGCCGGCGGCCGACCGGATGTCCGGCGTCGAGATCCACGCCCAGCTCCTGGAGAACATGTTCGACACCGATCTGCTCACGCGGCCGCGCGCCGTCGGCTGGGCCGAAGCGGGTCTGCTGCTGGCCGGCGGCCTCCTGCTCATCGTGATCATGCCGCGGGGGTCGGCCCTCGCCTCGGTGGCGCTCTACGCGCTGATGGTCGGCGCCATCGTGACCGCGGGCGCGCTGCTCTATCTGAAGAGCGGGATCCTGCTCGACGCCGCGTCCCCGTCGCTCGCGCTCGGCACCCTCTTCACCTCGATGCTGGTGGTCACGCTCGCCGAGACCGAGCGCCACCGCCAGGCTCTGCGCCGCCAGGTCGAGCAGCAGCGCGAGGAGGCCGCGCGCCTCGCCGGCGAGCTGGAAGCCGCCCGCCGGATCCAGATGGGCAGCCTCCCGAACCCGGCGACCGCGTTTCCCGGCGACGCGCGCCTCGACCTTTATGCGCTCCTCGAGCCGGCGCGTGAGGTCGGCGGCGATCTCTACGACTTCTTCTCCCTCGATCGCGACCGGCTCTGCCTCCTGATCGGAGACGTCGCGGGCAAGGGCTTGCCGGGCAGCCTCTTCATGGCGGTGAGCAAGGCGCTCTACAAGAGCGCCGCGCTGCGGGGCGTCGGATCGGTCGATGCGGTGATGCGCGAAGCCGACCGCGAGATCTCGCGGGACAACGCCGAAGGGCTCTTCGTCACGATGCTGGCCGGTATCCTCGACGCCAGCAGCGGCCTGCTCGAATACTGCAACGCGGGCCACGAGCCGCTCTATCTGCTGCCGAACGGCGACCGGCCGCTGGTCCGCCTCGCGGACGGCGGCGGCCCACCCCTCTGCGTCGTGGACCGCTTTCCGTACGCGGCGAGCGCCCGCAGCCTCGCGCGGGGTGACACGATCTGCCTCGTGACCGACGGCGTGCTCGACGCCATGAGCCCGAAGGCCGAGGCGTATGGACGGGCCCGCTTCGAGGCGCTGCTCGAGAAAGTCGGCCGCGCGGCGAGCGCCGCAGAGATCGGTGAGGCGATCCGTCTCGAGGTCAGCCGGTTCGCCGACGGCGTCGAGCCAACCGACGACATGGCGATCCTCGTGTTGCGCTGGAAAGGGCCTAGCGGACGCTGATCTCGACGCGCCGGTTGCGCGGCTCCGACACCTGGCTCGCAGTGCGAACCTCGGGCTCGCGCGACCCGCGGCCCGCCACCGAGATCCGAACTTTCGGGATGCCGAGCTTGATCAGCTCGTCGCGGCAGCGCTCGGCGCGCCGGAGCGAGAGCGCGTCGTTGTGCTGCGGGGTGCCGACGCGGTCGGTGTGTCCGATGATGACGACCTCGGGCGCCGGCCGGCGGGCGATCTCGGCGAAGATCTGGTTGACGAGCGCCCTGGACTCCGGCACGAACTCGTCGGTGTCCGTCTCGAAGTAGAGGTAGAAGGACACCGGACGCTTCGGCTGCGCCGCGAGCGCCGGACCGAAGTCCTGTTTCACCTCGGCCTCGGAGCTCTTGAAGCCATCCACGCTGCCGACGTTCTTCACGCGCGCCGCGGCGTAGGGTTTGTCGAGGGTCTGCTTCTGCCCGTCGCTCTCGATGATAAGGGCGCCGGTCTTTCCGTCCTTGCCGGGGAGGAGAACGTACAGATCGTTCCGGCTGGCGCAGCCCGCCAGGACAGTCAGCGCGAGCGGCGCCAGCCAGGCGAGGTGTGGCGTCCGGGCGAGCCGGGATTCAGTCTTTCGCTGGGCCGGTACGAACAAGGAACTCGGTCCCGCGCACGCCGAGGATCGCCGCCGGCGTCTTCACCTTCATCGCCTCGGGGGACTGCTTGGCCAGCTTTCCGGACACGACGGCGAGGGTGCCCTGCTTCAGCGAGCTGTCGAAGGCCCCCTGGTGGGTCGTCGAGTCGAAGGCGAAGCGATCGATCGCGAGCACGCTGTCCGGTCCGATCGAGATCAGGCTGTTGTCGCGGAACGTGATGCCGACCGAGCCGTCGGCGCCGGTGACCACCACGTCCCCCTGCTGCACGACCTGGCCGACCTTGGCGGGGAGCTTCCGACCGGCGCGCTCGACCTGGGCCGCGCCCTTCGAGGTTTTGATCTGTCCGGCCTCCTGGGCCGCGGCGACCGCGACACCGAAGGCCAGAATCATCGGCAGCGTCAAGGCAATCAATGCGGATCTCATGATGTCCTCCTCGGTCCTTCACACCTCGCGCAATCGTCGGGCCGATTCCGGAATGCACAGCCGCCCGACGCGCAACCCGATGTATATATAGTAGCCGAGTCGCTCTCGACATCTCGTGAGATCCGGAGGCGCGCACGAGCCACGACGCGAATACCGGAAACCACCACAGGACCTTCCCGGCCCGTCGGGATACCCTACCCGCAGTGGCGCAATTCATCGCCGACATCTGCGCGCAGAGCGGCGTGCCGCGCAAGGCGTGTCTTCGACTGACCCTGCTCGTCGAGGAGCTGTTCACGAACACGGTCGTGCACGGCCACGGGACCGACAGCGAAGCGCCCATCGATCTCGTGTTCGCGATCCAGCCCGGCTCGATCGCGCTCACCTACGAGGACACGGCCCGTCCGTACGATCCGTTCGCCCGAGTCGGTGTGCCCGACGATAGCCTCGGCGTCGAGGAGCGACCGGTCGGCGGGCTCGGCGTGGCCCTGGTCGCCGCGATCGCCGAGCGCGTCGAGTACGCGCACGTCGCAGGCAAGAACCGCATCTCGCTCGTGATCCCGACACCGTCCGATTCCTGAGGAGCCCGCCATGACCACGCCGCTCGTGACCTACGCCACCGACGGCCGCGTCGGCATCGTCTCGCTCAATCGGGCCGACAAGCTCAACGCGATCAGCGCGGAGCTCAAGAAGATGCTCGTCGAGCGCTTCCACGAAGCCGATCGCGACCCGGCCACCAGCGTCGTCGTCCTGCGCGCCGAGGGCCGGAGCTTCTGCGCCGGCTACGACATCTCGCCCAACCCGGCCCGGGCGGCCCGGCGCGGCAATGCGCTCGCCTGGCACGCCTCGCTCACCGACGACGTCCAGCTCGAGCTGACGCCGTGGGAGATGAAGAAGCCGGTGATCGCGTCGGTGCAGGGCCACTGTCTCGGCGGGGGCTGCGAGCTCGTGATGATGTGCGACCTCACGATCGCCGCCGACGATGCGCTCTTCGGCGAGCCGGAGATCCGCTTCTCGAATGTCGGCCCCGCACTGGTCATGCCGTTCATTATCGGCCTCAAGCGCGCCCGCGAGCTTCTGTTCTTCGGCGACCCGATCGACGCGCGGACCGCGCTGCAGTACGGGATGGTGAACCGCGTCGTCCCGCGGGCCGAGCTGGCGACCGCGACCCTGAAGTTCGCGCGGCGGATGGCCTTGATCTCGCCGGAGGCGCTCGCGGGCACGAAGCTCGCCATCAACCGCGGCGCCGAGTCGGCCGGATTCCGGAACGCGATCAACGCCGGCCTCGACATCCTCGCCGCGGTCTACGCCGCGCGCACCGAAGTCGGCGTGAAGTTCGACGAGATCCGCGAGAAAGAAGGTCTCGGCGCCGCCCTCCGCTGGCGCGCCGCCCAGTTCGCCGACTGAATATTCGACGCCCGCAAAGCGCGATCAGCGCACGGCGGGGTGGGGCACGGGGAGGTACGCGAGGCGAAGTGGGACCCCTTCGTCCCGTGCGCGGCTCGAAGAGCCGCGATTCGGGCGAACGGGTGACGCAGCCTCGCGTACCCCCCCCCCCGGTGCCCCACCCCGCCGCGCGCTCGCTCCGCTAGCGCCCTTTGAACGCCGGCTTGCGCTTCTCGATGAACGCGCGCGCCGATTCCTGGAAGTCCTCGCTCAGGTGCAGGCCGAGGCCCTGCGTGTAGTAGCGCGACTGCCTCTGCATCTCGTTCACGAACCAGCGCATGACCCGCACGTTGGCGCGGACGGACAGCGGCGGGTTCTCGAGGATCTCGGCGGCCAGCGCCTCGGCGGCCGGGATCAGCTCCGCCTCGGGCACGACGCGATTCACCATGCCGTGCTGGAGCGCTTCCTCCGCGGTGAACATGCGGCCGGTGAGCGCGACCTCGTTTGCGAAGCGGCTGCCGGTCCAGAACCACGTCGCCACCCAATGCTGGCCGCTGGCGAGCCCTCGCTGCACCTCTCGGATCTGGAATTTCGTGCCGGCGGCCGCCACGACCAGGTCGCAGGACTGAGAGAGCGAGTAGCCGAGACCGAGCGCGTACCCGTGCACCGCGGCGACGACCGGCTTCCAGTTGACGGTGTCGCCGAGTCCGTTCTCGCGTGAGCGCCGGCCGGCGGGCCCGCCCAGCCGCTTGAGCTCTTCCCGGGTGCGCAGCTGGCGCTGACGCACGTCGGCGCCGGAGCAGAAGGCCCGGCCGGCGCCGCTGACGATCGCGACCTGGAGCTCGGGGTCGGCGTCGAATTCGAAGAGGGCGTTATTGACCTCCTCGACGAGCTGATCGTTGGCGGCGTTGAGCTTCTCCGGGCGGTTCAGGACGATGTGGCAGATGGCGCCCCTCGGCTCGTAGCGGACGGTCTCGAATTTCGTGGCGCCGTTGTCGCGTGTGGCCATCGGACGCTCCCTTTCGCGGTCGCGGGCGATTGCGCGGGCTACTTGAACGTGGGCATCACCTGCTGCGTGAGGAGCTGCAGGCTGCGCTTCTCTTGCTCCATCGGCAGGAGCCCGCCGGGGTTCAGCTCGGCCGCGACGCCATTGAGACCGAGCTCTTCCCGAAGCTGGGCGAAGCGATCCACGAGCGCCGGGCCCGTCCCGAACGCGACCTTGGTGCTGAGGATCTCGGGATACGAGAGGGCCGACAGGGTCTTGGCCTGCGTGACCCGCCGGTCGACCGGGCCGGTGCCGGCGCGCCCGATCGGCGCGCGCGTGAGATCCGCCTGACGCTGGAAGTAGTACATGATCGTTTCGTGTGGCTCCTCCAGCGCGGCCTTCTCGGTGGGCGCCGCGTACACGGGAATGCGCAGGCACACGTCGCCGTCGCCGGGATGCCCGGCCTCGCGCCAAGCCTCGCGATAGCGCTTCACGCAAGCGGCCAGCTCGGGGGTGGCCATGCCGCGAAGGCCGACGAAGATGGGCAATCCCATTCGGCCGACGTGCGGAAACGTCTCGACGGTGGTGGCGGCCATCCGAACCGGGGGGTGCGGCCGCTGGTACGGCCGCGGCGTGACCGTCGCATCCCTGAAGCGATAGAACTTGCCCTCGTAGCTGAAGGGCTCGCCCTTCCATGCTTCGAGAATGATCTCCAGTGCCTCGAAGAAGCGCGCCTGGCTCTCCTCGTACGGAACGCCGAGCGCGTCGTACGCGCGCGGCCCGCCGCTCCGGCCGATCCCGAAGTCGAACCGTCCCTGGCTCAGATGATCGAGCGTCGCGACCTCGCCGGCGACGCGGAGCGGATGGTTCAGCGGCAGCAGCTGCACGGCCGTCCCCACGCGCAGGCGGCGCGTGCGGGCCACGATCCAGCTCGCCACGAGCAGGGGCGCCGACAGGACCGAACGGGCGGGGTTGACCAGCATCTCGGCCAGCCACACGACGTCGAGCCCCCATTGCTCTCCCGCGTCGGCGAGCTCGAGCAGCTCCTGGAACCACTGGCTCTGCGTGCTGCCGCGCCGTATCTGCTCCGTGAAGATTCCGAAGTCCATGCGCTCTCCCTTCTCCGGCCGGAGCCGATCGCCGCTGCCGGCCCGCCCGGAGCGATAGTGCTCCGGCGCCGACCGTGCCGTCAAGGCGCCCGTGCGCGCCAGCACTCATCGTTCCGCGCAGCGCCGCCGAGTTTCTGGAACGGCCCGCGACGGCTCGGGTATTTTCCGCCGACGTATCCGGGGTTCTCCGAGTAGAGCCCGCCCGGGTTCTACCCCTATCGTGGTAGTGCGGTCGCGCAATCGGACCGATGAGTCCGTGGCGGCCGATTCGGCGGAGGGCGCCATGACGATGCGATGGATGGGGGCGGCGGCCGCGGCGGTGATGCTGGTGCTGGGACCTGGGAACTCTCGCGCGGCGCCTGCGGCGTCGCCGGCGGCGTACACGATCGGGCCCGAGGACATCCTCGACGTCACCGTGTGGAACAACACGGGTCTCAGCCGCACGGTCCCGGTGCGCCCCGACGGCAAGATCTCGCTGCCGCTGCTCGACGACGTCCAGGCCGCCGGCCTCACCCCCAAGCAGCTCAAGGCCGATCTGACCAGGCGGCTGGCCCGGTACGTCGCCGCGCCCGAGGTGTCGGTGATCGTCAGGGAGATCCACAGCCGCAAGGTGGCGGTGGTCGGCGAGGTGAAGAAGCCCGGCCGCTACGACGTCGGAAGCCGCGCGTCCGTCCTCGATGCGATCGCGCTCGCGGGCGGGTTCAACGATTTTGCCCGTCGCTCGAAGATGGTGATCCTGCGCATGGAGGGCTCGACGGTGACGCGGATTCCGTGCAACTACGACACCGTCGTCTCGAAGGGCGAGCTGGAGACGTTCCTCCTGCAGCCCGGCGACACGCTGGTCGTGCCCTGAGATGACCACGGCCCGGCGAGAGCACGGCGAGACGCTCGTGACCCGCACGGCGCCCAACGGCGATGTCGCCGAGCCCACGCGCGCGCTCGCGGTCTTGCAACGCCACGCGTGGCTGGCGGGGGCCGTCTTCCTCGTGGTCTTCGCTGGAGCAGGGACGATCGCGATGTCCTTGCCCGACATCTACCGCGCGACGGCGACGGTGCTGGTCGAGCATCCCGGAACCACCGAGGGCATCGGGAAATCGCTGATCGCCGGCGAGCTCGAGACACGGCTGCAGACGATCGGGCAAGAAGTGCTGAGTCAGGCCCGGCTCATGGCGCTCATGGCATCGTTCAATCTCTACCCCGAGCTCAGGGAGTGGGGCGCGCATGCGACCGCGGTCGAACGGCTGCGGCGCGACATTCAGGTGAAGCTCGTGAGGGCTGAGCTGGCGGGTCGACCGACCACTGTCGCCTTCGGCATCACGTTTCGCGCCCGGGATCCGGAGACCGTCGCGCGAGTCGCCAACGTCCTGGCCGCCTTCTACATCGAGGAAAATGCGAAGATGCTGGTGCGCCAGGCGAGCGCCGCTCGACTCACCCGGCTCAACCAGGAACTGATGCAGATGCAGGAGGTCTATACTCCCCGGCACCCGGACGTCATCCGATTGAAGGCGGAGATCGGCGCGCTCGAGCGCTCGCCGAAGGCGACCGCCGCGGTCGGCGAGGAGTTCAGGATCCTGGATCCGGCCGTCACGGCGCAGAGCGCGGTCGCGCCGCGGCGACTTCTGTTCGTTGTGTTCGGCCTGGGCCTCGGCCTCGGAGTCGCGGCGGTCGCGGTGCTGGTCGCCGATCGGCTCGACGGATCGTTTCACACGGTCGAGGAGCTTCGGGCGTTCAGCCGGCTGCCGGTCCTGGTGACCATTCCGCACATCGGCGCCGCCGGCAGGAGCCGGCATCGGATCTGGCTGACGGCCTCGATCGCGATCGGCGTCGTGCTGGTGGTGCTCGCCTCGCACCACATCGCGAGCGGCAACGACCAGCTGGCCTCGCTCTTCTCGCGCGGCGCGCCCTGAGCGGTCGTCAGATCCCACGCTCCGCCAGGAACTTGGCGTAGTCGCGCTGTCCGGCCTTCGCCTTCTGGATCTGCTCGGGCGAATAGAACTTGGCGAGATCCACGACCTCGACGTTGTAGCGGGCGCGCTCGAAGGCGTCCTTGTGGACGAACGGCCGCGTCGCGTCGATGCCCATCGCGCCCGAGAACCGGATGTTGCTCTGCGTCCACTGCCGATCGCCCGCCGAGCTGCGCTCCGCGGGCTGGAAGGTCTGGCCGAAGCCGCCCTCGCAGATCGTCAGGATGTCCTCCTTGGGGTTCACGCGGGTGGTGAGCGCCCACAAGACGTCCTCGACGTTGTAGATGTCGACGTCCTCGTCGACGACGATGCCGAGACGCGCGCCCAGTGAGATCGAGAGCGCGGCCGTCAAGATGTTGCGGTGCAGGCCCTCGTCGCGGGCGCGGCGCTTCTTGACCTGGAAGATCACGCCGCCCCAGTCCGTCATGCCCATCGGGATGTGCGTGTCGACGCAAAGCCCGGGCACGATGCGCTCGGCGAGCTCGAGGAAGCACGCCTCGCGCACCACCCCGTCGATGAAGTGCTCGTCCATGCCGTGGACGATGAGCCCGTAGTAGAGCGGCCGGTCGGCCCGGTGCGTGATCGCCGTCGCCTGGAACCTGTACGTCCGGTACGACTTGCCCATGTACCCCGACCACTCCGGATGGAAGGGGTGCACGCCCTGCGCGTCGTCCTTCTCCGCGAGCGGGCTCTCCCACACCTTCTGCGTCGTGTCGATGTAGCCCTCGACGACGTACTCCGCGTTCGCGATCGACCAGGCGTCCTGCGTGCGCGCCCGTACGAGCTCCACCGGGTAGCCCTGGAGCGCGCCGGCCACGCCGAGCTCGTCGCACCCGCGCGGCAGGATCACATAGGTGAATCCCGAGCCCGCCATCATCGTGCAGGTCGGCGGGATGCCGATGTTGACGGTGACGGGGATGGGGCCCTGGCGGTACCAGTGCGTGGCGATCTGGTCCATGTGCGAGCCCGGCGAGATCTGGAAGCTCGAGTAGTCGGGCCCGCGGAAGTTCATGCGGTTGTAGCCGATGTGGGAGCCGCCCCAGAAATGCTCGCCGCGCACGACGGTGGTGCCGGCCCCGAGCGTCCGGCCCGGATCGCTGTCCGAGTGCGAGATCATCGGCACCACGTCCCACACATCGATGTCCTTCGTCACGACCACTTCCTGGCAGGGCCCGTCCTTCACCTCGACCGGGGGCAGGGGAGCGCGGAGCGCCTCGACCACCTTGTGCTTGAGCTGGCGCGGATCGCCGACGTCGAGGAGTCGCGCGATGCGCTCGGCGCTGGCGAAGATGTTGTTGCAGATGCGCGCGTTCGGGTAGCCCTTCACCTTGTTGAAGAGCAGGGCGGCACCGCCGTCGAAGTGCTTCTGGATCGCCGCGACCTCGAGGTGCGGGTCGACCTCGACGTCCGTCGTGACCAGCTCGCCGGCCGTCTCCAGGTATTCGAGGGTCGAGCGCAGGCTCGAGATGTCCTTCTTCATGGGGGCGATACTGCGCCGCGTACCTTGGCTCCGTCAAGGCCGCGCCGGAGCTCGACGATCTCGGCCCGGGCGCCGGAACGACGGAGGCTCAGACGCGCGACGGCGATCGGCAGGCTGAAGCGGCGCGGTCCGGCGCTCCCGGGGTTCAGCAGGAGGAGCCCCGATCGGTGCTCGACCCTCGGCTTGTGCGAGTGGCCCGAGATGACCACGTCGACGCCGAGCGCGGCGGGGTCGCCTCGGAGCGTCTTGAGGTCGTGAACGACGTGGAGACGAACGCCGGCGATCTCGGTCGTCACGGTTTCCGGAAGCGCGGCCGCCCAGCGGCCGCGGTCGTTGTTGCCGCGCACGGCCAGGACCGGCGCGATCGTGGCGAGCGCGTCGAGGAGCGCCGCCGAGCCGATATCCCCGGCGTGCACGATCAGGTCGACGAACGCGAGCGCCGCGACCGCTTCTGGTCGCAGGAGCCCGTGCGTGTCGGCGATGACCCCGACGACGGTCGTTCCGCTCGCCCGGCGCCGCCGCGCGCTCCGCTCCATGCCCGTCGAGTGTAGCCGCTCGAGCCTTCGCTTGCCCAGCGGTCGCTCCGGGATTAGCATCGCTCAGCGTCGCAGGCTTCGCGGCAGCGACAGGAGGGCGACATGCACTACACGCGGATCTCGGCCGACTGCCACATCGACATGCCCTGGCTCCCGCCCGATCTCTTCACGTCGAACGCCTCCGCGGTGATGAAAGACCGCATGCCGTACGTCGTGGACGGACCCGACGGCCCGCAGTGGACCACGAAGCAGGGCGCGCCGTTCGGGCTCGTCGGCGGCATCGGCTCGACGGGCACGAAGTACGTGCCCGGACAGAACCAGCGCGTGGACGTGATGGCGGCGACCGGGCTTTACGACGACGGCAAGAAGGGGATCCGCCGCCCGGCCGATCCGCACCTACGCGTCAAGGACATGGATCGCGACGGCGTCCAGGCGGAAGTCCTCTTCGGCATCCTCGGGGCCGCGACGCGGCTGGGCGACCACGAAGCGGCCGGTGAGATGTTCCGGATCTACAACGAGTGGCTCGTCGACTTCTGCAAGCACTATCCCGAGCGCCACATCGGCCTGGCGTGCCTGCCGTACGGTAACCTCGACGCGGCGGTCAAGGAGATCTACCGCGTGGCGCGGCTCGGCCTGCGCGGTCTCGAGCTGTCGTGCTCGTGGGACATGGAGCCCATGTGGCATCCGATGTGGGAGCCGCTCTGGCAGGCCGTGAACGACGTGAACCTGCCGCTGCACTTCCACACGTTCCCGTCGCTGCCGCCGGGGGTCCGCGAGCGCCAGACCGGTCAGACCCGCCGCGCCGCGTTCTTCACGAGCGTGGCCGGATTCCAGATGAACCTCGTCAACATCCTGGCCGCCGTGATCGGCGCGGCCGTCCTCGAGCGCTACCCGAACATCCGCATCTCGTTCGGCGAGAGCGGCATCGGCTGGATCCCCTACGCGCTCGACCGGATGGACTTCGAGTGGGACGACCGCTTCCGCGACCTCGGGCTCACGATGAAGCCGAGCGACTACTGGCGGCGGCAGTGCCGGGCGACCTTCCAGTTCGATCCGATCGGCACCAAGCTGATCGAGGACATGGGCGTCGAGACGCTCATGTGGGGGTCGGACTATCCGCACCCCGACGGCGTCTGGCCCCAGTCGTCGCGCTACATCCAGGAGCAGTTCGGTCATCTCCCGGCGGACGTCGTCCACAAGATCACCTGCGCGAACGCGGGCAAGTTCTACGGGCTGATGAGCTGACGCCGGAATGAACGAGAACGCCTACCGCGTCCGCGCCGAGCGGGGCGAGATCCAGATCGGCACGTGGGTGACGATGATCCGCACGCCGGCGGTCCTCACCTTGCTCAAGGCCGCCGGCCTCGACTTCGCGCGGATCGCAGATGATCGCGCTGGGCGCGACCATCATCAACTACTCGTCCGACGCCGCGGTGCTGCGGGCGGGTTACGTCTCGACCGTCGACGAGATTCGCCGCGCGCTCCCCGCGCGCTAGGCCGTCCCGAGCTGGAGCTGGCGCAGCGTCGAGTGGGGAAGCGCCCGGATGAGCTCCTCGAGGTTCGTCCGGCCCAGCGCGAGCTTCTCGGCCACGTCGTCCGCCATCGAGAGCGTCGTCTTCCGCGCGCTCTCGCGGACCTCTTCGAAGGGCGCCCCTTTGTTGATGAGCACGATGTCCGCGTCGTTCGGGGTCCACAGCTCCGAGAGCACCATGCGGCCGCGGTAGCCCGCGTAGTTGCACGCCGCGCAGCCGGCGCCCCGGAACCACTCGAAGTCCAGGCAGGACGTCCCGAGGGTCTCCTCCAGGAGCTCTCGAGGCGGCGCGTACGGCTCCCGGCATTGCGTGCAGACCTCCCGCGCCAGCCGTTGCGACAGCACGCCCAGCAGTGAGGACGCGATCAGGTTGGCGTCCACCCCGAGGTCGAGGAGCCGCGGCACCGCGCTGATCGCGTCGTTCGTGTGCAAGGTGCTGAGCACCAGATGGCCGGTCTGCGCGGCCCGGAACGCGAGGTTCGCGGTCTCGCCGTCCCGGATCTCGCCGATCATGATGACGTCCGGATCGTGGCGGAGGAACGAGCGCAGGAACGTGGCGAAGGTGTTTCCCAGGCGCTCGTCGACCTCGTGCTGGCGGAAGGTGTCGCAGACGTACTCGATCGGGTTCTCGGCGGTGAGGATCTTGATGCCGGGCTGGTAGACGCTCTTGAGGGCGCCGAAGAGCGAGGTGCTCTTGCCGGAGCCGGTCGGGCCGGTGACCAGCACGATCCCGGTGGACGACCGGAGGAGCTGACGCAGCCGCAAGGCGACGGGCGCCCGCAGGCCGATGCCTTCCACCGATTGCGGAAGGCCGCGGGGATCGAGGATCCGGATCACCGCGCTCTCGCCGTAGTACCCCGGGATGATCGAGACGCGGAAATCGACGGTGGCGGTCTGCCCGTCGCGCGCCAGGCGCGCGCGGAAGCTGCCGTCCTGGGGCCGGCGCCGCTCGGCGATGTCGAGCTTGCTCAGGATCTTGAGCCGCGACAGGAGCTTGCCCCGATTCTGTTTCATCAGCTCGTCGAGGTCGTCGAGGTCGAGCTCCTGCAGGACGCCGTCGATGCGGAAGCGCGTCTGGATGCCGTGCTCCACCGCTTCGAGATGGATGTCGGAGGCGCCCGACTCGACGGCCAGCTTCAAGAGCCGGCGCACCATGCTCGCGGTGCCTTCCGACGCGTGATGGACGTCGACGTACGTCAGCTTCTCCCCGGCGAGCCGGTCGATCTCTTCGAAGCTCAGGACGTGCGGCTCGCCGACGATGCTGGGGACCGGGTAGGGGACGGCGGTGATCGCGGGCTCGGCGGCGGCCGGCGTCACGACCGACGGGTACATCTGATCGAGGCCCCGACGGATGCTGGCCGTCGTCGACGTGATCACCTCGATCTCCAGGCCGGTGCTCGTCTTGAGGTCGTCGATGACGGCGAGCCGCGTCGGATCGTCCATCGCGACGACCAGGGTCTGGCCCACGCGCGCGATCGGCACGACGAGCCGCTTCCGGGCGAACCGCGGGTTGATGAGCCCTCTCAGGGACCGGTCGAGCACGATCGAGTCGAGATCGAAGAAGTTGATGTGGAGCTGCTGGCACAGGGCCCGCCGCATCTGTTCTTCGGTCACGAGCTTCAGCCGGACGACCACCTCGCCGAGCGTCTGCTTCGAGCGCCGCTGCTCGGTGAGCGCCATCTCCAGCTGGCTCGACGTGATCGCCTTGGACTTGACCAGCAGCTCGCCGAGCTTCGAGCGACGCCGGTGGCGGTCGAGGACCGATAGCAGCTGGCTCCGCGTGATCACCTTCTGGTTGACGAGGATGTGGCCGAGCAGCATGTACGTCTTCGACTGGCTCTGCAGTCGGAGCGCCTTCTGGATCTGCGCGTGGGTCGCGAGGCCTTCGCCGACGAGCAGGTCTCCGAGTCGCAGGACCGCCGCGTGACGGCGCGCCGCGCGGGTGTGGGTCGTGAGGCCGCCGCCGTCGAGCGCGACCAGACGGGGAGATTGGCTGGCGGGACGAGCGAGCGGGGTCATTGGGCTAGACAGGGGAGCAACACAAATGCCATGAAGGATTGCGCGCCAAACGCTTGAAAAATCGGGCGCGGGCCTTCCGGAAGCATCGGCCGTCGGCGTGAACGCCCCGGTCGATCCGCGACCATCGAGCGGTTTCGCGCCGCTGCGCGGGGACCGCTACTTGTAGGCGGGATCCTTCAGTGTTTCCCGGAAAGCCTTGCGCAAGAGCAGGACGCGGTCCTTCGGCGTGCCGGGCGGAAGGGTCAGGGGACGCGCGAAGGCGGCGGGGTTCTGGATGCCGACCTTGATCAGCTGACGGGCCTCGTCGGTCTTCGCGAGGCTCAGCCCGAGCGGCACTGCCGCCAGATCCGGAAACGCTCGGGTGCTCGTCTGGAGCACGGCGACCACTTCGCCCGAATCCAACGCGGCGCGCCACGTCGACCGCATCGACTCCCACGACCAGCACGCGCCGGCCACCTCGCCGGACGACGCCGCCAGCCCGATCTCGGCGGTGCCCTTGTAGCCGGAGACGAGCTGGATCGGCAGCCCGAGGGGCATCTTCAAGATCCTGGCGTTGGCGTCAGCGCGGGCACCGCCGATGCCGGCGGCGATCAGGATCGCTGCGGTCGCGAGCGCGACAAGGCGCTTGCTCATACGGTCCTCCTCGGCTCGGCACCGACGCCGGTGAGGGCCAGCTCGTCGGCCCGATGGCATCGCACGACGTGCCCGTCCTCGATTTCCCGGAGCGGCGGCGTCTGGGTCCGGCACGTCTCGACGACGAACGGGCAGCGCGGGTGGAAGTAACAGCCCGCCGGCGGATTGGCGGGATTGGCGACCTCTCCGGCGAGGGCGACGTCGCCGCTCGGCGCCAGAGGGTCGGGCACCGGCACCGCGCGCATGAGCGCGGCGGTGTAGGGGTGGCGCGGGTGCCGGAAGATCGCCTCGGCGGTGGCGAGCTCGACGAGCTGGCCGACGTACATCACCGCGACGTGATCGCTGATGTGCTTGACCACCGCCAGATCGTGGGCCACGAAGAGCAGGGTCAGGTGCAGGCGCTTCTGGAGCTCGAGGAGGAGATTGAGCACCTGCGCCTGCACCGAGACGTCGAGTGCGGAGACCGGCTCGTCGGCCACCACGAGCCGAGGCTCGGTCGCCAGCGCTCGCGCGATACCGATGCGCTGGCGCTGGCCGCCCGAAAACGCGTGCGGGAAGCGGTGCATGTGCTCGGGACGCAGCCCGGTCAGCTCGAGCAGGTCGGCGACGCGATCGAGCCGCGCTCGACGGTCGCGCAGGCCGTTGACCAGCAGCGGCTCGCCGACGTTGTCGAAGATGGTCATTCGCGGATTCAGCGAGCCGAACGGATCCTGGAAGATCAGCTGGATCTGCGGACGCAGGGGGCGGAGCCCGGTGTGCGAGAGCGGCGCCAGGTCGACGACGCGGCCGTCGGCCGCGCGGAAGAGGATCTCGCCGCTGGTCGGCGCCATCGCGCGCAGGATGCACCGCGCGGTCGTCGTCTTGCCGCAGCCCGATTCGCCGACCAGGCCGAGCGTCTCGCCTTCGCGGATCGTGAAGCTCACGTCGTCCACCGCCGCCACCGCGCCCACCACCTTCCGGTTCCACCCGCGCCGGATCGGGAAGGATTTCTTCAGGTGGCGCACCTCGAGGAGCGGTGTCGCGCTCACGGCTCGACCGCCTCGTCCCGGTGGTAGAGAAAGCAGCTCGCGAGCTGGGTCGAGCCCACCGGGCGGAGCGCCGGCGCCCGCTCGGCGCAGACGCCGGGGATGGCGTCCGGGCAGCGCGGGTGGAAGGGGCAGCCGCGAGGACGCCCGAGCGGATGCGGGATCGAGCCCGCGATGGTCGGCAGCAACGTGCGCGGCGCCACGTTCACGCTCGGGATCGACCTCAGGAGCGCCCGCGTGTAGGGATGCTTCGGCGCGTGGAAGATCTCCTCGACCGCGCCCTGCTCCATCACGCGCCCGAGGTACATCACGACGACGTAGCGCGCCATCTGCGCGATCACGCCGAGGTCGTGCGTGATGAAGACGATCGCCGTGCCGTGGCGGCGCTGCAGGTCGCGGAGGAGATTCAGGATCTGGGCCTGCGTGGTCACGTCGATCGCGGTGGTCGGCTCGTCGGCGATGAGGAGCCGCGGCCGGCACGACAGCGCCATCGCGATCATGGCGCGCTGGCGCAGCCCTCCGGAGAGCTGCCACGAGTAGGCGTCGATCCGCTCCTCCGGCATCGAGATCCCCACGCTGCGGAAGAGGTCGACGGTCATCGATCGCGCTTCGGCCCGCGACAGGCGCGGGCCGCTCGGCCGCCACTGACGCTCGTGAAGCTTGAGCGCTTCGATGATCTGCTCGCCCACTGAGTGGACCGGGCTGAACGCCGCCATCGGCTCCTGCGGGATCAGCGCGATCTCGGCGCCGCGGATCGCCCGCAGCGCGGGCCCCTTCGGCGAGAGCCGGGTCAGGTCGACCGCCGCCCCCGAGTCCGGCTGGAAGAGGATCCGGCCGCCGACGATCCTTCCGGGCGGCTCGACGATCTGCAAGATCGCCTTCATCGTGACGCTCTTGCCGCATCCGCTCTCACCGACGATGCCGACGACCTGGCCTGGATGCACGTCGAAGCTCACACCGTCAACCGCGCGCACGAGCCCTTCGTCGAGAAAGAAATGAACACGGAGGTCCTCGACCCGGAGAAGCGGCGTCGTCACTGGCTGTACGGGTCGGCCGCGTCTCGCAGGCCGTCGCCCACCAGATTGAAGGCCAGGACCGAGACGATGACCACGGCGCCGGGCACGAGGAGCCACGGCGCCAGCGCCACCGTCTGGATGTTCTGCGCTTCTTGAAGGAGCACGCCCCAGCTGATCGCCGGCGGTCGGATGCCGAGGCCGAGGAAGGAGAGCGACGTCTCGTTGATGATCATCGCCGGGATCGCGAGGGTACTGGTCGCGATGATGTGCGAGAGGAACGTCGGCACCATGTGCCGGACGATGATCCGTCCCTGACTCGCCCCCGCCAGCTCGGCCGCCAGCACGAAGTCTTCCTCGCGGAGCGTCAGGAAGCGGCCGCGGACCTCGCGCCCGAGCGTCGTCCAGCCGACCAGCGACAGGATCACGGTGATCGCGAAGAAGACCTGCTGGGGCGACCAGTCGCGCGGGAGCGCCGCGGTGAGCGCGAGCCAGATCGGGATCGTCGGCAGGGATTGGAGGAGCTCGATCAGTCGCTGGATGACGGCGTCCGCGGGCCCGCCGTAGTAGCCGGAGATCCCGCCGAGCAGGACGCCCAGGACGACGGAGAACGTGACCGCGGTGAGGCCGATCGTCATCGACGTCCGCGTGCCGTGGACGAGCCGCGACCACTGATCGCGCCCGAGGCGGTCGGTGCCCAGCAGATAGAGCCGCTCGCGGCCGTCTCGTGTCGCGGCGCCGACGAGGTGAATCCGTGTCGGGACGACGCCGAGCAGGCGGTACGGATAGCCGGTGACGAAGAACCGGACCGGGATCCGCCGGCTCTCGTCCACGCGCCACTCCATGCGCAAGGTCGTCGGGTTGCGCCGGCCCGCCACGTCGGGCACCCACGGGCTCGGGCGAAAGCCGTCGAAGACGTGGAGGCGCTGGATCGGGATGAAGGCCAGCCGCGCGTCGGTGGCCTCGGGATCCTGCGTGCTGAAGAAGTCGGGGCACAGCACGACGACGTAGAGGACGATCAGCACGAGCGCGCTCGCGAGCGCCAGACGGTGCTTGCGGAATCGCCACCAGATCAGGCGCCAGCTCGAGGCGACGGAGACGCGCTCCTCGGCCGTCAGCGGTACCGCCGGCGCGAGCACGCTCATCTCATCCCTCCTCGAACCTGATCCGCGGATCGAGCCAGGCCAGGAGGATGTCCGAGATCAAGGTGCCGACGATCGTGAGGAAGCAATAGATGAGGAGGATGCTGCCGGCCAGGTACATGTCCTGATTGATCAGCGCCCGGAGCAGGAGGGGCCCGATGTTGGGCAGGTTCATCACGGTCGCCACGATCAGGCTGCCGGAGAAGAGCGCGGGGAGGTACCAGCCGATCGTGCTCACGAGCGGATTCAGCGCCAGACGAGCCGGATAGCGCACGACCAGACGCCATTCGGACAGCCCCTTCGCGCGCGCCGTCGTGACGTAGGGCTTGTTCAGCTCGTCGAGCAGGTTCGCGCGCATCACCCGCGTGAGCCGCGCCGTCCCGGCCACGCCGAGCACGACCGCGGGGAGCCACACGTGCTTGAGCAGATCGACGACGCGCGCCAGGCTCCACGGCGCCTCGACGAAATCCGGCGAGAAGAGCCCGGTGACGGACATGCCAAGGTACGCGAACGCGCCCCACATGAGGACGAGGGCCAGCATGAAGTTCGGGGTCGCGACGCCGACGTAGTTGACCACCGTGAGCACGTAGTCGATCGGCGAGCGCGGATGCATGGCGGAGTAGATGCCGGCGGGAATCGCGACGGCCCAGGTGAAGACGAACGACAGCAGCGCCAGGACTATCGTGAGCAGAAGCCGCTCGCCGATCAGCTCGGCGTTCGGACGCTGGTACTCGAGCGAGAGGCCGAGGTGGCCCCTCGCGAGGTTTCCCATCCATTTGAGGTACTGGACCCAGATCGGGCGGTCGAGGCCGTACTCGCGCCGGAGGGCCTCCACCTGCTCGGCGCTGATCGAGCTGCCGGACGAGGCGAGTGTCGCGACGTAGGTCGTGAGGAAGTCGCCGGGCGGGGCCTGGACGATCGCGAACACGGTCACCGAGAAGAGGAAGAGCAGCGCCGGCAGGAGCAGCAGCCGCTTGAGGACGTATCGAGTCATCGACGCCCTATCTTCGCACGGCCTCCGGAATCGGGGCTTGACATATCCGAACGGTCGTACTATTTTGTCGCTATGGCCGCCTCGGCCCGGACCCCAGCCAAGCCGCGAGCCCGGTCCAAGGGCGAGCAGACGCGCGAGGCAATCCTCGCTCACGCGCTGGGGCTCGCGACGCGGATCGGGTTCGAGGGGCTCACCATCGGTCGTCTGGCCGAGGATCTCCGCATGTCGAAGAGCGGGCTCTTCGCCCACTTCCGCTCGAAGGAAGCGCTCCAGCTCGACATCCTCCGCATGGCCGGGGCGCGCATGGTTGAAAGCGTCGTCAAGCCGGCGCTCGCCGTACCGCGCGGCGAGCCGCGTGTGCGGGCGCTGTTCGAGCGCTGGCTCGCGTGGGAGCAGTCGCCGAGCTTGCCGGGCGGCTGCCCCTTCATGGCGGCGTCCTTCGAGCTCGACGATCGGCCCGGGCCGGTGCGCGACTTCGTCGTCCAGAATCTGCGGGACTGGATGGACACCCTGGCCGGGGCCGCGCGCATCGCCGTCAACGAGGGCCACTTCCGCGCCGATCTCGACTGCGAGCAGTTCGCCCACGACTGCCAGGGGATCGGCCTGGCGTTCGTGCACGCCTCCCGCCTGATGCGCGACCCCAGAGCGCACGCGCGGGCCACCCTGGCCTTCGAGACCTTGCTGCAGCGCTGCCGCGCGCCGGGCCGTACCGCTTCGAATCCGTCCGCCGCCGTGCCGAGCGGCCGGCGCCGCTAACCCCGAGAGGAGAACCGCCATGACCGACGCTGACTACGTGGAGATGGAGAAAAGCACGATCGTTCGATCCTTCAACCCGCCACGCCTCCTTCCGCTCGTCAGGACGACAAACCGCGCGCTCTCGGCCCTCGCCCCGGCGCTCGCCGCCCGGCTCGCGACCCGGCGGTTCACGACGCCCTCCAGACCGCGGCGACCCGCACCGGAGATCGAGCTCCTCGCCACCGCGCGCGCGAGGCCGATGCAGATCGGCACGCGCCGCATCGAGACGTGGTTGTGGGGTACCGGGCCGAGCGTGCTCCTCGTCCACGGCTGGGGCGGCCGGGGCGCTCAACTCGGCGCGCTCGTCGGTCCGCTCGTCGCGCGTGGGTTCTCGGTGGTGACGTTCGATGCGCCCGGCCACGGAGCGTCGGACGAAGGCACGGTCACGATCCCGGAGATCACGAGCGCGATCCGCGCCGTCGCCGAGTCGCGCGGGCCGCTCGCCGCGCTCGTCGCGCATTCGGTGGGGGCCACGGCGGCCGTGCGGGCCCTCTGGGAAGGCCTCGAGGCCGGCGCCGTCGTTCTCGTCGGGCCGGCTGCCGATCTGGTGACGCCGTCGCTTCGCTTCAGCGAGACCTTCGGCTTTTCGCGCGAGGTGAGAGAGCGGATGCACCGGCGGATCGAGGAGCGCGTGGGGCGGTCCTGGTCGGTCTTCGACGCCGTCGCGCTGGCGCCGGCGCTGGCAGCGCCGCTTCTCGTCATCCACGACCGCGGCGACGCGGAGATCCCGTGGCAGCACGGGGCGGCGATCGCACGGGCGTGGCGCGGCGCCGAGATGCTGATGACCGAGGGGCTCGGCCACCGGCGGATCCTGCGCGCCCCCGACGTCGTCGCCGCCGCCGTCGCGTTCGTCGCGGCTCGGGCGGCCGAGCGCGGCATCGCGGCGGCGGCCGACGCCGATCCTCAGGCCAGACCGCTCGAGATCCTTATGGCCGGCTGATCGCGGGCTAGGGGAGGGCGAGGACGGCGGCGCGCAGCTCCGCGATGTGCGCCGCGTGCACTGCTGTCGACCCGGTCGTGAGCGAGGGATCCGAGAAAGTCGGCGGCGTGCGTGCGACCGCCTCGTACGCCTGAATCAGGGCCGTCCGCATCTGCGCGACGTGGAGCGCCCTGATCGGCGTGACCCCCGGGACGATCACGGGATCGGTCCAGGCAACCGCATCCAGCGAGCGCCGCGCGCGCGCACGGTCGATCGCGAGTCTCAGGTCGGTCACGTGGATCGCCTTGATGGGCGTGCTGTTGACGACTAGCGGATCGTCGACGAACGAGCCGCCGAAGGTCGTCGTGAACGCCGCGGTGACCGTCCTGAACGCGGTCATCGCCACGGTGCAGAACGCCCCCGAGCCCGAGCAGGCGCCGCTCCACCCGGAGAACGTCGCGCCCGCCCCCGTCACGGCCGTCAAGGTGACCATCGTGCCCGGCTGGAAGCCGGCGACGCAAGCCGTGCCACAGCTGATACCGGAGGGGCTGCTGGCGACGCTGCCCGGGCCCGAGGTCGTCACCGTCAGGTTGAAGAACTGCTGGACGAAGGTCGCGGTGACGGCAGTGCTCGCGTCGAGGGTCACGACGCAGGTGCCGGTCCCCGCGCAGCCGCGGCCGCTCCATCCGCCGAAGCCCGAGCCGACATCGGCCTGCGGGGTCAAGGTCACGGCCGTCCCCGGCGGGTAGTTGGCGACGCACGTCACGGGACATCCTATCCCGGTGGGGACGCTCGTGATCGTCCCGCCGCCGGTGCCGGCCCTCGAGACGCCGAGCGTCACAGTCGGAGCGGTGAAGGTCGCGGTCACGGTCGTGGCGCCGGCGACGGTGACCACGCACGTGCTACTCCCCGAGCAGCCGCCGCTCCAGCCCGCGAACACGCTGCCGGCGGCCGCCGTGGCCGTCAACGTCACGACCGCGCCCACGCCGAAGCTCGTCGCGCAGACGCTCCCGCAATTGATCGCCGCGGGCGCCGACACCACCGTGCCGCTTCCGGTCCCGGTGTGATCGACGGTCACGGCGACCGATTGCGAGACCTCGGTGAGCCGCTGGACGGTCCCGTCGCTGCCGGAGCCGTGGTGCACGACGTACAGCTCGCCGCCTTCGTCCTCGCCGAACGAGGTGATCAAGAGCGGCGTGTCCATGAGCTGGGTAGTCGACCACGTTGGCCCACTTTGCGTCGCGGCCCAGATGAGTCCGGTGCAGTAATCGCCGTAGAAGTACCGGCTCGAGTACTGGGGGAAGCGCTGGCCGCGGTAGCGGTAGCCGCCGGTGATCGAGCAGCCGAGCGAGTGGTCGTAATCGAGGATCGGAAGCTTCAGCGTGCCGTCGTTGCAGCCGGCCGACGGATTGAAGCAGGCGGTCCCTTCCATGAAACGCCAGCCGTAGTTCTCGCCGCCCGGGCTCGAGGCGAGCTGAAAGTCCACCTCTTCGCGGGCGTTCTGGCCGACGTCAGCGATGAACAGGTCGCCGGTCTGCCGGTCGAAGCTGAAGCGCCAAGGATTGCGAAGGCCATACGCCCAGATCTCCGGCATGGCGCCTGGCGTGCTCCGGAACGGATTCGTCGCCGGGATCGCGTACGGGAAGCCGCCGTCCACGTCGATGCGGAGGATCTTGCCGAGCAAGGTGCCGAGGTCCTGCGCGCGATTACCGGGATCGCCCGCGCCGCCGCCGTCGCCGAGGCCCATGTAGAGAAAGCGATCGGGCCCGAACGCGATCTGGCCTCCATTGTGATTGGCGAAGGGCTGGCTGATGTTGAGGAGGATCTGGGCGGAGGCCGCGTCGGCGAGGTTGGGATCGGACGAGACGCGATAGCGCGCGAGCGTCGTGTCGCCCGCGGTGTTCGTGTAGTGGACGTAGAAGACGCCGTTCGTCCGATAGTCGGGATGGAAGGCCAGGCCGAGCAGACCGCGCTCGCTACAGCACGAGACGAGCGCGCTCACGTCGAGAAACGGCGTCGCCCGGACCACGGTACCGTCGAAGACCTTGATGCGCCCGGCCTGCTCGACGATGAACAGGCGCCCCGAGCCGTCGCCGGCGTGGACGAGACCGAGTGGGAGGCTGAGCCCGGCGGCGACCGGCTCGAAGCCGAGGATCAGCTGCGCCTCTGCATGCCCTCCGGCGACGATGACGACTGCGGCGGTGAGCAGCAGGGCAAGCGCCGGCCGTCGCGGCGGAGCGGCTGAACCCATACGCCGATGATAAGCGCCTCGAGCCGCCAAAATTCGCAACGACGTGTGGCGGCCTCGCTACGATCACCCGCTGGATCTCGAAGCGCGCCGATGCGGATTCGCATTTTTGCGATCGCCGCGCCTATCGGGCGAAGAAGAACTGCTCGACACGCGCGTTGCCGGGGCTCCGGAGCGGCCAGTCGTTGCCCAGGGTCGTCGGCACGTTCCTGAACTTCGCGTTGGCCACGACGACGCCCTGAACCATCGGCGTGAGGCCCACCGTGCCGACCTCCCAGAGGTTGTCGACCCAGATCCGGAACAGCTCTTGCGCGAGCTTCGTCTGCTGCTCGAGCCCGACGGTCTTGGCCTGATCGACGATCTCCATGATCCGCTTGATCGGGGCCGGCGGCTCGACGCCATCCGCCCCCTTGGTCTGCGCCCAGCGGCCGTAGAGGGGACCGAGCGTGAGGATCGGCGAGTTGCGCGGATCGAACTTGGCGTTACCGGTGAAGGGGAAGCCGGTCGTGTCCTCGTTCCACATCTCGGTCATGAGCTCGTTGTTGTCGCGCATCTTGAAATGGAGCGCGCGCTCGCGCAGCTGGACGACGGTCTTCACGCCGACCTTTTCCCAGTCCTTCGCGGCGAGCTGCGCCACGTCCGGCCAGGCGGCGAAGGCTGGGACGACCGACAGCTCGAGCACGACGCGCTTGCCCGACGCGAGCAGCCGTGTACCGTCCGCGTCGCGCTTGGTGAGGCCGAGCTGATCCAGAAGCTTGTTCGCCTCGTCGGGCTTGTACTGCGTGTACTTCTTCGCGTACTGCTCTCCCGGGAAGTAAGGATGTCCGGGCGACGGCACGCCCTGCCGCGCCTCGCCCAGCCCGAGGAAGACCGACTCCTTGATCTGATCGCGGTTGATCGCCTCGGAAAGCGCGATCCGGAACTCCTTGGTGGCCATGAGCTTGCCGAGGTCCGCGTCGGCCTTGTAGGTCTGGTTGAACTGGATGACCGCGTCGGCGCCGCCGAAGGTCGGCCACGTGATGACGCGATACTTCCCGGTCTTCTCGTTCTCCTTGAAGACGGGATAGTTCGTCATCTGGATGTGGCGCTCCTGCATGTCGAACTCGCCGGCGATCGCCGCCAGGTTCAGCGCCTGGATGTCGGCGAAGAACGTGAACCGTACCTCGTCGAGGTACGGCAGCTGGTTGCCGCTCGGGTCGACGCCCACGAAGTAGGGATTGCGCTTGAGCGTGAAGACCTGATCGCTGACCCGCGTCGCCGGCACCCACGCCGCCATCGTCGGGCGCTCCGGGTTCTCGGGGGGCGCGTTGCGCGCGGCGAAGAGCTCCGTCCAGGCCTTGAAGCCCGCCGCGGCAACGAGCTTGTCGAGCTCTTCCTTCTTGGTGTAGGTCGGGTGGAACTTTTTCAGGTAGTGCGCGGGCAGGAACGCCGCGTAGGTCCGGTCGCCGCCGTCCTGGTTCGCGAGCGCGGTGAGCAGCAGGGTGTTGGGCTGCTTGTAGGTCCAGCGCACCGCGATGGGGCTCACCTTCTCGACCGTGGCCGTCGTGCCGTCGGCGTTTCGCATCCAGGAGGGCACGGCGGGTACGAGGTCACGGTTCAGGAGGACGTCCTGATACCAGAAGACGATGTCGTCGGCGGTGAACGGCGCGCCATCCGACCACTTCGCGCCCGAACGCAGCTTGATCGTCCAGACGCGAAAGTCCTTCGACGGCTCCCAGCCCGCGGCGATCTTCGGCTCGATCTTGGCGCCGTCCGGCGAGAACCGCACGAGGGCGTCGTAGACGACGCGGACGTAGTTGTTGGCGTCGGCCGGGCCGAGGAACGCGCGCCGCCACACGCCGCCGTACTGCCCCGTCCGCTCGACGACGGGCACGACGAGCGGGTCGCCGGGAAGACGTTTTTCAACCGGTGGGAGCTTGCCGGCCTTGACCTGCTCGGCCAGGATCGGAGCCTCGTTGAACTTGGTCGGCTGGGCGGAGGCCGTGCCGATCGTGATCGCCAGCAGCGCAGCCGGTATCGTCAGGCCCAGGCAGCGGTCGAGACGCATGAAGTTCCTCCTGGTTGGAGTCGGCTGACTCTAGCATAGGGGCCGGCCGAGTCGTGATGCGATACTGGTGTTCGGGTGGAACCGGCGACGCTGCTCTCGGGCCTTCTGTGGTTCGCGGCGTTTCTGTTCTCGACGACCGTCCACGAGGCCTCACACGCGCTGGCCGCGCTCCGCGGCGGCGATCCGACGGCCTATCGGGGCGGCCAGGTCTCGCTCTCGCCGCTGCCGCACATCCGCCGCGAGCCGATCGGCATGCTGGTCGTTCCGCTCCTGACGGCTTTCACCAACGGCTGGGCGGTGGGCTGGGCGAGCACGCCGTACGATCCGGTGTGGGCCTCCAACCATCCTCGGCGGGCCGCGACGATGGCCGCGGCGGGCCCGGCGGGCAACCTCCTCATCGCGGTCCTCGCCTTCGCGGCGATCCGGGGCGGCCTGTTCGCCGGCGTCTTCGAGTCGCCCGACCACGTCACGTTCTCGCATCTCGTCGACGCCGCGAACGGTGCGGGCTGGCTCGCGGCGCTGGGCGCGCTCGCGTCGGTTCTGCTGGTGGAGAACCTGCTGCTCTTCGTGTTCAACATGCTTCCGTTTCCGCCGCTCGACGGCGCCTCCGCGATCGGCGGCGTGTTGCCCGAACGCGCGGCGCTCCGGCTGCGGGCGCTCACCGCGAGCCCGGTCTTCTCGGTCCTGGGCATCTTCATCGCGTGGCAGGTGTTCCCGCACGTGGTGCACCCGATCTTCAGCGCGCTGCTCACTCTAGTTCATCCCGCCGACCGCTACTCCTAGCCTGCCGGCTGGAAGTCCGCGGTGCTATAAGGACGGCGATGGAGCTGCGGGTCAACGGCACGACGCTCTTTTGCGAGTCGGTGGGCGAGGGGCGGCCGTGCGTGTGCCTGCACGGCGGTCCGGGCACCGACGCGTCCGGGCTCGCACGGACTCTGGCGCCGCTGGCCGACGAGCTCGATCTGCGGTTGATCTTCTACGACCACCGCGGCCACGGCCGCTCGGAGTGGGTGGCGGTCGAGCAGTGCACGCAGGACCAGCTGGTCGCCGACATCGAAGGCGTGCGACAGGCGCTCGAGCTCGGGCCGGTCCACGTGCTCGGAATCAGCTGGGGCGGCTTCCTCGGCCTGATGTACGGCGCGCGCTATCCGGGGTCGGTCCGCAGCCTGGCCGTCGTCGGCGCCTCGGCCAGCCGGGACTTCGTGCGACGCGCCGACGAGAACGCGCACCGGCGCGCAACGGCCGAGCAATGGGCGGCGTACCGGGCGCTCTGGGACGGCTCGCTGTCCGACGATGAGAGCTTCAGGCGAGCCTTCGACACGATCCGGCCCCTCTACTTCTTCGACGCCGGCCGCGCGGCGGAGAACAGCGCGGCCCGCGCCGACATCCGCTACCGGCTCGCCGTACGGAGATTCATCATCGAGCACGAGTACGCGAGCTACGACTGCCGGGCCGAGCTGCCGCGGATCGCCTGCCCGACCCTGGTTGCGGTCGGGCGGCACGACTGGATCTGCCCCGTCGACCAGTCCGAGGAGATCGCGCGGCTGGTGGCCGGCGCCGGGCTCGCCGTCTTCGAGCAGAGCGGCCACTCGCCGCAGATCGAGGAGTGCCTGACGTTCACGAAGCGGCTCGCGGCGTTCCTCGGCTCGTAGCCGCACGTCGGCCGGCGCCGAGGCTCATTTCCCGGTCCAGCGCACGCTCTTCAGCGACTGATAGATCCCGGCGAACGTGGGAATCGGCACGAGCCCTTCGTAGCCCGCGCGCGTCACGTAGACCTGCTGCTGGAAGTAGAGGAAGACGTACGGCGCGTCCTCCATCAAGAGCTTCGAGAGCTCCGCGTAGTGCTTCTTGCGCTCGGCCGTGTTGGCGGTTCGGCGTGCCGCCTCGAGCGCCTCGTCGACACGCGCGTTCTTGTAGTGGGCGAAGTTGCGGCCCTTCCACTGGCTCGAGTGCCAGATCGTGTACGCGAACGGGTCGGGATCGTGATGATTGGTCCAGCCCACCACGATGCCCTCGAACTCCGAGGCGAAGAGCTTCTTGACGAACGTCGGCCAGTCCAGCGGCTCGAGCTGCACCTCGACCCCGACGCGCTTGAGGTACTCCTGGATGATGACGGCGGTGTCCTTCACGCTCTGGTTCGCCTGATCGTGACGCACCGAGAAGCTGAACCGCTTGCCGTCCTTGGCCAGCACGCCGTCGGGCCCCGGCTTGAAGCCGGCCTCCGCCAGGAGCGCCCTGGCGCGCGCCGGGTCGTAAGCGTACGGCTTCACACTCGGATCGAAAGCCCAGCTGGACGGCGGGAACTGGCCCGTCGAGACCACGGCGTAGCCCTGGAGCACCTCGCGGACAATGCTCGGCACGTCGATCGCGTGGTAGAGCGCGCGGCGCACGCGAACGTCCGTGAACGGCGCCACGTCCTGACGCCAGCCGAAGTAGGTATACGAGGTATTGTCGGCGACGAGCACCTTGAGGTTCGGCGTCTGCTTGAGCCGCGCCACCTCCGTCAGGGGCGGATTCTCGATGAAGTCCACGCCGCCGGCGCGCAGCTCTTGCAGGAGCACGACGCTGTCGGGGATGATCCGGAAGATCAGCCGGTCGAGCGCCGGCCGCCCGCCGTGGTACTCGGTGTTGGCCTCCATCACCAGGCGCTCGCCCCGTCGCCACTCGACGAGCTTGAACGGCCCGGTCCCGATCGGGCGGCGATTGAACTCGGCCGTGTTGAGATCGGCGCCCTTGAGGATGTGCTCGGGAACGATCCCCGCGCGGGGGTTGACCAGCACGGCCAGGAACGAGCCCGACGGGTAGCGCAGGCGGAAGCGCACGGTGTGGTCGTCGACGACCTCGATGGGACGGACCGCCAGCTCCTCCGGCTTCTTCGGATTGTCCTTGGCCGTCAGCTCGGGGAAGCCGGCGAGCGCGTCGAAGTAGGCGCGATGCGGCGTCGTGACCTTGGGGTCGAGGACCGAGTAGAACGTGAACGCGACGTCGCGGGCGGTGAAGGGCTTGCCGTCGTGCCACTTCACCCCGCGCTTGAGTTTGAAGGTGTAGCTGAGGCCGTCCCGCGACACCTCCCACGATTCGGCCAGTAGCGGCTTCACGTTGAGGCCCTGATCGAGCTCGACCAGGCTGTCGAACAGCGGCCACTCGGCGATGTACGACTGGCCGTCGGTGGCCACGACCGGGTTCAGCGATGTGGCGTCGCCGCTGAGGCCGATCACGAAGTCCTTGCCGGCGGCGAGACCGTGCGTGGGCGTCAGGCCGATGAGAATGGCGAGCAGCGCGATCAGGATGGCGTGGATCACCCTCGGTCCTCCGTGTACGGATATTACGGCGAGTTCCCGCGCAACGTCGGATCCGACGCGTCGCGCAGCCCGTCGCCGAACAGGTTGAATCCCAGCACCGTGACGAAGATGGCCAGCCCGGGGAACGTCGCGATCCACCAGGCCGAGGCCAGGAACTGCCGCCCTTCGACAACCATGTTGCCCCAGCTCGGCAAGGGTGGCTGCGCGCCGAGCCCGAGATAGCTCAAGCCGGACTCGATCAGGATCGTCTGGCCCAGCAGCAGACTGGCCTGGACGATGACGATCGGCAGCGCATTCACGAGCAGGTGGCGTCCGAGGATGCGCGCGTGTCCGGCGCCCAGCGCCGCCGCCGCGTGGACGAAGTCGCGGTTGCGGAGGCTCAGGCACTCACTGCGCACGACCCGCCCGACCGGCGCCCAGGTGACGAGCGCGATGACGAGCGCCGTATTGGCGAGGCTCGCGCCGAAGAGCGCGACGACGATGAGGATCAGGAACAGCGCCGGCACGGAGAGGAAGACGTCGGCGGCGCGCATGATCGCAGTGTCCGCGGCGCCGCCGAAGTATCCGGCGACGCTGCCCACCGCGGTGCCGACCACGAGCGCCAGCGTGGTGGCGGCCAGACCGATCTCGAGCGAGACGCGGCTGCCCCAGATCACCCGGCTCAGGACGTCGCGGCCGAACCCGTCGGTCCCGAGCCAGTGCACGGCGCTCGGCGGCTTCAGCCGGTTCAGCAGGGACTGCGCGGAGTAGCTCTGCGGCGCCAGCACCGGCGCGAGCGCGCCGGCGGTGACCATGATGGCGACCACCACGCCGCCGACCAGGCCGCGCCGATGGCGCGCGAACCGGCGAAAGACCGACGGCCGCTCGAGGCGCTCGCCCGCGATCACCGGTACGAGATCCGCGGATCGATCACGCAGTAGGCGAGATCGGTCAGGAGGTTGGCGCCGATCACGACCGCGCCGACCATGAGGTTGACGCCCATGATCACCGGGTAGTCGCGCTCGAACACGGCGCCGACCGCGAGGCGTCCGATGCCGGGCCACGCGAAGACGGTCTCGGTGAGCACGGCACCGCCGACCAGGGTCGGCAAGGAGAGGCCGACCACGGTCACCACCGGAATGAGCGCGTTGCGGAGCGCGTGACGCCAGACGACCGGGCCGCCGCCGAGTCCCTTGGCGCGCGCCGTGCGCACGTAGTCCTGACGCAGCACCTCGAGCAGGCTCGAGCGCGTGAAGCGCATGAACGACGCCATCTGGATCAGGCCGAGCGTCAACGTGGGCAGGATCGCGTGCCGCGCGCGGGCGGCCAGGTCTCCCTCGCGCCCGTACTCGCTGAGCCCCGAGGGCGGCAGCAGGTGGAAGACCTCCGAGAAGAGGAGGATCAGCATGATCCCGAGCCAGAAGCTCGGAAACGACACGCCGAACAGCGCGACCGCCGAGCCGAGCGTGTCCCAGATCGTGCCCCGCCGGACCGCGGCGAGCACGCCGAGCGGCACCGCGACGACCAGCGCGAGGACGAGCGCGCCGAACGTGAGCTGGACGGTCGGGCCGAGGCGGTCGAGGATCAGCGCGGAGACCGGGTCGCCCGTCTTGAACGAGCGGCCGAGGTCGCCGCGCAGGGCCGCGCCGGCCCAGCCGAGATACTGGAGCGCGAGCGGCCGGTCGAGGCCCAGCCGCTGGCGGATCTGCGCGGCGGCTTCCGGCGAGAACTCGCCGCCGATCAGCACGGCCTCGGGCCCACCCGGCGCCAGCCGCATGATCGCGAACAGGATGATCGAGACTCCCACGAGCATCGAGACGGCGAAGCCGATCCGCTTGAGGATGTAGGTTCTCAATTCGCGCCGGTCGCGGTGAGGCCGCGGATGAAATGGTCGAGGAACATGTTGTACAGAATCGCTCCGGGCAGGCCGACCAGCAGCGCGGCCGCCATCAGGGCGCCCCAGTAGTAGATGTCGCCGCGGATCAAGGTCATGGCGATGCCGACCGTGACCGTCATCTGGTCGCGGGGCGCGACGTAGACGACCGCATACAGAAACTCCTGCATCGCGAGCGTGAAGGTGAAGATGGCGGCGATCGCGACACCGTGCCCCGTCAACGGCAGGACGACTCGCACGACGCCGCCGACGAGCCCGCAGCCGTCCAGCCACGCCGCCTCCTCGATCTCCCGCGGCAGTGTTTTGAAAAATCCCATCAGGATCCACGTGCAGAACGGGATCGTGAAGGTCGGATAGACGACGACGAGCGCCCACCAGGAGTCGAAGAGCCCGAGTGCGCCGACGACGCGGGCCAGCGGCAGGAAGAGGATGATGGGCGGCACCAGATACGTCATGAACATCGCGATTCCGAGGTTGCCGGCTCCCGGGAGTCGCAGGCGCGCCAGGGCGTATGCGGCCGGCACCGCCGTCACCAGGGTGATCACGACCAGACAGATCGCGAGGAGCACGGAGTTGACGAACCAGACGGGAAAGTGGCTGTGCGTGAACAGGAGCCGGAAGTGCTTGAGGGTCGGCGGCAGGTGGAACCAGAGCGGGATCTGGTCCATCCGGTAGAGGTCCGCGTCCTCTTTGAACGCGGTGATGGTGATCCAGTACACCGGGAACACCGCGACGACGACGAAGGGCGCCAGGCCCGCGTAGATCACCAGGTGTCGCCAGATCTCCCGCCGGGCCCGGCGCGCCACGGTCAGGGGAGCGCGGGCGCGATGTCCACGAAGCAGGAGTTGAACGGAGCCGCGCCGGCCGGCGACGTTCGGTCGGCGATGAGCACGTTGGCGCAGCCGCGCGTGTCGGCGCCCGCGGCGTCCGGCGTGAACCAGGCGCCTTCCTTGATCGAGACAACGCCCGGCGCGATCCGGTCCGTCACGCGCGCGGGGAGGTGCGTGGTCCCCCTCGCGTTGAAGACGCGTACGCGCTGGCCGTCGACGATCCCGCGCGCGGCGGCGTCGGCGGTGTTGATCCACACTTCGTCGGCGTCGGCGCGCGAGAGGATCGGCTGGTTGTCGTGGATCGAATGCGTGCGGGCGCGCGACTTGGGCGTGACCAGGCGCAGCGGATAGCGCGCGTCGATCTCGTCCTCGATCCACATCGGGATCGGGGGGATCGCGCCGAGCCCGTACGGATCGGGCCTCGCGGCCAGGGTCATCGAGTAGATCTCGATCTTGCCGGACGGCGTGCTGAACGGGTGGCGCTCGGGGTCGCGGATCTCACGCGCGAAGGCGACCGCGTCGTCGGGAGCGGGCAGGCGCGCCAGGCCGCGCTCGCGGAACGTGTCGAAGTCGTCGATCACGCCGCCGGTCAGCTCGCGCAGCCACTCGTCCTCGGTCTTGTCGTTGTAGCCGGCGATCCCCAGGCGCCGCGCCAGCTCGGTGCAGATGTCGAAGTCGTTGCGGCACTCGCCCATCGGCGCGACGGCCTGCTTCATGGTCCCCGTCCCAAAGGTGCCGTCGCCCGGGCTCCAGCCCCACATCACGATCAGCCGCGAGTTGACGTAGTCGATGGGCTCGCGACCGGCGCTCTTGTACTCGGCCTTGGCGCCGTAGGTCTGCTTGACTGCGAAGATCTCGGCCTCGGCCGAGAGGTTGCTCCAGAGCTCGGTGCAGCCGCCGAACATGTTGATGAACCGCTGGCTGACGCCGCGGCCGTGCAAGGTCGACAAGCTGCCGGTGCGAGAGCAGTCGAGGATCGCGGCGGGCCCGTACGTGTCGCGGATGCGCCGCATCTCACGCGCGACCTCGTCGAGGGCGTCGTCCCAGGAGACGCGCTGGAACTGCCCCGAGCCGCGTGGCCCGGTCCGCCGCAGCGGATGCATCAGCCGGTCAGGGTGGTTGACCCGCTCGAGCTGGCCGAAGCCGCGCACGCACGCGTGGAGGGGCGGCATCTCCGGCGTCCAGCGGCGCGGATCGGTGCTGATCTTGACGATGCGCCCGTCGCGCACGTGCGCGTTGACGGCGCACCGGCCGCCGCAGTTGTGGGCGCACGTGCTGGTCACGACGGTCTCGCCCGGCTTGGCGGCGACCCGCGGCGCTTCGTAGTGGATCTTGGATGGGCTCACGCGAACACCCTACCAAGTTTCGAGCCGGGGCGGAACTCGCTATCGCCGCTAGCCGACCTGGAAACGCTTCATCGCCGCCTGGTCGAACGCGAGCCCGAGTCCCGGCTTCTTCGGCACCACGAGCTGACCGGCCTCGATGGGCGGCGTCTCCTCGTAGAGCCTGAGCGTCCACGGCATGTACTCGACGGTGAGCCCGTTGGGGATGGCCGCGACCAGGTGGACGTGGATCTCCGGCACCAGGTGGCTCACCACCGGCAGGTTGAACGCCTCGGCCATGCCCGCGACCTTCATCCACTGCGTGATGCCGCCCACGCGCAGGAGGTCGATCATCACGACGTCGATCGAGCGGTGCTCCAGCAGGTGTCGGAAGGGGACGATGCCGTAGTGATACTCGCCGGCGGCGATCGGCGTGGTCAGCGCATCGGCGATACGCGCCATGCCGGGGTAGTCGTCGTGCGTCGTCGGGTCTTCCAGCCAGAAGAGATGGTACGGCTCGATGCGGCGTCCGACCTCGATCGCCTGGTTCACGCTCCAGAGCTGGTTGATGTCGCACATGAGATCGATGTCCGGCCCGATCGACTCGCGCATAACGCGCACGCGCTCGACCGAGGCGGCCACGGTCGGCTCGCTGCCGCACTGCATCTTCATCTGGCGGAATCCCATGTCGCGCAGGCGCGGGCCGGCCTTGGCGAGATAGTCGATCGGATGCGGACGCATGAGCGCGCCGCTCGCGTACGTGGCGGCGCGGTCGCGCAGGCCGCCCAGGAGCGCGCACACGGACTGGCCCGTCGCCTTGCCCTTGAGATCCCAGCACGCGATGTCGACGGCTGAGAGCGCCAGGGTGAAGATGCCGCCCGGGCCCGAGCTCCCGGCCGCGCGCCGGAGCTTGGCGGTGATCGCCTCCACCTGGGTCGGATCCTCGCCGATCGTCAGCCGCGCGAGCTCGTCCACCGCGGTCTTGAGCGCCGGGGTGAGCGCGCCGCCGAAGAACGTCAGGCCGAGGCCGACCGCGCCCTGATCGGTGCCGAGCTCGAGAGTGACGAACTCGCGCGTGTCGGTGGGCGCGGGCAGGCCCACCACGAGCGGGTTGTCGGCCGGCGTGCGCAGCGCGCGGGTGGTCACGTGGGTGATCTTCATCGGCGTCTCCTTCGAGGTGGTGGTCGCCTACAATACACTTCCGTGAACGTCCAATCCATCAAGGGACTGGTTCAGGCCGACCGCGTGCACCGGGCGGTCTACACCGATCCCCAGCTGTTCGAGCTCGAGCTGGACCGGATCTTCGGGCGCGCGTGGCTCGTCCTCGGCCACGAAAGCCAGGTCGCCCACCCGGGCGATTTCTTCACGACGCGCATGGGACGCGAGCCCATCATCGTGACGCGCCACACCGACGGCTCGGTGCGCGTGCTGGTCAATCGCTGCGCCCACCGCGGCGCGCGCGTCTGCGAGGCGGCGGACGGCACGACGGCCGAGTTCGTCTGCGCCTATCACGGCTGGACCTACGGCACCGACGGCCGGCTCGCGGGCCTACCGCTGCCCGAGGGTTACGCGCGTCCGGCCGCGCAGTCGATCGACGGTGGGCTCGCCCGCGTACCGCGCGTCGACGCCTACCGGGGATTTTTGTTCGCGTCGCTCGCCGCGCACGGCCCGACGCTCGCCGAGTTTCTCGGGCCGCTGCGGGCCTCGTTCGACGATTTCGTCGAGCGCGCGCCGGAGGGCGAGGTCGAGGTGGCCGGCGGCGTCTTCAAGCACGCCTACCGGGGCAACTGGAAGCTCGTGCTCGAAAACCACAACGACACCGTGCACCCGGTGTTCGTGCACGCGTCGTCCATCTGGGCGGCGCGCCGGGAGCCGACGGCGGAGGGTGCCTATTCGGAGATCGGGGTGCGCCAGATGCTCCAGAACGGCGCGCCGTGGGAGGTGTGGGAGAACACCGGGCTCTGGGTCGCCGGCCACGGCCACTCGTGGATGGCCGACTATCACGACGACAGCCGGCTCGTGGCGGCCCTCGCGCATCCGGCGTTCGCGGAATACCGTGCGGCGCTGGAGCGGCGGCTCGGACGCGAGGGCGCGGCTCGGGTGCTGGGCGAGCTGCGCTGGAACAGCATCGTCTACCCCAATTGCTCCTTCATGAGCCAGTTCCGTCAGCTTCGCATCGTCCATCCGATCGCGGTGGACCGGACCGTGGTCTATGCGTACTCGTTCAGGCTCAAGGGGGCACCGGAGCGGATGTTCCGCGACACCGTCGCGTTCTCGAACGTCGTCAACGGGACGGCCTCGCCCGTTCTCACCGACGACCTCGAAGTGTACGAGCGCACGCAAGAAGGGCTCGGCGCGCGCGGCTCCGACTGGGTGTTTCTCGGGCGCGGGCAGGGGGGCGATCTACCGGACCGCGACGGGACGCTCCGGGGCCGGACCGGGACCAGCGAGGTTCACATTCGCAATCAGCTCGCGGCCTGGCTCGAGTACATGACGGCCGAGTCCTGAGATGCGCGCGGCGGCCGACGCCGAGCTGCGCTCGGAGATCGAGCAGCTTCTCTATCACGAGGCGTGGCTGCTCGACCGCGGCCGGCTCGACGAGTGGCTCGGCCTCTACACCGACGACGCGACGTACTGGATTCCGCTGCAGGCGAATCAGGCCGATCCGCTGACGACCTCATCGATCGTCTACGACGACCGCCGCCTCCTGGAAGTACGGGTCCGCCAGTTCCAGCACCCGCGCGCCCATGCGCGCGTTCCCGCCCCTCGCACCGTGCACCAGATCGGAAACGTCCGGGTGCTGGAAGCCGACGGCCCCGACGCGCGCGTGGGCTCGACGCTCGTGCTGGTCGAGTACCGGCGCGAGCGCCAGCGCGTGTGGGGCGCCGTGGTCGAGCATCGCCTGCGCCGCACCGCCCAGGGACTGCGGATCGCCGCGAAGCGGGTCGACCTCGTGAATTCGGAGGCGGAGCTCGACGGCGTCGTGTGCTTGTTATGAGTCGGGAATCGGTCGAGCGGTTGGCGGCGCCAAGTCTGCTGATCGCCGTGCTCGTGATCTGGCAGATCGCGACCGCATTCGCGCATCCCGACTTCATTCTGAGCCCGTGGGAGATCGCGCGGCACGTTGTCGAGGCGCTCTGGTCGGGTGAGCTTTTGCCGCACGTCGGGGCGAGCCTGGCTCGCTCGCTGCCGGGATTCGTCTTCGGGTCACTGATCGGTGTCGTCCTCGGGCTTCTGGCCGGGGTCGCGCGCAGCCTGGATCAGCTCCTGAGCCCCGTCGTGTTCCTGACGTACCCCGTCCCGAAGATCGTGTTCTTGCCGATCGTGATGCTCTGGGTCGGGATCGGCGACGTCTCGAAGATCGCGGTCATCGCGCTCGCGTGCTTCTATCCGTGCTTCATCAACGCTTACTACGGCGCCCGCGGGACGTCGACGATCATGGTGTGGAGCGGCCTCAACATGGGCGCGCGCCCGTCGCAGACATTTCGAAAAATCGTGATCCCGAGCGCGCTCCCGCTCGTCTTCGCCGGCCTGCGCGTCTCGCTCGCGCTCTCGTTCATCCTGCTCTTCTCGACCGAGATGATCAACGCGCGCTCCGGCCTCGGTTTTCTCATCCGGCAGTCGGAGTCGAGCTTGCGGTTCGACCTGATGTACGTCGCGATCGTCGCGGTCGCGGCGCTCGGCTACGCCGGCGATCAGCTGCTCCTTCTGGTGCGGCGCTACGTCCTCGCGTGGCAGGAGGCGATCCGATGAGTGTCCGCTGGTCGGACACGGCCGCCGCCTTCCGCCGCATGGCGCTCCTCGTGGTCGGCGTGCTCGCATGGGAGACGGCGGCGCGGAGCGGCCTCTTCAGTCCGCTCATCGTGCCATCCGTCACCCGCATCGGCTACCAGCTCTGGCTGCTGGCGACCCAGCCCGACTCGATCGTCGAGGCGTGCTATTCGCTTGCCAGGGCGCTCGGCGGCTTCGCGCTGGCGGCCGTGGTCGGCGTCGCCCTCGGCGTGCTGATGGGCCGCTCGGCACCGGTCGCGGCCGCGCTCGGTCCCTTCTTCTCCGGAACTTATCCGGTCCCCAAGATCGCCCTCTTCCCGATCTTCATCTATCTCTTCGGCATCGGCTCTCTCTCCAAGGTGCTGTTGATCTTCCTGGAGTGCCTCTACCCGATCGTGATCACGACGCAGGCGGGCGGGCGCGCTGTGAACCGCGTCCTCGTCTGGTCGGCCGCCAACATGGGCGCCTCCCGCGCGCGCATCCTCCGGAGTATCGTCGTCCCGGCGACGGCGCCGTTCATCTTCGCCGGCTTCCGGATCGCGCTGCCTATCGCGATGATCGTCGTCATCATCACCGAGATGATCAGCTCGGCCGACGGGCTCGGCTACCTGGCGATGTACGCGCTCGCCTCGTTCAAGACGGACCGGATGCTGGCGATCGTGGTCGTCATCGCGCTCATTGGCATCGCGCTCGATCGGCTCGTGGTCCACCTGCGCGATCGTCTCGTGTTCTGGGAGCGGCTCGACTCGTACTATGCTGAGTAGGGCCGGGCGTCCGCGTTCTAGCGCGGCAAATACCCCAGGTCGACCATCTCGTCGACGTTGACCGGCTTTTCCAGCCAGCCGAGCTTGTCGTGCATGAAGACGGCGAGCTTGCGGAGGCTGGCGACGTCGACCCGGCCCATCGGATCCCGCTTCCAGTCGGCGTTCTTCAAATAGATCTCGAGCGGCGTGCGGACGAAGCCCGCCTTGTGCAGGTCGCGCTTGGCCTCGGCGGTGTTGGCGAGGTAGTAGCGGGTCACCGCGACGTAGTCGGCGAGGAACGCGCGGACGGCGTCGGGCTGCGCCGTCAAGAACTTCTCGCCGAACCACACGTCGAGGAGCTCGTGATCGTAGCCGACCGCCTTGACCGCGGTGAACAGCGTGCGCAGGCCGCCCTTGGCGACCTCCGCCGAATAGAACGGCTCCACGAACGTGCCGAGGCTCACCTTGTCCGAGCGCACCGCCGCGCCCATCGCGGGAAACGCGATCGGCACCACTTTGACGTCGCGGTCCGGGGTGAGCCCGGCGTTGAGCAGCGCGGCGCGAACCCAGAGATCGGTCGCGGTCTTGAAGCCGAGGACGCCGGCGGTCCCGCCCTTGAGGTCCTTCACGCTCTTCACCGGCGCGTCGTCCCGGACCATGTACGCCGTCGTGAACCAGTCCTTGCCGTCCGCCTCGAGACAGATCCCGGCGGTGATCTTGATGTCGAGGCCCTGGGCGCGCGCGAAGATCACGGCGAGCCCCGGCGCGGTGCCGCCGTCGAGCTCGTTGGCGAGGTAGGCCTGGAAGCGCTCCGGGTTGCCCTGGAACGAGACGAGCTTCAGGCGATACTTCGTGCCCTGGCCGGGCGCCAGATCGGGCCGCGCCGCCATGAGCCACGCCTGCTCCTCGGCGGCGAAGCCGTGGCCGAAGCGGATCAAGGGCGGATCGGCCGCATGGACCGAACGTGGTGCGCCAATCGACACGGCGACGAGACAGACGAGGCCGAGGATCGTCCGGCGGTTCACGATGGCTTCTCCTCTCGGATCAGGTCCCCAATTCGGTTGCGGGCTTCCAGGAATGCGATCGATTTGCGCACCGCGATGCCGCGCGGCCGCGGCAGGTCGATCGCGAGCTCTTCGCGGACTCGCGCCGGACGCGCGCTGAGCACGACGACGCGGTCGCCCAGGTAGACGGCCTCGTCGATGTCGTGGGTGACGAAGAGGATTGTCTTGCGCGTTCGCTGCCAGATCCCGGTCAGCTCCTCCTGCATCGTCTCCCGCGTTTGCGCGTCGAGCGAGCCGAACGGCTCGTCCATCAGGAGCACCGCCGGGTCGAAGGCGAGCACGCGGGCGAGCGCCACCCGCTGCTTCATCCCGCCGGAGAGCTCGGCCGGCAGGTGATCGCGGAACTCCCAGAGCCCGGTCAGCTCGAGATAGCGATTCACGACTGCGGCGCGCTCCGCCGCGGGGGCGCCGCGCACCTCGAGGCCCCAGCCGACGTTGCCGCTCACCGTGCGCCACGGGAAGAGCGCGTACTCCTGGAACACCATGCCGCGATCGGGCCCCGGCCCGACTACCTCACGCCCGTGAACCCGGATCCGCCCGGCGTCGCACGGGATGAAGCCGCCGAGGACGTGGAGCAAGGTGCTCTTGCCGCAGCCGCTCGGGCCGACGACCGTCACGAACTCGCTGTCGGCGACGGACAGGCGCGCCAGGTCGAGCACCTCCAGGGTGCGCCCGTCCCGCGCATACGCCTTCCGGAGGCCTACCACTTCCAGCGCCGGCGCGCTCATCTCACGCCGTCTCGGCGGCGCGGGGCGGCCAGGCCAGCAGGCGCTCGAGGGCGGCCTGGGTCCGCGCGAGCGACCGGCCCTCGCGGCGGATGCGGCGGTTGCGTAGCCAGCACGCGAGCACGCCGGTGAGCTGGCCCTCCTCGCCGATCTGGCGAGAGAGCCGGACGATCGTCTCCACCCTGCGCCGGCGACGGGCGACGTAGCTCTCGAGCGCCCGAGGCATGTCCGTCTCGCCCCGGGCGGCCCGCGTCAGCTCCTCGGCGAGCACCGCGGCGTCTTCCATCGCCAGGCCCGCGCCCTGGCCCATGTTCGGCGTCAGCGCGTGTGCCGCGTCGCCCAGGAGCGCCACCCGCCCGCGCGCCCATGCGGGCTGACGGACTTCCTCGATGTCGGTGCACACCACGCCGTCGGTCGACTCGAGCTCGCCGAACGCCCGCCGCACCCGCGAGTCGGTGAGCTCGCCGAACAGGGTCCGCAGCGCCCCCACGCTCTCGAGGGCCCACGCGCGGCTCTCGTGAGGCGAGTTGAACGTCGTCCACACGTAGAGCTGGCCGCCGCCGATCGGGACGAGCCCGACGCGCTTGCCGCGTCCGAGGAACTCGGTGAAGTGCTCGACCCCGTCCACGTTGGGCACGACGAAGCGATGCGACCGATACCCGAGGTACACGGGCTCGTTCGGGCCGAAGAATCGCGCGCGCACGGTGGAGCGAATCCCGTCGGCGCCGATCAGGACGTCGGCGGTGAAGACTTCTCCGCGCTCGGTCTCGACGCGGACTCCGCCCGCATCGGCCTCGAGCGCGACGATGCGCGTGTCGAGATGGATGGTGCCGGCCGGCAGGCCGTCGGACAGGCACTCGTGCAGGTGTGCTCGGTGGCACAGGGCTCCGATCGCGAGCCGCCCCGCGGCATACAGCGGGCGATAGTCTCGAGTGGCCAGTCGCCGCCCGCGGTGATCGTAGGTATCGCGCGCCAGGTACGGGGAGCTTCGCGAGCGCACGCACGACGCCATGCCGTTGGCCTCCAGCACGGCCATGGCGTTCGGATTCATGATGATTCCGGCGCCGACCGTCGCGAGCTTGGGGGCGCGCTCGAGCACCACGACGCTGAGCCCCGCGAGGGCGAGCTCGCGCCCGAGCGAGAGCCCGCCGATCCCGCCGCCCACGACGATGGTCGAAAGCCGCATCAGGGGGCGATTGTAGTCACGCCCCGGTGAACGGTCAAAAAGGGAAGTCGGGAACTGTGGCCGTAAGTCGCCGGTGGCGATGCGCGCTCCGGCCGTGGCGAGGGGTGCGTCCCCTCGCTCAGGTCGGAAGACCGAACAGCGAGGTGAGCCGCTTCGATGCGACCATGGCCCCCATCGCCTCGTCGGTCGGGCGGCGCTCGAAGCGGCTCGCCGCGTCGAGGACCCTGGGCAGGAGCGTGAGATCGCCCGCGGTGTTCAGGAACACGCCGGGCATGCCGATCACGTAGTGCACCGCGCGGTCGATGTCGGTCTGGTCCTCGAGCGGCTGGTACCACGTCGAGTGCGTCCGGTCCGAGATCGCCCACGGGCCGCGCGCGATCGACTTGATGATCTGCACGGCGACGTTGCGCTCGCGACAGATCGCGAGGACCTCGTCGAAGCTTCGCCGGTAGCGCTCGTTCTCGGCCATGAAGAAGTTGTAGGGAAGCAGAACCGAATCGAAGTCGAAGCGTGCGAGGCTCCGCCGGTGCATGGCGGCGATGGTCCAGCCGTGGCCCGTGACGCCGATGAACCGCGTCAGCCCCTGCTGGCGCGCTTCGATCACGGCCTCGAGCACGCCGCCGGGGCCCATCGCCTGATCCCAATCGTCCGGGTGGCCGAGCGAGTGCAGCTGGATCAGATCGACGTGATCGACGCGCAGCCGCTCGAGCGAGCGATGGATGTCCTCGCGGCCCTCCTTCGCGGTCCGCGAGCCGGTCTTCGTCGCCAGGAAGAAGTCCTTCCGGTGGCGCGCCATCCACGGCCCGATGCGTAGCTCGGAATCACCGTAGCGCGCCGCGGTGTCGATGTGGTTGACACCGCAGCGCAGGAGCACGTCGAGCGCGCGGTCGGCATCGGCCTGACTCGCGCGGGCCAGCGCGGCGGCGCCGAAGAGCGTGACGCTGCTGAGGTGCCCGGTTCTGCCGAAGGGTCGCCGCTCGATCATTACTGGACCTCCCGACCGGTATATTACCCTTTCGTCGCATGCGACGAAGGTCGGATACCCGATGATCGCCCTCCTTGCTATCTGAGCGGGCAGGAGGAGACCACGATGAAGACACTCGCGATTGCGCTCCTGGCGTTGCTCGCAGCTACGTCCGCGGGATGCGGTGCTGCTCGGGAAGCTCAGCAGGCTGCGGCCAACGCGCCGACGGCCAACATCGCCGGCACATGGTCGGGGAGCGCGGGGACCGGCGGTGTGTTCACGCCCATCACGATGACCCTGGCCCAGACGGGTACCGACGTCTCGGGCAACATCAACGTGGGCGGGCGGCCCGACCTCTCGGGTCCGATCAGGGGCACCGTCCAGGGCGAGCTCGTGAATCTCTCGCTGGTGACCGTGAAGCTCGGTCAGATGATGGTCAAGCAGCAGAACACGATGATCGGCGAGGTCGTCGGCGGCCTTCCCGTCACGCTCCGGCGCGCGCAGTAGGCCGCGGGTGGAAGCGGCCGGCGGGTTCGACCGCCGGCCGCTTGCTCCGCGATCCGTTCAGCTCCGCTCGAGAAACCCGGTCCAGCGCCGCTCGCGAACCGTCACCGCGGAGCGGGCGTGTACTTTCCGGTCAGCTGCGGCGTGGTGCCCTCGAGCTTCTTTTCCTGGCGGTCGAGCCGGGTCTCCCGTCCCCAGGTCCGCTTGAGGTCGTCGCGGATGTTGAAGGAGAGCCGGCCGAGCCCCTCGGTCTCGATCTCGATGCGATCGCCATTCTGGAATCCGCTGAGCCCGCGATGGTTGGTGCCAGTCGCGATGATGTCGCCGGCGTCGAGCGAGTGGATCGAGGTGACCCACTCGATGCAGCGCGGAATCTTGTGGGCCATGTCGCTCGTGTTGTAGTTCTGCTTGAGCTCGCCGTTCACCCAGAGCTTGACTTGAAGCCGGTGCGGATCGGCGATCTCGTCGGCCGTCACGATGTACGGCCCGATCGGGCAGAAGGTGTCGCGCGACTTCATCTGGTAGAAGGTGTTGCCGCTCGGCGGCAGGCCGCGGGCCGAGCCGTCGATGAAGTTCGTGTAGCCGAAGATGTAGCTCATCGCTTGCCCGGCGCTGACGGCGGCCGCCTTCTTGCCGATGACCAGCGCCACCTCGGCCTCGCCCTCGAAGATGGTCGCGGGCACGTCGGGGAGGACCATCGTGTCGCCGTCGCCGATGACGGAGTTGGGCGATTTGTGGAACGCGTTGATCGGCGCGGGCTCGGAGCGCGTGCCGTCCTCCATGTAGTTCACGGCCATGGCGACGATGTTGTAGGGCTTGGGCAGGGGGGGCCTGATCCTGACCTGGCTGACCGGCTTGCCCTGGCCACGCGACGCGGCGCTTTCCAGGCGTCCCTTGTAGTCGGCGAACCGCTCGATCAACCCGGTTATTAAGTTAGGCGGCCCGGTATGCGGTATGTCTTTCACCGTGTCCGACACGTCGACCACGGCGTCGCCCTTGAGCACCCCCAGTCTGAAATCGTCGAAGAAGAGCAGCTTCATGGTCCCCTCCCGCGGGTTGGTCTGACGCCAGGACTATAGCAGTGTTCGCGCCGGGAGTGTACGCTCTCGCGCGGCGCTTCGCGAGCTCCAGTGCGTCGGGCGCGGCGCCGCCGGAGCGTGCGTCAGAATCGGTAGCGGATGCCGGCTTCCAGGATGTTCGAGCCGCTGTGCCCGAACAGCCCGAAGACACCGGAACGATGGTGGATGCGGGTGACCAGGCTCCAGGGCGACTCAGGGATGGCGAACGTGACCTCAATCAGGATGTAGTTCAGCAGCTGCGCATTCTCGGTGTTCGTCGAATCGGCTTTCTCGAGCGCGGGAATCTCGGTGGCCCACGACAGGCCCTCGCCGAGAGCCAGCGTCGTCTCCACGTGTCGATTCCACGGAAACACCACCCACCGAAGATTGACAGACCCGGTGAACTCCCAGTGGTCCTGGTCGCCGAAGTGCTTGAGGACCTGCAGCTCGCCCTCGAAGCGCATGTAGCGCGTCCACTCGGCGAACTGCTTCGAGACCGAGACGCCGAACGTATACGAGTCCCTTAGATCGAGTCGCGCCGGGATCTCGAGCAGCTGACTGCCGGAGTACACGCCGCCGACGACGGTCATGTACCAGGGGTTGGCCGATTTCGCCTCCGGCGTTTGTTCCTCGGCCAATGTTTCCTCGGAGGCCCTTTCCTGGGCGGCCGCCGGTCGCCAGGCAAGCGCCATCCCGGTGAGGACGAGCGCGAACATGAGCGTGGTCCAAGGGCTGAGACGGCGCATCGCTGGGTGGCCCCGCGCATCCTAGCAGAAGTGCTCGTCACCCCTCGACTGGACAAGGTGGAGGGCGCGCCCTATCCTCGGCCGGACGAGGAGGTCGTATGCACCCCGTTGAGATTTCTCTCCGGATTCCTGGCACGTCGCCGATGCCGGCGCTGATCCGGCTGATCCAGGACGTGGAGGCAGCCGGCTTCGATGGCGCCGGAATCCTCGACAGCCAGCTGCTCTGCCGCGACACGTTCGTCACGCTCGGACAGGCCGCGACCCAGACGTCGCGCCTGACCTTGTTCCCGGCCGTGACCAATCCGTTCTCGCGGCACGTCTCGGTCCTGGCCAGCGCGATCCAGACCGTCGCCGAGCTCGCGCCCGGGCGCACGAAGGTCGTGATCGGCACGGGCTACACGTCGGCGAGCACGATCGGCCGCAAGCCGGCCACGCTCGCCGAGATGCGCGCATGCATCGACGATCTGCGCCGGCTCCTGGCCGGCGAGGCCGTCGACTTTCATGGCATGCCCGGGCGCCTCGCGTACGCGTCGGGCCGGCCGGTGTCTCTGCTGATGGCGGCGTCGGGACCCAAGGCCATCGAGCTCGCCGGCGAGGTCGCCGACGGCGTGATGCTGCTGGTCGGATTCCATCGTGGCATCGTCGACGCCGCGCTGACCCACCTCGAGAAGGGAGCCCGCCGGAGCGGCCGCCGCCTGGAGGATCTGGAGATCGTGTGGGCGGTCCGCGCGAGCGTGGCGGCGACCATGGCGGAGGCCCATCGTCAGGCGCGCCCCACCGTCGTCCACCAGGGCATCATGCGCGTGCACGCGCGCTGGCTCGAGCACACCAGGCTGTCCATTCCGCACTTCGAGATCCCGGCGAGCGTGTACGCGATCTATCCCGACCTCTCGCACGCCCAGGACTGGGAGCAGGCGATCGCCGCCACGTCGTTCGTGCCCGACGAGGTCATCGCGGAGCTCAGTGACGCGCTCGGTCTGGTCGGCACGCCGGAGCATTGCGTCCGGCGCATCGTCGATCTGACCGCTGCCGGTGTGAAGAGCCTCTACGTCATGCCGTTGCAGACCTTCGTCGGCCCCGAGCAGGAGATCCGGACCTTCCGCGACGCGGTGTTCCCCAGGCTCAAGGCCGCCGGATACCGATGAACGGCGGCAAGCTCCAGGGACGGGTCGCGCTCATCACCGGCGCCAGCCGGAACATCGGCCGCGCCGTCGCGCTCGCGTTCGGAGCCGAGGGCGCGGCCCTCGTGCTGAACACGCGCGTCAACGGAGACGAGCTCGAGGCGGTCGCGGCCGCTCCGGCGCCTCCGCCGGCCCGAGGACATCGCGGACGCGTGCGTGTTCCTGGCCTCGGACGCCTCGTCCTACGTCACCGGCGACTCGATCCGCGTGATGGGCGGGCGGGTCATCGGCTGAGGCCCGGGCGCTTGAGGTAGTCCTCGACGAGCGGTCCCCAACGATCGGGGCGTCTCCAGATGTAGTGTCCGCCGAATTCGGGCGGCAGCTCGTGAAACGCGCCCCGCCCGCCGGCGGCCGGGAACGCGGCAAAGCTCGCGCGGCTGTGCGAGAGGGGATAGAATGGGTCGTCGTCGCCGTAGAGCCAGATCGTGTCACCGGGAAAGCGCGAGCCTCGGACGAAGATCGACTGATTGATCGGGGCCGCGTGCTGGCAGCGCGTGCCGTTCCAGCCGCCGACGAAGTTGATCGCGCCCTTCACCTGCTCGGCGCGCCGGCGTAGGCGACGCTCAGGATGCCGCCCCGCGATTGCCCGCCGATCACCACCCGGGTCCGGTCGACGAGCGGCATCGCGAGGATCGCGTCCATCGCGGCCTCGACGTCGCGCAGCGCTCGATCCGCGCCCGCCACCAACAAGGTCTGAGCGTGAGCGGCGCCCGTCAGGGCCGCCACGACCAGGACCGTCGCGCCGAGCGGCCGGACCGTCAGCGTCCGGCGAGCGCGGGGAGCTGCGTGGTCTGTGGCATGATTGGGCGACCCATCCCACTCGGAGGTGCCCATGAAGCGTTCGATCATTCGGCTCGGCATCGTCTCGATGGCCGGCCTGGTCCTGTTCGGAGTTTCTCGTCCGGCCGCGGCCGCGCCCGAAGGCACGGCGACGTGGGCTGTTCACATCACCCTGGCCTCGCGGTGGCTCGACCCCGCGGAGACCGAGGGCATCATCACCCCGTTCATGTTTCTCTACGCGCTTCACGACGCGGTCGTGAAGCCGATGCCGGCCGGATGGAACACGCCGAGCCTGGCCGAGTCGTGGAGCCAGTCGAAGGACGGGCTGACGTACGACTTCGTGCTCCGCAAGGGCGTCAAGTTCCACAACGGCGACCCGGTGACGGCCGAGGACGTGAAGTTCTCGTTCGAACGGTACCGTGGCTCCGGCATGAAGCTCCTCAAGGGGCGCGTGCGCGAGGTTCAGATCGTGGATCCCGGTCGGATCCGGTTCGTGCTCAAGGAGCCGTGGCCGGATTTCATGACGTTCTACGGCACGTCGGCCACCGGCGCGGGCTGGGTCGTGCCGAAGAAGTACGTCGAGAAGGTGGGTGATGACGGCTTCAAGAAGGCGCCGATCGGTGCCGGCCCGTACAAGTTCGTGAGCTTCAACCCGGGTGTCGAGCTCGTGCTCGAGGCCAACGAAAACTACTGGCGCAAGACGCCGAGCGTCAAGCGCCTCGTGCTCCGGAGCATGCCGGAGGAGACGACGCGCGCGGCAGCGCTCAAAAAGGGAGAGGTCGACATCGCGTATCTCTTCACGGGCCCGGTCGCCGAAGACATCCGACGCACACCGGGCCTCAAGCTCACCGCGCCGAACCAGTCGAGCGGCGTCTTCTGGCTCGACATGCCCGATCAGTGGGATCCGAAATCGCCGTGGCACGACCGGCGGGTGCGCCTGGCCGCCAGCCACGCGATCGATCGCCAGGCGCTCAACCAGGCCGAGACGCTCGGGCTTTCCAAGCCGACCGGCGGCATCATCCCGCGGGCCTTCGAGTTTTCGAAGTCGTTCGAGCCGCCGGCCTTCGATGCGGCTCGGGCCAAGCAGCTTCTCGCCGAAGCCGGCTACCCCAACGGCTTCGACGCCGGCGACTTCTACCCGTGGCCGCCATACACGGCGATGGGCGAGGCGCTGGCCTCGTATCTGCAGGCGATCGGCATCAGGTCGAAGATCCGCGTCATGGAGCGCGCGGCTCTCACGACGGCGTGGCGGGAGAAGAAGCTCAAGAATCTGATCGTGGGCATCACGGGGGCCGCCGGCAACGCGGCGACGCGGCTCGAGGCGTACGTCAGCAAGGAGGGTGCCTACACCTCGGGCATCATTCCCGAAGTCGAGGATCTATTCCAGCGTCAGGCGCGGGAGCTCGACGTGAAGCGGCGCGAGGCGCTGATTCACCAGATCCAGCAGATCCTGCACGACCGGATGACCCACGTCCCGATCTACGAGCTGGCCTTCACGTGGGGGATCGGCCCGCGGCTCGAGGAGCCCGGCATCAGTTTGATCCGAGGCTACGCGTACTCGGCCCCGTACGAGGATCTGAGGCTCAAGAAGCCCTAGAACCCGAGGAACTCCTTGAGCTCGGCGAGGACGGCCTCGGGGTTGTCCTCGTGGAGCGTGTGGACGGCCCGCGGGATCTCGACGAATCGGCCGCGCGGGAGCTCTTTGCCCATCCGCTCGGCGACGTCACGGTCGAGCACCGTGCTGCTCTCGCCGCGGAGCACGAGCGTCGGCGCCGTGATGGACTTCAGGACGGCCCACCAGTCGATGTCGAGCTGGGACCGCCGCTCCTTGACGCTCGGATGCCACTTCCACACGAGCGCCCCGTCGGGGCGCTTGCGCAGGCTCGTCGTGACGACCCAGCGATAGTAGTGGATGCCGGGATTCGGGTTGCCGCGATAGAGGTGCTGCGCGGCCTGCTCGATGCTGTCCCAGGTGTCCGGTTCGGGAGGGCCGGCCGGCGCCGCGGCGGCGCGCTTGCTGATCTCGGGCCCGATGTCGACGATCACGAGCTTCTGGACGAGCTCGGGGCGCTTGGACGTGAAGTAGATCGCGTTGCGTCCGCCCATCGACAGGCCGACGAGGACGAGCGATTTGAGACCGAGGGCCTCGATGACGCCGCCGATGTCGTCGAACGCGACGGCCGGGTTGTAGACGTCGGCCGGATCGCTGTCGCCGTGTCCGCGCTGGTCGAGGGCGAAGACGTGAAAATGCGGCTGCAGCGCGATGCTGAGCGTGTCCCAGGCGTGCGCGTGCCCCGTGAAGCCGTGCAGGAGGAGCAGCGGCGTTCGTCCCTCGCCGCCCCAGTCGAGCAGATGCAGCTTGAGACCCTTGACGGAGAACGTGCGATCGATCGGGCGCAGGAGGTTCATGCCCACCTTATCGCGCGCTTCGGGCCCAGAATCAAGGCCGGCGGCGGGCGCGGCGGGCCCGGGCGGCGGATGGACCGCTCCGCCGCCCGGAACTCTTGGAGCTAGCGCGCCGGCGTCACCATGAACGAGGTCGCCACCTTGTGGCCGTCCTTCTCTTCGTAGCTCGCCTTCACGTTCGCGCCCGGCTGCAGTGCCTGCTTCTCCACCTTCACCGTCGGCGGGATCGTGATCTGGGTCCCGTCATCCAGGGTGACCATCTTGCCGCTCGGATCGACGCTCTTGATCGTGCCCTGGACCTCGCCGGCCCACACGACCGGTGCGAGCATCATGACGACCGCGATCACGGCCAGTACCAGAAGAGCACCCGCCTTCTTCATCGGCCTGCCTCCTCGGGAGTGGGTAATTTCTACGCGGGGGCCGGCGCGGCGACACGCCGCGCGGCGTACCCGACCGCTCGAGAGAGCAATGGCCATGCCCGCAAATCGCAATAAAGGTGTAGACGCCCAAGTCGTGGCAAGCGTTAACATGGACCTCGGTGCATCTCCAACATTCCGCGCTCGCCACCGTCAGCGAGCGAACATGCGGGTAACTCTTACATGCCGACGAGCGGCGGCGCTTCTCGCGATCGCGCTCGTGAGCGCGGGTTGCGCGATCACCAGGCCCGAGCCCACTCGTGAGGACCTGCTCCGGAAGATCTTGCCGTCAGCGGTCCAGATCGTCGTCGAGCAGCGCGAGGGGCGCCGTATCAAGAGCGGATCGGGCGTGGTGATCGCCTCGCGCCGGACAGCGGACGGCGCGTCGTGCTTCGTCCTCACGACCGGGCACACCTTTTCCGGCCTCGCGGGCAAGACGGACATCTTCGCTGTGTTCGATCGCCACGCCGGAGACGGGAGGAAGGCGCGCGCGCTCCTGGTCGCGTCGCGCGACGACAACGTGACCGACCTGGCGCTCCTGCGCGCCGAGGTCGACGGCTGCGCCCCGGCGCGGCCGGCTCCGGCGCCGGCGCTCGGCAAGCCCATCTGGGTCGTCGGCTTTCCGCTCGGGCGCCACATCATGCTCTCGAGTGGCGTGGTGAGCCAGGTCGCGATCGATGGCCCGAACGATCCGGGGGTCGTGGCCCGCCTCATCGTCGATGCGCCCGTGAACTACGGCGTGAGCGGCGCCGGGGTCTTCGACGTGCGCACCGGCGGGCTCATCGGCGTGGTCGAGGGCTTCAGCACCGCGCGCGTGATGGGCCAGGGCCTCACGCCGCCGTGGTACATCGACGTGCCGGTCCCCGGCCAGACGCTCGTGACGCCGCTGACCGATATCCGGAGATTTCTCGGCGAGGTCGAGCAGGGCGGTCTGCTGCCGCCCTGAGCGAGCGGCCGGCGACTATGAATCATTGTCCTGGCTTTTCCGCGACCCCTGGCGTAACCTGCCTGGACAGGCACAGGGACGGGGCTCGAACCACCTCCACAGGAGAGACAGCATGCCGAAGATCAAGCACATCGCCCTCTCGACCCAGGACGTGGACAAGACCGCGAAGTTCTACATCGACGTGTTCGGCATGAAGGAGATCGCCAAGATCGATAGCCCGGGCGCCCGCGGCTACTACCTCAGCGACGGCGACCTCAACCTGGCGATCCTGAACTTCAAGAACGACGCGGTCGCCGGCGTCGAGCGCGGCGCGGGCTGGAGCGGCATCCATCACATCGGCTTCCAGGTCGAGAGCCTGGAGGCGATCACCGAGAGGCTGAAGAACGCGGGGTCCGAGCCGCGCGACGACATCAACAAGGCTCTCGGCGTGGGCCAGCATGGTCACCGCTACGGCAACGTCGAGGTGAAGTACACCGGGCCCGACGGCGTGACTGTCGACGTCTCCGAGACCGGCTGGGTCGGCACCTCGGGGCTATAACCCGGAACGCCCGGTCCCGCATCCGAACGGGGGAGCGACCGTCGCTCCCCCGTTTTTTTGTCCGGCCGACCCCGCTCGATTCCACCATAGAGTATTATGTTCGCTATGGAGGATCCGCGCGACGGGGCGAAGCCGAGGCTCTCCTCCGGGCTCGACATGGCCGGGCTCGGGGCGCGCCTGCGCCTCGAGCGTCTCCGCCGCCGGCTCTCGCTCCACGACCTCGAGACGCGCACCGGCGTGAGCCGCAGCATGCTCTCGGAAGTCGAGCGGGGGAGCAAGGTGCCCACCGTCCTCGTGCTCGATCGGATCGCGACCGGCCTCGACACCAGCATCGCCAGGCTGCTCGGCGACGAGCGCGCCGCGCGCGTGGTCGTGATCCGCCGCGGCGAGCACGACACGGCGCACGACCCGTCGGGCTGGGAGCGGCGGATCCTCTCGCCGGTCCTGCCGGGTGTGGAGTTCGAGCTGATGCGGACGACCATCCCGGGCGGCGTGGACGCCGGCGAGTTCGCCCCACACGCCCCGGGCTCGCGCGAGTACCTGGCGATGGAGCGCGGCACCTTGCGGCTCACGCTCGACGGTGTCGAGCACGTGCTGCGCGTCGGCGACAGCATCTATTACGCCGGCGACTGCCGCCACGGGTTCGCCAACGCGGGACAAGAGCCGTGCGTGTACTACCTGGCCATGGAGCTCGGCCGCCATCGCGCCGCCGGACGACCGCGCCGCCGTCATCCGGGCGGCGGGAGACGCAGATGACCGGACGTCCCGACAAGAGCGCGCCGCCCGCTCTCGACCCCGAGCACTTCCGCCGGCTCGCGCACGAGGCCGTCGATCTCGTGGCCGACTATCTCGCCGGCATCGACGCGGCGCCCGTCTTCCAGCCGATGAGTCCCGCCGAGCGCGCCGCCTTGATGCAGGAGCCCCTCGGCTCCGCCGGCGTCGCGCCAGAGGCCGTGCTCGAGCGATTCCGGTCCGCCGTCCTGCCCCACGCGATGGGTAACGGCCATCCCCGGTTCTTCGGCTGGGTGAACTCGCCACCGGCCCCCATCGGCGTCGTCGCCGATTTTCTCGCGGCCGCGCTGAACCCGAGCTGCGCGGGCGGAGACCATGCCGCGATCTATGTCGAGCGCGCCGCCGTGCGCTGGCTGATGGAGCTAATCGGGTTTCCCACCGAGGGCAGCATGGGGTTGCTGGTGAGCGGCGCCTCGGCCGCGACCCTGATCGCGCTCGCGGCCGCCCGCCACCGGGCCGCGCTCCAGGATGGCTGGAACGTGCGGGCCGAGGGGCTTCAGCACGCGCGCCCGGCGCTTCGGATCTACGTGTCCCCCGACGGCCACAGCTGCATCCAGAAGGCCGCGGAGGTCCTGGGCCTCGGCGTCCAGGCGATCCACCGGATCGCCGCCGACGAGCGCCACCGGATGGACGTCGGCTCACTGCGCGCCGCCGTCGCCGCCGACCGCGCTGCCGGCAAGCGCCCATTCTGCGTCGCGGCCAGCGCCGGCACGGTCGGCACCGGCGCGATCGACCCGCTCGACGGACTCGCCGATGTGTGCTCCGCCGAGCGCTTGTGGCTCCACGTCGACGGCGCGTACGGCGCGGTCGGCGCCGCGCTCCCGTCGCAGCGCGCGCGCTACGCCGGTCTGGCGCGGGCGGACTCCGTCGCCCTCGATCCTCACAAGTGGCTCTCGGTCCCCGTCGAGTGCGGGGCCGTCCTCGTCCGGGACGGGCGGCTCTTGCGCGAGGCGTTCAGCCTCGTGCCCGACTATCTCCGCACCGAGGCCGACCGCGGCTTCGGGGGCCTGCCGTGGTACTCGGAATACGGCATCCAGCAGACCCGGGGCTTTCGCGCCCTCAAGCTCTGGATGACGCTCCAGCACCTGGGACGCGACGGCGTGCGCGATCTCGTGGCGCGCCACCTGTCGCTCGCTCAGCGTCTGGCCGGGCTCGTCGACGCCGCGCCCGATCTCGAGCGCCTCGCCGAGGTCGAGCTGTCGATCGTCTGCTTCCGCTACGCGCCGGCGGGCCTCAGGGGAAACGATCGCGCCCTCGACGCGCTCAACAAGCGCGTGATGGAGGAGGTGCAGGCCTCGGGCGCCGCGTTCTTGACGCAGACGACGCTCCGCGATCGCTTCGCGCTACGCGCCTGCGTCCTGCACTACGCGACGACGGAGTCGGACCTCGCCGCGCTCGTGGACGCCGTGCGCGAGACCGGCGCTCGGCTCGCCGCAGGCTGATCCCGCAAATCCCCGACGCCGACCGGCACGCGGCGTCAGCTCGTACCGCGCATGGCACGGCCCCTGCGCATCTGCATTAGAGCGCGTCGCCCTGCAGTCCGGCGGCGGCGCGCAGGGGAGGAGCGCGATGAAGCGACGAGTGATTCACTCGCGGCTCGGCGTGTGGCCCGCAGCCTTCGCGATGGGCTGGCTCGCGGTCGGCCCGATCGCCGAGGCGGCCACGGCGCGAGTCGATCTGAAAGGCGCGAGCGGCGTGAAGGTTTTCTCTACGCCTCCGTCGGGAGAATCCCGCGTGGACGTCGCGCTATGTCTCCCACCAGCGGGCGATCTCGCCGTCCAGCACGCGTGGATCCGGATACCGGCGCTCGACCTCCCAGATGAACCGCTCGGCCACCGTCTCCGTCGGCACCAGCTCGCGCGGCGTGACGGCGAAGTCGTAGACCGAGAGTCGCTCGGTCGGCAGGATCACGTCGAGAGCCACGACCTCGGTGTGGCGGTGACGAAGCACCCTCCGATAGACGCCCGCGTAGACGGCCGGATCGTATGGCGCGGCCCCGCCGGCGTTGCCGCGGGCGACCGCCGCGAGGCCCTGCCAGAGATCGCGCAGCACGTGGGGCGGCGCGTCCTCGCGCTCGCGCGGGTGCAGGGGAGTGCGGGCGCGGCGCTCGCGCTGAGCCTCGAGGAAGCGACGGACCTCGCCTGACGGCACGGCGATCGCGAACCGGCACGACGCCGCCGTCAGCATGGCCTCGGCCCGGTCGTCGATCCGGCGCGCGAGCTCGACGAATCGATTGCCGACGAAGGGCACCTCACCGACCAGGAGGTGCTCGGGGTCGTGGTATCGCGCGTTCCAGTCGACCAGCGCGTCGCGAACCCACAATCCGGCCGCGCGCCGGATGACTGCATGCGTCACCCCGTCGGCCAGCGGATATCGGCGGCCCGCCGGGCTCGCCTCGAATACCGGCCGCGCGACGTCCCACTGGAGGAGATGGATCCGGCGTCCGGCGCCGCCCGCCACGTGCACGAGCTGGTGAACGAGCAGGCTCTTGCCCGTGCCGGGAAGCCCGGCGACGAAGACCAGCCGCCGCTCGGCCAGCGCGCGGATCCGCTCCGCGAGCCGGCGATCGCCGTCGACCACGACACGAGAAGCCCAGTCCTCGCGCATCCGCGACCGCTCAGCCGCCGTAGCCCAGCCACGCGAACAGCTGGACGAAGCCGAGCGCCATGCCGAGCAGCATCAGAGCGAACGTCGGCCAGGCGAAGACCTGCACGAGCCCCGTGACGCTGGCGTGGAGAAAGTCCACTGGGCGGCGATGCTATCACGCGAGCACTTGACAGGCGCGCCGGCGCCGGTTACATAACGAACGTCCGTTAGGTACCATGGCCGCCACGATCGTCGCCACGCACGAGCGCGCCACGGCCGCCGAGCGCATCCTGCGCGCGGCGGGTGTCCTCTTCCGCGAGCGCGGCTACCACGGCAGCTCGATGCGCACCCTGGCTCGCGCGCTCCGGATGGAGGCGGCGAGCCTCTACTATCACTTCCGGTCCAAGCAGGAGATCCTCTTCGCGATCCTCGACCGCACGCTCGACGACCTCCTGGCCGGCGTGGGGCGCGCCGTCGCGTCGGCCGACGGCCCCGAGGCGCGCCTGCGCGCGGCCGTACGCTTCCACGTGCTCTTCCACACCGACAGCCAGCACGAGGCGTTCCTGAGCCATAGCGAGCTGCGCTCGCTGACGCAGGCCAACCTCCGCCTTGTCCTGACCCGGCGCGACGAGTACGAGCGCGTGTTCCGCGGCCTCCTCGCGTCCGGCGTCCGCGCCGGGGTCTTCCAGGTGGCGGACGTGCGGCTGACGGCGATGGCCGTCCTCACGATGTGCACCGGCGTGGCGACGTGGTTCGCCGAGGGCGGCCGTCTGTCGCCCGAGGCGATCGCGGACCGCTACGTCGAGATGATCATGAAGAGCGTCAAACGGTGAACGAGGGACCGCCATGATCGACGACAGGCCGTTCAGCGACAAGGTCGAGGCGCACGAGGCTCCCAAGATGCCGGCGGAGTATCAATCGCTCCTCAAGCGGGTGCTGCGCATCCAGGCCGACTGCGAGATCGGAGGACCACACCTCTACGTCGGCGAGTGGCTCCTGGCGGCGCCGTCGGCGGACGACCAGTGGATGCTGGCCAAGGTCGCCGGCGAGGAGATCGACCACTTCCGCAAGATCAACCGGCTCCTCAACGAGCTCGGCGACGACGCCTCCGAGCTGATGTACGTGGAGAAGTCCCGGCGCGACCTCGAGGCGTTCCGACAGGCGATGCCCACGTGGGCGGACGTCGCCGCGTTCGGGTTCCTCATCGATCGCGTCGGACAGTATCAGCTCGAGGAATTCGTCGGCTGCTCCTACCTGCCCCTGGACCGCGCGCTGCCGAAGATCCTCTCGGAGGAAAAGACGCACGTGGGCTACGGCCACGTGAAGCTCCGCGACATGGTGCGCACCGAGGAGGGCCGCGCCGCTGCCCAGGCCGCGATCGACCGCTGGTACCCGCGCGGCCTCGACATGTTCGGACGCTCGAACTCGCGGCGCGCGGCGCGTTATCGGTACTGGGGGCTCAAGCGCCGCGCGAACGAGACCGCGCGCGCCGAGTACGTGGCCGAGGTGACACCGCTGATCGAAGGGCTCGGGCTGGCCGTGCCCGACGCCGCGTCCGATCGCCACTTCGTTTGAGGTACTCTGCGACCGGGGAGGACCAACCGTGACAGACCTCGAGCGCGCCGTCCGAGACGTGGTGATCGCCAACCGAATCCTCGCGAACGAGGGCGTGGTCGACGCGTACGGCCACGTCAGCGTGCGGCACCCGGGCGACCCGACCCGCTTTCTGCTGTCGCGCTCGCTGGCGCCCGCCCTCGTCGAGCGCGGCGACGTCGTCGAGTTCGACCTCGAGGGCAAGGCGGTCGGCGGCGACGGGCGCCCGCCGTACCTCGAGCGGTTCATCCACGGCGCGATCTACGAGGCGCGTCCCGAGGTCCAGGCGGTGGTGCACGCCCACGCCGAGGCGGTTCTGCCCTACACGATCTCGACGACGCCGCTCCGGCCCGTCGTGCACATGGCGAGCTTCATCGGCGCGCGCATTCCGGTGTGGGACATCCGGGACAGCTTCGGCGACACGAACCTGCTCGTCGTGAACATGGCACAGGGGCGCGACCTGGCACGCGGGCTCGGCGGCGAGCGCGTCGTCCTGATGCGCGGGCACGGCTTCTCCGCCGCCGGCCGGTCGCTGCCGGAGGCGATCCGCATCGCGGTCTACCTGCCGCTCAACGCCCGCGTGCTCAGCGAGGCGCTGCGTCTGGGCGAGGTCAAGCCGCTCTCGCGCGGCGAGATCGAGGCCCACGCCTCGATGCGCCCCGACGAGCCCTCGATGTATCGCGCCTGGGAATACTGGGCGGCGCGCGCGGGCTGCCGCGACCTGCTTACCGGCCGGACCTGATCGGCGCGACCGGCCTGAGCTCGTAGAGCCGCCGGGTGTTCTCGTAGAGGATCTTGCGCTTCGACTCGGCGCTCAGGTCCTCGCGGGTCGCCAGCTCGCGGATGTTGTCGGGGAAGTCGTGGTCCCAGTGGGGCACGTCGCTCGCGTAGAAGATGATGTCGTTGCCGAGCCGCCGGATCACTTCCGGCACCGATTTCTCGTCGCCTTCGGCCGCGAAGAAGAGCTGGCCGGAGCGCAGGTAGTCGCTGGGCTTTTTGCGGCAGAGCGGCGCCTCGACCTTGCGCTTGGACCATTCCTCGTCCATGCGGTCCATCCAGAACGGGAGCCAGGAGCAGCCGGCTTCCATGAAGCCGATTCTCAGACTGGGATACTTCTCGGGCACGCCCTCGAAGATCATGCCGGTGAGCTGGATCATCTGGGCGACCGGGTGCGACAGGGTGTGCACCTCGACGAACTTGTCGAACCCGTCGGCGCCGAAGAAGTGCGGGCCGCGCACGGTCGCGTGGCAGGCGACCATCGAGCCCAGACGCTCGGCCTCGGCGTAGATCGAGTGGAAATCCGGGTGGCCGAGCGGCCGCCGGAGCCCGACCGCAGGGGCGAAGGCGCCGGACATCCCGAGCTCGGTGACCGCGCGGCGCAGCTCCTTCACGGCCTCGGGCGGGTCCTGGAACGGGAGCAGCGCGACGGCCCGGAGCCGCGGGCTCACCGTGAGGAATTCCTGATGGACGAAGTCGTTGTACGCGCGGCAGAGCGCGACGGCGAAGTCGGGCTCGCGCACCCACCCGATGGCGAGGCCGCCGGTCGGGTAGAGGATCGCCGTCTCCATGCCGCCCTTGTCCATGATCGAGAGCCAGCTCTTCGCGTCGTTCACGCTGCCGCCGAGCGTGCCGCCGAGGGAGCGGTCCCAGCCGTCCTCGGGATAGTAGGAACGACGGCCGGCCCAGGCGCCGCGCTCGCCCGCCTTGCCCTCGAAGTAGGGGCGGAGCTGCTCGGTCGACTCGGTGATGTGGCCGTCGGCGTCGTTCACGGGGAAATCGACCATCGCTCCCTCCACCGGTGGACCGTCGCGGTCCACCGCTTGACAGCTCGGTCCCGCGCCCGGTACAAGCGGTCAGCCCGTCGGGTCTCGGAGCCGAACCCACCGGGATTCTGGCCGACGCAACGGGCATTGGCAAGCAGACCGAACGAGGAGGATCCGTGAGATGAGCTCGCCGAAGGTATTCATCTTCGCGCCGGTCGAGGAGGCGCGCGACAGTCACACGCGGTTCGAGGCGGAGGGCTGCGAGCTGCGCCTCGGGAAGGCTGCCTGGGACACGCCCCAGGCGAACAGCGAGCCCGAGCTGATCCGCATGGCGCAGGGCGTCCACGCGCTCATGGGGACCTCGATCCGTAACGTGCCGATCAGCCGCAAGATCATGGAGAGCTCGCCCGAGCTGCGAGTCGTCGCGAAGTACACGATCGGCGTCGACGACGTCGACGTCGAGGCGGCCACCGAGATGGGCATTCTCGTGTGCCATGGGCCGACCGAGTCGAACTGGGGCGGCGTCGCCGAGGGCGCGATCACGATGATGCTCACGATGCTGAAGAAGGTGCGGGAGCGCGACCGGCACCTCAAGGAGGGCGGAGCCTGGCGGGAACCGAAGCTGCAGGGGACCTACCTCGGCGCGCGCGCCGACGGCTACGCCGGGATCACGCTCGGGCTCATCGGTCTCGGCCGGATCGGCAGCCGGATCGCGACCCTACTGAGGCCGTGGAACATGCGGATCCTTGCCACCGATCCCTACGTGCCCGAGAGCAAGTTCGCCGAGCACGGCGTGACGCGCGTGGATCTCGCCACGCTGCTGCGCGAGTCGGACGTGGTGAGTCTGCACGTCGTCCTGACGCGCGAGACGCGGCACATGATCGGCGCCAGAGAGCTCGCCCTGATGAAGCGCCACGCGATCCTGATCAACACCTCGCGCGGCCCGTGCGTGCACGAGCCCGCGCTGATCGAGACGCTCCTGAAGGGCGAGATCGGCGGCGCCGCCCTCGACGTCTTCGAGCAGGAGCCGCTGGCGCTCGACAGCCAACTGCGCAATCTCGGTGACCGGGCCCTGCTCTCGCCGCACGTGGTGTCCAACAACGTGGGGAGCGGCCTCGGTCCGGGCATCGCCTGGGCGACCGACGCGGTCCTGGCCGCGCTGCGCGGCCAAGTTCCCGACCACGTCTACAACAAGGAAGTCATCCCGCGCTGGGAGCGCCGCTTCGGCGGCAAGAGCGTCTGGTAGTGCGAGCCGAGGCGAGCCGGGCAACAGGAGAGATCCATGCCCCACATTCCCTACGTCGATCCCGCGACCGTGACCGACCCGGAGATCCTGGGCTATCTCGAGCGCGCGCGCCGCGAGGGGACTCCGCGTCCGGAGAGCCAGGCGATTCGCGCCAACAACCCGAGCGTGATCCGCGCCTTCTCGCAGGCGTGGGAGCTGACGTTTCGCCAGGGCGTCTGCGATCACGCGATCAAGGAGCTCTGCCGGGTGTACGTCTCGAAGTCGATCGAGTGCGAGTACTGAGGCGTGCAGCGCTCCGTCCAGGCCGGACGGAAAGGGCTGACGGAAGACAAGTACGACGACCTGCTGAACTTCACCGAGTCGCCCAGGTTCACCGAGCGCGAGAAGGTGGCGCTGACGTACGCGAGCTCGATCGTCTGGAACGCGGAGATCGCCGACGAGGCGCTGTGGACGCAGCTCCGGCGGCATTTCTCGAACCCGGAGCTGGTCGAGCTCGGCTTTTTCATCGCGCTGACCCTGGGCCAGCAGCGATGGATCAAGACGCTCGGCATCGGACATCTCGAGGTGCTGGCCGACACGAGCGCCGGCCTCGCGCCGTCGAAAGGAGCCGTGTGATGGTCGTCGTCCCCGGGTGGGAGGGGCGCTACTTCGAGGACTTCAACGTCGGCGACGTCTACCGGTCCCGCCTCGGCCGGACGGTGACCGAAGCCGACAACATCTGGTTCACCCTGCTCACCAGCAACACCAACCAGATCCACTTCAACAACGACTTCGCCCGGCGCACCGAGTTCGGCCGATGCCTGATCAACAGCACGCTCACCCTGGCGATCGTGACCGGGATGGGCGTGGCCGACGTCAGCGAGAACGGCGTGGCGCTCGGGTGGGACGAGGTGAAGCTGCCCCATCCGCTCTTCGCCGGCGACACGCTCTATTCTGAGTCGCGCGTGCTCGAGAAGCACGAGTCGCGGTCGAACCCGAAGCGGGGCGTCGTCAAGGTCCGCACGCGCGGGATCCAGCAGGAGGGCAAGGTCGTCATCGATTACGTGCGGAGCGTGCTCGTGTGGAAGAAGGCCCACGCGCCCACGCGCGATCTGTTTCCGGAGGTCCGCGAGTAGCGCCGGCTCGAGGGCTTTGACGGTCAGCCGCGGGTCGATTCGACCCAGAAGTCGTAGTCGCGACAGCTCCGCGTCGCGTAGAGGAAGGCCCGACTCCCCCTCCGGAGCACGTAGACCCTTCCGAAGGTCCGGTAGCCCATGCGGGCCACCGAGCGCAAGGACGCGAAATTGTTGGATTGCACGTAGGAGATCAGCCCGGCCTTGCCCTCCGTGGTGAAGGCGCGTAGCGCCTGGCACATCCCGACGGCGTGAAGACGCGCGCCGCGATACGCCGGCACAGTGTAACCCTTGTACATGTACGTGTAGGCCGGATCGAAATGGAGAACGAGATGCTCGATCTCGATCTCGCAGGGCAGGTCGGAATACCAGCCGTAGGACGCGAGCACGTCGCCATCGAACATCGCATAGCAGCGATCTCCGCGGCGCCCCGCTTGCCGCAGGAACGCGGACGACAGCTCGTGGCTGTTCTCGACCGTCCTGCTGAGCTCATCCACGGAGACGAATCGACCGCGGAACCCCGGGGCCTCGAACAAGCGAGGGTCGCTCACGTCGCCCAGCCGAGCGGTCATACCGTTCAAGATCTGGAAGTCCGCTACGAGGTTGACGGCGCGACATCCGACATCGTGCAGCGCGGCGCGCGCGCCGTATCGCGTGAGGTTGTCGTAGACGTGCCGGACGATCCGCAGCGCATCCATCGGACCTCCAGGGACGGTCGACCGAGCCGCCGGGCGAAACGCTCCCAATTTATAACCACCGACCCGACGATGCTGTTCCCGAAGGCAGCGCGTGGGTCCGGACGTGCGAGTCGGGTCGTCTGGCGGGCCGGCGGGCAGGCCCGTCGAGTGGCGCCGCTCGGCGAGGGCCTGACGTTACGACGCGAACTTCGGCATGACGCGGTCGGCGAGGAGCTCGAGCGTTCTGAGGGCCTCGGCCTCGCCGATGCCGCCGAAGTTGATCTGCAGAGACGGCTCGATCTCGCCGAAGACCTCGACCTGATAGGCGAGCTGCTCGACGACTTCCTCGGGCGAGCCGATGAGCGCCTGGTGCCCCTCGAGCATCGACTCGATGGTGGTCCCAGCGATCGAGGCCACGACCTTTCCATAGTCCGCGTACTGGGAGGCCTGGTGGGCCGACCAGGAGCTGACCGCCTCACCGAATACCTCGATGTAGCGCTCGACGCGCGGTCGGGCGCCCTCGATCGCCTTCGCGTGCGTCTCGGCGACGTAGCAGTGCAGTGAGGTCTGGATCTGCTCCTCACCGGGCGGGTGCCCGGCTTCGCGCCAGGCCTCCCGGTAGGCACGGACCATGCCGCGCACCTTCTCGATGCCGCCGACGTACGGCACGATCATCACGTTGTAGCCCTGCCGTCCGGCCCAGACGAACGACTCGATCGACGCCACCGCGGCGACCCAGATCGGGGGGTGGGGTTTCTGCACGGGCCGCGGGTTCAACCGGACGTCGCGGAAGCGGTGGAACTTGCCGTCGTAGGAGACGCGCTCCTCGGTCCAGAGCCGCTTGACGATGTCGAGGCCCTCCTCGAAGCGGGCCCGGCTCTCCTCCATGCTGACGCCGAAGACCTCGAACTCCTTCGGGATGAACGCGCGTCCGAAGCCGACGTCGAGGCGGCCGTTGCTGATGTTGTCGAGCGCGGCCAGCTCGGCGGCCAGCTTGACCGGATTGTTGAAGGCCGGAATCACCGCGCCGGTGATCGGGCGGATGCGCCGCGTGCGGGCCGCCACGGCCGCGAGGAAGACGACGGGATTCGGCGAGTGGCCGCCGTAGTCGTAGAAGTAGTGCTCGACGGCCTTGACCGAGTTGACGCCCAGCCGGTCGGCCCGCTCGGCCAGGCGCAGGCACTGGGCGAAGTACTCCGCGGTCGAGTAATCGCGCGCACGGAACGACGGGAAGAAATTGAGGCCGAACTTCATCGGCCGGCGGCGAGCGACTGGGGGCGCTCGGCGAAGTACGGCATCACCTCACGAGCGAACCGCTCCATCGCCTTCAGCGTGTCCCGGTGGCTCAGCTCGCCGAAGTTGAAGTAGAGGATCACCTCGGAGATGCCGCCCTCCTCGCACCGCTTGAGCACCTCGACGCAGTGCTCGACGTCGCCGGTGACGATGCTGCGATCGCTCACCTGATCCGGCTTCATCGCGCGCAGCCGCTCGACGATGTCGACGAAGTACGCGATGTGCGGCGGGGCCGTGCGCCGATCGCTCGGGAAGACCGGCAGGATGCTGTGCAGATAGTGCAAGAGGCGCACCCGGGCGCGGTCGGTCTCGTCGCTGCTGTGCGAGACCGAGACGAAGTAGCTGCACATCACCTTGGGATCGGGGTGGCCGGCCTCGCGGGCCATACGCTTGCTCTCGCGGGCCGCCTCCTGGACGGAGCCGAACAGCATCGCGGCGGCGAACGGGGCGAAGATCGTGTTCACGCGCAGGCGTGCCGCCAGCTCGATCGAAGGCTTGGAGAAGCACGCGACGTAGACCTCGGGGTGAGGCAGCTGCACCGGGCGCGGAACCACGGTGATGGGCTCGGGCGTCGAGTAGTAGCGGCCGTGGAACTCGAACGGTGACTGCCGCCAGGCCGCCATCATGTACTCCATCTGCTCGTCGAACACCGCGCGGCTGTCCGCGAACGAGGCGCCGAACGGCGTGTACTCGCCCTGATCGTAGCCGCGCCCGGCGGAGAACACCGCGCGCCCGTCGCTCAGGAGGTCGAGGAGGTTGAACTCCTCGACCATCCGGAGCGGGTGGTTGATCGGGAGCACGACGGTCGCGGGGCCGAGCTTGAGCTTGCGCGTGCGGTTGGCGATGTGGGCCAGGAACATCGTCGGCGACGGTAAGATGCCGAAGCGACCGAAGTGGTGCTCCGGGACCCAGGCGCTCGCGTATCCCATCGCCTCGGCCTCGACGCACTCCTCGACCACCTCGAGGAGGAATCGATTCGGATCGCGCCGATTCGCGCCGTACGCCGGCGGGTTGTCGGTGAGCGTGAAGTAGCCGAAGTTCACGGCGCGATCCTAACCGAGCGGGCCCTGGAAGACCTGGTCGACGTAGGTATCCGAGAGCGGCTCCAGGGTCTCCGGCCAGGTCCCGTTCGCGGCGCGCCGCTGCGCCGCTGGCCGCACCGCGCCGTCCCAGCCCACCTGTTCCATGTAGTAGTAGAGCTGAACGCAGTGCCCGTCGGGATCGAGCGCGAAGGCCGAGTAGTCGATGCCGGGATAGAGCTCGGGCGGGATCGAGTCGACGAATTTCACGCCGCGCGACTTCAAGAACGAGACGGCGTTGCGCAGCTGGGTGTAGCTGCCGACCTCGACGCCGAACGACATGCACGTGGTGTGCTCGGATAGCCCGAGCGCGCGCCGCAGCTCGCGCGGGAAGAGGCCGACGCTGTGGTGCTCCGCGCTGGCGCGCAGGAACACGCACCGCGCGCCGCGATACGTGGTCTCCTCGCTCTTCACGAAGCCGAGGTGCCCGGTGTAGAAGGCTTCGGCGCGCGCGACGTCCGCGACGAACAGCCCCACCGGACCGATCTTGGTTATCTTGAACGGGCGCGGCAGCAACACCCCCTCGACGTCGTAGGTCTCGCTCAAGGTCTCGCGCGTGCGGTTGCCCGCGAACACGTCGATCCCCTTGTCGAGCGCCTCGGCCACCTCGGTGATCTCGGAGACCTGGGGCAGCGACGGCCTCTCGCGGAAGCCGCGGTAATACATCTCGGTGGGCTTGCTGAGCTGATTCCAGCCGATCTGCTCGATGCCGTAGTAGAGCTCGATCGTGTGGCCGTCGGGATCGTACACATAGACGTGCCAGTTGCTGCCGGGCATGTCGCGGCCCACGCGCTGGATCGGCACGCCCTGATCCTGGAAGTACGTGTGGGCGTCCATGATCTCCTTCAGGCTGCCGCACTGCCAGGTGATCTGGTTGATCGTCACCTCCGACGCGAATTTTCGATCCGGCCGGTGGTCGAGCACCTTCTTGTTGAAGAGCACGAATGCGTGATGGTCGGTCCCGTAGCGCATGAAGTATCCGCGCGTGTCGCCGAGGTCGTCGCGCTTGGGCGCCCAGGGCATCTTGCCGAAGTCCAGGATGTCGGAGTGCTTGAAGCCGAGGAGGTCGCCGTAGAAGTCGCGCGACTCGTTCATCCGGACCGCGTTGAAGCCGAAGTGGCCGAGCCGCCGGATCTTGAAGGGCCGGTCCAGGAGCACCCCACCCACGTTGAAGCGATTGCCGTTCGACGCCATGATCCGTCCCTCCCGCCTTGTTGTCGAGCTAGCCTGCGCCGCCTTTTTCGATTCCGGTGGCCCGGTCGACCGAGGGCGAGCCGGGTCCGGTCAGCACGATGACCAGCGCCATCACGCCGAGAGCGAGCGGCAGCTCGAAGCCGTTCTTTCCGGCGAAGAAGCCGTTGGGCATGTGCACCTTGAGTATGGCGACCGCCATGTCGATGACGAGGCCGGCCGCCCAGAACCGGGTCAGGAACCCGAGGAACACGCACACGCCGCCGACGAACTCGGTGATCGAGAGCACCCATGCCCAGATGTGGGCCGGCTCGACGCCGAGCTTCGAGAGCATGCCGTGCACGCCTGCGATCCCGCCACCGCCGAACGCGCCCAGGAGCTTCTGCGATCCGTGCATCACGAAGGTGAAGCCCAGGAACAGCCTCAGGATCAGGACGGCCAACCGCTCCAACCCCTCGAGCCGTTGTGGCACGGGCGACCTCCCTTTCTCTCGAGCCCGTCAGGCCCCGAGACCTCATTGCTGGGAGGATGCCTGGATGCGGGCCCTCACCGCAAGATTCTGTTTCGCTCCGGCTCGGACGGGCCGCAGAGCTCGTCGGCCCGCGCGGTGCCGTGGTGCCGGCGCTGCCAGAGCCGGTAGCCGACGATCGCGAGGACGGCGGCGGGCACGATCAAGAGGGGAGCCCGCTGCCGTCCCAGCCATTCGAGCATCACCTCGACCTCTCCGCTGAAGACGTGGCCGAGGACGACCCACAAGGCGGCGTACACCAGCGATCCGCCCAGATCATAGGCCGCTTCCACCCGCCGACCCTTAGCGGCCCAGGAAGCTCCGCACGATGCGCAAGAACTCCGCGAGCCGGTCGTGGTGGAGCCAGTGGCCGGCCCCGTCGACCCCGATCACCTCCGCATGACGGAAGTGCCCGATCCGGCCGTCCTCGGCCGGATTACCCGCGCGGCTCTCCTTGCCGTAGAGCAGCAAGGTCGGGCACGTGATCCGCGACCAGAGCAGCTGGATGTCACGGCCCGGCATGTCGTACGGCGGCCACGCGCGAACGTAATTGTCGAACTTCCAGCTGTACGTCCCGTCCTCGTTCTGGTTCGCGCCGTGCACCGTCAGGTGCCGGGCCTGCTCGGCGGTGAGGTGCGGATTTTCTTCTTGCATGCGACGGAAGGCGTCCTCGATCGAGTTGTAGCGTCGCGGCAACCGGCCGGCCAGACTGCGCTGCTCGCTGATCCACTCGTCCATGCGCTCGACGATCGTCCTCGTCTTGAACCTCGCGAGCTGGGCGGGAGAGGGCCCGAGGCCTTCGATGGCCACGAGCCGGGCGACGGTGCCGGGATAGAGGCCGGCATAGCGCAGCGCGATCTGGCCGCCGAGCGAGTGGGCCACGATCGTCACCGGGGCCAGGCGCTGCTGATGGACGAGCTGCGCCAAGTCGTAGATGTAGCCGGCGATGGTATAGCTGCCGTCGGTCGACCAGGCGCTGTCGCCGTGACCCCGAAGGTCGGGCGCCAGGATGTGCCAGTCGTCGCGCAGCGCCTCGGCGGACCAGTCCCAGTTGCGACAGTGGTCGCGGCCGCCGTGCAGCATCACCAGCGGGGGCTTCGCCGGACTGCCCCAGTCGACGTAGTGCAGGCGCAGGCGCTGCGAAAAGTACGTGTGGGAGGTCGGTCCCGGCATGCGGCCGGTCATGGGTCCTACTATGCTAGCATCCCCCCGACGATCGACACGGAGGGTGCGATGGGGACATTTCGGATGTACGCGGGCGCGGATCAGCAGGCGCACGTCGAGTGGATCGAGCTCAAGGCGAAGCCCGACTGGCTCACGGGGCTTCCCGCGACCCAGATCTCGTTCCGCGAATGGCCCGCCGGCCAGTTCCTCGACTGGCACCCGGCGCCGCGGCGTCAGTTCGTGATCATTCTCTCCGGACAGCTCGAGATCGGCCTGGGCGACGGATCGAAGCACGTGTTTGGGCCGGGTGACGCGCGGCTCGTCGAGGACACGACGGGCAAGGGGCACACCACGCGCGTGATCAGCGACCAGATCTGCGTGACGGCGACCGTCCCGCTGGCGTAACCGCCTCGTCACACCCCACAAGGAGCCGCACATGGCGACCAAGATCGTCTTCATTCCCAAGCAGCCCGACGCGATCCTCGACATGGCGAGAAAGCTGACGCCTCCCGGTTTCGAACTCATCGTGGTCGACCAGGACACGCCGGAGTTCTACGAGGCGATCAAGGACGCGGAGTACGTCATGGGGCTCGGCCGCCCGATCGCCGGCGAGTTCTTCCGGTCGGCGCCCAAGCTGAAGCTGGTGCAGCTGCTGAGCGCCGGCTACGACCGCGTCGACATCGAGTCGGCGAGGAAGGCGAGGGTGCCGATCGCGAACAACGGCGGCGCCAACGCGATCGCCGTCTCCGAGCACGCGGTCATGCTCATGCTCGCGGTCCTCAAGCGCCTGGTCGTGTTCCACAACGACGTGGTCGCCGGCAAGTGGCGGGTGGGCAACCACTTCGACTCGCGCGTGTTCGAGCTCCACGGCAAGACGCTCGGCATCGTCGGCCTCGGCAACATCGGCAAGAAGGTCGCGCGCCTGGCGCACGCGTTCGCCATGAACGTCCTCTATTACGACATCGCGCGGCTCACCGAGGACCAGGAAGACGCCCTCGGCGTCCGATTCGTCCTCTTCACCGAGCTCTTGCAGGCCGCGGACATCGTCAGCCTGCACGTGCCGCTCGACGAGAGCACGCGTAATCTCATCGGCGCGCGCGAGCTCGGGATGATGAAGAAGACCGCCATCCTCATCAACACCTGCCGCGGGCCCGTCGTGGACGAGGCGGCGCTCCACAAGGCGCTGACGAGCGGACAGATCCTGGCGGCCGGGCTCGACGTGCTGGTCGAGGAGCCGGCGAAGCCCAATCACCCGCTCTACGCGCTGAAGAACGTCACCCTCACGCCGCACTCGGCCGGCCCGACCTGGGAGAACTGGACGGCGCGGTTCCGCAACGGGTTCGACAACATCCAGCGCGTCGCCGCGGGCCGCCCGGCCAAGTGGGTGATCCCGGAGCTCCTGACGCCGCCCGGAGTGTAGCGATGGCCGACCTGGAGCAGTCGCTCGTCGACCGGGTCGCGATCGTCACCGGCGCCGCGCGCGGAATCGGCCGCGCCACGGCGCTGGCGCTGGGACGCGCGGGCGCGCACCTGATCGCCGTCGACCTCGAGGAAGGGGCCGCCAAGTCGACCGCCGACGCCGTCAGCGCGCTCGGCCGCAAGGCGCTGGCGCTGGCCGCCGACGTCGGGGACCTCAAGAGCATCGATGCGATGACCCGCCGGACCATGGACACGTTCGGCCAGATCGACGTCCTCGTGAACAACGCCGGGGTCACGCGGCGCGCCTACATCATGGATCTCACCGAAGAGGATTGGGATCGCATCATGCGCGTCAACGGCAAAGGCGTGTTCTTCTGTCTCCAGCGGGTAGCGCGCGAGATGATCCCGCGCCGCCGCGGGGTGATCGTCAACATCGCGTCGATCGCCGGTAAGGGGTTCGCCGGCGCCTCGAACGTGATCTACGCGGGCTCCAAGGGCGCCGTCATCAGCATGACCCGCATGGCGTCGCTCCAGCTCGCCCAGCACAACATCAACGTCAATGCGATCTGCCCCGGGACCACGCTCAGCGCGCTCTCGGAGGCGAATCTCCGGGTGCGCGCCGCCTCGGAAGGCGTAACCGTCGAGGAGATGGAGCGGCGGCGCAACGCGGCGATTCCGCTCGGGCGTCCGAACGAGCCCGAGGACGTCGCGGCGCTGGCGGTGTTCCTCGCCTCGCCCGGCGCCCGCAACATCACCGGGCAGTCGTTCAACGTCGACGGCGGGATCATCTTCGACTGAGCGGCGACTGGGGGTACGCGACCCGGAACGGGAGAACGTTCGAGCGATCATCACGGTCCACAACTCGATCGGGAGGTTGGACATGACCGACTACAAGCTGATCTCGGCCGATTCTCACGTCAGCGAGCCGCCCGACCTGTGGGCCGAAAGCGTCGACCGGCGCTACCGCGACCGCGCGCCGCGGCTGGTCGTGAACCCTCCCGGGCTCGAGGGCGCCTACTTTCTCTACGAGGGCTACGCGCCGCATCCGATCGGCATCGGCCTGGCGGCCGGCAAGTCGCCCCAGGAGCTGGCGGAGTTTCTCACCAAGGGCACGTACGCCGACGCGAGGCCTGGCGGATGGGATCCGGCCGAGCGCCTGAAGGACAACGCGCAGGACGGCGTCGAGGCGGACGTGCTCTACACCACGCTCGGCTTCCGCATCTTCTGGCTCAAGGACGCCGGGCTCCAGCAGGAGTGCTTCCGCGTCTACAACAACTGGCTGGCGGCCTACTGCCGCCATGCGCCCGAGCGCATGGCGGGCCTGGCCATGATCTCGCTGTACGAGCCCAAGGCCGGCGCCACGGAGCTGGAGCGCTGCGTGAAGCTCGGGCTCCGGGGCGCGATGATCTGGTGCTCGCCGCCCGCCGAGCAGCCCTACAGCTCGGAGATCTACGATCCGTTCTGGGCCCGCGCCCAGGAGCTCCGCACGCCGATCAGCCTGCACGCGATCACGGGCATGGGTTGGGAGAGTCAGTGGAACTTCGGTGACCGCTACATGCGAGCCACGGTCCTGCCGCACGAGATCGAGCGCTCCTTCAGCGTGCTGATCTTCTCCGGCGTGCTCGACCGTTTCCCGGATCTGCAGATCGTGTCGGCCGAGAACAACTGTGGGTGGCTCCCGTACTACCTGCAGCGCATGGACCGCACCTTCGAGCGCGGCCGCTATGCGGCCGGCTTCAAGCTCCGGCTGAAGCCCAGCGAGTACTTCCAGCGGCAGATGTACTGCACCTACATCGACGACTACGTCGGCGTCGCCAACCGCCACTTCATCGGCGTCGACAAGCTCATGTGGTCGTCCGACTACCCGCACCAGGCCTCCTCGTGGCCCCATTCGCAGGAGGTCGTCGCGCGCGACTTCAAGGACGCCAGCGCGGAAGACCGGTTCCGGATCACGCGCGGCAACGTCGCCAAGCTCTACGGCTTCAAGCTCTGAGCGCCGGGAGGCGAGACCATGACCGAGCAAGCCTGAAGCTCGTTCAAGGTCCGCGCGACGTCAACGTTCTGGACATCGGCCGGTCGAGTCTTGATAAGCTGAACGTATTGGGAAGATGGCCGCGGTAGGAGGCCATGTGTGGAAACAATTTTGCTGGTGGACGACGAGGCCGACGTCCTGGCCGCGACCCGCGAAATGCTCGAAGGGCACGGCTACGAGATCCTGGACGCGCTCAACGCCGAAGAGGCGGTGCGCGTCGCGGCGGCGCACCCGGGACCCATCGAGCTGCTGCTGACCGACATCGTGATGCCCGGCGCGAGCGGCCAGGATCTGGCGCTGCTGCTAGGGCTTCAACGGCCCGACCTCAGGGTCCTCTACATGTCGAGCTTCGCCATCATCAAGGGCCAGCGGCAGTTCGCGGAAGTCGAAAATGGCCTGGAGCTCGGCGTGCCGATCATCCTCAAGCCGTTCACTGCGGAGCGCCTCATGGAGAAGGTGCAGGAGGTGCTCGCCGCCAAGCCGCCGTCCCCGTTCGACCAGCCGCCCGACCCCTGGCGGAACGTCTAGGGTTTCGCGAGGTCCGGCCGCTCCTCGGTCGGCGGCGGATCGTACGCGCGGACCGGCGGGAGCGGCCCCGTCCAGCGCTCGACTTCCACGAGCGCGTGCTGGCCGGAGCAGCCCTGCGCCAGCTTCGACGTGCCTCGGTCGAAGGTGAGGACGTTCGGGTTGCCGTGAACGCACATCGCGTTCGGATCGGCCGGCTCGAGCGGATCGTACCAGGCGCCCGTCGAGAGCTGCACGACCCGCGGGCGCACGGCGTGAGTCACGACGGCGCCGGCCAGGCAGCTCCCGCGCTCGTTGAACACGCGCACCACGTCCCCGCTGCGGATGCCGCGCGCCGCGGCGTCGGCGGGATGCAGGCGGATCGGCTCACGACCGCGCACCTTCGCGGATTGGCTGAACGCGCCCACGTCGAGCTGGCTGTGCAGACGCGTCGTCGGATTGTTCGCGATCAGCTGGAGCGGGAAGCGCCGCGCGAGCGGCGCGCCCAGCCATTCCGTGGGCTCGAGCCAGGTCGGGTGGCCCGGGCAGTCGTCGTAGCGGTATCCGTCGATCGTCGCCGAGAAGATCTCGAGCTTGCCGCTCGGGGTGCCGAGCCGCGTCACGTCCGGATCGGCCCGGAACCGCTCGAGCAGCACCAGGTCGTCGTCGGCACCGCCGACCTCGAGGAAGCCGGCCTCCCAGAACTCGTCGAACGTCGGCGCTGAGCCGCCTTCGTCCGCCACCCGCGCGCGCCACTCCTCGTAAAGGTGCCGCAGCCAGGCCCGCTCGTCGCGGCCCTCGGTGAAGCGCTCGGCCACTCCCAGCGGCCGCGCCAGGTCGGCGAAGATCGCGAAGTCGCTCCGCGCCTGGCCCCACGGCTCGACCGCCTGGCGCATGGCGACGAGGCACGTATCGTTCGGCGAGCCGCCGATGTCGTTGCGCTCGAGCGTCATCGTGGCCGGAAGCACGACGTCCGCGTGACGCGCCATCGGCGTCCAGAACGAGTCGTGGACGACGACCGTCTCTGGCCTGGCGAGCGCGCGGCGCAGGCGCGCGATGTCCTGATGGTGGTGGAAGGGATTGCCGCCGCACCAGTACACGAGGCGGATGTCCGGGTAGGTGAGGCGCTGTCCGTCGAAGTCGAACGGCTCGCCCGGCCCGAGCAGCATGTCGGCCACCCGCGCGAAGGGGATGAACGCGCTCACCGGATTGCGCCCCTGCGGAAGAGTCGGCGGGCCGACCCGCAACGGCCCGCGGCCGATGTAGCCCAGCGAGCCGTAGCCTTGGCCGAAGCCGCCGCCGGGCAACCCGATCTGGCCGAGCATCGCCGCTAAGGTGACGGCGAGCCACGGCGCTTGCTCGCCGTGCTCGACTCGCTGGAGCGAGTAGTTCACATTGATGAGCGTTCGCTTCGCCGCCATGCGCCCCGCCAGCGCCCGGATACTCGCCGCGGGGATCTCGGAGAGCCGCTCGGCCCACTCGGGCGTCTTGGGGCAGCCGTCGGCGACGCCGAGCACGTAGGCTTCGAAGCGCTCGTAGCCGACGCAGTAGCGTGCGAGGAACGCGCGGTCGTGCAGCCCCTCGCGGACGAGCGTGTGCGCGATCGCCAGCATCACGGCGACGTCGGTGCCCGGCGCGATCGCGAGCCACTCGGCGCTGACGAATCCGGGCAGGTCGTCGCGTATGGGGCTCAGCAGCACGAATTCGGCGCCCCGGGCGCGCGCCGCGCGCAGGTGGTCGCGCGCCGGATGCCGGCTGGCCCCGCCCGGGCTCACCATCGTGTTCTTGATCGGGATGCCGCCGAAGCAGACGAACAGCTCGGTGTGCCGCTCGAGCACCGACCACGCGGTCGCCCGGTCGAGGAACTCGCGCATGGAGCCCACGACGTGCGGCATGATGACCGACTGCGCGCCGTTACTGTAGCTGTGCTCGCCGCGCACGTAGCCGCCCAGGCAGTTGAGGAACCGGTGGAGCTGGCTCTGCGCGTGATGAAAGCGTCCGGCGCTGCTCCAACCGTACGAGCCGCCGTAAACGCTCGAGCTTCCGTGCCGGTCGTAGACGCGGCGGAGCTCGCGCCCCAGACGGTCGATCACCGTGGTCCAGCTGACCGGTACGAAGGGCTCGGCTCCGCGCCGCGCATCGGCTCCCGGGCCCCGGTCGAGCCACCCGCTGCGGATCATCGGCTGCGTGATCCGGGCGCGATGGCGCAGGCTGTCGACGATGTTGCCGAGGAGCGGAGAGGGATCGGGATCGTTCCGATAGGGATGGATCGCGACGACCGTGCCGTCGGCCACCTCGGCCTCGAAGGCCCCCCAGTGAGACGAATGCGGCACGAAGACGCGCGCCATGCGCGTCAGGATACCAAGCGCTCCGCGCGAGAGGCTAGAGGACGGCCACCGTCGAGCGATCGAGCTTCTTGACGATGCGCTGCACGTAGGCGCGGGTTTCGCGGTAGGGCGGGACGCCGCGATGCTTGATGACCGCGACCTCGCCGGCGTTGTAGGCCGCGAGGACGAGCGGAAGATCGTTGCCGAATATGTCGATCATCGCGCGAAGGTGTCTGACGCCGGCTTCGATGTTCGCCCGTGGATCGAAGGGATCGTCGACGCCCAGGCGCGCCGCGGTCTTGGGCATGAGCTGCATCAGGCCTCGCGCGCCACGTCGCGAGACGGCGCGCGGGTTCCTGGATGACTCGGCTTCGATGACCGCCGCGACGAGATCCGCCGGCACGTCGTACCGGGCGGCCACTTGCTTGATGTACCTGTCGAGGTCGACTTCGCCCTCGGGCTCCGGCGCCGCCGGGGGGCTCTCCACTGGGGCCGCCTCGACGCGCGCCGCCGGCGCGACGGCCCGCACCTCGCGTGAACCCGAGAGGCTGGACAGGAAGTACCCCGCGCTCACCGTCACGAAGAGCACGCCCAGACCGAGTAGATGGCGCTCGATGATCCAGTCGCGGCCTTGGATTCTGGAAACGCGTCCAACGGTATCCATGCCACTCTGGAGGGGCAAATCCGATACCGAAATCGAGTGTGCAGAGAGATTAGCCAGTTGGGGCCGGATTGGTCAGGTCTGGGCCGCTCAGAGCCTAGCCAAAACAGCCCGTCTCGGACCACTGCCCTTCCGGAAAGTGATTGAAGCCACTCCATCGAGTAGGACAGCCCCGCCTCGTCGCGTCCCTTCGGGACCAGATCGAGAAGGTGATAGTCGCCGTTCAGCACGGCGGTGCCCTTACAGGTGAGGATACTTGACAAGTCGGGGCGGCCCCGGATAATGGGCCAACTTCGTCCGGCTGCTCGAGAGTGACGACCTTGATATCGCGCTTGGAGGAGCCCATGACCCGTGGACTTCTGCCCCTGCTCGTGGCTCTGACGCTCGTGGCGACATCGTGCGGCGAGGCGGCCGCCCAGCAAGCCCCGATCCTGAGCGGGGCGCTGACGAAGCTCGACATCAAGCCCGCTCAGATCGAAGGGCGAGGCACGCCCAAGGGCACGCTGACGATTGCCATGCACTTCGCGCTCGATCCCGGGTGGCTGGATCCGCTCGAGCATTCCTACGCCATCACGCAGATGATGTACGACTACCTGGTCCACGACACGATGATCAAGCCGATGCCGTACGGGTACGTCACCTACGGGTTGGCCGAGCACGCAGAGCTGTCGGCCGACTTCAGACGCGCCGCTTTCCGACTGCGCCCAGGCCTCAAGTTCCACGACGGGCAGCCGCTGACGACCGCCGACGTGAAGTGGACCTACGAGAACTTCAAGGGCGCGTACGCGAAGGTCTTCCACGACAAGCTCGAGCACGTCCAGGTGATCGACGACCGCACGATCGTCTTTCACTTCAAGGAACCGTTCATCGACTTCATGGACCTCTACAACGGCGGCGTCAGCGGCATCGGATGGATCGTCCCGGCCCAGTACTACGACAAGGCCGGTCGCGACGGGTTCAAGGCCAAGCCGATCGGTGCCGGACCGTACAAGCTCGTCGGCCAGCAGGCGGGCGTTCAGATGGTGTTCGAGGCCTTCGAGGACTACTGGCGGCGCACGCCGGCCACCAAGACGATCGTGGTCAAGGGCATCAGAGATGGGGCGGCGCGCATGGCCGGCTTGCAGACCGGAGAGCTCGATGTGGCGTTCGGGATGACCGGCAAGCTCCTCCCGCGCCTCATGTCGGATCGGAATCTCCGGTGGGATCCGAACTTCACAGGACCGTGGTGGCTCATGTTCCCCGGCTATAACGAGCAGGGGAGCCCCTTCCGTGACAAGCGTGTGCGACAGGCCGTCAGCCTCGCGATCAATCGCTCATTTCTCGTGAAACAGGAAACGCAGGATATCAGCAAGCCCTGGGGGAACTGGATCAGCGGCGAAAATCGCGACGCGCTCCAGGGGCCTGAGGCGCCGGTGCCGGAATACAACGTCGAGAAGGCCAAGCAGCTGATGAAGCAAGCCGGCTTCCCCGATGGCTTCGAGGTCGAATACTTGCCCTTCCCGCCCTACTTCGACATGGGCGAGCGGATCCTGACCGATCTGCGGGCGATCGGAATTCGCGGGAAGCTCCAATCGCTGGAAGGGCCGGCGTTCAGGGCGAAGATCGGCCAGGGCCGCAAGGGCGTTCCCGGCAACAGGACGATCGTGCAGAACATCGATCCGCGCGCCGGCGGCTCCAAGGCCAACATCGCCGTCTACGCCGTCTGCGGAAGCACGGCGTCATTCGTCTGCGAGCCGTCGATCGAAGCGCTCTGGGCCAAGCACCAGGCGAGCCTCGATCCGGTCGAGCGTGAGCGACTCGTCAAGTCGATCCAGCGGATTCTCCTGGACGACTACTACTTCGTGCCGATCTACTTGAACTCGTTCGTCCACGGGATCGGCCCGCGCGTGCTACCGGAGGGTAAGGCGGTCACTAAGTACTGGGACACGCTGAATGCGCCATACCCCTGGCCGTGGGAGGTGTGGGAGGTCAAGGCCGACCGGTGATCACCGCGCGCCGAGCGTGGGGGGGACCGGGGGGCGGGTTGACCGCGCGCCGAGCGTGGGGGGGACCGGGGGGCGGGTTGACCGCGCGCCGAGCGTGGGGGGGACCGGGGGGCCATGTCGGGGCCCCCCGGTCCAACAGATGAAGCGGTACGTCCTCGTCCGAGCGCTCTACAGCGTCGTGACCCTATGGCTCCTCGTTACGATCATCTTCGGGCTCGTCCGGCTGACCGGCGATCCCGTCGCGATGAAGGCCGAAGCCGGCGCGGACCCCGCGTACGTCGCGCAGCTCAGGCACCGCTGGGGCCTGGATCAGCCGCTCTATCGGCAGTATGTGGGCTTCGTCGGCCAACTGCTCCGAGCCGACTTCGGCCACTCGTTCGAGAAGTCGCTGCCGGTGCGGGACATCTATTTCGAGCGGTTGCCGAACTCCCTCAAGCTCGGCTTCGCGGCATTCCTGATCTCGCTCGCGCTCGGCGTACCGTTCGGGATGCTCTCGGCCTTGAAAGTGAACTCGATGTGGGACAACGCCGGCAAGGTGGTGGCCTTGCTCGGGCTCTCGATGCCGGGCTTCTTCGTCGGGCTAGTTCTGATCATCGTCTTCGGCATCGAACTCGGCTGGCTGCCGGTGCTCGGCAAGGGCTCGAGCGCGTTGGTCGGGAGCGCGCCGTCGACCTGGGTGACGTTCTGGTTCAGGGACTGGGGGCATCTCGCGATGCCGGCGTTCGCGCTGGGCTGGTATTTCTCCGGCGCGATGCTGAGGATCACGCGCTCCGGCATGCTCGACGTCCTCGGGAGCGACTACATCAAGCTCGTGCGCCTCAAGGGCGTCCCCGAGCCTATGGTCGTCGCGAAGCACGCGCTGAAGAATTCCTTGATCCCCGTGCTGACATTCGCCGGGCTCAATCTCCTGGTCATGGTGAATGTGTCCGTCGTGATCGAGGTCATCTTCAACTGGCCGGGTGTGGGGCAGCTCCTCTACGACGCGCTGAGCAACCGCGACTTCCCGATGGTGCAAGGCGTGGTGCTCATGTCCGGGCTCTTGATCGTGCTGCTCAACTTCACGATCGACGTCCTGTACGGGTACGTCGACCCGCGAATCAGGCTGTCGCGGTAGAGGCGGTGCGCGCGGCAGGCCGTCGCGGGGCTGGGGCCCCGCCGGCCGAGGCGCGCCTATAAGTGAGGCGGTGCGCGCGGCAGGCCGTCGCGGGGCTGGGGCCCCACCGGCCGAGGCGCGCCTATGAGAGGGAGGAGGCGAAGGCATGGCGACGATCCCGATCGGGGCCGATCGGACGACGGCGGTCGTCAGCGCCGCCCGACGCAGCTACCGCGCCCTCCAGACCCTTCCGATGATTCCCCTCCTCATCCTCGGTGTCCTCGCATCGATGGCCGTCCTGGCTCCGGTCGTGGCGCCGCACAGCAAGCTCGATCCCGTGAAACCGACTCGCGAGCAATGCCTGGCGAAGTTCAACATCCCCGACTGTCCCTATGTCGACAACGCCCCGCCCTTCTGGGCCGCCGGCGGGACGCTCGACACGCCGCTCGGCACCGACTCTCTGGGCCGCGACGTGCTGAGCCGGCTGATGCACGGCGCCCGCATTTCGCTGATCGTCGCGCTCACCGGCACGCTTTTCGCGGGCGCGATCGGCACCGTGCTCGGTGTCCTGGCCGGCTACATGGGCCGGTGGTGGGACGAGATCATCATGCGGATCACCGACGCCTGGCTCACCTTGCCCTCGCTGGTCTTCGCGATCCTCCTGTCGAGCGTTCGTGAGCCGAGCCTCTGGAACGTGGTGCTCATCCTCGCGCTGGTGTTCTGGAGCCGGTACTCGCGCGCCGTCCGCGGCGAGGTGCTCACGCTCCGCGAGCGCGACTTCGTGAAGCTCGCGGAGATCAACGGCATCGGCAAGCTCACGATCATCCGGCGGCACCTGATCCCCAACGTGATGAACACCGTCATGGTGTTGTTCAGCCTGCAGGTCGGTGTGGCCGTGATCATCGAGGCGTCTTTGAGCTTCCTCGGCTTCGGCGTCCCGCCGCCGGAGCCGTCGTGGGGCCTCATGATGGCCCAGGAGCGGGAGTCGTTGATGGAAGGGCGGTGGTGGCTCGAGGTCTTCCCGGGCCTCTGCATCACGATGCTGGTGCTCTCGGCCAACATGCTCGGGGACTGGCTGCGCGTCCGCCTCGATCCACAGCTTCGAAACCGGTAGGTGCAAGAACATGCGCAAGACGGCGGCCGTCATCTTCTCGGCGCTGGCACTCACGTGCGCAGTGGCCTGGGGTCAGGGCGCTCCGTCCTCTCCCAAGCCGATCCTCTCGGGGCCGCTCGCGAAGCTCGAGATCAAGGACGCCCGGGTCGAGGCAGTGAGGGGCAAGCCCAAGGGGACCTTGAACATCGGCCTGCACTTCGGCATCGACCCGGGCTGGTTCGACCCGCGGCCCGGCGGCGCCAGGGCGGTGATTCGGCTCTACGCCGTCTGCGCGGGGCCGGCTTCCTACATCTGTGAGCCCAAGATCGAGGCGCTGTGGACGAAGCACGAGGCCAGCATCGATGTGGCCGAGCGTGACCGCCTGTCGAAGGAGATCCAGCGCCTCCTCGTCGAGGACTACCATCTCGTGCCGCTCTATCTTCAGCCGTTCGTGCACGCCGTCACCCAGAAAGTGCTGCCGGAGGGCGAGGCCGTTCACCACTATTGGGATACCGTCAACGCGCCCTTCCCGTGGCCGTGGGAGGTCTGGGAGGTCAAGGGATAGGCGTGGCGCCGCTCCTCGACGTTCGCGACCTCCGCACCTACTACGTCGGTTTTGGCGGCACGCGTGTCGTGAAAGCCGTGGACGGGGTGAGCTTCTCCGTCGACGCCGGAGAGACCTTCGGGCTCGTCGGCGAATCCGGCTGCGGCAAGACCACGACCTGCCACTCGATCGTGCGCCTGCTCGCGCCGAGTGCCCGGATCGTGAGCGGCGCCATCGAGCTCGAGGGCGAGGATCTGGTCCCGAAGAGCCAGGCGGAGATGCGCCGGATCCGCGGGCGCCGGATCGCGACGATCTTGCAGGACCCGATGGCGTCACTGGATCCGTTGTTCTCGATCTACGACCAGGTGGCCGAGCCGGCCTACTACCACCAGTCGCTGCGCGGACAGGCTTTGCGGCAACGGGTGAGGCAGCTGCTGAGCGCCGTGCGGATTCCGTCGCCCGAGCTGCGGATGAAGGACTACCCGCATCAGATGAGCGGCGGGATGCGGCAACGCATCGTCGGCGCCATCTCCCAGGCCGGCGGGCCGCGGATCATCATCGCGGACGAGCCCACCACGAACCTCGACGTCACCATCCAGCTCCAGTACTTGAATCTGCTCAAGGATCTCCAGCGCGCGACGGGCGTCGCGCTCATCTTCGTCACGCACAACCTCGGCATCGTGGCCAAGATGTGCGACCGGGTCGCGGTGATGTACGCCGGGAAAATCGTGGAGATGCAGTCGGTACGGGGCCTGTTCTACCGGCCCCGGCATCCGTACACCAAGGCGCTGCTCGATTCGATCCCGAAGCTCGGCGTCAAAGAGCCGCTCTGCGGCATCCCGGGACAGCCGCCCGATCTCTCGGACCTCCCGACCGGCTGTAGCTTCCATCCTCGCTGCGGGCGGGCGATGGACCGCTGCCGGGTCGAGGAGCCGCGGCAAGACGATCTGGACGGCGCCGGCACCGTCCGGTGCTGGTCACCGGTCGAGGAGCTCGCGGCGCGTGGCTAAGCCGCTCCTCGAGGTGCGTGATCTGCAAAAGCATTTCGCGATCGGCGGGTCGTTCTTCGGCGGGCGACGGGCTCTGGTCAAGGCCGTCGACGGGATCAGCTTCACGATCAACGCCGGCGAGACGCTCGGGCTGGTCGGAGAGTCCGGGTGCGGCAAGACGACCACGTCGAAGCTCGTGCTGGCGGCGGAGGCGCCGACGGGCGGCACCATCGAGTTCGAAGGACGCGCCGTCGCGGCGCTGCGGGGGGCGGAGCTGCAGGATTACCGTCGCAAGGTCCAGGTCGTGTTCCAGGACCCGTACAGCTCGCTCAGTCCTCGCATGCGTGTGGGTGAGATCATCGGCGAGCCGATCAAAGCGCACGAACGACTTTCCTCGGCCGATGTGCGAGCGCGAGTCGCTCAGCTCCTGGAGCTGGTCGGCTTCCGGCCCGATGTCGCGCGTCTGTTCCCTCACGAGTTCAGCGGAGGGCAGCGACAACTGCTCGCCATCGCCCGGGCGCTCTCGACCAGCGCGCGCCTCGTCGTGCTCGACGAGCCCGTCTCGGCCCTGGACGTCTCGATTCGTGCGCACATCATCAGCCTGCTCGAGGAAATCCAGCAGCGGCTCGCGGTGAGCTATCTGTTCATCGCGCACGATCTGGCGGCGGTCGCGCACCTGAGCCAGCGCACCGCCGTGATGTACCTGGGAAAGATCGTCGAGGTGGCCGAGAGCCTCGAGCTGTGCGCCAAGCCGCTGCATCCCTACACGAAGGCGCTGTTCGCGGCCTCGCTCCCGTCTCATCCCGACGAGCTGCGGGAGGAGATCGTTCTTACCGGCGAAGTGCCGAGCGCCGTCGATCCGCCGCGGGGCTGTCACTTCCACCCGCGCTGCCCCTTCGTCATGCCTCGCTGCGCCGAGCACGAGCCCCCTCTGGTCGAGCTGGCGGCGGGTCACAGCGTCGCCTGTCACCTCTACTGAGCCCGTCGCACGTCGCGGCATCGATAGCCCGCCCTGGGGTACGCTTCGCCCGTGAGGATCATCGCGCACGTGGACATGGACGCCTTCTACGCCTCGGTCGAGGCGCGCCACAACCCGGCGCTGCGTGACAAGCCCGTCGTCGTCGGCGCCGACCCGAAGGAGGGACGAGGGCGTGGCGTCGTAGAGGCCGCCAGCTACGCCGCGCGGCGCTACGGCATCCGCGCGGCGATGCCCATCTCGCGCGCCTGGAAGCTGGCCGAGGCGGCCCGCCGCAAGGGCGAGGAGCCTGTGGTCTTCGTCCACGGCAACCGGCGGCTCTACGTCGAGATGTCCGAGCGGGTCATGGCGATCCTCGCGCCGGGGGGCGACGCGTTCGAGGAGGCGAGCATCGACGAAGCCTACCTGGACCTGTCGTCGCTCGGGAGCTTCGAAGCCGCCGTGGAGCGCGCGCGCGCGCTCAAGGGCGAGATCGCCGAACGCGAGGGGCTCACGTGCTCGGTCGGCCTCGGCCCCAACAAGCTCGTGGCGAAGATCGCCTCGGACTTCAAGAAACCCGATGGCTTGACGGTGGTCACGCCCGACGCGGTTCAGACGTTTCTCGATCCGATGAGCATCCGCGTCATCCCCGGGATCGGCCCCAAGACCGAGGCGGAGCTGAACGAGCGGAACATCCGTACCGTCCGCGACCTTCGTGGGCTCGAGGTCGGCCAGCTCGTCGAGTGGTTCGGCCGCTGGGGCGAGGATCTCCACGCCAAGGCGCGCGGGCTCTCCGACAGCGTCGTCTCGAACGACTGGGAGCCGAAATCGGTCGGCGAGCAGGAGACCTTCGAGGTGAACACGCTCGACACCGACTTCATCCTGCAGCGGGTTCGGGCTCTGGCGGGCGAGGTCTTCGCGCGACTCCAGCGGCAGGGCTTCCGCGCCTGCCGGACTGTCACGATCACCGTCCGGTTCGCGCACTTCCGGACGTTGACTCGCGCGCACACGTCCCGCGGGGAAATCGCGAGCGCGGACGCGCTGTACGCGGGCGCCGCGCAGCTCTTCTCGCCGTTCTTCGATGCGCGCGAAAACCCGCGCGGCACGAGAATCCGGCTCATCGGAGTGAGAGCCGAGAAGCTCCTGAGGTAGGGGCCGGACTGGGACTTTCGTCCCAAGACGCTCATGCCGAAGGCGTATCTTTACGTCGCGGGCTCGCTGCCCGTAGACTGCCCGCCGAGGCAGCTGCGCTGCGATTGGCTCCAGACGTTCGTTTGGCCACGTGAACCCGGGCTCGCCCGAGGAGAACGTATGATCGGCACGCGTGTCGCGCTCGCCCTCGTGGGCGCCCTCTTCCTGACCGGATGCGCAAGCGCTCATTACTACACCGTGAAGCCCGTGGACGCACCCGGGCCGTGTATGACGACCGTCGCCGACCGCGACATCTTGCTGGGCGTCGCGCTGTCGGGCGGTGGGAGCCGTGCCGCGCTCTTCGCCGCGGCGGGGCTGGAGGCGCTGGCTGGGCTGCGAACGGCGGACGGCGCCTCGCTCATCGACAAGATCGCGCACATCTCGAGCGTGTCTGGAGGCAGTCTCTCCGCGAGCTACTACGTTCTGAAGAAGCCGGGCCGCGGCGTACCCGTGCTGAACCCAGATGGAAGCCTCTCCGACGCCTATCGAGCGTTCTTCGATCAGTATCGGACCCAGCTCAGCCAGGACTTCGAGACGTCCCTGATCTGGCGCCAGCTCCTGTCGTTCCGCTGGATCAACTCCGCCCTCGCCGCGAAGACCCTCGTCGAGATCCTCGAGAAAAAGCTCTACGGCCAGGCCCGCCTCGAAGACCTGGCCGCGCGTGAGAGGGCCGGCGACACCCCCGGCCTGATCATCAACACCACGCTCTACAACAACGGCCGGCGGCTGGCGATGACCTGGTTGCCCAGGGAGGCGTTCCAATACGATTTCTTCAGCGACCTGGAGCGCGACCTCAAGCGGGAGGGGCGCGTGTTGGAGGCGTCGCCCTATATCCGCGAGCGCTACAAGCTTCTCCAGCCGATGACGCCGCTCGAGCTCCATGCCGACCCCTGCAAGATTCCCGTGGCCGGAGCGGCCACGGCGTCGGCCTCCTTCGCACCGCTCATCGGCCCCTCCACGATGCGGATCGGCGACCGGGAGGCGTACTGGCACATCGGAGACGGCGGCCTCTACGAGAACTCGGGGATCGAATCGCTCCTGTTCCTCTACCTCAAGCAGTTTCAGGCCAAGCGGACGAAGCGCGTCCTCATCATCGCGCTCGACAGCTCGTTTCCCTTCTCGGTCGGCGAGGAGCGGCTTCTTCGTCGCTCCCTACCGTTCAATCTGTTCAACTTCGACTTCACCCGCATTCCCAGCATCATGGAGGAGCGGGCCATCTCCTATCAGGCACTCTTCTTCCGCACGCTCCAGCTCGAGGGCGTGTTCCCCGACTCGAAGACCTTCACCGTCATCGCGCTCCGTCATACCGATGCGAAGTTTGCCGCGGACATGAGCGATCTGCCGCCGGCCTGCAAGGCCGAGTCGGTGCCGCTCAAGACGCCGGAAGAGGTGAGCGACCGTATCGCGCAGATCCCGACGCGGCTCGGCTTGAGCTCGGAGTGCGACCGCCAGCTCATCTACGTCTCGGCGACCAAGCTCGTGGCGGAGCACCGCAACGAGATCCTGGAGTACTTGAACCGGCCCTAGGATCGCCGATGCAGCGAGGCCGGGCGTGGCGAACTCGTCGCCTCCCTCGTCCACTCGGGGTAGACTCTAGCCCGATGCCCTCCGACGGCCCCAAGAGTGCGTACGAGCTGGCGATGGAGCGCCTCCGGCAGAAGGATCGGGAGGCCGGAGTCGAGGAGCGCCCGCTGACTGATCCGCAGAAGGCGGCGATCGCCGAGGCGCGCCAGGTCTACCAGGCGAGGACGGCCGAGCGCGAGATCCTGCATCGGGACGCGATGCGGAAAGCGCAGAGCCGGGAAGAGGTCGAGAAGCTCGAGAGCGAGCTGGCGCGCGATCGCGATCGGCTGGCGAGCGATCGCGACCGCAAGATCGCCGAGATCAAGCAGTCGACGTAGTCGCCCGACGGCCTACGCCTAGCGCGCGTCCAGCCCCATCGCGTCGGCGAAGCGCCGGTATGCCTCCAGCGGATCACCGTACTTGCGATGCCCCGCCGTGTGCTGCGCGCTCGCCAGCAAGAGCCGGTCGCGGTCGTGAGCCTGCGTGTGCAGGTAATCCTCGAGCGTGCAGAGGCCGAGCTCCTGGTTGTGCGGATCGTTGCCGATGATGCTGGCCGCGGTCGCCAGGGTCTGCACGAGCAGCGCGCGGTCGTAGCCGGCCTGCAGGTACGCGGCGGTCAAATCCACCGACTCGTCGGCGCGAAGCGCGAGCAGCGCCTGCTCCAGCTTCTCGAGAAGCTTGCGCGGCGACCACGCCTGGGAGGCGGCCGGCGGCACGATCGCGCGCCGCCCGTTGCCGGGGGTATTGGCCTGGTGCTCGGAGCCTCGATTGATGAAGAGCGCGGCGACGAACAGAAGCTTCAGGCGGTGCGGGTGCTCGAACGTGTCGTAGAACCAGCCGACCGTGTTGCAGTACTCGTAGCCGTGCTGCGCCATCGAGTAGTTGTTGGGCTCGCCGGTCTCGAGAATGACCTGGGCCGCCGCGATCTGGATTGCGTCGAGGATGCGGCGCGGGCTCCGGCCGGCTTTGAGCAGGGCCACCAGCGCGTCCACGACGGAGAACTCGCGCTGGCGGGTGATGACGTCGACCAGCATCGCTTCTTCGGACGACGTGAGCGGCGCGGTCTGGGCGAGCAGCGCCTGATCGCGCCCGTCGAGCAGATTCTGCACGACGTTGCAGCCGAGCTCGTAGCCGGAGTACCAGCGCGGGCCCACCGCGATGTCCGGCACCCCGGCATAGAGCACGTCGTGCGCGTGGTCCCAGCCGATGGCCTCGCCGAGCTCGATCGTGGCGCGCGCGCGATAGCCCTTGTGGCCGGTGGTGTAGGAGCGGTTGTGCCACATGCGGTCCTGCACGTCGATGAGCCCCGCGAACGCGAGATGCGCGAGGACGTGCCGCCGGTTCGGCACGTCCTGCATCAGTCCGAGGAAGACGCGATACGATTGAAGCACCTCGCCGCGTTGCACGAGCGTGAGCCAGTGATTCAGGCGCTCGCGCAGGGTGCCATCGACCTGCAGCGGCTCCTGGTCCGGCCAGTGCCGCTCGGGCATCGGCGGCGACGTGTTCACCTCGATGTCGTAGAGGCGGGTGTAGTGGCCCGGAGCCTTCCCGAGGAGCTGGTTCCAGGGATCGAGGCCCGTCGGCATGTACCAGACGGTCTGGGCCATCGGCAGATACCGGAGCTCCGGGCGGACCATCGAGGCGAGCGGCAGACCGACCCGCTCGCTCAGAAAGCAATGGTCGTTGTTCACGAACTTCACGATGCCGTCGTCGAGCCGCTGGTGATACGGCACGTGCGTGTAGGGCGCGTGGATCCGCACGGTCTCACGCGTGATCTCGGTGAGGGGGCGGCCCTGCTTCATGAGCCGGTAGACCACGTCGCTGGCGCCATTCTGATCGCGCGCGAGGATGCGCTCCTCGAGACGCGCGTACTCGGAGGCCGGCGCCGATTCGTTCAGGACCGCGGCTCGAGTCGCCATGGGATCCTCAGGCCTTCTGGACCACCTTCTTGTGGACCATCTCGACGTTCTGTCCGACGCGATCGCGATACCGTCCGAGCGGATACTTCGACATCCCGGCCTCGTATTTCGCCGCGAGCTGGTCGCCGATCTTGGTCTGCATCTCGGCCAGGGTGGCGCCTTCGGCCGAGGCCTTCTTCACCGCCGCGATCAGGTCGCTGAGATAGCCGCGGAAGAACGCAAGATGGCTCTTGGGCCGGACCTCGCCGTGCCCGGGAATGATCGACGCGAAATCGAGCTTCTCGACGGCGGTCAGCGTCTGGACCCAGTCCTCGGGGTAGCCGTCGTTCAGGAACGGCATCCAGTCGATCAGCGCGTCGCCGGTGGCGATGACCTTCTCCTTCGGCAGGTAGGTGTAGAGGTCGCCGTTGGTGTGGCCCCGGCCGAGCACGTGCAGCTGGATCTCACGGCCGCCTTCCTTCAGGGTCAACGTCGTAGCGACCGTGCGCGTCGGCAGGGTCGGCTTCATCGACTTGAGCTCTTGCAAAAAGGACTCGGCCTGCCGCAGGTTGGACTCGAGGTTCTGCTTCTTCTGCGGATCCGCTTCCTTCTGGATATCGGCCTTCAGCTTGTCGATCTCACCGGGCATGTTCGCGATCTGCTTCTCGATGTAGGGGACGCCGCCCACGCCGGCGTCCGGTTTGCCCAGGTTCTCCTTGGTCTTGTCGCTGGCGATGATCTCGAGCTTGGGGTTCGTCGCCGCGTACGACTCGTTGCCCTGCCAGTGGTCCCAGTGGAAGTGCGTGTTGATGACCTTGACCACCGGCTTCTTGGTGAGCCCCTGGATCTGCTGGTACATCACGCGCGACGCCGACGGCTTGGAGTGCGAGTCGACGACCACGACGCCGTCGTCGGTCAGGATCACCGCCGCGTTGCAGTTCACCTTGTACCGGGTGGCCGCGATGGCGCCGTAGACGCCGTCGGCGACTTTCTTGAGCTCGAAGAGCTCCTTGTCGGCGGTCTGAGCGTGGGCGGCCACGGTACAGCAGAGCTCGTGGGGATCGAGAGTGTGCACCGCCGCGGCCGCGAGACCCATCTGGGCGAGAACCTGTCGACGCGTCCATGTCGCCATGACGTCCTCCTCCTTTTGATGATGGGGGGCCTCGAAGGGCCCCCCAAGCCCCCGCGCTCGGAGACGGCCCAGCCAAGCTGCCCCTCGAGATCGCTTCGCGGTTTGGGGCCCTCGAAAATCCCCCAAGCCCGCTCACTCCACGGTGCTAATCCGCCCTGAAGATCAGGTCGGGCTTGAGGTCGGAGATTTTGGTGCGACCGCAGAGACCCATCGCGACGTGCAGCTGATCGCGCAGAATCTCGAAGACGCGCGCGACGCCCTCGGCGCCGTCGGCGGCGAGGCCCCAGAGCGCGGTCCGGCCGAGCAGGACGACCTTGGCCCCGCGCGCCAGGCCCTTGATCACGTCGGTGCCCTTCGTGAAGCCGCCGTCGATGACGATCTCGGCGCGGCCGGCGACCGCGTCGACGATGGGTGGCAGCGCCTCGATGGACGACTGCGTGTGATCGAGCTGGCGGCCGCCGTGGTTCGAGACCCAGATGAGCTTCACGCCCATCTCGGCGGCCCGGCGCGCGTCCGCGACCGTGAGAATGCCCTTGAGCCCGACCGGGAGCTTCGTCGTCTTCATGAGCCACTCGACGTCGGCCCAGGTCAGACGCATCTGATAGTCGGGCATCGGGCCGCGCGGGTTCGGCGCGATCTCCATGGCCTTGCGCGGGCTCCAGCGCGCGAGGGTGTCGCGCTCGCGGCGGCTGTAGTGCTGGGTGTCGACGGTCAGCGCGACGGCCTTGTATCCCGACATCTCGACGCGCTTGAGGAGCTCAGCCACCCAGCCGCGGTCGCCGTGGTGATAGAGCTGGAACATCTGCGGCGCTCCGCCCGCGCGCGCGACGTCCTCGACGGGCCAGCCGGTGGCGCCGGAGAGCCACTGCAGAATGTCCCCCTTGCCGGCGCCGCGGGCCATCTCCACATCGCCCTCGGGATGGAAGAGCACAAGGCCGCCCATCGGCGCGATGCCGACCGGTGCCGAGAGCGGCACGCCGAGAAGGCTCGTGCGCAGGTCGATATCGCGCACGTCGACGAGGACGTTCTGCGCGATGGCGAGTCGGTCCAGATGGCGCTTGTTGCGGCGCAGGGTCGCTTCCGACTCGCTGCCGCCGTCGCCGAAGTTCCACGCTTCACGGGCGAGCCGCGCCCGGGCGGCGCGGCGAATCTCGGGGAGTGTCGCGAACGGACGGGGGAATTCCCGGGTCTGGCTCATGGCGCAGTACTATACGCCAGTCGCTGACCCGAGTCTTGGTACACTGCAGCGACTTCCGCAGGAAGGGAGACGGCATGAGTGGCAACGGCACTAGCGCCAGAGGCGTGCGGCAGGTCGGCTACTTCGATTGCGCCGGCGGCGGGCAGGTGGTCGTCGACGGACGGGTGGCGTTCGTCGCGCACATGAAGGCACCGCACGGCACCACCGTCGTCGACGTCAGCGATCCATCGCGGCCGCGCCAGCTCGCCTCGATCGAAGTGGAGCCCGGCACGCACTCGCACAAGGTGCGCGCGGGCAACGGTCTCATGCTCGTGAACCGGGAGGCGCACGGTGGCCCGGCGCGTCGCCCAACGCGCCGCGCGGCCTCGGCATCTACGAGGTGTCGAACCCGAGCCGGCCGCGCGAGATCACGCTTTGGAAGAGCGGCGGGACCGGCGTGCACCGCTTCACCTTCGACGGCCGCTACGCTTATGGCTCACCGGAGATGGACGGGTATGTCGGCAACATCGTGATGATCCTCGACCTCGCCGACCCGAGCCGTCCTCAGGAAGTCGGACGCTGGTGGATGCCCGGGCAGTGGACGGCCGGCGGTGAGACGCCCACGTGGTCGGGGCGCCAGCACCGCTGCCATCATCCGATCCGTGAGGGCAACCGCCTCTACGTCAGCTACTGGCACGGCGGCTTCGTCATCCTCGACATCGAGGACATGGCCAAGCCGCGCTTCGTCTCCGGACTCGATTGGAGCCCGCCGTTCCTGACGCCGACCCACACGGCGCTGCCGGTACCGTTTCCGCTCCACGGCCGCAAGGTGATGCTGGTCGCCGACGAGGACGTAGCCAAGCTCGCTCAGGGGCCGCCCTCGTTTCTCTGGCTGGTGGACATCTCCGATGAAAAGAAGCCCGTGCCCTTCGCGAGCTTCCAGGTGGACACCGACGGGCAGCCGCAGCCGGAGTTCACGGGCTGCCACCAGCCGTGCGAGAAGATCACCAGCACTGAGATTCCCGTGGCGTGGTTCGCCCACGGCCTGCGCATCGTGGACATCGCGAACCCGCACGCGCCGCGCGAGGTGGGCCACTTCCTGCCGCCGGTGCCCGAGGGATCGTCGCGCGTCTGCAGCAACGACGTGTGCGTGGACGAGCGCGGTCTAATGTACCTGGTGGACCGCGGCCGCGGTGTGCACATCCTCGAGCGCGTGCGCGATGACGGTGGCCGCGAGGCGCCTGATGCCCGATAGCCTGCCGACGCGCCAGCAGGACTTCAACGAGTGGTACAACCAGCTCGTGCTGCGCGCGGATCTGGCGGACTACGCGCCCGTGCGCGGCTGCATGATCGTCAAGCCGTACGGCTGGGCGCTCTGGGAAAACATCCAGGGTGCGCTCGACCGGCGCTTCAAGGCCACCGGCCACGTGAACGCGGCGTTCCCGCTGTTCATCCCGAAGTCGTTCCTCGAGAAGGAGAAGCAGCACGTCGAGGGATTCTCGCCCGAGCTGGCCGTGGTCACGATCGGCGGCGGCGAGGAGCTGACCGAGCCCCTGGTGGTGCGGCCGACCTCGGAGACGATCATCGGCCACGCGTACGCCCAGTGGATCAAGTCGTATCGCGACCTGCCGGTGCTGATCAATCAGTGGAACAGCGTCGTGCGCTGGGAGCTCCGCACCAAGCTCTTCCTGCGCACGCTCGAGTTCTGGTGGCAGGAGGGCCACACCGCGCACGCGACCTACGAGGAGGCCGAGGCCGAGACGCGCCAGATGCTCGACGTCTATACCGACTTCGCCGTCAACGAGGCCGCGGTGCCGGTCATCCCGGGCGTCAAGTCGCCGTCCGAAAAGTTCGCCGGCGCGCTCCACTCCTACACGATCGAGGCGATGATGGGCGACAAGCGGGCGCTGCAGGCCGGCACGTCGCACAACCTCGGCCAGAACTTCGCGAAGGCATTCAACATCCAGTACCTCGACCGCGACAACCAGCTCCAGTACTGCTGGACGACGTCGTGGGGTCTGTCCACGCGCTTCATCGGCGCCATCATCATGGTCCACGGCGACGATCAGGGGTTGATCCTGCCGCCGCGCCTGGCGCCGCACCAGGTCGTCGTCGTCCCGATCTACCGGAGCGACGCCGAGCGCTCGTCGGTGCTGGAAGCCGCGGGGCGTGTGAAGACTCAGCTGGCGACGGGCGCCGTGCGGGTGCGCCTCGACGAGCGCGAAGGCGTGACGCCGGGCTTCAAGTTCAACGACTGGGAGATGCGCGGTGTGCCGTTGCGCATCGAGATCGGCCCGCGCGACGTGGAGAAGCGCTCGGTGGTCCTGGCCCGGCGCGACACGCCGGGGAAGGCCGGCAAGTCGTCCGCGCCGGAAGAAGGGCTCATCGGCGCCGTGACGGCCGCCCTCGAGTCGATCCAGAAATCGATGTACGAGCGCGCCCAGTCGTTCCTGCACGCCAACACCGCCGAGCCGAGGAGCTACGACGAGTTCAAGCAGGCGGTCGAGGCCGGGCTGTTCTGTCGGGTCTGGTGGTCGGGCGACGACGAGCGCGAGGCGGCGATCAAGGAGGAGACGAAGGCGACGATCCGCTGCATCCCGCTCGAGCAGCCGGGCGGCGAAGGGATCTGCATCGGCACCGGCCGCCCGGCCAAGCAGGTAGCGATCTTCGGTCGGGCGTACTGACCCGACCGCTGTGACTGCTGCCCGGGCGCTCGCAGAGCCGCGCCGCCAGCTACGACCGCGACGCTAGGTCGCGACGGCGACGCGGGTCACCGACGCGAGCGGAAGCCGCACCGACTCGGTGCACGCCAGGCAGGAGAAATGGAGCTCCTGCGAGTCGCGCGCGGTCAGCACCATCCTCTGAGAGCACTTCGCGTGGTGGATGCCGCCATCGAGCGCCCAGTACACGCTCTCGGTTGCAACGGATGCCGTGACGTCCATTCCCAAGCCTCCGGAAAATGCTCAGGCGAAACTCGTGCCAACGTCACGGCGTGACGGAAGGCTTCCGCGATCAATAGTTACCGGCGCGCCGCGACGGCCCGCCCTGTAAGGGCGGTCACAGAGGCTGGAAATGTTTACTCAGTCCCGGCCTACCGTTTGAATCCGAGGATCAGGACCCCGGCGGCGACCATGAGGATGCCGACCCACTCCCGAGCCGTGGGACGCTCGCCCAGGAACGACGCGTCGCCGACCTCGAGGGCGCGGAAGTAGCAGACCCAGGAGGCGCCGGTAGCCACCCCGGACAGTACCAGGAAGCCCGGTGTGGGCGCGAGGGCGAGTGGGTCGCTCCACTTGCCGGTGGCGTACACGAAGCCGCCGAGGACGACGATGATGACCGCCGTGCGACCCCCTCGAGCCCGAGCTTGGCGAAGATCGCCGTCAGCGCCGCGAACACCGCGGACCAGAGCGCCCAGTAGAACCACTGCGTGTCGCTCGCCATGCTGACGGAGCTACCGGCGCCGGGCCGGCAGCACGTGAGTCTCGAAATGCCGGGGAAGCACCACCCGAGTCCGCGGTGACACCGCCTTGACCTCCTTCACGAACAGCGCCGCCTCGCGGAGGCGTTGGTCCTGCGGCGCCCCGTACGGGAGCGACTGTTCGTCCCAGTGCGTCGCGAAGACCAGCCGTGGGCGACCCAGCGCCCGTATCAGGCGGCCCGTGTAGTCGTGAATCTCGAGCCGCTGGCGGGCCGCCGCGATGAGCGCAACGTCCGGTCGGAGCCCCTCGACCTCGCGCTCGATGTAGTTCATCGAGCCGAACCATAGAATGCGGTGGCCGGCCAGGCGGATCAGATAGGCGAGCGTCCCGCCCTCGACGTCGTTGCTCATGCGCCGCGGCCCGCTGAAGTCGCGCGGCACGACGCGGCCGTCGTAGTAATGCTTGCCGTTGAGCGCCGAGTGCAGGCTCGGGATGACCCTGATCGACAGGGCGCCGAACTCGTAATCCTCGCCTCCCCGCAAGGCGAGGAGCTGCGCCTCCGGCACCCCGCTGGCGCGGGCGAGAATGATCGTGCTCTCCGTGCCGATCACGGTCGCGCCCGTTTTGCGCGCGATATGCGGCATGTCGAGGCAGTGATTGAAATGCGAGTGCGAGATCAGGATGAAGTCGGCTCGCGTGATGCGCGCGTCGACGGCGGCGGTGTCCGAGACCAGCTCGTCGTCGGGCCCGAAGGCCCGCCGGGTGTCGCCCGGCAGCTCGGGTGTGTCGAGCAATCCGAAGCGCGAGCGATACCTGAGGCGCGAGAGATACGGATCGGTCAGGATCACCCGCTGGCCATCCGTGATCTCCCAGCCGGCGGCGCCGAGATGCGTCAGCCGCACCTCGGCGCCACGACGCTCACGCTTCACGCGCTGCCCTGCTATGACCGCCTCAGCAGCAGCCGCCCGATCCGCCGGCCATCTTCCGCGGCTCGATCAGCTCGACCCGGACGTCGTCGGGCGCCCACATGAAGGCGATACGCGGCCCGTTGGGAACCTGTATCGGCCCTTCCAGCAGGCGGGCGCCGAGGCCCTCGAGCCGCGTGATGTCGGTCTCGAGGTGCGTCGAGTCGAAGCCGAAGTGCTCGAGCCCGTGGTGGGCGCTCGCGTCGCCCGGGCCCAGGCGCTCGCCGGTGCGCGCGCCGGAGATGTTCACGGCCATCCCGCCGTCCTCGCTCTGGCAGCGGACGAAGCGATCGCCGAACACGCGCGTCTCGTCGCTCATGATCTTGAAGTTGAAGGCTCTCACGTACCACTCCGCCGTCTTCCGCGGATCGGACGCCTTCAGGTGGATGTGGTTGATGCGGAACGCCATGGTGCCTCCTCTCGTCGCTGACGCTATGAGCTGCTGCCGCGGGCACGATATTCCTCTCAGTACTCCTCGAAGCCGGCTGGATCGGTCACTTCGACCTCGGCGATGATGTAGGCGGGCATGTCGTCTCCCTTCGGGTGATGACGTCCAGGACCTCTCATATACACCGAAACCGAACAGAAAGGTGGCGGCGATGGGACAGCTCGACGGACGGACGGTGCTCATCACCGGTGCGGCCCGTGGTATCGGCGCGGCCTGCGCGCGGCGTCTCGCGGCCGACGGCGCCAGGCTCGTGCTGGCCGACCTCGATCCGGGCGTGGAAAAGGTGGCCGCCGAGCTCGGTCAGGTCGCGATCCGCGCGGATGTCACTCGGCGCGAGGACATCGAGCGCATGGTCGAAGAGCCGTACCGGCGCTGGGGTCGGCTCGACGTCCTCTTCAACAACGCCGGCGTCATCCGCGTGCAGCCGATGCTCGACGTGACGGAAGACGAATGGGACCGCGTGATGACCGTCAATCTGCGCGCCGTGTTCTTCGTGCTGCAGTCGGTGAGCCGTCGCATGCTGCGCCAGGATCTGATCAAGGGCTCGGAGGTTCGCGGCAAGCTCGTCCAGACCGCGTCGATCGCCTCGTACCGCGGGGCAACCACCTGACGACACCGTACTCGGCCTCGAAGGCCGGAGTCGTGAGCCTCACGCGCTCGGCGGCCCAGGCGCTGGCGGGCGAGCGTATCACCTCGAATTGCGTCTGCCCCGGCGCGGTCGACACGGCCATGTGGGAGCAGATCGACCGGGAACTGGGCGCCCTCGAGGGACTGGCTCCGGGCGAGGCCTGGAAGCGTCGGATTCGTGGCATCCCGCTCGGTCGAGCAGAGCGGCCCGAAGACGTCGCGAAGGTCGTCGCGTTCCTGGCCGGGCCCGACTCCGACTACATGACCGGCCAGGCGATCAACGTCGACGGCGGGCTGGTGATGGGCAACTGAGGCAAATCGAGGCCCCCCATCCACACCGTCAAACTGTCCGACACGTTGTGACTCGCTGTCTCCGCCGCCCTGGCCGCGAGCGCGCGCACTCGTTGAAACGCTCGAAAATCTCGACGGCCGCTATTCCCGTGAATCTGGCATGCGGGCTGCTGTCTTCTTCTCCGTTTCGAGCCGCCAGATGGATAGGAGGGCGTCATGAAGAGTCGGCCAACACGACGCGCGTTCATGGTGGGGATGCTCGCCCTCGCCCTGCCCGCTCGCGCCGGCGCCGATGGATTCCCCGGCGGTCTCGGTGAGGTGTTCGGGCCCCGCTTCGGAGCCCGACCGAACCTGCAAGATCTGAGACCGCGTCGACGTCCCGGGCCGGGAGCGATTGACCGGCTCCGCCACTGGAACGAGATCGCCGTCGACGCCAGCGGCCTCGACCATACGCCAGTGCCACCCGGCGACCCTCGCGTCTTCGGGGAGCAAGTGGGCCCCGGGCGATCGAGTCGCGCGATGGCCATCGTGCACATCGCGGTCTTCGACGCCCTGAATGCCATCGTCGGCGGCTACCAGGGGTACACGGGCCTTCGCCCCGCTCCCGATGGCGCCTCGGTGGAGGCCGCGATCGCGCTGGCGGCGCACGACACGCTCGTCGCCCTCTTTCCCTCGCAGAAAGCCGATCTGGACGCGGAGCTCGTCGATGACCTCGCCGTCGTGCGCGATGGGCGCGCCAAGACCAACGGGATCAAGATCGGCCAATCGGCCGCCGCCGCCATCCTCGGGCGGCGCGCCGACGACGGCGCCCAGCACGCGGAGCCACGCGTCGGCATCGACTTCATCACGGGGGATGAGCCAGGCGAGTGGCGCCAGGATCCGATCAGTCAGCACCCGCTCGCGCTGGGCGCTCACTGGGGCGAGGTTGCGCCGTTCGTCCTCAAGTCGGGCGATCAGTTTCGGGTGCCGCCGCCACCCGGGCTCGACAGCCGCGAATACACCGCCGCCTACAACGAGGTGAAAGCGCTCGGCGGCGACGGGGTGAACACCCGCACCGCGCGCGCCGACGAGCAGACAGTCGCGGGCATTTACTGGGCGTACGACGGCACGCCGAGCCTCTGCGCGCCGCCTCGGCTCTACAACCAGATCGCGATGCGCATCGCCACGCAGCGGAAGACCGGTCCCATCGAGCTGGCGCGCCTCCTGGCCTTGATCAACGTGGCGATGGCCGACGCGGGCATCGCGATCTGGGAGTCGAAGTACCATTACGAGTTCTGGCGGCCGGTGACAGGCATTCGTGAGCCCGACGGCAATCCGCGAACGGTGAAGGATCCCACATACTCACCGCTGGGCGCGCCCGCCAGCAACCTCACGGGCCCGAACTTCACGCCGCCCTTCCCGGCCTATCCCTCGGGCCACGCCGGCTTCGGGGGCGCGCTCTTCCAGATCCTGCGCAACTTCTACGGGACCGATCGCATCGCCTTCACGTTCGTCTCCGACGAGTTCAACGGTGAGACGGTCGACAACCAGGGGCATGTCCGGCCTCTCGTGCCCCGCAGCTTCTCGTCGCTCTCGGACGCCGAGGAAGAGAACGGCCAGAGCCGCATCTACCTCGGCATCCACTGGGCCTTTGACAAGACGGAAGGAATCGCGCAGGGCCGGCGCGTGGCGGACTACGTCTTCAGCAAGGCCTTCACCCGCCGCGGCTAATATGAGGCCCGTGGCGGGCCCGTCGAGGCCCCCAACCGCGAAGCGATCTTGAGGGGCGGCCCGGCTACGCAGGGCCGTCTCGAGCGCGGGGGGGTTGGGGGCGCTTCGGGGCCCCCCATGTACCTCAATGCATGACGAGGCCGCCGTCGACGCTCAGCGCCTGGCCCGTCATGTAGCCCGACTTGCTCGAGACGAGAAAGCCGATGACGTTGGCGACGTCCTCGGGGCGCTCCATCCGCCCGAGCGGCACCGTGCCGGCGCGCTGGCGCGTGAACTCCTCGGGGCTCAATCCCATCAGCTTGCCCTGATCGCGCGCCACGGCGGTCCACATGTCGGTCTCCACGAAGCCCGGGCAGACGCAGTCCACGCGGATCCCGTCGGCGGCGTGGGCCAGCGCGAGGCTCTTGGTCATGCCTGACGCCTCGGCCTTGCTCGCGTTGTAGGGTAGGTTGTTCTTACTGCCGATCTTGCCGGCCATCGACGCCAGGCTGACGATGGCGCCCCGCTTCTGCGCGATCATCGTCGGCAGCACCGCCTGGCTGGCGAAGAACACCGCCTTGGCGTTCACGTTCATGATCGCGTCCCAGTGCTCCTCGGTCACCTCGAGCGAGAGCGCCGCGCGGTAGATGCCCGCGTTGTTGACGAGGATGTCGATCCGGCCGAACTCGGCGCGCGCCCGGTCGGCCATGGCCTTGAGGTCCGAGCGCGACGTCACGTCGGTTCTCACGACGCTCACGCGGCGTCCCACCCCCTTGACCTCGGCGGCCGTGCGCTCGGCTCCAGCCTGATCCAGCTCGGCGACGACGATGTCGGCGCCCATTCCGGCGAGCTCCAGCGCGGTGGCGCGGCCGATGCCGCGTCCGGCGCCGGTGACGATTGCGACCTGTCCTGAAAGCTCCATGAGCGATCTCCTCTATAGGCGATGGCGAACGTTACGTGGCGATGGCGAGGCGGGCCTCCGTCAGGTCTTGACGGGCTCGATCACACCTGCCGCGTGCAGCGCCGCCAGCTCGTCCTTGCTGAGCCCGAGAATGTCCGCGAGCACGCGGTCGGTGTCCTGACCGAGAAGCGGGGCCGGGCGGGCGACGGCGGGCTCGGCGCCGTGCAGGCGGATCGGCGAGATCGGGACCTTCGTCTTTCCGCGCCGCGGGTGCTCGATCTCCTTCCAGACGCCGCGCGCGTTCAGGTGGGGATCGGCGACGACCTCGGCGGCCGTGCGCACCGGCGCGCAGGGCACGTGGGCTTCGGTGAGGATCGCCATCACCTCGTTCTTCGAGCGCTCGCGCGTCCACGCCGTCACCATCGCGTCGATCTGGTCGACCCTCGCGGCCCGCCCGGGTGTCGTGGCGTAGTCCGGATGCGTGAGCAGATCTTCGCGCCCGAGTACTTTCGTGATGCTCTCCCAGTGGCGGTCGGACGCGGTGAAGATGGCGATGTGCCCGTCACGCGTCTCGTAGACGTTGTAGGGAGCCATCGCGAGCGCGGGATGGCGGTTGCCGGTACGCGCCGGCACCGACGTGTCGCCGTCCATGAAGACGCCGAGCGCGCTGGCCAGCGCGATGATCGCGGCGTCGAGCATTGCGACCTCGACGAACTGGCCCTGGCCCGTGCGCTCGCGCTGCACGAGCGCGCCCAGGACGCCCGCGAAGAGGTGCACGCCGCCGAGAAAGTCGCACACCGCGGGGCCGGCTTTCACCGGCGGCCGGTCGGGGTACCCGGTCGCGTTCATGATGCCGCTCATCGCCTGGATCGTGAGATCCATCGCCGGCAGATCGCGGTACGGGCCGGAGAGGCCGAAACCGGTGCCGCTGCCGTAGACGAGCCGTGGGTTCTCCTTGTGCAGCACCTCCCAGCCGAGGCCGAGACGGTTCATCACGCCGGCGGCGAAGTTCTCGACGACGACGTCGGCCTTGCGAGCCAGGCCGAGGAAGATCGCCTTGCCGTCGGGATGCTTCAAGTCGAGCACCACCGACTCCTTGTTGGAGTTCAGCATCACGAGCGGGTAGGGCTCGACTTGCCGTTTCCGGCGCCGCACGATGTCGCCCTCGGGGCCTTCGATCTTGAGCACGCGGGCGCCCATGAAGCCGAGCAGCAGGCCGCAGTAGGGCCCGTTGTAGATCTGGCCGAGATCGAGCACGAGCATGCCCTCGAGCGGGCGGCGGACGGCGGTCGTCGTCATCGACGTCGGGGCTCCTCAGGCGCTCGCCGGCATGATCATGGTCTTCACGCCGCGGCCGGCGGCGGCGTGTGCGAACGCATCGCCGATCCGCTCGAGCGGGAATCGCGCGGTGACCAGTCGCTTCAAGCCGAGCTTGGGCATCAGCGCGAGGGCGCGCTTGTAGGCGGTACCGCGGCCGAATGCGCCGCCGATCCTGATCTCGCGGAAGTGCACGTCCCAGAGGTCGAGCGGCAGGACGCTCCCCTTGGGATTCACGCCGACGAGCTGGAAGAAACCGTTGGGACGGGTCAGCGCGATCGCCTCTCGGACCAGCTCGGGCTTGCCGACCGCCTCGCACACGACGTCGGCGCCGCGCCCGCCCGTGAGCTCCATGATTCGAGCCCTCAGATCTTCGCGCACCGAATCGATCACCACGGCGGCGCCCAGGCTCTTCGCCATGCGGCGCCGCTCTTCGATGGGATCCGACATGATCAGGCGCTTCGCTCCCAGACGCCCCGCCAGCACCATGGTGACGAGCCCCATGATGCCGCCGCCGATGACGAGCACGCTCGCGCCGCGCGGCATCCGAAAACCCTCGAGCCCGGCCAGACAGCAGGCGGTGGGCTCCGTCATCGCTGCGGTGGTCGGATCGAGCCCCCGCGGGAGCGCGTGGACGTTGCGCGCGGGCAACGCGACACGCTCGGCAAAGCCGCCGACGCGCACGCACTGCGGACACTGGCTCACGCGCCCGGCCGCACACTCCACGCATTTTCCGCAGCCGTAGGAGGGCTCGCAGCCGACCGCGCGTCCGACGAGGCTCTTGGGAACGCCGCGCCCGACCTCGCGCACAACGCCAGTGTATTCGTGGCCGAGCACGAGCGGCGGCTTCCACGGGAACAGCCCCTGTGTCGCGTGGACGTCGGTGCCGCAGATGCCCGCGGCGTGCACGTCGACGACGACCTGCCCGGGCCCGGCGACGGGCTCCGGCGCCGTGTCGATCGTGAAGCGGTCCGCGCCTTGCCAGGTCGCGACTTTCATATCAGTACCTCACCTCGCGGGTGTCGCCTCGGCGTGCCGGGAGAATTGCGGCATCACCTCGGTGGCGAGCAGCTCCATCGAGCGGCGCCAGAGCTTGGGCTGATCGAAGGAGAGCCCGTTCTCCGGGTCCGACAGGTAGTCCTCCGCTTCGGCGTCGGTCTCGGCGACGAGCATGGTGCGCGACACGCGCCAGACGTCGGGGTCCGGCCGCCGGCCGACCTTTTCGCAGCCTTCGATGTAGCGCTCCCAGTGGCCGCGCAGATACCGGCGGTGGAAGAACTGCCCGGAGATCGGGATCCAGCCCAGCTCGCCGGCCGTGCGCGCGCTCGACGAGTTGGGCGTCAGGATCGAGAGCGCGATCGGCGGATGCGGCTGCTGGAACGGCCGGGGCATGTAGCCCACCTTGAACTCGGGCCAGATGGCCTGCTCGAGCGCAATCTTCCAGAAGCGGCCGTCCATCCGGTAGGGCGGATCCTGGGACCAGAGCTTCAGCACCATGTCGATGGACTCGAGCACCATCTGCTTGCTCGCCGACGAATGCCTCGGAAAGGCCGAGCCGATCCGCGAGGACGATCGCCTCCTGGTCCTCTTCGAGCAGGGCGGCGTAGTCGCGCGCGGGGTGGTGGAAGGCCATCGCCGGACGCTCCTTTCGATCTCCGGTGAGGCTATCACACGCTGCGGAATGACATACAATCCGCCCAATCTCTTTTATAGGCGCGCCTCGGCCGGGCGGGGCCCTAGCCCCGACGGCCTGCAGCGCGCACCACCGAAAAGGAGCCCCCACCATGGCCGTGAGCGAGACCTACGAGAAGGGACGCGAGATGCGTCGCCAGCTGCTCGGCGACGCCTACATCGAGCGCATCAACCAGACCGCGTACGCCGATCCCCACATGAAAAAGTTCCTCGACGTGGCGACCGAGAACGTGTTCGGCGCCCTGTGGACGCGGCCGGGATTGGATCTCAAGACTCGTACCTTGATCTGCGTCGTGTCCGACGCCGCGACGGCGCGCACGCCCGAGCTCGCCCTCCATGTCCGAATGGCGCGCCGACAGGGCTGGAGCGAGGACGAGCTGATCGCGGTGCTCCTGCACCTCTCCGGCTACGTGGGAGTGCCGCTGATCCACGAGGCGATGCTCACGGCGAAGGAGGTGTTCGCCGAGATGCGCAAGGAGCGCTGACCGCGGCGGCGATCAGGTGAGGAAGCGCCGGTAAGCCAGCGCGACGATCAACGCCAGGGCGAGCTGGAATAGGTCCAGGGGAGAAATCACGGGCATCACGTTTGGCCACCCTCCCACAGGGTGTCTGTATCGTTGTCGGTTTCGACCACTGCCCCGGCGCTCGCGATGGAGCTGCAAGCGATGTACCCGCCGTCCATTCTCCGGAGAGCGCGCGGGCGAACCGCGCGAAAGGGCTCGGGGACCGTACCGCGACCGTGTGCGGGCGCCAGCGCGGTCGGCGCGGCCCGGTCGTGAAAGCGTAAAGCCTTCCGACGATGCTGCCGTTCGGGTTCCAGAATTTGCGACAAGCCGGGCGTGCTATCGTCGCCCCGGGAGGTCCTCATGTCCGTCGTCCTCGTCACGGATAGCATCACCGGCATCGGCCTCGCCACGGCGCTCCACTTCGGGCGCCTCGGCGACGGAGTGTACGCCGGAGTCCGCAACATCGCCACCGCGACCGAGCTCACCACGGCAGTCGAGGTCGAGAAGCTGCCGGATTTCAGTGGTAAACGGACTTCAGTGGCAAGAGGGAGGAATCCATGAGCGCTGACAAGATCATGGTGCTGAACCCGATGGGCTTTCCGCCGAACGTGGTGAACAAGCCGCTGGCGCCTCGTCTGTCCACGCTCGAGGGCAAGACCGTCTATCTCGTCGACTGCCGCTTCGACGACTCCGACGTCTTCCTCAAGCAGGTGCAGGCGTGGTTCGGCGAGCACATGCCGGGCGTGCGCACGGTCTTCAAGCCGCTCTCGAGCGTCTATCTGAAGGACGATCCCGCGACCTGGGAGGAGATCAAGGCGAGGGGGCACGCCGCGATCGTCGGCGTCGGCCACTGAAGCACCTGCGCGCCGGCGGTCGCCGCGCACGCGATGACGATCGAAGCGCAGTACGGAGTGCCCACCGTCGCCATGCACACCGACAAGTTCGACCGCGTGGCCCGCTCCGTGGCCGCGGTCAACGGCATGTCCGAGCTCCGACAGGTGTTCGTCCCCCAGCCGGTCATGGGCAAGACACAAGCCGAGCTCCGCGCCTACGTCGACGGGCGGGATCCGCTGACCGGGCGCCCGGTCATGCAGGAGGTCGTCGAGGGGCTCACGGCGCCGTTCGACGGCCGCGGGGTGGGGACGATCGAGTACGACCGGTCGACGCCACGACTGGTCGAGGCGGACACGGAGGAGAACCTGCATCGGTTGTTCATGGAGAGCCGGTGGACGGACTATCTCCCGATCGTGCTCCCGACCGAGGAGCGCGTCGCGGCCATGCTGGCGGCGACGCGCCGCAAGCCGGACGAGGTCGTCGGGCGCATGCGCCCCACGCACTTCCGCGAGGCGTGGGAGTACACGGTCGAGAAGGTGGCGGTGAACGCCGTGATGGCCGGCGCCCGACCGGAGTACTTCCCGGTGATCCTGGCGCTGGCGGCCACCGGCGTCAGCGCCCGCGGCAGCACGACCAGCTCGATGGCCGCGATGGCCGTGGTCAACGGGCCGATCCGCAACGAGATCAAGATGAACGCCGGGACCGGGGCGCTCGCGCCCTACAACCACGCCAACGCGACGATCGGCCGCGCGTACGGTCTGCTCTCGCAGAATCTCCAGGGCGGGTCCGTGCCCGGGCTCACCTACATGGGCTCGCAGGGCAACAACTACGCCTACAACAGCATCACGTTCCCGGAGAACGAGGAGCGGAGCCCCTGGGAGCCGTTCCACGTCCAGCACGGCTTCCGTCCGACCGACAGCACCGTGAGCGTCTTCAGCGGCTGTCGCGCGACGGCGTACACGCTCGGCATTCGCGAGAAGCACTGGCGCGAGCACGTCCGCAACATGCTGCGCGGCATGGATCCGCACATCCCGCCCGTGTTCGTGATCGATCCGATCACCGCGCGCCAGTTCATCGACCGCGGCGGCTTCACGAAGAAGGACGCGCTGATCGACTGGGTGTACGAGAACGCGCGGATGCCGGCCGCCGAGTTCTGGGACTACCAGCTCGTCCAGAACTATATCTACCCGCGCGCGACGTTCGGCGAGGAGCCCTGGGCGACGAAGCTCAAGGCCGCGCCGGACGAGATGGTCCAGATGTTCAAGCGCGAGGACATCCACGTGGTGGTCGTCGGCGGGGAGACGAACGGCTACTGGCGGATCGTGGGCGCCACGTACGCGAAGACCGTGTCGGTCGACGACTGGCGGTAGGGACGGGCTGGCTCCGCACTAGCTATCGCGTCCGACTGGTTCTTTGGTGGCGATCAGCGGCCGTCTTAAGGTGGTGGTATGCCCGCACACCATCACCGCTCACGTGCCCGCTGGAACACCAGCGCATCATTGGTCGTCCTGATTGTCGGCCTTCTCGGGGCGGTGCCGCTCGCTGGCACCGGCCCGGCCCAGGTGACGTTCCCGGCCGCCCCCGCGGGGGGCGCCGCCGTTGTCGACGAAGCGAGGCTGATCGCCCCGCTCCATCAAGTGGATATCGAAGGGCTTGCCTTAGAGCTCAAGCGCGAGCATGGCTATCCCGTGACCGTGGTCACGATCCAGTCGCTCTCGGCTCACGGTGCCGGCGGTTACACGATCGAGCGGTACGCGTCCGAGTTGCTGAAGGCGTGGCCCCCCGACGCGGACCGGCAGGGCTACGGCCTCACGCTGCTCGTCTCGGCCGACGATCGACTCGCGCGCATCGAGCTCGGGTCCGCGTGGCGTGGAGTGCACGACGGTCGGGCTCGGGAGATCATGGACCATCTGATCCTGCCGGCGTTCCGTCGTGGCGAGCTTTCCAAGGGGATCCTGGCCGCCGTAAAGGGATTCGATGCCATGGGCCGCGGGCGTCGGCTGCCGGGCGAGTCCTGGTTCGGGTGGCTGATCCCGGCGGCCCTGGCCCCGGCGGATCAGCCGTGGTGGCTCATGCCGGCGATCGCCGCGGGCGCCATTGTGCTCGTCGCCGGCATCCTCTCTCTCGCTCGGAGCGGGCGAAAGGGCCTCGCGTGGGCGGCCGCCGGATTCTTCGGCGCCATCCTCCTCTCGCGGGTGATCGCCATGGCCAAGGGCGACGACTCGGGCGATTCCGGAGGCTCGACGGAGAGCAGCGGCGCTACTGGGAAATGGTAGTGCGCGCCGCAGGCCGTCGCGGGGCTGGGGTCCCGCCGGCCGAGGCGCTTAGATCCCCAGCAGGCGCTCGAGGTTGCGCCAGAGGATCGCTTCCTTCTCTGCCTGCGTGAGGCTCTCCATCGCCAGAATCCACGAGACGGGCCAGTCGAGCGCCATGTCGTACGGCCAGTCCGTGCCGAAGACGACGCGATCGGCGCCGACGGTGTCGATGAGAAAGCGCAGCGCCGATTCGGTGTAGACGATGCAGTCGTAGTAGAAGCGCCGGGTGCTGGATCAGAGCTATCCGTTCCTGATGGAAAAGCCGATGGGCGTCGACGCCGAGGAGGTGCGGCGCGTCGCCGACCGCGCCGCCGCCAAGAACGCCTTCGTCGCCGTGCCGCTCGGCCAGCGCTACCAACCCTTCGTCGCCCGCGCCCGCGCGCTCGTGGCCGAGGCGCGATTCGGGCCGCTGTCGCACGTCTACTTTCGCCTGAATCGTCCCACCTCGGCGCGGTACGTCGCGTGGGACGCGCCGTGGATGCTGGATCCGAAGCAAGCAGGCGGCGGCTGCCTGCGCAACCTGGGCCCGCACGGCCTCGATCTGTTCCTGTTCCTGACGGGAGAAGACGCGCAGGTGACGGGAGCCCAGCTCAGCTCACGGGCGCTCGGTCAGGCGGTCGAGGACTACGCCTCGGTCCTGCTGCGCTCGCAGAGCGGCGTGCTGGGCACGATCGAGGTCGGGAACACGTTTCCGCGACTCGGCACCGACGGGGAATCGAAGATCGCCTGGCGCGACGCGATCCTGGTCCTCAAGGACGACACGCTTCGGCTGACGACGGCGACTGGCGAAGAAACGACGTCGGGCGCGCCCACCGAGCCGCTCGCACTGACGGCGCTGCGCGACGCCCTCGACCACTGGCGGCGGGGCGCCCCGCCGCCCATCAGCGTGCACGATTGCCTGCGCGCGGTGCGCCTGATCGACCAGGCGTACGCGCTGGCCGGGCGGCGGCGAGGCTGATCGCGCGCGAGAGGTCCGCTGAAAAAACTCGCGGCGCGCCGCGGCGACAATCTTCGTCGCGGCACGCCGCGCGGACCAGCACCGCCGATGGGCGGGGTTACTTCTTGGCGAGCCCGAGCCGCTGCTCGAGCACGAGCCGAACTTCCTGCGCGGCGGCGCGCCAGAGCGGACCGCCCGGCGTCGCGTACAGGTCGCCGACCTGCTTGCGCATCTCGTTCATCGCCTCGTCCGCCTTCTCCTTCGGCGCGACGTCGACGGTCTTGGCGCGGATCTGCGCAGCCTTGCCCGTCGCGGCGTGAGAGCGCTCGATCCAGCGGCCGATCTCGTTCCAGTCCCTGTCGAAGAACGCGATGACCGGAATGGACTGATAGCCGTTGTTGAGATAGGTGTCGCGCAGATCGGCTTCCTTGTCGCGGAAGAAGACCCGGAGCTCGCAGCCCGGAATCGCCTCGCAGATGTGCGCGAGCAGCGGCGAGTTGCGATGCACGTCGCCGCACCAGTTCTCGGCCAGCATCATGGCGTACTTGACCCCATTGACGCTGCCGAAGAACTTCCGCTCGTCGTCGGTCAGCGCCGACTTCGAGTAGTACTCCTCGGTGCGCGCCCTGGTGTCGGCCATCTGGGCCATGTAGTCCTTCCAGGACAGGCCTTTTGAAAAGCGCTGGGCGTCGAGGGGGATCTTCAGCTGAGCCATCGAGTCTCTCCTTTGTTGGTGTTCGACTACGGGCCTTTGTTATACACCAAAGCACAAGGCCGCAACAGCGATGCCCCGCCGGCCGATGTCCTGACATCCAGACCGACAGTCCGTGGCACCTTCGAGGACGGAAACGGCAAACGAAACGCTGAAAAGCCCCCGCTCTGCTTCGTAAGCGCCCAATTTCTCAAGGCCCCCTTTGTGGCACACCGGTTGCTCGATCCCCAGGCGGCGTATTGCGCCCGGGTTCCGGCGCGCTGAGCTCCCGGAAGGGGAGGGCCGGTCATGAAGACCGCGGTCGGACTGATTGCGACGACGATCATCACGGCGATGGGGGCCACCGGCGCCTCCGCCGAGTGGCGTCTGTACGTGAATCGCGACAACAGGGCCTGGTCCCTGGAACACGCCTACGTATCCAACGATGAGTGCGACCGCGCCGCGCGGACGCTGTACCGTTCCGGCCAGGCGCTCGGCGTCGGCTGCGCGGAATATCCGGCGCCCAGCTCGGCGCAAGCTCCGCCTCCCCGGCCTGCCGAATACTCGCGTTCGACCACGATCGAGCGGGAAGTCGCGCGAGCCGAGGAGACGCGGCGTACGAGCACATCGCGGGCGCCCCGAGTCACCCAGTATTCCGCTCGGCGCGCGCCACGCCCGGCCCCGGTGCCCGAGTCTCACCCCGCGGCGGTCATCTTTCCGCCGAGCGGAGGCATCGAGATCCGACAGGAAACGCCGCCGCGCCCGGCCGTCGCGGCTCCGCCGGTGCCGCAGCCGCGCGCTCAGACCACCCCGGCGGTCGCGCAGCGCAACGCTATCGCGCAGCCCAGTACCGACGACGACAAGAGCTCGGCGGCGGTAACGCTCGCCAAGGCGGCGACCGAAGCCTCATCCGCTTCAGCGCGCGAGGCGGAGACCGCGGCGGCCAAGCGAGAGCCGGTAGTCGTCACCGACAAGGGCGAGCAGGGCACAACGCTCGCGGTCTTCGGCGGTGTGGCGCTCGTGATCATGACGGGCGTCGCCTACAGCGTGTATCGAGTCACCCGCACGAATCCTCTTCGCGGGCTGGCCTTGGGCTTGATGGAAGTCGGCCTGCTCACCGCCGCGCTCGCGTACCCCATCGTCGAGCTGTGGACGCGGCTCAGGATCTCGGAAGCGATCGTTCTGTCGTGGATGCCCGGCTTGCTCGCCGGCATCATGATTGCGGGCGTCGGCGTGATCGTGCTCGCGCTGGAGCTCACGCGGAAGCCCGCGCGCGCGACAGCGACCGGTGCGCCGGCTGGCGCCGCCAAGCGCAAGCCGCAGGCTCCCGTGGCACTGATCAAGCCGGGCGAGTACATCAAGACCGGCGAGCCTGGCAAACCGGTCGAGCCCCTCAGACCTCTACAACCCGTCCCTCCCCTGGAGTCCGCCAGGCCGCTCGAACCCGTCAAGCCGGCTGAGGCGTCCAAGGCGACCGGGCCCGTCGAGCCGGTGAAGCCTTCAGATGCGCCTGCGCCGGTGGTCGGGGGCTCCTGAGCAGGAAGACTCCGCGCCGCCGACTGCGCTTACGCGGCCCTCACCGCGAGCACACTTCGAGCACGGGCTCCGCGCTGCGTACGGCCGCGAGCACGACTGCCTCGATGGCCGACTCTCGCAGGAGGCTGACGGCCGTCTCGCGCGCCAGCTCGCGGTCCGCGGGAGTCTCGACCTTGTTGATCAGCGCGACGACGCGCGCCCCGTCGGGCACGTTCTTGCAGCCGCCCGAGGGATGAGCGAGGAGCCGCGCGACGATCCCGGGCGTGATCTTGACGCCGAGGGGCGCGCCGCTGAGCGTGCTGACGAGCTCGGGACGGTGGACGTGTTCGACATCCAGAGGCTTTCCGAAGACGTCGGCGCCGACGACCGGAACGACCAGGGTCGTCTCGATCGGGATCACGGGCTCGTGATCGGCCGGGGCCTTGAACGGGCGCGTGCGGGAGCCGTCGGCTTCGTTCAGGAGGCACACGCGCGGACACCAGGCGCGCAGGCGACTGAAGAGATCGAGCGAGACGCCCGTGACTTTGCCGGTTCCGTCGGGGTCGCCGATCACGAGCACATGCCGGTGGGCGGCGAGCGCCGCCGTGACGCTCTCCCGTGTGGCATCCGGGGCGGCGACGTGAGCTGGCGCCAGCGCGATCTGCGCCGCGAAGATGCGGGTGGTCGTCGTCGTGAGCGCGCACCCACCCCGCTCGGTGAGCTCGCGCGCCAGACGGAACATCGCCGTCGTCTTTCCACCGCCTCCGACCAGCGCGACGACGTCGTTGCCGGAGACGCCGAGCGCTTCAACCAGCGTCAATCCGCACGCTCTCCGGCCTTCCCATTCCTGCGACGTTAGCACGGCTCGTGCAGAGCCGCTCGGGCCCAGCGAGCCGGACCGGCCTGTCGACCAGCTCAAACCGGTCGAGCCGGCCAGACCGGTAGAGCCCGCGCCGCTAGAAGGCTAGTCGCACGCGCGCCGACAACAGGTAGGCATCGTTGGCGTCCCGACGAGTGTGCGCTCCGCTGAGCACCTCGGCTGTGTCGAGCGCGTGCCCCGCCTTGAGGTACGCGCCCTGGAGATCGAACGCGGCATTCGGCGCAAACCTCCACGTCAAGCCGAGATCCATCTCGGTGCCGATGTAGTTGGAATCGCCTTTCACCCAGCTCTGATCGTCCACCGTCTGGCGGGCTGTGAAGTTCGTTTGCGGAGCGAGGGGAATGGTCGTGTCGGTATCGACCGACTCCGCGGTCCACGTAGGGCTCACCATCCCGTACACGGCGAACGCCGGCGTGATGTTGTACGTCGCCCGGGCGCCGAATTGCCCGCGACCGTACCGATCGTAGCCGATGTTGGTCGCCATGCCGACGTTAGGCCCGCCGCCGCCGTTGAAATAATCGACGCCCGAGCCGAGGATCGCGGCCCAGCCGTTGTAGTAGCCCGCATCCTGATCGAGCGGCTCGAAGTAGCGCTTGCTCAGGGAGAGGTTGTCGCGCGCCTTGTTGCCCGGGCTATAGATGCCACGGAACTCGAGGAGCAGCGGACCGAGTTGATAGCTCAGGATCGCATCGAAGAGCCAGGCCGAGGCGTTACCCTCGACACGCCCGACCGTACCGTTCGTTCTGTTCGCCTGCGTGTCGTACTTACCCCACTGGTAGGCAAACGTGGGGTCGAGACCGAAGGGCCCGACGCGCCAGCGCGCGTCCAGACCGATCGTGTAACGTTCTTCGTGCATCGCGGCGTCGCCGCCAGAGAGGGTGTTGGTGGCGGTGTTGTTGCCGAGCGCCAGGGAGCTGTTCATCGCGCCACCTATCGTGCGGCGATTCACCGCGTTACGCCTCGCCGCACCGGCCGTCACACCGTCCGCGTGGAACCACGAGAACATCGGCTTCAGATCCAGCCCTTTGAAAGGCGTGAACTCCGGGCTGATGATGAACGCATAGTCCTCGCCGCGGTTAGTCCTGGCGGTTGTCGCCGCCCGGTTACCGCCGGCCAGCTGATCCTCGACGATCACGAAGGCGAAGTGGTTCTTGATGTCCGGGGTGAACGTCGAGTAGAGGTCCAACCCCGCGAAGTCGCCGTTCGCGTAGTACACCTTGTAGTTGGCGATGGTGCCGAAGGGCTGACCGCCCGCCCGAGCCACCGTCAAGAACGGGATGAACGGCAGCAGGCTGTCCTTGCCGGTCAGATCGAACTCGGTGTAGATCCACTTGATCTCGAACAGGCCCGCCACGTCGGTGTTGATGTCGAGGCCGCCACCGGTGCCGAACTTGCAGCCTTGCAAGAAGCCACAGACCTGGCCGCTGCTGTTGCCTGGGAACCCGCCGTCGTTCGACCCGCCCTGGCCGTACATCAAGTCGAGCTCGATACCGAGCACGGCCTTGGTTCGCCCGACGGCGAACTCGAAGTCGGGGCGGAAGCGCGTCCGGGCGTACCACTCACGATCGTTGTCTCGGGCGTAGTTGGCGTCGTAGAAGTTCCGGCCCATCGAGGTGACCTGATCGAAGAGTCCGCTGATCGTCACTTTCGGCGCCGGCGCCTGCGCCCGCGCATGCGGTGCCGCCGCGAGAAGGGTCACGAAGGCGAAGAGTGCGAGGACCAGTCGTTTCCTCATCACAAACCTCCCTCGAAGGACGCTAGAGGCACCTCAGTGCAGACGACCACGTCGGCCATTTGTATGGTGAGCGGGCGTGGAAGGGCTGTCCGGAGCCACTGAGCCAGGGGCATCTCTGTCTCCCTGAGGGCCGGACGATCAGATCGAGCAGCGCGCGCGAGAGCGATCTCTCGCGCGCAGCGGTGTCACCAGAACGGCTTTATACCAGGATTAAGGAAAATTAAGCAAGCCCTTACGTAATCTTCAGATTTGCTGAGTGCACACCTCGAGCACGGGCTTGACGGGCGCCACCATCTCCAGCACCCGCCCGGGGATCGACTGGACTTTGTACCAGAGGGCGCGTAACGCGAGGACCACGGCGGCCGTACCGCTTGGAGACCCTGCCTTGGCCGAGCGGAAGCGTCGGCCGCCTGTGGGGCCGCTGGGGCCCGGGAAGCCGGTCCAGCCGGTCGAGCAGCAGCTCGAACCGGCTGGGCCGGCCAAACCGGTAGAGCCGGGACTGCTAGAAGGCCAATCTCACGCGCGCGGAGACCAGGTAGGCGTCGTTCGCGGCCCGCCGCGTGTGCACCCCGTTGAGGACCTCGGCCGTGTTGAGCGCGGAACCGGCGAAGAGATACCCGCCCTGCAGATCGAAGGCGGTGTTCGGGGCGAACCGCCACGTCAGCCCGAGCTCCAGCTCGGTGCCGAGATATCGAGAATCGCCCTCCACCCAGCTCTTATCGTCCACGGTCGCGCGGTTCGTGAAGGTTTGCTGGGGAGCGAGGACGACCGTCGTGTCCGTGTCGACCTTCTCCGCCGTCCATGTCGGGCTCGCGATCCCGTAGAACGCGAGCGCCGGCGTGAGGCTGTACGTCGCCCTGAAGCCGAGCGAGGCCCGACCGTAGCGGTCATATCCGATATTGGTCGCCATGCTCTGGCTGGGACCGCCGCCTCCGTTGAAATAGTCGACGCCGCTGCCGACGAGAATCGCCCCCCAACCGGTGTTGTAGCTGCCGTCCTCGTCGAGCGGATCGTAGTAGCGCTTGCTCAGGGAAAGGTTGTCGCGGGCCTTGTTGCCGGTGCTGTAGATACCGCGGGCCTCGAGGAGCAGCGGCCCGAACTGGTAGCTGGCGATCACGTCGACGAGCCAGGCCGACGTATCACCCCGCACCTTCCCCGGGGTTCCGTTGGTTCTGCTGGCCTGCGTGTCATAGGCGCCCCACTGATACGAGATCGTCGGGTCCAGGCCGAACGAGCCCACGCGCCAGCGCGAGTCTAGACCGACCGTGTAGCGCTCCTCGTGCATCGACGGGTCGCCGGGGGCGGTGGTCCCGGTGCCCGCGCCAACGAGCGGGATCCCAGCGAACGCGCCCGCGCCGTTCATCGAGCCTCCTACGGTACGACGGTTGGTCGCGTTGCGGCGCGAGTTGTTCGTTGTCACGCCATCGGCGTGGAACCACGAGAACATCGGTTTCAGGTCCAACCCCTTGAACGGCGTGAACTCCGGGCTTTCGATAATGGCGAAGTCCTTACCGCGGTCCGTTCGTGTCTGTGCGTTCGCGTACCTGTTACCACCGGCCAGCGTGTCCTCGACGTCCACCCACGCGAGATGGTTCTTGACGTTCGGCGTGAACGTCGTGTAGAGGTCCAGGCCCGCAAAGTCACCGTTGGCGTAGTAGACCTTGTAGTTCGCGATGGTCGCGAACGGCTGGCCACCGGCGCGGGCCACGGTCAGAACCGGGATGAACGGCAGCAGGCTGTCCTTGCCGGTCAGATCGAACTCCGTGTAGATCCACTTGATCTCGAAGAGGCCCGCCACGTCGGTGTTGATATCCAGGCCGCCTCCGGTGCCGAACTTGCAGCCTCCGACGAAGCCGCAGACTTGGCCGGAGTTGTTGCCGGGAAAGCCACCGTCGTTGGACCCGCCCTGGCCGTACATCAGATCGAGCTCGATGCCGAGCACGGCCTTGGTCCGCCCGACCGCGAACTCGAAGTCGGGGCGGAAGCGAGTCCGGGCGTACCATTCATGATCGCCGTCGCGAGCGTAGTTGCCGTCGTAGAAGTTCCGGCCCGCCGAGGTGATCTGATCGAAGAGCCCGCTGATCGTCACTTTCGGCGCGGGCGGCTGGGCGCGCGCCGATGGCGCCAGCGTGAGAAGGGTCAGGAAGGCGAAGAGGGCGAGGACAAGTCGTTGCCTCATCACGGACCTCCCTCGACGAACGCTAGAGGCACCTCTGTGCAGACGACGCCGTCTGCCATGTGTATGGTGAGCGGGCGTGGAAGAACTGTCCGGAGCCACTGAGCCAGGGGCATCCCTGTCTCCTCGAGGGCCGGACGATCGCATCGAGCAGCGCCGGCGCGAATCGTTTTCTCGCCGAGGCGCGACGGCGACAGACCGGCTTATAGCAGGATCAAAGAAAAGTAATCAACTTAAGTTAAGTTCAGGTTGCGATGGCCTCGCCATCCCCGCCGCGATCGGCCGAGCGGTACGCGGCATCGACGATGGCGACCGCTCGCAGCCCGTCCTCGACGGAGATGGGAAAGTCGGTACCCTCGCGCAGAGCCCGCACGAAGGCGCGCAGGGTCTCTCGCACGGTCGGCACGGGAGCGGGGACAGACAGCGCGAGGCGCTCGGAGCCACGCACCAGATGGACGAGCCCGTGAACGTGATCCGCCAGTAGTTGCCCGCGGGCGCCAGCCAGCTCGACCACACCCGCCCGGCCGCCCATCGCTCGCGAGCCCGCAATGACGGCGACGAGTGAAGGGTCGCTGAGCTGGCAGGTCAGGGCAAAGCTGTCCTCCGTTTCGCGCGTGATGAGCCGAGCTGTCTGGCACCAGACGCGGGTGACCTCGCTTCCCGTGAGACAGCGGAGCAGGTCGAAGCTGTGGACGCCGATATGAAGGAGAATCCCGCCGCCGCTCTCCGCCCGGCGGTCGAGCCAGGCCAGCCGGGCGGGTTCGAATCGATGGCTCAGGTAGAGGGCATGCAACGGAGCGATCTCGGGAAGGTACGCCTGGAGTGTTTGCACCGTGCTGTTGAAGCGCAGAGTGTGAGCGACCATTGCCCGGACACCGCTGGCGGACACTGCGCGCGCAATGCGCTGGGCTGCCGCGAGGCTCGTCGCCAGTGGCTTCTCGACCAGCAAGGGCTTACCGGCCCGGCACGTCGCGTCCACGATCGCGGGGTGGAGCGTCGGCGGCACCGCCACGACCACGGCCTCCACGTTCGGGTCAGCCACGAGGTCGCGGTAGTCGTCGTGAAACGCGCAGCGATACTCCGCAGCGATCTGTGCCCCTTCAGTCCGGCTTCGCCGACAGACAGCAACAAGCGCCGCGTCCGTCAGGTCGTCTACGATGTGGCGGGCGTAGCGCGAGCCGTGCTGACCGAGGCCGATCAACCCGATGCCGAGCATTGATCGAGCGTGCGGGGTGCGAGGGAGAGCATCGAGTGAAAGCCGAGAATAGATGATGGTCGGGTCGGGAGCAAGGGGGCGAAGCGAGGCTCGAGGGAGACGCCAGCCGCCCGCCTTCGCGCGCGATTTCTTCGTTCTCGTGAACTCGTACGCCAACGCGTACGTTGATGGGCCCTTGAGGGTAATTCACGCTTTGCCTCAAGACAAACTGCCCGAGCCGGCACGCAGGAAAATCCAGGTCAATCGCAGCTCCAGCTAGAATCAGCACGTGCGCCGTGATCCCCATTTGTCGGAGCCCTGTGATGCCTAACGTGCGCCGCAAGAAACAAAAGGAACGGAAGAGCGGGTCTCAGAAAGGAAAGTCTCCATCTCGGATGATAGACGAGAGGATCAAGGAGCTGGGCGACTGGCGGGGCAAGATGCTCTCCCGGCTCCGCACTTTGATCAAGCAAGCCGACCCCGAGGTGGTCGAGGAGTGGAAGTGGAGAGGGGTTCCGGTGTGGTCTCACGACGGATTGATCTGCACCGGCGAGACGTACAAGAACGTCGTGAAGATGACCTTTTCCAAGGGGGCCGCACTTGAGGACCCGTCAGGCCTCTTCAACTCCAGCCTCGATGGCAACACCAGGCGTGCCATCGACCTCCACGAGGGCGAGAAGATTGACGAGGAGGCATTGAAGGCTCTTATTCACGCGGCCGTAACGCTGAACGCGTCCCGCGCCCACGGCTGATCGAGCTGAAGGGGTAAGACGCCTAAGAGCGGATTATGGTCAATCGCACCTTCAGCGATGCCAAATGCGAGGCTGATCATCCGGCTGCGAGGCGAGCTCTTTTGGTCGGAGCGCCGTGCGAGACTGGGTCTGCCTAACTTAACGGCGGTTGCTCGGTTGTGACAGGGTGGAACGCCAGCGATCGGCCGTCCTCTGCTAGGCTCCCGCCAGCCATTTGGAGTCTTGTGATAGAAGTCTCAGGGTGCGCCCGGCCCCGCGTCGCTGGCTGATCGTCGCCGCGCTCTTCACGGTCACCTACGGAGTCTCGACCCCGCTCGCGGCCTACGGCGTGTTCCTGCCGGTCTTCGCCGAGACCTTCGCGTGGAGCCGGGGGGCGATCTCGACCGCGCTGTCGGTGAATCTGCTGCTCGGTGGCGTCGCCGGCTTCGGCATCGGCGCGCTCGCCGATCGTCACGGGCCTCGCGTGATGCTCGTCGCCACGGTGATCCTCTCGGGCTCCGCCTTCGCGCTGGTCTCGACGGTCCATGCGCTGTGGCAGCTCTATCTGCTCGTCGGCGTGCTGGGCGGGATCGGGATGTCGAGCTTCTACCTGCTCTCCACGACGACCGTCACACGCTGGTTCGACGAGCATCGCGGTCTGGCGCTGGCCCTCGTTCTCGTGGGCTTCAATCTCGGCTACATCACGGCCGGCCCCCTGTCGGCGTGGCTCATCGGGAAGGTCGGCTGGCGCGCCGCCTACGCGCTGCTCGGGACCACCAGCGGGCTCGTCACGATGCTCGCGGCCCTGACGGTGCGCTTGCCGCGCGGTCGCGAGAGACCCGACCCGCGCGCGCAGGATCCGCGCGTGGCGGCCGCCAGTGGCCTGACCCTGGCCCAGGCGCTGGGCGACGCGCGGCAGTGGGTCCTGAACCTCTCGTGGCTCCTGCTCGGCGCGCTCTCGCTGATGGTCTCGGTGCACATCGTGCCGTTCGCCCACGACCAGGGGATGAGCCTCGCCGGCGCCTCCCTCGCGCTCACGGCCTACGGCCTCGGCGCGGTCAGCGGGCGGGTAGCGTCCGGCATCGTGTCCGATCGGATCGGCACCTTCACGACGATCCGGCTCGGTTACGCGCTGCAGCTCGTGGCGCTGCTGGCGCTGCTCGGTCTCTCCTCGCGCGAGGCCCTCCTGGGCTCGCTCGTCGCGCTCGGGATCGGCTTCGCCGCGGCCGACACGATGCTCGCCAAAGCCGTGCCCGACGTGTTCGGGACGCGGGCGCTCGGCGCGATCCTGGGCGTGCTCAACCTCGGCTGGCGCTGCGGGGCGGCGCTCGGTCCGGCCGCCGCCGGCTTCCTGTACGATCTGACCGGCTCGTACACGATCCCGTTCGGCGCCGCGCCGCTCGCGGTGCTGGCAAGCTGGGGGCTGTTCGCGCTAGGCTCATCGCGCCGGCGCGCCTGAGCGCCGGCGCTGCGCTGAACGTCAGAGACAAGGAGAGTCCCGATGGATTGCTGCGCTCACGAAGGACCCGGGGGCGGAGACGCGCGGTTCGACATCCACAAAGTCGCCGACGGCGTGTGGGCGGCCGTGGCGTCGCCCGCGTACAAGGTGAACTGCAACACCGTCATCATCGAGAGCTCCGACGGCGTCATGGTCGTCGACACGCACTCGAAGCCGTCGGCGGCCCGGGTGATCGTGGAGCGGCTGCGGGACATGACGAAGAAGCCCGTCCGCTACGTGGTCAACACGCACTTCCACTGGGACCACTGGCACGGCAACGAGGTTTACCCGACGGCGTATCCCGACGCCGAGATCGTGAGCAATAGCATTACGCGCGAGGCCATGGTGAAGAAGGGGCTCAAGCGCATCCAGGACCACGTGCGCCAGGTGCCGAACGAGATCGCGAAGCTCAAAGCCGACATCCAGGCGGCGAGCCCTGCCCAGCGCGGCAAGCTCGAAGCCGACCTCAAGCTCGCCGCGTCGTACCTGGCCGAAGTGCGCACGCTCAAGCCGGCGCTGCCCACGATCGCCTTCGAGCAGACCATGAAGCTCTACCGGCGCGACCGCGAGATCCATCTGCTCCACCTCGGCCGCGCGCACACCGAGGGCGACGTGTTCGTCTATCTACCGAAGGAGAAGGTCGTGATCACCGGCGACGCGATGATCGGCTGGACGCCCTATATGGGTGACGGCTATCCCGAGGATTGGTGCGGCACGCTCGACCGCCTCGCGCAGCTCGACTTCACCCACATCATCATGGGGCACGGCGACGTGACGGGCCGCGAGTGGCTCAACACGTTCCGCAGCTATGTCCATGACATGGTCGAGGCCGTCCGCCAGGAAGCCGCGACCGGCGCGACGCTCGACGAGGTCAAGCAGCGGGTCACCGCGAAGCTGGCGCCGCGCTACGAGAAGCCGTTCTCGACGTACGGCGAGTACCGGCCGTGGCGCACGGGCGTCGCCGCCAACGTCGAGCGCACGTTCTCGATGGTGAGCTAGCCGGCGAGGCGCTTGCGGAAGAAGATCCTGACGTCTTTGTCGCCGGGCCAGCCGGGCAGCTCGCCGATCGCCTCGTAGCCGAGACGGCGGTAGAACGCCGGCGCCTGATAGCTGTGCGTGTCGAGGTGCATCTGATGGCAGCCGCGGCGTACTGCCTCGGCCTCGGCCGCGGCGATCAGGCGCGAGCCGAGCCCGTGCCCTCGAAGCGTGCTGTGGACCCAGATCGCCTGCACGAACCCCGTGCCGCCCCAGGTCCACCCGTGCAGGCCCGCAACGATCGTTCCCTCGTCGTCGCGCACGAAAATGGCGAGCGAGCGCCCGTCGTCGACACCGGTCGCCGCGGCGTTGAACTCGTAGAGCCGGTCGTCGAGGACCGCGACGTCCCCGCGGCCCGGCTCATCCTCGATCCGGATCTCTTCGGCCATCCGCAGCGCCGCTTCGTTGCTACCCCGCGTGGACCGCGTCGGCATCGAGCTCGAGCTCGCGGATCGTCTCCGCCGTCGGCACGCCGGTCGCCGGGTCCCAGCCCTGCTCGACGTAGTAGTCGGTGACGATCTTTTCCTGCTGCTCGCGGGTGAGGCCCGCGTGCTTGGGCAGGGGGGCGCTGAAGCGCGCCGGCAGCCGATCGTCGGCGCGGGTCATCCCTTCGCGCAGGTTGAACAGGCGCGCGAGCGTGAGGCCGCGATGCGCCGTCGTCACCATCTCCTCGGGCGTGATGTCCCAGCCGGTGACCGTCTTCAAGATCTGCAGCGACTGATCGTCCTCGTACGCGAGGAAGTGGCAGAGCCCGATCTGATTGCGCAGGCCGTTACGGTTGCTGGTCTGGCGCATGTGGTCGCCGCCGGTCGGCGCAAGCAGATACGACGCGCGCATGACCGGCATGTGACGCGGGTCGTGCATCGCCATCTCCATGCCCTTCACCGTCGTCAGGAACGCATCGGAGCCGCGGCCGAGCCGCTGCGCCGCGCGCTGCGAGCCCTCGGCGAGCAGATCGCCGATGCCCCGGCGGTACGCGATCATCTCGACCAGCTTGATGACGCCGTCGGCGTCGTGGAAGCGCAGCGGGACGCCGCCGGTGTCGTCGAGCGTGAGGATGCCCTTCTCGAAGCACTCCATCGCCCACGCGAGGGTGCAGCCGAGCGAGACCGTGTCCATCGCCAGGTAGTTGCACATTTCATTGGATTTGCAGATGGCGATCAGGTCGTCGAGACCAAGGTTGACGCCGAGGGCCGCGAGCGACTCGTATTCCGGCCCGCCGTAGCGGGGGTCGACCCGATAGCGCCCCATGGGATCGACTGCCACGCGCGCGCGGCCCTTGTAGACCTTTTCGGCCGCCGCGCGCGCCGCCTCTTCCTTTTCCTCGATGTGCACGACCTTCTTGCAGCGCACGGAGCACGCGAAGCAGGCGCCCATCTTGACGCGTACCTGATCGCGCACGGCGATCGCGTCCACCTTGGCGACGGTGTCGGCGGCGCCGAGACGATAGTTGAGCACGGGCATCCCGCCCTCGAGACTCTTGCCCTGCATCGCGGCGCCGGTCCCGAACTCGTGAAACGCCCGGTGCTTCTCGTCCATGGTGCCCGAGACCCACTTGGCGATCGCCAGGAGCCCGGGCTGATCGGCGACCTTCACGGGGGTCTTGCCGCGGACGGCGATGGCCTTGAGGCGCTTCGAGCCCATCACGGCGCCCATGCCGGTGCGGCCTGCCACCTCGTTCAGCTCGTTGGCGATGCACGCGAAGCGCACGAGGTTCTCGCCGGCCGGGCCGATCTGGGCGATGCGGACGAGCGGGTCGCCCAGCTCGGCCACGATCGCGTCCTCGACCTCGCCGGTGATCTTGCCCCAGAGATGCGAGGCGTCGCGGAGCTCGACCGCGCCCTGGTTGATCCAGAGGTAGACCGGGGTGGGGGAGACCCTGTGGAAGACGATCGCGTCCCAGCCGGCGCGCTTGAGCTCGGCGCCCCAGTACCCGCCCGACTCCGACTCGCCGAAGCCGCCGGTGAGCGGCGACTTGGCGCCCACGCTGTGGCGCCCCGCGCCGGGCACCGGCGCGCCGGTGAGCACGCCCGGCGCGATCACGAGGATGTTGTCGGGGCCCAGCGGATCCGCGCCCTTCGGCACGTACTTGAGCAGATAGTGCGCGATGAGCCCGCGGCCCCCGGCGTAGCGGCGGAAGAAGGCGTCGCCCGGCTCCTCGATCCAGGTGGTGCGGTCGGAGAGGTTGACGTGCAGAATCTTGTTCCAGTAGCCGTAGCGATCCATCAGGCTCCCCCTTTGATCGACGTGGTCGCCTCGCCTTCGGCAGCGGCTCCCCCCTCCATCGGGCTAAGCAGCATCACGTCGGCGCCGTCGTGAAGCGAGGTCTCCCGCGCGGCCTGCTCGCCGTTGACCGCGATGGTCACGTCGGCATCCTGCGCGACGCCGATGACCGTGAGGAGGTCGTCGACGGTGGCCTGCTCGCGTAAGGTGTAGCGCTGCGGCCCGTCGACGCCGCGCGGTAAGAATCGGCGGAGATCCGCGAAGAAGGTCACCGTCACGGTCATGACAATCGGCTGGAGTATACTGCGCGACGTTGCTTGTGACGGCCCGAAGTTTCGTAAGGAGATTACCCGATGGGACTTGGTTTCGCGGTGTTCGCCGGCACGTCCCCCGAGGTTATCCGCGCCTCCGCGAAGGAAGCCGAGCGCCTCGGCTACAGCTCGTTCTGGGTCAATCACCCCGGGGCCACCGACGGGCTCGCGGCGCTCGCCATCGCGGCGCGCGAGACACAGCGGATCGAGCTCGGGATCGGCGTGATCCCGCTCCACACGCGCGGGCCGGAGAGCATCGTCCAGGGTGTGAAGAGCACCGGTCTGCCGCTCGATAGGCTGCTCCTCGGCATCGGCAGCCCGAACCCGGAGGCGCTCAAGCGCGTGCGCACCGGCATCGGCGAGCTGCGACGTCAACTGTCGACCCGGCTCATCGTCGCCGCGCTCGGGCCGCAGATGTGCCGCCTCGCCGGCGAGATCGCCGACGGCGTGCTCTTCAACTGGCTGACGCCGGAGTACGCGCGCGAGTCCGCCGAGCGGGTGCGTGAGGGCGCGCTCCGGGGCAAGCGGCCGGCTCCGAGACTCTGCGCGTACGTGCGCGTGGCGCTCGGGCCCGGCGCCAGCGACCGGCTGGAGGAAGAGGGCAAGCGCTATGCGGGCGTGCCGGCTTACGGCGCCAACTTCACGCGCATGGGCCTCAAGCCGGTGGAGACGGCGATCGCCGCCGAGAATCCGGCCGCCGTCAAGCGCGGCCTCGCGAAGTGGCAGGGCGCGGTGGACGACGTCGTGATCCGCGCGATCACCGCGAAGGATACCGTCGAGGACCATCTGGCGCTCGTTCGCGCGGCCGCGCCGGCGTAGCCGGACGCGCTCACAGGGACGGCACGAACGAAAGCACGATCAGCGTCACGGCGACGATGAGGAACAGCAGTGGCACGGACCACGCGCAGAGAAAAACGTCTCTCGTGACCAGTCCCCCGATCAAGAGAAGATAGGCCGGCGAGAACCAAGCCGGCAAGACGTATTCAAGAGACAGCAACTCCCACACGTGGTACGAGAGCCGTAGACCGTGCCCATCTCCCCACGCCTTTCGCGCCAAGGCCGTCTCGGACGGCCGGCCATCGGGCAGCCGGCAGGGGCCGTCTCGATAAGGAGCGGGAATAGAAGAGCACCAGCCACGGAACGAAGCTCAGGAAGCGATCAGCAGTCTTCGAAGATCTCTTCTGGCGATCGCGTCCATCGCGATCAGTCGGCGCGATATCTTCGGACCATCGTTTCGTCGAGGACCAGCCCGAAGCCCGGCCCCTGCGCGACCTCCATCATGCCGTCCTTGATGGGCGGCCGGTTCGCCCACATGGTCTGCCAGACGGGATCGCGCTCGGGATCGGCGAAGCACTCGGCGTAGGTGCCGTGGGGCACCGCGGCGAGCAGGTGCTGCGAGATCTGCGACTCTTCGTGGTGCGCCATCGAGAGACCGGCGATGGCGCAGAGCGCGGCGGCGCGCCGCCACTCGGTGACGCCGCCGCACTCCGAGGCGTCGACGTTGACCAGATCGACTGCGCCCGCGTCGATCAAGCGCCGGACGCCATGGCTCGTGATCTCGGACTGACCGGCGGTGACCGGGATGCGCGTCGCTTGGCGCACGTGCTCCATCAGCGCCGCGTCGTCGTACCAGTGGCACGGCTCCTCGAACCAGCGGATGTCGAGCGGCTCGACGAGCCGCGAGAAGCGGATGGCGTCGTCGACCGACCAGCCGCGGTTCGCGTCGACGGCCAGGATGAAGTCGGAACCCGCGGCCTTGCGCGCGGCCTCGACGCGCCTGGCATCCTCCTCGGGCGCAAGCCCGCCGACCTTGAACTTGCACCCGGCCATGCCGGCCCGGCGATAGGCTTCCATCTCGCGCCCGATGTCGGCGAGCGTCTTGCCTTCCATGTAGTAGCCGCCGATCGAGATGATCGGCAGCCGCGAGCGGTAGCCGCCCAGCAGCACGCACACGCTCTTGCCCAGCGCCTTGCCGACCAGATCCCAGAGCGCGCAGTCGACGCAGGCGATCGCCTCGAGCAGCACCTTGCGGTCGCGGCTCAGGTGGCTGGTGGCGAACAACCGCTCCCAGACGCGCTCGCCCTCGAAGATGCTCATGCCGCGGACGAGGGGAGCGAGCATCTCGCGAATCAGCCGGACGACCTCGCGCCCGTGCTCGCGGTTGTCGCCGTTGTAGACCTCACTGACGAGGCCGTCGGCCGTGCGCATGCGCGTGACGACCGTGCAGCGGGTGAGGACGGTATAGGTGCTCCCGCCGAAGTTCTTCTTGAGCGGGATCTCGATCGGGATCGCCTCGATGCTCTCGATTCGCATGGCCGCTCGCCGGCGCTAGACGGCCGGCCGAACCTCCTTCGTCAAGCGCTCCATTGCGCGCGTCATGCCGGAGACGTCGCCCCGCGGCAGATCGAACGTCATCCACTGGCCCCCCAGCGAGCGCACGCGACGGATGTCGCCGGCTACCTCGTCGACCGAGCCCTCGAAGGCGCTCCGGCCGCCGCCCTTGGCGCGGTCGGCGAGCGCCAGCATGTTTCTGGGCGCGAAGCCGACGGACCGGCCGGCCTTGCCGGCCAGCTCGCGGATCGTCGCGATCCCTTTCTCGATGTCGGCGAGGCTCAGGGCGAGCGGATGCCAGGCATCGCCGAGCAGCGCGACGCGTCGCAGCGCCGGTGCCGAGATCGCGCCGGGCAGCCCACCGACCCAGATCGGCGGGTGGGGCGCCTGGGCGGGGCGCGGCGCAAACGTGGCGCCCGAGAAGGTCAGGTACTTGCCGGCGAAGCTCGGCTGATCGGAGCTCCAGGCGGCCTTGATCACGCGCAGATACTCGTCGGTCTGTGCGCCGCGCTGGCGGAACGGCAGCCCGAGGTTCTTGAACTCTTCCTCGTCCCAGCCGACCCCGATGCCGAAGATGAAGCGGCCGCCCGAGGCCTGGTCGACGGTCGCCGCGGCCTTCGCGGTCACGAGTGGGTTGCGGTAGGGCAGCACGATGACGCTCGCGCCAACGTGGATCCGCCGCGTCCGGCCCGCGATGAAGGCCAGGAGCGAGAACGGATCGGGCCAGTTCGGGCCGTAGTGCTGGGTGGTCGCCGGCGGCGCCAGGATGTGATCGGGCACGAACACGCCGTCCAGTCCGAGGTCTTCGGCTCTCAGCGCCAGGTTCTCTGCATCGCGCACCGACAGTTGCCAGATCGGGAGGATCACGCCGTATTTCATCCCAGCCTCCTTGTTCGCGATGACCTGATCCGCGCCGCCCGGCGCTACTGTCCCATGCGGCGCGCGGGGATGGCAACCTCGCGCGACTGCGGGCGTGCTAGGCTCTCGGGTCGTCAGGCGGGAGGTCTCTTGACCAAGTCACTGGTCACCAGTCTCGTGCCCGTGGGCAATGGTGAGCGTCTCGCCGTGAAAGCCGATCAAGGATGGAGCGATCCGACATGAACATCACGATCCTCGACGACTACCAGGACACGATTCGCACGCTCGCCTGCTATCCGAAGATCGCCGGGCACACGGTGACGATCTGGAGCGATCACACCAAGGACGTCGACACGCTCGCGGGCCGGCTCAAGGACACGGAGGCGCTGGTGCTGATCCGCGAGCGCACGCCTATCCGCGCCCCGCTCCTCGAGCGCCTGGACAAGCTCCGGCTCATCAGCCAGGCCGGCGTCTTCCCTCACATCGACGTCGAGGCATGCACGCGGCACGGCGTCCTCGTGTGCTCGCAGACCGGCCCCGGCCGGCCGTCCTACGCGACCGCCGAGCTCACGTGGGGGCTCGTCATCGCGGCCTTCAGGCGCATTCCGCAAGAGATGAACGCGCTCAGGGCCGGCAAGTGGCAGGCCTACCCGATCGGGATCGGGCTGCGCGGCAAGACGCTCGGCATCTACGGCTACGGCAAGATCGGCGCCGTCGTCGCCGGCTACGGCCGGGCCTTCGGCATGAACGTGCTCGCGTGGGGCCGCGAGCACTCGGTCACCCAGGCGCGCGCCGACGGATTCACGGTGGCCGCGAGCAAGGAGGCGCTGTTCGCCGAGTCGGATGTGCTATCGCTGCACCTCAGACTGATCGACGCCACGCGCGGTATCGTCACCGCCGCCGACCTGGCGCGCATGAAGCCGACCGCGCTCATCGTCAACACGAGCCGCGCCGGGCTGATCGCCCCCGGCGCGCTCGAGGCGGCGGTGCGCGCCGGGCGGCCCGGCATGGCGGCCGTCGACGTCTACGAGGAGGAGCCGGTCCTCGGCAGAACGCATCCGCTCCTGTCGATGGACAACGTCATCTGCGTCCCGCACCTCGGCTACGTGGAGCGCGACGGGCTCGAGCACATGCTGTCCGGCATCTTCGAGCAGATCCTGGCGTTCGCGAACGGCAAGCCGATCAACGTCCAGAACCCCGACGCGCTAAGACGCTGACGGGAACAGCGCGAGGCCGAAGCGGGCGGCCACGCCGCCGAGCTCGTCGACGATCGCGCGCGGTAGCGGGACGCCGTCGCGAGAGCGAGCGGCCAGCGCGCGAGCGCCGCGCTCGCCGGGCATGAGGACCTCGACCACGCCGGGGGCCCGAGGTAGGGCTTTCAGCGCCGCGATCACGCGGTCGACCTCGGAGCGAAACAGGTCGGGATCGCCGAAGCGCCGCAAGTCGATCGCGAGGACCAGGCCGTTCTGCCGGTGGCGGTGGCCGTCCGCGGCGCCCTCGAGCGCCCCGGCGATGATCGGGTTCGACACGAGAAGGCTCGTGATCAGCTCGATCAGCAGCGAGAGCCCGGAGCCCTTGGGGCCGCCGAGCGGCAAGGGGATCAGCGCGGCCTGAGGATCGGTGGTCGGATTGCCGTCCCGGTCCAGCGCCCATCCTGCCGGGATCGTCTGATTCGTCTTTCTCGCCTGTACCAGCTTGCCCCGGGCGACGACGCCGGTCGCCATGTCGAGCACGACCGGGCCGCGTGCGCCGCCGGGCACGGCGATCGAGACGGGGTTCGTCGACACGCCGGCGGCGCGCGTGCCGTGATAGGCCATGAACGGCCCCGACGCGGCCAGCGCGAGCCCCGCCATCCCTTCGTGCGCGGCCGTGAGCGTGTAGTAGCCGAGCGCGGCGGTGTGCGTCGTCGCCCGCACCAGGCCGAGGCCGACCCCCGCGTCGCGGGCCAGGCGCACGGCGGCGCTCGTCGCGGTGGTCATGGCGAGCGGGCCGGCGGCGCGATCGGCGTCGACGAGGACCGCGGCCGCGGTCTCCGTGCGGATCTTGATGGACGGCCTGAGGTTGAGATCGCCGTCGTCGATCAGCCGCAGGTACATTGGAATCCGCGACACGCCGTGCGTGTCGATACCCCGGAGATCGGCCCACACCAGCACGTCCGCCACGATCGCGGCGTCGCCCTCCGGCATCCCGGCCCGCACGAACACGTCGCGGGTGAAGCGGCGAAGCGCGTCGGCCGTGACGGTCACGGCCGGCGGCGCCGCGCGAGGCGGCTCGCTCATCGCGAGTGGGGAGACACCGGGAAGTACTTGTCGAGCCAGTTGCGCAGGAGCGTGACGACGAGCGTGTTGCCCTCCGCGAGCACGAAGTGGTCGACGCCGGCGACCAGATGGAGATCCGTCGGCTGCCCGGCGTGTCGGAGAGGTCGATCGACTGCTCGGTCGGCGTCACGGAGTCGTTCGCCGGATGGAGCAGCATGAGCGGCCGCGGCGAGATCTTGCCGACCACGTCGTTGGCCCGGAAGGCGTACATGCTCTCGACCACCTCGAACGGGAACTCCATGATCCGGGCCTTCACGCGGCTCATCGGCTCGCGTATACTGCCGCACCATCATGGCCAATCCGGTGACGGTCGAAAAATTCGGCATCGGGCAGTCGGTGCGCCGTATCGAGGATCCTCGGCTGCTCCAGGGGTTCGGGCGCTACGCGGACGACGTGAACCTGCCCCATCAGGCCTACGCGGTCGTGGTTCGTTCCCCCCACGCGCACGCGGCCATCCGCTCGATCGACACGACGACGGCCCGTAGCGCGCGCGGCGTCCTCGCCGTGTTCACGGGTGGCGACCTCGCGGCGGACGGGCTCGGCAACCTGCCGACCGACCGGTCGCGCAAGCGGCCCGACGGCTCGCCGGCGTTCGCGACGCCGCGGCCGGCGCTGGTCCGCGGGCGCGCCCGGCACGTCGGCGATCCGGTCGCGCTCGTCGTCGCGCAGACCATCGAGCAGGCCATCGACGCCGCCGAGCTGGTCGCGGTCGATTACGAGCCGCTGCCGGCGGTCGTCGCGACCGGCGACGCCCTGCGCACGGGCGCGCCGGCGGTGTGGGCGGAGGTACCGGGCAACATCGCGTTCGTCTGGGAGGCCGGCAACAAGGAGGCGGTGGCGCGCGGCATCGCGGGCGCTGCGCACGTCACCCGGCTCGATTTCGTGGTGTCGCGCGTGGCTGCGGCGCCGATGGAGCCGCGCGGCGCTGTCGGCGAGTGGGACCGGCGAACGGGCCGCTACACGCTCCACACCGGTATCCAGGCGCCTCACGGCCTGCGGACCTTGCTCGCGGATCAGGTGTTCAAGGTGCCGCAGAGCCACATGCGAGTGATCACCGGCGAGGTCGGCGGCAGCTTCGGGATGAAGAGCGGCGCCTATCCCGAGCCGGTGCTGGTGCTCTGGGCGGCGAAGCGGCTCGGGCGACCGGTCAAGTGGACGTCGGACCGGCGCGAGGGGTTCGTGACCGACGAGCACGGGCGCGACAACGTCTCGACCGCCGAGCTGGCGCTTGACGCCGCCGGGAAGTTCCTGGCGCTGCGCGTGGCCATCAACCTGAACATCGGCGCCTATCTCACACCGCGCAGCGCGGGCCCGGGCACCAACAACGTCGGCGGGATCGCTGGAGTCTACACGACGCCCGCGATCCACGTACAGACGACCGGCGTGTTCTCGAACACGACGCCGACCGGGCCCTACCGCGGCGCCGGCCGTCCGGAGGCGACATACGCCATCGAGCGCGTCATCGACGTGGCGGCCAAGGAGCTCCAGATCGATCCGATCGAGCTGCGCCGCCGCAACCTCATCCCGTCCTCGGCAATGCCGTTCAAGACGGGGCTCGTCTTCACCTACGACTGCGGCGAGTTCGCGCGCGGCATGGACATGGCGCTGAGCCTGGCCGATCGCGCCGGCTTCGAGAAGCGACGCACCGAGGCGCGCCAGCGCGGCAAGCTGCGCGGGTTCGGCATCGCGAACCCGATCGAGGTGGCCGGCGGGCCGTACACCTCGGTGAACCCGGACACGGCCGAGCTGCGGGTCAACCCCGACGGCTCGGTCTTGCTGTTCACGGGCTCGACGTCGATGGGCCAGGGCAACGAGACCGCCTTCGCGCAGATCGTCAGCGAGAAGCTCGGCGTGCCGCCGGAGCGCATCCAGGTGTTCTGGGGCGACAGCGACCTGCTCGGCGCCGGGCGCGGCAACGGCGGCTCGGGCGCCCTCACGGTCGGCGGCTCGGCGGTGACGCGTGCGGCCGAGAAGATCATCGAGCGCGGGCGCCGGATCGCCGCGGGCATGCTCGAAGCCGCCCCGGAGGACCTGGTGCACCGCGACGGCAAATTCACCGTGGCGGGGACCGATCGCGGCGTCACGCTCGCCAACGTCGCGCGCGCCGCCTACGTGCCGCGCCAGCTTCCGAAAGGGATGGAGCCCGGCTTCAGCGAGGAGGCGTCGTTCACGCCCCCGGCCGTCACGTTCCCGAACGGCTCGCACATCTGCGAGGTCGAGGTCGACGAGGACACCGGCGCGGTGCGCGTCGTGCGCCACACCGTCGTCGACGACGTCGGGCACATGGTGAATCCGATGGTCGTGAAGGGCCAGATCCACGGCGGCGTGGTGCAGGGGCTCGGCCAGGGACTCTACGAGGAGCTCACCTACGATCCGACGACCGGCCAGCTGCTGGCGGGCTCCTTCATGGACTACGCGATGCCGCGCGCCGACGACGTGCCCGCGTTCGACGTCGACTCCCACGAGGTGCCGACCGCGGTCAATCCGCTCGGCGCCAAGGGAGTGGGCGAGGCGGGCACGGTCGGCGCGCTGCCCGCGCTCCTGAACGCGGTCAACGACGCCTTGGCGCCGCTCGGCGTGCGTCACCTCGACATGCCGGTGACGCCCGAGCGCGTCTGGCGCGCCATCCAGAACGCCAGAGCTCGTCGCTGAGCGCGGGAGGTCCTGTGGCCACGATCATCCGCGGCGGCCGTGTCCTCGACGCGCGCGCCCATCGCGCCGATGCTGCCGATATCCTGGTAGTCGGCGACACCATCGCCGAGATCGGCGCGCCGGGATTGCCGGCGCCGCCGGACGCCGCCGTCCTCGACGCGCGCGGCAAGCTGCTCCATCCCGGCCTGATCAACGCCCACACGCACGCCCACGGCAACCTCGCCAAGGGCCTGGGCGACCGCTGGACGCTCGAGCTCTTGCTGACCGCGGGGCCGTGGATCAGCGGCGGCCGCACGCTCGAGGAAAAGCACCTGAGCGCCAAGCTCGGCGCGGTCGAGATGGTGCTGAAGGGCTGCACGGCCAGTTATGACCTGCCGCTCGAGTTTCCGGCGCCGACCGTCGAGGGGCTGCACGCGGTCGGCAGCGCCTACGCCGCAGTCGGCATGCGCGCGGTCGTGGCGCCGATGGTCGCCGACCGGTCGTTCTTCGAGGCCATCCCCGGGCTCATGGACGTGCTGCCGCCGGCGATGCAGCAAGACGTCGCGAAGCTCCGCCCCGCGCCGTGGAAGACGAGCGTCGACAACATGCGCCGGGCGCTGCAGGAGTGGAAGCTCGAGCGCGATCAGGTCCGGCTGGCCGTGGCGCCCACGATCCCGCACCACTGCTCGGACGAGTTCATCCGCGCCTGCGTGGCGCTCGCCGCCGAGCACGGCGTCGGCCTGCACACCCACGTCGCCGAGTCCAAGGTGCAGGCGATCGTCGGGCTACAGCGCTACGGCAAGACACTCACCGCGCACCTCGACGACCTCGGCGTGGTCGGCCCTCGCTTCACGGTGGCCCACGGCGTGTGGCTCGACGACGAGGACATGCGGCGCCTCGGCGACAAGGGCGCCTCGGTCGCCCACAACCCGGGGAGCAACATGCGCCTCGGCAACGGCCTGGCGGACATGCGCGCGATGCTCGAGCGCCGCGTGAACGTCGGCCTTGGTACGGACGGCGCCAACTGCTCGGACAACCTGAATATGTACGAGTCGATGCGCCTGGCCTCGTTCGTGTCGAAGGCGCAGCGCCCAGATCTCGAGCGGTGGGTGACGACGGATGAGGTCGTGACGGCGGCGACCGAGGGCAGCGCGCGAGCGCTCGGCTTCGAGGGGACGATCGGCCGGCTGGCGCCGGGCTACAAGGGCGACATCGTGTTCCTCGACCTGGACCACGTCAACTGGATCCCGCTGAACGATCCGACCAACCAGCTCGTGCACACCGAGGACGGCGGCGCGGTGATGCACGTGATGATCGGCGGGCGGATGGTCGTGCAGGATCGGCGGCTGACGACCGTCGACGTCGCGGCGCTCGCCCGAGAGGCCGAAGCCGCGCGCGAGCGTCTAGCGCGACTCAATGCGCCGGGTAAGGAGCTCTCCGAGCGTCTCGCGGCGGTGGTCGGTCGATTCTGTCCGGGCCTCGCCCACACGCCGTACCACGTCAACCGCTACGTCGGCTCCGCCTGATCACCGCCTGAGCGAACAGCTCGAGCGAGCGGCACACCTGCGCGTGCACGAGGCCGCCGAAGCTGCAGACGAGCAGGAGGGTGTCGCGTCGCCGCGGCCCTGGCAGTAGTAGAAGAGCCCGAAGTCAATCGATCAGGGTCTGCTTACCCTGCGAGCTCCCTGGAGGACCGACCGCGCTTCCTTGAACGAGGTACGAATCCAGTCGATCAGGAGCCGCACGCGCGGAACCGTCTTGAGGTCGGGATGGACGAGCAGCCAGTAGTCGTCGCTCAGCTCGGCCAGGGGCGCCGTGAGCCGCACGAGCGTCGGATCCAAGTCGCCGACGAAGCACGGCAGGATGCCGAGCCCGGCGCCGGCCCGGATGGCTTCGAGCTGGAGCGTGAAGCGATTGGCGCGCACCCTCGGGCGGCGATCGCCGAGGTGTCCCATGAGGAAGGCCATCGAGCGGAAATACTCGTGCGGCGCGTCGTACGCCACCCACGGGCAAGAGCGCCAGCGCGCCTCGGTCCGCGTGGTCGGCTCGGACTCGACCAGGCTGGTCGCGCCGTAGATCGCCGCCTCGATCGTCCCCAGACCGACGCGAACGAGGTGGTTGCGCGCCGGGAGCCCGTGCCGAATCCAGAGATCGGCTTCGCGCCGATCCAGATCCGGCTCGCTGTGAGTCTCCACCAGCTCGACCGTGAGGTCGGGGTGCGCGGCGCTCAGGCTCCCCAGGCGCGGGGCGAGGAAGCGCGCGGGCCATTCGCCGGCGGACATCCGCACGACGCCGCCCCCGTCGTCGCCGAACGCCATCCGCCGGCGATCGATGGCCGTGGCGGCCTCCGCCATGCTCTGCGCCATCGGCATCAGGTGCTGACCGCCCTTCGTCAGCCGATGACCGTCCGGGGTGCGCTCGAACAGCCGCGTGCCCAGGCTCTGCTCGAGCTGCCGCAGGTGGCGGATCACCGTGGGCTGGCCCAGGCCGAGCGCGCGCGCGGCCCGTCGCAGGCTGCCCGCCTGGGCGATGGCGAGAAACACACGGAGATCGTCCCACTGCACGGCGTCAGATTAGCAACTTCACCGGCCCCGACGCGCTCCGAATCCGGAGCGGGGCGGTTCGCATCTGGCGGCTTCCGGGCGGACGCCGGCGATGGTGCAGTGTCGGGCAAGGAGGGACACGCGATGTGTGACAACGAGTACCTGGCTCACTACATGGTCAGAGAGCGGCTCCGAGAAGCCGAAAGGCGGGGCGTGCTCGACGTAATGCTCCGGCAACCGGCGACCTCGTCCCAGGCGTTCGGCCGCGGCGCGGACCGCGAGGGGCCGCGGTCGACGAGGCTCGAGCTGTGGTGGCAAGCCTCGGCCGCCTGGGTGGCCCATCTCACGCTTCCCAAGACGTGGAATAGGCTCTAGGCTAGCGCCGTGTACCTGGACCCGAGGCTCTGGGCGCTCACGGCGGGCGTCCGCGGTCGCATCGCCGCCACCGTGCTGGTCGGTCTCGCCGCCGTCGCCGCCGGAATCGCGCGGCTCGCTCTTCTCGGCTGGCTCCTGGGCCGCGTGCTAGCCGGCGAGTCGCTCGCCTCGCTCGCGCCGGCCATCGCGCTGACCGCGCTGGCGCTCGCCGCGCGCAGCGCGCTCGACTACGCGCGCACGATGGTGGCACACCACACCGCCGCGCGGGTGCAGGAGCGGCTGCGGCAGGTCCTCTACACGCAGGTCGCGTCGCTCGGTCCCGCTCACTTCGCGCGGGCCCGCACCGGCGACGTCATGCTGTCGCTCGTCGAGGGCGTGCAGCAGCTCGAGACCTACTTCGGCCAGTATCTGCCTCAGCTCTTCGTCTCCGCCCTGACGCCGCTGCTGATCTTCGCGTTCGTCGCGTTCGTGGACCTGCCGGTCGCGCTCGTGCTGCTCGTCGCGGCGTTCGCCGTGCTGCTGGCGCCCGCGCTCTGGCACGGCCGTGACCGTCAGGCGAGCCTCGCCCGCAACCGCGCCTACGCCGCCTTCGGCGCCGACTTCCTCGACGCGGTGCAGGGTCTGGCGACCCTGAAGGCGTTCGGCCAGAGCGGCGCCCGCGGGCGGGCGCTCCAGCAGCGCGCCCACGAGCTCTTCCGCAGCACGATGTGGGTGCTCGGCAGCAACACGATGGCGCGCGGCATCACCGACACGGGCATCGCGCTCGGGGCCGCGGTGGCGCTGGCGCTCGGCGCCTGGCGGGTGAGCACGGGTGCCATGTCGGTGCCGGCGCTGCTGGTCATCCTGATGCTCGGCGTCGAAGTCTTCCGTCCGCTCCGCGAGCTGCGCATCCTGCTCCACCAGGGGATGCTGGGCCTCTCCGCGGCGCGGGGCATCTTCGCGCTGCTCGACGCGGTGCCGGCGGTGTCCGATCGTCCGGCAGGGCCGGAGCCGGCCGACGCCGGAGTGGCCTTCGAAGGGGTCACCTTCGCCTATCCGGGAGCCCGGCGCCCGGCTCACGTGGAGCTGAGCTTCCGCGTTCAGCCGGGCGAGCGCGTCGCCATCGTGGGGCCGAGCGGCTCGGGCAAGTCGACGGTCGCGCGGCTCCTGCTGAGGTTCCACGATCCCGATCGCGGGCGGGTCGCGATCGGGGGGCGCGATCTGCGCGCGCTGAGCCTGGAGCAGGTGCGAAGCCGCGTCGCGCTCGTCAGCCAGGAGACGTGGCTCTTCCACGGCACCGTCGAGGAGAACATCCGGATGGGCAAGCCCGACGCGAGCGCCGCGGAGCTGCGGGCGGCCGCGCGCGCGGCGAACGCGGAGGAGTTCATCCTGCGCCTGCCGCAGGGCTACGACACCGTCGTCGGCGAGCGCGGCGTGCGGCTCTCGGGCGGCCAGCGCCAGCGCATCGCGATCGCGCGCGCGCTCCTGCGCGACACGCCCATCCTGGTGCTCGACGAGGCGCTCTCGTCGGTCGACGCCGAGAGCGAGGCCCTGATCCAGACGGCGCTCGACGGTCTCATGCGCGGCCGCACGACCCTCGTCTTCGCGCATCGCCTGTCGAGCGTGATCGGCGCCGATCGGATCCTCGTGCTCGACCAGGGCCGTCTGGTGGAGCAGGGGACCCACGCCGAGCTGATCGGGCGCGGCGGCGCCTACACGCGGCTGATGGCCGGCCAGGCGCGGGACGGCGCGGGAGTCGTGGCCGTCGGCGCGCGGCAGGCCGCGACGACGGCCAACGGCGACGGTGCCGTGGTCGATCCGGAGACGCCGTCGGACGAGCCGCGCGCCATCGTCGGCGCCGAGCACGTCGGCTGGGGCGCGGTGCTCCGCACGCTCGTCGACAAGACGCGCGGCTACCGCGCCCGGCTGACGTTGACCTTCGTTCTCGGCGTGGCGCGCGTGACGGCCCTGATCGGCGTCGGCGTCCTCAGCGCGCTCGCGGTGCGCGCTGTCAAGCGCGGCGAGCCGGCCGGCCTGCTGCTCGGGAGCCTGCTCGTGGTGGCGCCGCTCGCGGGGATCCTCCACTGGTGCGAGTCGTGGCTGGCTCACGACGTCGCGTATCGCCTGCTCGCCGACATGCGCCTGGCGGTGTTCAACAAGCTCGACGCGCTGGCGCCCGCCTATCTCACGCGGCGCCGGTCGGGCGATCTCGTGGGCGCGGCCACCCACGACGTCGAGCTGATCGAATACTTCTTCGCCCACACCGTCACTCCAGCCTTCGTTGCCGTGCTCGTGCCCGCCGCCGTGCTGGTGGCGCTCGGCGAGTTCGGCCTCGCCCTGGTGCTCGTGCTCGTGCCGTTCCTTCTGTACACGGCGCTCGTCCCCGTGCTCGGCCGATCCCGCATCGATCGCCTGAGCTCGCGCGCCCGCGAAGCCTCCGGTGATCTCAATGCGCACGTGGTCGACACCGTCCAGGGCCTCGCCGAGATCGTCGCGTATCGACGCGTCGCCGCCTGGGGGGAGGCGCTCGGCGCCAAGGCCCGTCGCTTCTACGAGCTACGCCTGCCGTTCCTGCGCGATCTCGCCCGGCAGATGGCCTTCCAGGAGACGGCCACGGGCCTCGGCGGTCTCGCGGTGATCGGCGCCGGCGCGTGGCTCGCGCATCAAGGACGGATGGACGCGGCGAGCCTGCCGTTGCTGACCTTGCTCGCGCTGTCCGCGTTCGTCCCCTTGTGGGAGGTCGCGCAGGTCGGCCGGCAGCTCGCCGATACCCTGGGCGCCGCCCGGCGGCTCAGCGCCGTCGAGGCCGAGCCGATTCCGGTGACCGACGGGCCGGGTGTTCCGGCCGCGGCCGCGCGCGGCGGGCTCGCGGTCGAGCTCGCCGACGTTCGTTTCACCTATCCCGGTCGTACTCGCCCGGCTCTCGACGGCATCTCACTCCGGATCAAGGACGGCAGCACGGTCGCGCTAGTCGGCCCGTCCGGGGCGGGGAAGACGACCGTCGCGAGTCTCCTGCTGCGCTTCTGGGATCCGCAATCGGGAGTGATCCGCCTTTTCGGCCACGATCTCCGCGAGTATCAGCTGGACGAGCTTCGCAAGCGGATCGCGCTCGTCGCCCAGGACACCTATCTCTTCAACGACACGCTTCGCGCCAACGTCATGCTGGCCCGGCCCGACGCGGACGACGCGGCGCTCGGCCTCGCCGTCGAGCGCGCCGCGCTGCAGGAGCTCGTCGCGAGCCTGCCCGACGGGCTCGACACGATCGTGGGCGAGCGCGGCGCGCAGCTCTCGGGCGGCCAGCGCCAGCGCGTGGCGATCGCGCGCGCGTTCCTCAAGGACGCGCCCGTGCTGATCCTCGACGAGGCGACCTCGCATCTGGATGCGGTGAGCGAAGCCGCCGTGCGCTCGGCCCTCGAGCGACTCGCGCGCGACCGCACCACGCTCGTGATCGCGCATCGCCTGTCCACGGTGCGCGACGCCGACGCGATCGTCGTGCTCGACGACGGCAAGCTGGTCGAGGTCGGTCACCACGCCGAGCTCCTCGCGCGGGGCGACCTCTACGCCCATCTGGTCGCCCGCCAGCTCGGCGGCGGCCTCTCCGCCGCCGCCGCAGACTGAGAAGGGACGGAGGCGCCATGGAAAAGCCGGTCCGCGTGGTGCACTACCTGAACCAGTTCTTCGGCGGGATCGGGGGCGAGGAGCGGGCTCAGACACCGCTCGAGGTACGCGAGGGACCCGTGGGCCCGGGACGCGCGCTTCAACAGGCGCTGGGGGCCGAGGGCACCGTGGTAGCCACGCTCGTCTGCGGCGACGACTACGTCGCGGAGCGCGAGGAAGCGGCCGGCGCGAGCATGCGGGAGGCGCTGCAACGCTACCAGCCCGATCTCGTGATCGCCGGCCCCGCTTTCGACTCCGGCCGCTACGGTCTGGGCTGTGCCTTGGCGTGCCGCGTGGCCCGATCCCTCGGCATTCCCGCGGTGACCGGGATGTATCCGGAGAACGCGGCCATCATCACACACCGGCGCGATCTCCTGGCCGTGCCCACCGGTCTCAACACCACCGACATGCGCAGCATCATCGGGCGAATGACCACCCTCGGGCTCAAGGTGGTTCGCGGCGAGCCTCTCGGATCGGCGCTCGAGGAGGGCTACATTGCTCACGGGATCCGGAAGCTCGTGACGAGGGATCGCGTCGGATACGAGCGGGCGGTCGAGATGCTCCTGGCGCGGGTCGCGGGCCGCCCGTTCGTCTCCGAGATCCTGGTCCAGCAATACGAGCGCGTCACGCCGGCGCCGCCGGTGGCCGATCTCTCTCGCGCGACGATCGGAATCGTCGTCAGCACGGGCATCGTTCCGCGGGGCAATCCCGACCATCTGCCCGGCGCTCGCGCTCTCAGCGCGGGCCGCTACTCGATCGACCGGCTGCCGCGACTCGACGTGGGAGACTGGGAATCGGCCCATGGCGGGTTCAACACGAAGGTGCTGAACACCGAGAACCCAGACTACGCGCTGCCGCTCGCGACCTTGCGCGCGCTCGAGGCCGAGGGCGCGATCGGCGGCATCTATCCGTGGATCTACAGCACGGTGGGCAATCAAACCGCGGTCGGGCCCGCGCGCAGGATCGGGCAGCTCGCCGCGGCGGAGTTCCGCGACGCCGGAGTCGCCGTCGCGCTACAGGTGTCCGGGTGAGGGAGCTGCCATCGTTGCGGCGCAACGATCACGAAGGAGCTGGAGCGTGTCGGCATCCCCACGGCGCTGATCGGTGCGCTGCCGGCAATCGCCATAGCCGCGAACGCGAACCGAGTCGTCCGCGGTGTGCAGGTGCAGCACCCCTGCGGTGACCCGAAGCTGCCCGCAGAGGCCGACCGGGACCTGAGCCTCCGGATCGTCCGCACGGCGTTGCTGGCGCTGCAGACCGCGGTCACCGGACCGACGCTCTTCGAGCCTCCCTCCACGGCCACTGCCGAGCGCGTCCATGCGTCTTGAGCTGGCCGCCTATCCGGTGCGCGACGTCCGCTTCAGCGCGGCGACGCGATGGCGGGACGGCGTGCTCGAGATCGATCCCGACGAGGTCTTGGAGCCGGTTCGGCGCGACCCGCTGGTAGAGCGAGCCGAGCTCGCGGTGGCTCGGCCCGGCGAGTCGATCCGCATCGTCACGATTCAGGACATCATCGAGCCGCGCGTGAAGGCGAGGGGCCGGGGCGTCGCATATCCCGGCATCGTGGGGCGTCCGGTGGAGACCGTTGGCGAGGGTCGAACGAACCGGCTCTCCGGCTTCACTCTGATCACGTGCACGCCGCCCCAGGACGTCAAGCGTTATGGCCTGCTTTCCTCGTTCCGGCCCGGCACCGCGTACGGCGACTTCCTGGACATGTCGGGTCCCGGTGCGATCAGTCCCTGGGCGGCCACCGTCAACCCTTGCCTGCTCGTCGAGCCGGCGCGTCATCTCGATCCGGACCCGGCCAACCGTGTGGTGCAGCAGGCGACATTGGCCGTGCAAGACCGGCTCGCGCGCGCCACCCTCGCTGAGACGCCCGCCGAGGTCGAGGTGCTCGACCTGACGCCGCGACCCGGTCTGCCCGGCTTCGTCTATATCCACAGCATCGTGTCGCCCGAGCCCATCTATCTGAATCCGGACTCGACGCTCTCCACCGCGGTCTACGGCATCACGCGACTCACCCAGCCGTGGCTCTTGCACCCGACCGAGGTTCTCGACGGTGCCGTCTGCGGAAGCTTCTTCAGCGGCGACTTCTATCGGTGGTTCACCTGGCCGCTGACGAACAGCATCGTCCTTCACATGTGCCGCCGTCATGGGATCGACTTCAATTTTCTGGGCTGCATCATGGTGCGCACGATGTGGGAGGAGCAGCGACAGAAGGAGCTCATGGCCAACCGGGCGGCGCTCATGGCCACGACGCTCGGGGCGGCGGGGGCCATCGTCACGCCGACGCTGCGCGGCCAGCGGATGCTGGACACGATGGCCGTCGTCCGCGCGTGCGAGGACGCCGGCGTCAAGACCGTGCTCATCACGGAGGAAGAGGATGACGAGGACGGCGCGGCGCCGCCGCTGCTGGTCACGGCGCCGGACGGCGTCGGCCTCGTCTCGACGGGTGACGGCAGCGCGCCCGGACCCTTCCCGCCGGTGCAGCGCGTGATCGGCGCCGGGCCGATCGGCGACCACTGGTACGCCGAGCAGCCGGCGCCTCACGGCCGGTACGGGACGAGCCACCTCAACGACGTCTGGGGATTCTCGCTCCTGTCCTGTGTGGACTACTAGCCTGGCCCCGCCTTGCCCAAGGTGTCCCGAGCTTTGACAGGTGTTCGTCGGGGCTGATAGCCTGCTGGCCATTCGCGACCCTTCCAACGTGCAGGAGGACCCCCATGCATGAGGACATCTCCCGTCGAGACGTGCTGCAGGCGATGGGGCTGGGCGCGGTCGCGATCGCGCTCGCCGAGCTGGGCGGGGCGCGGCCAGCCTGGGCCGAGGATGCGTTCACCATCGCCTCGACGGGAGGGTCCTGGGGCGACGGCTTGAAGCAGGCCTACGTGGTGAACGCCGGCTTCGAGAAGCGCTTCAACGCCCAGGTCAGCTACGCGCACATGATCGACTCGGTGATCGCGACCAAGGCGATAGCGCAGTGCGGGAATCCGCCGTTCACAGTCCCGGCGCTCCTGAACGCCGAGGCGGTGATGCTGGCGGAGGGCGGCTGTCTTCAAGATTACGATCTCGGCGTCGTCACCAACTACCAGGACCTGCTGCCCGGCACTTTCGAGGCCCCTCGGGCGGGTCTCAAGTCCTACTGGGCGGCGCACACCCAGATCATCATGGGCCTCGTCTACAACACCAAGCAGGTGACGGCGAAGCCGACCTCGTTCATGGACCTGGGGAGCGCGAAGTACAAGGGCAAGATCGCCATCCCGGCCTATGGCTGGGTCGGCATCCAGTGGCTGCACGCGCTGAACCAGTCCCTGGGCGGCTCCCCCGACCAGATCGACCCGGGCATGAAGGCGATCGCCGAGCTCGTCAAGAAGAACGACGCGATCGTCATGGAGAACACAGATGTGACGCTCAAGGCCTTCACGCGCGAGGAGATCTGGATGATGCCGTTCTGGAACGGACGGTGCTTCTCGCTGCAGGCCGAGGGTGTGCCGGTCGACATCGTCTACCCCAGAGGCAGCTTCCAGGTAGGCAACGGGTTCCCGATCCTCAAGGGCACGAAGTTCGAGCGCCAGGCACAGCACTTCGTCAACATCACCCTGGATGCGGACTACCAGATCGAGATGACGCGGCGGTTCCGGTATCCTCCGTCCAACAAGAAGGCGAAGCTCCCGCCGGAGATGGCGCACTATGCCCTGAAGGACGCCGACCTCAAGGCCATGATGCCGCTCGATTTCCAGAAGATGAACCAGCATCGCGCTGCCTATCTCGCCCGCTGGAACAAAGAGGTCCTGGGCTAGGGGTCGTGCCCGGCCAGCTCGAGGTGAGGGGGCTGACCAAGCGGTTTTCGCCTCAGGTCACGGTCGGTCCCCTGTCGTTCGAGGTGATGGAGGGCGAGTTCTTCTCGTTGCTCGGGCCCAGCGGCTGCGGTAAGACGACGACGCTACGCTGCATCGCCGGGTTCGAGGAGCCGTCCGAGGGTTCGGTGCTCCTGGGCGGCCACAGGCTCGACGGTCGGCCTCCGCACCGCCGTGACGTCGGACTCGTGTTCCAGACCTATGCCCTGTTCCCGCACCTGACGGTCTTCGACAACATCGCGTTCGGCCTGCGGCTACGAAAGGCCGGAAAGCCGGAGATCGAGCGCCGGGTGGGGCAGATGCTGGAGCTCGTCGACCTGCCGAACCTGGCCGAGCGCTACCCGTCTCAGCTGTCGGGCGGGCAGCAGCAACGCGTCGCCATCGCCCGCTCGCTGGTGCTGGAGCCGAGCCTGCTCCTCTTCGACGAGCCCCTGTCCAACCTCGACCTCAAGCTACGCATCCAGATGCGCTACGAGCTACGCGATCTGCAACGGCGGCTCGGCAAGACCGCGGTCTACGTCACCCACGACCAGACCGAGGCGCTCGCCCTGTCCGACCGTATCGCCGTCCTGTCGCAGGGCCGGATCGAGCAGATCGGCACGCCGAACGAGATCTACGAGTCCCCGGCGAGCGCCTTCGTCGCGGATTTCATCGGCAGCTCCAATCTCCTCAGGGCATCGGTCCGCGGCCAGAACGGCGGTGATACCACGCTGGAAACCGAGCACGGCCTCGTCCTCACCCTCCCCCGCGTTGCCGACGTGTCGGGCGCGACCGTGACGCTGTTGCTGCGCCCCGAGCGGTTCCAGGTCGCCGCTATCGGCGAGGGTGACCAGATCGGCGCCAATCGCTTCCGGGCGCGCGTGCGGGACGTCACCTACATGGGAGAGGACCTCCACCTGCGCGTCCTCGCCCTCGAGAAGCAGCCCTTGCTCGTGTCCATCAAGAACAGCAAGGGGACGCGCGCCATCGTCCCGGGCGTCGCCATCGAGCTGGCGATCGATCCCGAGGACATCCACATCCTGCGGCGCTAGGGCGCGCGATGGAGGGAGGGCGGCCCTCGCCATACTGGCCGCTGTTCGTCGGCCCCTACGGCGCCTACTTGCTGCTTTTCCTCGTCCTGCCCTTTGTCAACGTGGCGCTCCTCAGCGTGTACCTCCACTCGCCGACCAAGATCGCGGTGGCCGAGTTCACCGGCACGAACTACGCCAAGCTCTGGGAGGTGTACTACGCCACCCTGTTCCTGCGCACGCTCCGGCTCTCGCTCCTCGTCACGATCGGCTGCGCGGTGCTCGGCTACCCGCTGGCGTACTTCTTGGCCCGCTCGACGTCGCGGGTCATGACCCTGGGTCTGCTCCTGCTCGTCATGCCGCTCCTGGTGAGCACGGTGATCCGCGTGTTCGGCTGGCTGGTCATTCTCGGCAGCGAGGGCCTCGTCAACCAGGGGCTCCGGCTGCTGGGCGTCCGGGAGAGCGTGCGGCTGCTCTACACCGAAGGGGCCGTGATCTTGGGACTCGTTCAGCAGACCCTGCCGTTCATGGTCCTCCCCGTCATGGCCGCAGTCGAGCGCATCCCGCTCAGTCTGGAGGAGGCGGCGCGGAACCTCGGCGCGAGCTGGGCCCAGATGTTCGTGCGCACGATCTTGCCCCTGAGCCTGCCCGGCCTCGTCTCCGGCTCGCTGCTCGTCTTCAGCGTGTCCATGAGCGCATTCATCACGCCCGCCCTGATGGGCGGCCGTCGGGTACGGATGGTCGGCCAACAGATCTACGAGGAGGTCTTGACGGCGTACGACTGGCCGGGCGCCGCGAGCTTGACGATCGTCCTGTCGGTGTCGATGCTGGCGCTCGTCGCGCTCGCGCTGTGGGCCACGGGCCGCCGGGCCCGTCCGAAGAGGGCGCGATGACCAGCCGCCCGCCGCGGTTCCTGTGGCCGTTCGTGGTCGTCGTGTACACCCTGCTGCTGGCCCCGCTGGTCGTGGTCGTCACCGTGTCGTTCGGCTCCACCCCGACGTTCGATTTCCCGCCCAAGGGGCTGACCCTCCACTGGTACCGGGCGTTCTTCGCCAACGAGATGTTCGTCCGTTCGTTCTTCCGCGTGAGCCAGGTCGTGGGGCTCCTGACCGCGCTCGTGGCCACGCTCGTTGGCACGCTCTCGGCGATCGGTCTCGTGCGGCTCCGCTTCCGCGGCCGCGAAGCCCTCGAGACCTTCTTTCTGTCGCCGCTCCTGGTGCCGCACATCCTGCTCGGCGCCTCGGTGTACCTGTACCTCGCGCGGCTCGCCTGGCCGACCTCGTCGATGACGTTGCTCGTGGGTCACATCGTCATCGCTACGCCCTACGTCATCCGCTGCGTGACGGCCGGCCTCGCCGGCATGGACCCGCGGCTGGAGGAGGCGGCGATGAGCCTGGGGGCCAGTCGGCCACAGGCGTTCTTCAAGGTGACGCTGCCGTTGCTCAGATCGAGCCTGGTCACGGGCGCGGTCTTCGCCTTCATCATCTCGTTCAGCGACATCAATCTCGCGCTCTTCCTCGCCGGCGCCAACGCCCCGAGCTTGCCCGTGCAGATCTTCTCGCAGATCCAGTTCGAGGCCGACCCCTCGATCGCCGCCGCCTCGGCTCTGCAGATCGCCATCGTCGGCGGGCTCATCGTCCTCGCGCAGCGACTGTTCCGTCTCCGGCTCATGGTGTGACGGCGCCCGGTGTTCACCCCTTGAGCGTGCCGAACGTCAGGCCCTTCACGAGGTGGCGTTGCATCACGGCGATGAACAGGACGATCGGCGCGAGGATGCCGACGGCGCCGGCCGCCGACCAGGACCAGTACTCGATCTTCTCGGCGCCGTACTGCGCGATCGCGACCGAGAGCGGCTTGGCGTCGCTGCCGGTCAGGATCAGGCAGTAGAGGAACTCGTTGTAGGCGAAGAGGAAGGTGAAGAGCGCCGCCGTGAACACGCCGGGGCGCACCACGGGCAGGACGACTCGCCGAAAGGCCTGGAACGAGCTGCAGCCGTCGATCATCGCGGCCTCGGGCAGCTCGCGCGGCACGTCGAGGAAGAAGCCGCGCATGAGCCAGATGGCGAAGGGCTGGTTGAAGGCCACGATGATCAGGATGATCAGGATGTGCGTGTCGTAGAGCTGGGCGGCACGGGCCACCAGGAAGAAGGGCACCAGCAGGAGGATGCGCGGGAACGCCCGCACCGCCAGCAGCGAGAACAGCAGCACCTGGATCGGCCGGCTCCGGTACCGCGCCAGGTAGTACGCGGCCATACAGCCCAGCGGGATCGAGAGGAGCACCGTGCCGATGGTGATCACGAGCGTGTTGAAGAGGTAGCGCGGAAACGGCGTCTCCAGCCAGATGAACCGGTGGTGCTCGAGGGTGGGCGTGAAGATCCACGTGGGCGGTGTCGTGAAGGCATCGCGCGTTTGCTTGAGCGAGGTCGTCAGCGCGAAGTAGATCGGGAACAGCGAGACGGCGACCACGGCCAGGAGCGCCAGGTAGACGAGGGCTCGCGCGAGGACGACGCGCGGAGCGCCGACGCTCCGGTTCACCATTCGCCCTTCTCCCGGCGGTAGAGCAGGTAGATCCACGCGCCGATGACGAGGGAGAGGATCAACAGCGTGATGACACCGAGCGCGGAGGCGCGCCCCATGCGGAGCTGCCGGAAGGCCATCACGTAGTTGTAGAAGGTGATGGTCTGCGTGGTCGTGCCCGGCCCGCCGCCCGTCATGACGAACACCTGGTCGAAGATGCGGAAGGCGTCCATCGACCGGATGATGAGGACGAACAGCACCAGCGGCCGCAGGAACGGGAACACGACGTGGGCGAGCGTCTGCGCGCGCGAGGCGCCGTCCACCATGGCCGCCTCGAGCGGCTCGACGGGCACGCTCTGCAGACCGGCGTAGACCACGAGGATCACGAACGGCGTGTTCTGCCAGACGTCGGCGAGGATGATCGACCAGAGCGCCCAGGCTGGATCGCCGGTCCACCCGGGTCCGCGCACACCGGCGAGACCAAGGAAGTAGTTCACGAGCCCCCAGTTGCTCTCGAACATCCAGCGCATGAGCAGGCCCGCCACCGCGGGTGTGATCGCCATAGGAAGGAGCACCACGGTGTTGACGAAGCGTCGGCACGGGATGCGAGCGTCGAGGAGCAACGCGACGGCAATGCCGAGCACGACCTCGATGGCGACGGCGGCGCCCGTGAATCGCGCGGTCACGCCCAGCGCTTCCCAGAACGCGTCGTCGGCGAGGATGAAGCGGAAGTTCTCGAGGCCGACGAACGTCGTGCGCGGCACGGGCAGGTAGTAGTTGTAGAAGCTGAGCCCGAGGCTGTAGGCGAGCGGATAGACGAGGATGACGGCGAGCACCGTCATGCTCGGGACGAGAAAGATCAGGCGGTCCCGGCGCTGCTGCCGGCTCGCCACCGGGCTACTTCTTGTAGTAGCCCTTTTCCGTCATGAGGTCGCTCATGACCTTCTGCGCGCGCTTGAGTGCCTCGGGGATCGTCAGCTCCCCGGTCAGACCCTTCTGCAACGTCTGGGTGGTCTGCAGCATCGCCTCGGAGAACTCGGGATTGCTCGGCACGAGCCGGGCCCCCGCCTGGACGTTGTCGGCCGCGGCCCTGATGAACCGGAACTTCTGCATGACCTCCGGGTCTTTGGTGACGGACAACCGGGTCGGGGTCGCCAGGCCGGCGGACTCGCGCATGTTCGCCTTGCTGAGCGTCTTGCCGATCACCTGAAAGACGAGCTCGGGATCGTTCTTGGTGAAGGCGCTGATCGAATAGCAGCCGACGGCCAGCCGAGCGTGGCTCTTGCCTCCCTTGGTCGCGGCCGGGGGCACGGCGAAGCTCACCTTGCCGACCACTTTGGAGACCTGGGCGTTGTCCATGGCGAGCGCCCGCGACTGCCACAGGAGCCCCATGGCCGTGAGTCCCTGCTGCATCGCTACTGTCGATTCGTCGTTGTGGAACGCGAGGACGTTGGGGGGCGCGTACTTCATCAGCTCTTTCATCGTGGTCAGCGCCTTCACGCCGGCCTCGCTGTCGATCGTGACCTTCCAGTCCTTGTCGTACCAGTCGCCGCCGTACGTGCGCAGGTAGTACGTGAAGTCGTTCTGGAAGCCGTCGCCGGCCTTGAGGGTCATGGCCGTGCCGTACTGCTTCTTGTCGGCCACCGTCAGCGCCTTGGCGGCGGCGATCCACTCGTCCATCGTGGACGGCGGCTTGAGCCCCGCCGCGTCGAACAGGTCCTTCCGATAGAAGAAGAACATCGAGATGGCGAGGTTCGGCACCCCGTAGACCTTGCCCTTGTACGAGCAGACGTCACGAACAAGGATCGGATCGATGTCGTCCCACTCGACCGCTTGACGCAGCTTCGCGATGAGCGGATCGAGCGGCATGAGCCAGCCGCGCTCGGCGAAGGTGGGCAGGAACGCGTCGGTCGCCATGATGTCGTAGGTCGATGCGCCCTGGGAGAGATGGATTTGCATCTTCTCGAGGGCCTGGTCGAAGGGGATCAGCTCGGCTTCGAGCTTGATACCGGGATACTCGCCCATCTTCTTCACCCAGAACTCGAGCATGGGGAACCGGTGGCTGATGTAGTGCACCGTGGGTTCGGCCGCCCACGCGGTCGGCGCCGCCCCGCGCGCGATCAGGAGCGCGGAGGCTCCGACCAACAAGATCAGGCACAGCACACCGCGCCGTCGTCCGAATCGCCACGCTCGCCGAGTCATCGTCGACCCCTCTCCGCCGTCCGGATGTCCGGACGCGCTGCGCGGTATCATTGCGATCCGTCGCGACGCTGTCAAGGCGCGGGCGACACGAAGGGAACCCACGACCAGTGATGAAACAGGCGGTGAGCCGAACCGCCATGGTCGTCGCCCTCTGGCGGGCCCGGGAATCTCAGCGCTCTGTGGCCAGCCGGCTCTTCGAGGACGATCTGGCTCAGGGTTTCCTCGACCGGCGCTTTCGGGTGGCCCTTCGCGTCTCTCGGGCGCCCGTGGTGGGCTCACTTGTCCCGTGGTCGCTCATCGATGGTCACTGGACCGGCTCGAGGGGAACGGTGGCGGTCCGTACGCGGTACATCGATGATGCCCTCACGGCCGCGCTGCGGCGCGGCGTGGAGCAGGTCGTGATCCTCGGCGCCGGCTTCGACAGCCGAGCCTATCGAATCCCTGGGATCGGCCGGACCCGTGTGTTCGAAGTGGATCATCCAATGACTCAAGTCGAGAAGAAAAGCGCGGTCGCGCGACGCCTTGGATCGCTCCCGCCGCACGTGGAGTTCGTCCCGATAGATTTCAGCAGGCAGACCTTGGACGGCGCGATGCCGGCCGCCGGGTTTCGAGCGACGGCCCGGACGTTCTTCATCTGCGAGGGCGTCACACACTATCTGTCCGAGCCGGACGTCGATACCCTGTTTCGCTCTGTCGCGCGGAGCGCAGCCGCCGGCAGTGAGATGGTCTTCACGTACATTCATCGGACGATCCTCGACGGATCCGCGACATTCTCGGGAGCGTCCCAGACGCTGGCCACCGTCGGGCGGTCCGGCGAGCCGTACACGTTCGGCTTCGATCCTGTTGGCCTGTCCGAGTATCTCGCCGCCCGCGATCTCGCCCTGATCGAAGACGTCGGCGCGGATGAGTATCGCGCGCGCTATCTCGCGCCTCGCGGCCGCGGGCAGGAGCCCCCTCCGAGTTTCAGCGAGCCGCGCTCGTACGGGTCGCCTTGTCGGAGGGTCTAAGGGGGCCCTTCGAGGCCCCGAAATTGAGAAGCAGATTCGAGGGGCGCCCCGGCTGGGCCGGGGCGTCTCCGAGCGCGGGGGGTCTAAGGGGGCCCTTCGAGGCCCCCTTTCTAAACAATCTGCCAGCGCGAGCGCGGGAACGTAGTCCCGGTTCGCCGCTGGAGCTTCTCGCCGATCTCCTGCACCTTCGCGAAAAGCCGCGGCTCGTCGACGAATGTCTGGCGATAGGCGTCGACCACCACCTTGCCGTCGATGATGACCGTGTGCACGCTGCGGCCGTCGGCGTTGTAGACGAGGTTGTTGATCGGATTGAAGAGCGCCTGCCACTCCGGACGCTGCGTGTCGAAGAGCACCAGGTCGGCCTTCTTGCCAGGCTCGATCGAGCCGATCTCGCCGTCGACACCGAGCGCCTGGGCGCCCACGATGGTCGCCATCTCGAGCGCCGTCTCGGCCGGAATCATGCGCGTGTCCTGACGGGCGTCCTTGTACTGGATCGCCGCCATGTTCATTGCCCGCACGATGTCCAGGTGGTTCGAGTTGTTGGGCGAGTCGCAGCCGAGCGCGACCTTCACGCCCTTAGCGAGGAGCTCCGGCATCCGTCCGTGCTCGGGCACGCCGCGGCCGCCCTTCGCGGCGGTGACCGGGCACATCGCGACCTTCGTGCCCGTGCGGGCCAGACACTCGATCTCGGCGTCGTCCACGCCGAGCGAATGCGCGAGCACCACGTTCGGCCCGAGCACGCCGAGCGACTCGAGGTATTCGGTCGGGGTCTTGCCGTGACGGGCCTGATAGTCCTTGCGCGCCTGCGGTCCGCTGCCATGGTGGAGCGTCATGAACGTGCGGTGCTCGTCGGCGACGCCCTTGACCCCGCGCAGGAGGTCGGCGCTGCACGTCTCCGGCGAGAACGGCATCGCCCATGCCCTAATCCGGCCGTCGAGCCGCCCCTGCCATTTGCCGAGAAACGCGGCGGTCTTCTTGACCGCGTCGTTCGTGGTGTAGCGGGGCAGGGGGAACGGCGCCTCCTGGTCGGACACGCACTCGCCGATGATCGCGCGGATGCCGGCGTCGTCGTAGGCCTGCAGGCACGCGTCCGGGAACTTCGTGCTGCCCGGGTCGACGAAGCAGACCGTGCCGCTCTTCAGGAGCTCCACGAGGCCCAGCAGCGTCGTGGCGTGCTCCTCCTCTTCGGTCATCGCCATCTGCAGCTTGAACACGTGGTTGAGCGGGCTCGCCAGGTTGTCGGGGAAGATGCCGCGCACCGCGTGGGCGTAGCTGATGTGCATGTGGCCGTTGACGAAGCCCGGTGTCACGACTAGGTGGCGCGCGTCGATCACGCGCTCGGCCTGGGCATTCGCCAGGGAGGCGGCCTTGCCGACGCGGCTCACCTTGCCGTCCTCGATGAGGATCGAACCGTCCTGCATGATGCGCCGCTCGCGGTCGACGGTGACGACGTAGCGGGCGTTGTCGATCTTCAAGCTCTGGGGCGGCATCGGCGCGTCCTGGCCCGGCGCGATCAGCGACCCTGGAACTGCGGGCGGCGCTTCTCGGAGAAGGCCTTGACGCCCTCCTGATAGTCCTGGCTGTTGAAGCAGTCGGCGATGAGCTTCTCGAGTAGGGCCAGATCGCGCTCGCCGTCGGGGCGCACGAGCTGCTCGACCGTGGCCTTGGCCGAGCGCAGGGTGAGCGGCGCGTTGCGAGCCATCGTCAGCGCGTAGTTGCGCGTGAACGTCTCGAGCTCGGCCTTGGGCACGACCTGGTTCACCAGCCCCATGCGGAGCGCGTCCTGTGCGCTGAAGTCGGTCCGCGCGGTGAAGAAGATCTCCTTCGTGTAGGCGGGCCCCACCAGCTTCATGAGCTTTTCCATGCCCTTGTAGTGGTAGCCCAGGCCCAGACGTGCCGCCGGAATGCCGAAGCGCGCATCGTCCGAGGCGATGCGCATGTCGCAGCCGATGGCGATGCCGACGCCGCCGCCGACGCAGTAGCCGTGGATCATCGCGAGCAGCGGCTTGGTGAGGGTACCGAGCGCGCTTTGCCCGCGCTCCGAGATCCGGCTGTACTCTTCCTGGTCGGCCATGTTGCGCCGCCGCTCCTTGAACTGGGAGATGTCCGCGCCGGCCACGAACGCCTGGTCGCCGGCGCCGCGCAGGACGACGACACGGATCGCGTCGTCGTTGGCGAGGTCCTTGACGTAGTCGGGCATGAGCTGCCACATCTCGAGGCTCACCGCGTTGCGCTTCTCGGGCTGGTTGAAGATGATCCAGCCGATCGGTCCGTCTTTCTCCAGCAGGAGCTTCCGCGTCTCGCTCATGGCGCTCTCCTGGTCGGGGGTTCTCGTCAAAGCTACCGTGCGTCGCGCCTACTTGTCCAGCCAGGGTCTCCTGTTAGACTTCGAGCCGTCGAAATCCTACACCCGCTCACCGAGAGGAGCGTCATGGACCGCTGGCCCGACAGTCCCGTGCGATATCCGGATCCGGCGGTGCAAGTGCACGACCCGAGCTTCGCCCCGTACCGATTGCCGCTCGCGGCGGTCGAGCGGCTCGCCACGGGCTTCCGGTGGGCCGAGGGCCCGGTGTGGTTCGGCGACGGACGCTTCCTGCTCTGGAGCGACATCCCGAACAACCGGGTCATGAAGTGGGAGGAAGAGACCGGCGCGGTGAGCGTCTTTCGCAAGCCGTCGAACAACACGAACGGCAACACGCGCGACCGCCAGGGCCGCCTGGTCTCGTGCGAGCACGACGCGCGGCGCGTGACGCGCACCGAGCACGACGGCACGATCACCGTCGTGGCCGACCGCTATCAGGGTAAGCCGCTCAACTCGCCGAACGACGTCGTCTGCAAGTCGGACGGGTCGATCTGGTTCAGCGATCCGCCCTTCGGCATCCTCGGCAACTACGAGGGACACGTGGCGACACCGGAGCTGCCGACCAACGTGTATCGCGTCGACGGCCGGACCGCGGAGATCACGGCGGTCACGAGCGACGTCCCGCGGCCCAACGGCCTCTGCTTCAGTCCGGACGAATCGAAGCTCTACGTCGTGGTCAGCGGCGCCGTGCCGCGCGAGATCCGCGTGTTCGACGTCGTCGACGGGACCAGCCTCGCCAACGGCCACGTGTTCGTCAAATGCGGCGACGGGGTCCCCGACGGCATGCGCTGCGACGTCGACGGCAACCTCTGGTGCGGCTGGGGCGGGGGCGAGGGGCTCGACGGGGTGTCGATCTTCAACCCGTCGGCGAAGCTCATCGGGCACATCTCGCTCCCCGAGCGCTGTGCGAACCTCTGTTTCGGCGGGCTCAAGCGCAACCGGCTCTTCATGGCGGCCAGCCAGTCGCTCTACGCGCTCTTCGTGAACACGCAAGGGGCACCGGGTGGCTAGGCCGCGAGCCAAAGGAGGACGCCCGATGCGAAGGGCAACGTGGGGAGTGGTCCTCGTGGCGGCGCTGGCGGCGCTCGCCGTCGTCGCGCCAGCGGGGGCGCAGAACCGCTACAGCTTCGTCGACGCGGCCGGGTCGCCGCTCAAGTTTTCGAAGGTCACTGTGAAGCCGCAGATCGCCTGTCCTGAGGTCCGCACCTTGACCACGGGCTCCGTGTCGATCCTCGCCGTCGACATCGTCGCCGCCGCGGACGGCGTGCCGGAGCACTGCCGGGTGACCGGATCGATCGCGCCCGAGATCCACTTCGAGGTGAATCTGCCCGCGGCCTGGAACCGCCGCTTCTACATGAACGGCAACGGCGGCTTCGCGGGCGAGGTTCCGGACAGCCCGCCCCGCAGCGCGATCCGCGCGGCCGCGCTGCGGCAGGGCTTCGCGACCGCGACGACCAACACCGGCCACGACGCGACGAAGGAGCCGCTGGCCAGCTTCACGCTCGATCCCCAGAAAGTCGCTGACTACGCCTTCCGGGCGGTGCACCTGACCGCGCTCACGGCGAAAGGCATCGCGACGCGGTACTACGACCGGCCGGTCGCCTTTTCGTACTGGGACGGCTGCTCCACGGGCGGCCGGCAGGCGCTGATCTCGGCGCAGCGATTCGCCGGAGACTTCGACGGCATCGTCGCCGGCGCGCCCGTGCTGAACTTCGTCGACACCACCGTCGCCGGCCTCTGGAACGCCCGCGCCGTGGCCGACGGGCCGCTGACCCTCGACACCATGAAGCTCGTCGCCGATGTGCTCTACGCGAAGTGCGGGCCAGACGGCGTCATCGACGATCCGCGGCGTTGCCCGTTCGATCCCACGCGCGATTTACCGAAGTGCGCGGGCGTCCGAGGGGCGGGCTGCGTCACCGAGTCGCAGGCGCGCGCGCTCAAGATGATCTACGGCGGCGTGACCCGGAACGGTCAACCTTACTTCCCCGGACAGCCGCTCGGCGCCGAGATCGCGGGCGCCTCGCCGATCGGCGAGTCTCGGTCCTCGAGCGGCTGGGACCGGTGGCTGATCGGCCGCGACGGCGGCAAATCGCTCCAGTTCGCCTTCGCCGAGTCGTTCATGCGGTACATGGCGTTCGACAAGCCCGACCCGAGCTACGACGTGAAGACCTTCGACTTCGAGAAGGACCCGGACCGGATGGGCGCCATCCGCCGCCTCCTCAACGCAACCGATCCCGACCTCTCCGCGTTTCGCAGTCGCGGCGGCAAGCTCCTGATGTACTTCGGCTGGGCCGACGCGGCGCTGAGCCCGTTCATGGCGATCGACTACTACGAGAAGGCGCTGGCGACGAACGGGCCCGGGACGCGGGACTTCTTCCGGCTGTTCATGGTGCCGGGCATGTTCCACTGCCGCGGCGGCGTCGGCACGGACCGCTTCGACGCGATGACGGCCTTGATCAACTGGGTCGAGGGCGGCACGGCGCCCGAGAGCATTCCTGCGGCGCGCGTCGAGGGAGACCGCGTCACGCGCACGCGGCCGCTCTGCCCGTATCCGCGCGTCGCCCGCTACAAGGGCTCGGGCAGCGTCGACGACGCGACCAGCTTCGCGTGCGCCGACCCCTGATCAGCCTCGAGTGATCTGCGAGATCCTCGGCAGACGCCCCAGGAAGTTGCCGGAGATACCCCCGTCGACGACCAGGTCGTGGCCGTTGAGCAGCAACAACTCCATCGGGCTCGTGGCCGACGGCGCGACGCGCGTGTCGCTCGGATCGCTGCCGCTGAGTCTCATCCCGACGTTCGCGGTGCCGTTGTGGACGATCTTCCACATCGTCTCGCTGCTGCAGCTGGCTCGGACGGCGGGGAACGTGTCCGCGCGAGAGGCCGCGATGGCGACCCCGTCGATCTGACGTCGGTCGCGACGCGACCGGTGCGCTCAGCGCCCGATGCCGCGCGCCATGAGCACGGCCATCAGGGGCATGAGCGCCAGCAATCCGAGCTCGATGTGGATGAAACGCCGCGCCCCGGCGATCTCGTCCGCGACTGGTGCGGTCCCCGCGCGCTTCCAGCGGATGAACGTGCGCGGCGGCTTGATCGAGAGCCCGGCGATGATCACGTAGAGCGCCATCTTCGCCCAGAAGAACGGATTGCCCGTGTAGAAGCCGACCCCCTTGGCGTAGAAGAACAGACGGAGAAGGCCGGTGGCGAGCGCGGCGAGCGCGGACACGAAGAAGACGACATCGATGCCGGCCAGACGCCGCGTCTGCTCGCTCGAGATCCCCGTGCGGCAGATGACCAGCTCGCCGACCAGGAAGCCGCCCGCGAGGATGATGCTGAGGTAGTGCAGGTATGCGACCAGCGGCTCCACCATGCCCAGAGGCTACGTCGGGGCGCCGCGAGCGTCAACGTCCTCCGAGGTGGGGGTGGAGTAGAATGCAGGGCCACGACGGAAGAGGAGGACGACCGCTCCATGACGATCAAGGGCAAGGCGTACATCGCGGGCATCTTCGAGCATCCCACGCGCAAGGCCGACACCCAGTCGCTCGCCCAGCTGCACGCCGAGTCCGCGATCGGCGCGCTGGCCGACGCCGGGCTGACCAAGGACGACGTCGACGGCTATTTCTGCGCCGGCGACGCGCCCGGCCTGGGGCCGCTCTCGATGGCCGACTACATGGGGCTGAAGCTCCGTCACATGGACACGACGGAGACCGGCGGCTCGTCGTACGTCATCCACGTCGCGCACGCCGCCGAGGCGATCGCGCTCGGCAAGTGCAATGTCGCGCTGATCACCCTCGCCGGCCGGCCGCGCGCCGAGGGCATGGCGACCGGCACCGTGCCCCGCGCGCCCGTCGCGGCCTCGCCCGATGCGCCGTTCGAGTACCCGTTCGGCCCGACCGTCGTGAACCAGTACGCCATGGCCGCGATGCGCCACATGTACCAGTACGGCACCACGAGCGCGCAGCTGGCGTGGATCAAGGTGGCCGCCTCGCACCACGCCCAGCACAACCCGCACGCGCTCTTGCGCGAGGTGGTCACGGTGGAGGAGGTCATCAGCTCGCCGATGATCTCCGATCCGCTGCACCGGCTCGACTGCTGCGTCATCACCGACGGCGGCGGCGCGATCGTGGTGGTGAAGCCGGAGATCGCGAAGAGCCTGAAGCGACCGCTCGTGAAGGTGCTGGGCGCCGGCGAGGCGCCGAAGCACCAGATGGGGGGCAAGATCGACCTGACCTATTCGGGCGCGGTCTGGTCCGGGCCGGCGGCGTTCGCCGAGGCCGGCGTGACGCCTTCCGACATCAAGTACGTGTCGATCTACGACAGCTTCACGATCACCGTGCTCATCACGCTCGAGGATCTCGGCTTCGCGGCGAAGGGCCAGGGCGGCAAGCTCGTCGCCGACGGCAACCTGATCTCGGGCGTCGGCAAGCTGCCGTTCAACACCGATGGCGGCGGGCTCTGCAACAACCATCCGGCCAACCGCGGCGGTCTGACGAAGGTCGTCGAGGCGGTGCGCCAGCTGCGCGGTGAGGCGCATCCGAAGGTGCAGGTGAGGAACTGCGACGTGGCACTGGCGCACGGCACCGGCGGCTCGCTCGGCACGCGGCACGGCAGCGCCACCGTGATCATGGGCAGGGAGTGAGGCGATGACCACCACAGAGCGGAAGTACCCGGCGCCGGCGGTCAATCCGGAGATCAAGCCCTTCTTCGACGCAGCCGCGCAGGGCACCTTGATGCTCAAGAAGTGTGGCGCGTGCGGCCAGGCGCATCACTACCCGCGCGCGATCTGCCCCTTCTGCGCGAGCGACCGGACGGAGTGGATCACCGCGGCGGGGCGCGGGACGATCTATTCCTACAGCGTCATGCGGCGTGTGCCGGTGCCCTACGCGATCGGCTACGTGACCCTCGAGGAAGGCGTCACGATGATGACCAACATCGTCGATTGCGATCTCGACGCCATCCGCATCGGCCAGCGGGTGAAGGTCGTCTTCAAGCCGACCGACGGCGGGCCGCCGGTGCCCGTGTTCACTCCGGCCTGATCGATCGAGGGCGCGGATGTCGCAGCTCTACGACGAGATCGGGATCGGCTATCCGCAGCGTCGCCGCCCCGATCCGCGTCTGGCTGCGGCGATCTCTCGCGCGCTGAATCGCGCGGAGACGGTCGTGAACGTCGGCGCGGGGACCGGCTCCTACGAGCCGGTGGACCGCCCGGTGGTCGCCGTCGAGCCCGCGATGACGATGATCCGCCAGCGCCGCGCCGGAAGTGCCCCCGCCGTACAGGCCTCGGCGACCGAGCTGCCGTTTCGGGACGACGGCTTCGCCGGGGCGCTGGCGATCCTCACAGTGCACCACTGGCCCGACCGCGCGCGCGGGCTCGACGAGCTGGCGCGCGTGGCGCGGCGCCGCGTCGTGGTGGTCACATGGGATCCGTCCTCGTCGGGGTTCTGGCTGGTCGACGACTACTTTCCGGAGATCATGGACATCGATCGCCGGATCTTTCCCACGATCGAGGATTTCCGGCGCGCATTCGGGCGGGTCGAGGTGCAGCCGCTGCAGATTCCGCACGACTGCTTGGACGGGTTCCTCGGCGCCTACTGGCGCCGGCCGCACGCGTACCTCGACGCCGGTGTGCGCTCCGCCATCTCGACCTTTGCGAAGGCCCAGCCGCGCGAGCTCCAGTCGGGTCTCGAGCGACTCCGGCGCGATCTCGCGGACGGCACCTGGGAGCGCCGCCACGCCGGCCTGCGCGCGTTGACCGAGATCGACCTCGGTTACCGAATCGTCATCGCGGCGAGGCGCTGACCGGCTTCTGCCGCCTCAAGCGCACGCGACGGCGTAGACGTCCTTCACGTTCTCCGGTAGCCGCCATTCCTTCCAGCTCTTCCCGCCGTCGCGCGTGCCGAAGACCTGCCCGAGCCGCGCGACGCTGTAGATCTGGTTGGGATCGCGGGGATGCAGCGCCACCGCCATCATCGTGCTCTCGGCCTTGACGCCGTGGTCGATGCGCCGCCAGGACTGTCCCAGATCGTCGCTCTGATAAAGCGAGCCGTCCTGGCTGCGCGCGGCGGGGCTCAGCGCGGCCACCAGCGTCCGCGCGTTGTGCGGCGAGACCACGACGTCGCGCGCGTAGGTGAGCGGCGAGAAGCGGCCGATCTCCATGTCCTGCCAGGTCTGGCCGCGATCGGCGCTGCGGAAGAGGCCCATGCGCACCGCGAGGAAGACCGTGCCGGGGAGTGCGCTCGACACGGTGAGCGCGTGAGTGTCGAGCATGCCCTCGTTCTCGGTGTCGCTGGCGATACGGCTCTTGAGGTGCGGGCGCTCGGCGAGCTTGACGAGATCTTGACCGATGTCTTCCCAGGTCTCGCCGCGGTCGCGGCTGCGCAGCACGCCGTCGACCTCGAGCCCCGCGTAGATCTCGTCGGGGTTCGAGGGATCGATCGCCAGGCGCGTGACGCGGCACGGGAAGTTCATCTTCACGCGGCCGGGCGAGGCCACCCGCGGCAGCTTGCGCCAGCTGTCGCCGCCGCCGTCGCTGCGATAGACCGCCACCGGCGAGGTGCCGAGGTACATGGTGCGGGGATCGCGCGGGTGAATCAGGATCGACCACACCTCCAGCCCCGGATCCGGGAAGGGAAGCTTCTCCCAGCTGGCGCCGCCATCCCGGCTCCGGTAGGGGCCGTCCTGGGAGCCCGCGAAGATGAGGCTCGGATCGGTCGGATGGATGGTGATCGTCTGGACGTCCATGCGCTCGGGCAGCCCCTTGGCGAGGCGGTCCCACTGATCGCTGCCCTGGGTTTGCCGGAAAATCCCCGAGAGGGCTCCAGGGACGCGCGCCGCGGTGCCGACGTAAACGTGCGAGGTTCCTGACGGGTTCGCCATCGCCGACCTCCAAGTGGATAGGCAGTTCGTGGCCCAGACTTTACCACTCCGGCGCCGAGCAGGAAAAGCAGTTGACGGCGCCCGCGCTCCGGGCTTAATGAAGGCCCTACCCGCGCTGTGCGGGGTCGCCAAACTCTCACCGTGGAAAGGAGTCGCACGTGATTTACGAGATTCGCACCTACCAGATCGCCCCGGGCAGCCTGGCCGAGGTCGAGAAGCGCTTCGGCGATGCCTACGAGTACCGCAAGAAATATTCCGAGCTCACGGCGTTCCTGCACACCGAGGTCGGACCGCTGAACGAGATTGTCCACATCTGGGGGTACAAGGATCTCGCCGATCGCGCGCGCGTTCGCGGCGAGGCGTCGAAGGAAGCGAACTGGCCGCCGAAGATCCAGGAGTTCATCCGGCAGATGCGCTCCGAGATCGTCGTGCCGTTCTCGTTCATCCCCGAGCCGAAGCCCGGCAAGCTCGGACCGGTCTACGAGCTGCGCTACTACACCCTGAAGCCGGGGACCTTGCCGGATACGGCGAAGGGCTGGGAGTCGAAGATCACCGAGCGCGGCAAGCTCTCGCCGATCGTGTTCGCCGGCGGCGTGGAGTTCGGGCGTGCCAACGGGTTCGTCCACATCTGGGCGTACTCGAGCATGGACAACCGGATGCAGGTGCGCGAGGACGCGAGGAAGAAGGGCGTGTGGCCGCCGCCGGGCGGCGCCGACCGGCTCCTCACGCAGGAAAACAAGATCCTCCTGCCGTCGGCCTTCTCGCCGCTACAGTAGGGACGACTTCGGCGCGGAGCGCTCGCCGCGGGGGCCCCCCGGCCTCGCGGCGCCCGCTCGCCGCGCGCCCGCTCGTCCCGATAAGGAGCTGACGTGGCCCTGAGGATCGGCGTCGACATCGGCGGCACGTTCACGGACCTCGTCGCGCTCGACGAGACGACGGGCGCCGTCGTCACCACCAAGGCCCTCAGCACGCCGCGCGACCTTCTCGAGGGCGTCCTGCGCTGCGTGGATCAGGCCCGTGTCCGGCTGGCCGACTGTCGGTTCGTCATCCACGGGACCACGATCGGGATCAACGCGCTGATCGAGCACAAGGGGGCGCGCACCGGGCTCATCACCACCGAGGGCTTTCGCGACGTTCTCGAGATCGGCCGCGGCAATTTCTTGAAGATGTACGACGTGCTCTATCGGCGGCCCGAGCCGCTAGTGCCCCGCGGGCGGAGCCGCGAGGTTCCCGAGCGGCTGACGGCGACCGGCGACGTGCTGGTGCCCCTCGACGAAGTCGCCCTGCGGGCCGCATGCTGCGCGCTGCTCGCCGACGGCGTCGAGTCGGTGGCGATCGTGTTCCTGTTCTCGTATCGCGATCCGACCCACGAGCAGCGCGCCGCGCGCATCGTCGCCAGCGAGATGCCCGGCGTGTCTGTCTCTGCCTCGCACCGCATCACGCAGGAATGGCGCGAGTACGAACGGACCAGCACCACGGTCGTGAACGCGTACGTCCAGCCGATCATGGACCGCTACCTCGGCGCGTTCGGCAAGGGGCTAGCCGGGCGCGGCTTTCAGGGGCAGCTCCTGGTGACCCAGTCGAACGGCGGAGCGTTCTCGCTCGACGCCGCGCGCTCGAAGCCGGTGCACACGATCGAGTCGGGGCCCGCGGCCGGTGTCACCGGCAGCGCGAGCCTCTCGCGCATCCTCGGCGCCGACCGCTTGATCTCGTTCGATATGGGCGGCACGACCGCCAAGTGCGCAATCGTCGAGCACGGCCTCGTCCAGACCACCGACGAGTACCACATCGACGGCCGGCCGCTCCGGATTCCGGTGATCGACATCACGGAAGTCAGCGCCGGGGGCGGCACGATCGCGTGGATCGACGCCGGCGGCGCGCTGGCGCTCGGCCCGCACAGCGCCGGCGCTGACCCCGGGCCGGTCTCGTACGCCCGGGGTGGGCACGAACCGACCGTCACCGACGCGAACCTGGTGCTCGGCCGGATCGACGCGGCCCGATTCCTCGGCGGTACGATGCCCCTCGATCTCGCGGGCGCCGTGCGCGCGATCGACGAGAAGATCGGCGCGACGCTCGGCCTCACGCGCGCGGCGGCGGCGGCCGGCGTCGTGAGGCTGGCCGACGTGAAGATGGCGCTCGCGGTGCGGAGCATCACGACCGAGCGCGGCCTCGATCCGCGCGAACACACGCTGCTGGCGTACGGCGGCGGCGGACCGCTCCACGCTGTCGCCATCGCGCGCGAGCTCGGAATCCCGCGCGTCGTCGTGCCGCCTTCGCCGTCGACCTTCTCGGCGTGGGGTATGCTGGCGACCGACCTCAGACACGACCTGGTCCGCACGGTGCTCGTGCCGCTCGACCAGACCGACGCCGGCTGGGCCGAGGGTCGATACGAGGAGATGCAGCGCGAGATCGCGACGATCCTACCGGGCGCCGGCACGCCGGTCCTGCGCCGTGCGGTCGACCTCCGTTACCTCGGCCAGGAGCACACGGTGACGATCGCCTTGGCGACCCTCGACGACTGGAAGCAGCTCCGCGCGCGGTTCGATACGGCCCACGAGCGCGCCTACGGCTACGCGGCGCGAGAAGTCGACGTGCAGCTTCTCAATCTCCGCCTCGCGGTGGTCTTTCCGCTGGAGCCGCTGCGCCTGGCCACCGTCGAGCGCCGAACCAACGGCACGCCACCGTTCGAGACGCGCAAGATCTACTCCACGCTGGCGGGTGACGACCTCGAACACCGCGTCTACCAGCGCGAAGCGCTTCGCGCTGGCGACCAAGTGGATGGCCCCGCCGCCATCGAGGAGCCCGGAACCACAACGATCATCGCCGCCGCCGACACACTTTCGATCGAAGAGCATGGGTGCCTAGTCATCCACATGCACGCAGCCGGAGCGATGGGGGGTATCGGGGGAAGCGAGCATCGCTCCCCCCGATGACTATCAAACAGCTATGCCGGACACGATAACCGTCGAGATTATCCGCGCCGCGTTAAACGCGGCTGCGCAACGCATGCGGATCACCCTGATCAAGACCGCCTACAACCACATCATCAGCGAGAGCCTCGACTTCGGCTGCGCGATCTTCGATCCCGACGTGCAGATGATCGCCCAGGGCATCGGGCTGCCGGTGTTCCAGGGGCACCTCGGATTCCCGATCCAGGCGACGATCGCCGATCGCGGCATCGAGGCGTTCCGCGAGGGCGACGTCTTCATCCACAACGATCCCTACACGGGCAACGGCAATCACCTCAACGACGTGGCGATGACCGCCCCGGTGTTCTGGCAGGGGCGGCTCGCGGGCTTCGTGGCGGTGAAGGCCCACTGGACCGACGTCGGCGGGCCCGTGCCGAGCTCGATGCAGGTCGGGTCGACCGACTTCCGGCAGGAAGGTCTGCGCTTCCGCTCCGTGCGGATCGTGAACCGGGGCGAGCTGAACGAAGAGGTGATGCGGATCATCGCCGGCAATATCCGCACCGAGAGCGGCACCCTGAAGGACATCCAGGCGATGCTCGCGGTGTGCCGCGCCGGCGATCAGTTCTTCCGCGAGGTGCTCGCCAAGTACGGGCGCGAGGCCGTGCTGGAGGCGACGCAGGTGTACATGGCGCAGTCCGAGCAGCGCACCCGCGCGGCGCTCGCCCGGATCCCCGCCGGCGTGTACCGCGCGGTCGGCCACTTCGACAACGACGGCATCTCCCTCGACCGGCCCGTGCGCGTCGAGATGGCGATCACCGTCGGCGACGGCGGCATGACGGTCGACTTCGCGGGCTCCGACGCGCAGGTCAAGGGGCCGTTCAACTGCGGCGACGCGATCACGATCAGCGCCTGCCGGATGCTGATCAAGTGCTTGACGACTCCGCTCGATCCAGTGGACGAGGGCTGCTTCCGCCCGCTCACCGTCGTCATCCCGCCGCGCTCTGTCCTGGCAGCCGAGGAGCCGGCGCCGACGGCGCGCTACTACGTTCCGATCAATCTGCTCCTCGATTTGGGGCTGCGCGCGCTGGCACAAGCGATGCCCGCCGCCGTGCCCGCGGGATCGTATGGCGACCAGATGCCCACGATCGCGTTCGGCACGCATCCGCATACGGGCAAGCTCTTCATCCAGGGCGATCTGAACGCGGGCGGCACCGGCGCCCGCCCAAGCTTCGACGGCGAGTCGGCGATGATCATCTTCGCGGGCTCCACCGCGCGCAACAACCCGGTGGAAGTCGTCGAGTCGCGCCTGCCGACCATTCGCATCATGCGCTATGCGCTCCGCCGCGACTCGGGCGGCGCCGGGCGCTACCGCGGCGGCCTCGGGATCGAGCGCGAGTATCACTTCCTGCAGCCGGCCTTCATCACGTTCAGCCTCGAGCGCAAGGCGACGCCGCCCTGGGGGCTCTGGGGCGGGAAGGATGGCGCCGTCAACGGCGTCGACATCACGTCGCCGGACGGCGCCCTGCGACAGGTGCGCAAGGCGACCCAGCACCCGATCGCGGCGGGCGAGGTCGTCCGTATCATGACCGGCGGGGGCGGAGGCTACGGCCCGCCGTCGGAGCGCGCGCCCGATGCCGTCCGCCGCGACGTGCGCGAGGGCTACGTGTCCCGCGAGGCCGCGGGGCGCGACTACGGCGTCGACGCGGCGGAGCCGGAGTAGCCGCCATGAGACTTGGCGCATACGCGGGGGCGATCGCGGTCGCCACCTTGCTGGCGCTCGGCGTGGCCCACGCGCAGAGCGAGTCTGTTCAGGAAGTGCTCGGCACCTGGAAGGGCAAGATTGAGCTGTTCGACGAGCCCGAGCGAACGCTCGTGATCAAATCGGTCACCCGAGCGGGCGACACCTGGATCGCGAGCGTCGAGTACGGGCCGACCGGCAAGAAGCTCGGCGCGTTCGAGGGCCGCGTCCAGAAGCAGCGCGGCGCGACGACTTTGACCTTTCCCATCTCCACGACCCGCAAGGTCGAGCTGTCGCTCGTCTCCAACACCGAGCTGCGCGGCCTCTTCAAGGTCAGCGACGGCGAGGGAAGCTGGGTCAGCCGCAGGATGGTCCTGCAGAAGACCAGCGACAAGCCCTGACACCGGCCGGATTCCGGCCGAATCCGACCGGCGTCCCCGAAGAGGCTCCGAGCTCAGTCTAGAAGAACATCGAAGCCGGACGTCCGACTGATCGTCACTCGCCCAATGATCGTGCGAAGCGCCCAGCTACTGCGCGCTCAGACGCTGGGCGTTCGATCCCGAGCGGCCTCCGCGTATACTCGTGCCCGGAGGTGGGTCGATGACCCTCGACGCGCAGCGCGGATACTTCCGGGTCGTCGCGCTGTCGCTCGCGCTCGTAGCGTGCGCATCGGGCTGCACGAGCGACAAGGCGTCGCTCGCTCAGGCGCCGGCGCCGCCGTCCGTGGCCGCGGGGCCGCGTTTCGATCAGAGCGGCCCGGACGCCGACGAGCTCGGCGCCCGCCAGGGCTATCCGGTCGGCGATCGCAATAGCTTCTTCCGCGTCCCCTTCCTGGTCGGCTCGCAGAGCCACCAGGACGAGATCTTTCCGAGCCGATCGGTGCGTCGAGCCGCGACCGCGTCGCCTCTCGCCCGAGCCGCGTCCGAGCCCGCGCTGCGCTACGACTACCAGGGACGCACCTTCACCCTCGACGATTATATGGCCCGCAACCCCGCGACCGGGCTGCTCGTCTCCCGCGACGACACGATCCTCGTCGAGCGCTACCAGTACGCGCGGACGGATCGGGATCGGTTCACCTCGTGGTCGATGGCGAAGACGATCACGTCGATGCTGATCGGGATCGCCGTCGGCGAGGGACGCATCCGCTCGGTGGACGATACGGCCGCGACGTACGTGCCGGCGCTCGCGGGCACCGAGTACGGACGAACGTCCGTGCGCCACCTGCTGCAGATGTCCTCGGGCGTCCGCTTCGTCGAGGAGTACACGGGGGCTGACGACGTCTCGAGGCTCGCTGCCGACACGTTCCGGCAGCTCGGCTCCGGCGGCGTCGCCTCGGTGACGGCGTACAACGAGCGCGCGGTCCCCGCCGGCACGAAGTTCGCGTACGCGTCGGTCGAGACGGAGGTGCTCGGGCTCGTCCTCGCCGCCGCCGTCGGCCGCTCGGTCGCCGAGTATCTTCAAGAAAAGATCTGGCAGCCGATCGGCGCCGAAGCGGACGCCACCTGGATCATCGATCGCGCGGGCCAGGAGGTGACGTTCTGCTGCTTCAACGCCGTGCTGCGTGACTACGCGCGCCTCGGCCTCTTGCTCGCCCACGACGGGAACTGGCGAGGCCGGCAGATCGTGCCGGCGCCCTGGGTCCGCGCCGCGACCAGTGTCGGTGCCGACCAGCCGCATCTGCGCCCTCGCACCGCGACGCCGTTCTTCGGCTACGGCTACCAGACATGGATCTTCCCCGACGACCGCCGGATGTTCGCGTTCCTCGGCGTCCGGGGCCAGGCGATCTACGTCGATCCGGCGAGCCGCCTCGTGCTGGTGACCACCGCGGTGCGCAAGCTGCCGCGCGACCCCCGGGTCGCCGAGACGGTCGCGCTCTGGCGCGCCGTCACACGCGATCTCGCCCGCTAGACGCGGATGGCGGATGCCCATCGCGCCGAGTTGATCGGAAGGGCTTCGACAAGTTCAGGGGGCTGGGCGATTCCCTTTCGCGACGACCAGGGTAACGAGCTCCTCTTCCAGCGCGCCGTCGTGGTCTCGCGCCTCAAGCGCCGGCGCCACCTGTGCGCCGAGAAGTTCACGTACTTGAGGGCGCGCACGGATCGACCGACGAAGGCCACGTTGATCAGCGCGCTCAATACGACGTCGTACTACGATCCCCACAAGTCGGCCGGCGCCTATCCCACGCGCGACGCCTACCTGAGCGACGCGGTGGACATCCTGCGCGACGAGGTCGACGAGCTCGTTCGTCTTGGCTGCACCTACATCCAGATGGACGGGCCGCCCTACACGCTCCTGCTGGATGCGGCCACCCGCGAGGGCTTTCGGCGCCGCGGGATCGGCCACCACCCGGGTGTCACGTTCGCGCTGCATCTCTGTCGCGGCAACAACCAGAGCAAGTACATCGGCAGCGGCGGCTGTGACCCCATCGCGGCCAAGGTCTTCCGCGCCAGCCGCTTCCGACGCAGGAGGGGAACCTCCTGACCGAGGCCGAGCAGGCGGCGAAGCTCGCGCTGGTGACCGAGACCGCCCGTGAGGTCTGGGGCGGGTCGTGAGGGTCGACCGCGTATACTCGTGGCCCGGAGGTCAACGCCGGTGAGCATTCAAGCGATCCGCTGCGGCACCCTCTTCGACGCCGTCGCGACGACGCCGCTCCGTGACGCCATGGTCGTCGTCGACGGCAATCGGATCGCTGCCGTCGGCCCGGCCAAGAGCACGCCGGCGCCGCCCGGCGCCGAGGCGGTCGATCTGACGAATCGCTTCGTGATGCCCGGCCTCGTCGATTGTCACAGCCACGCCTCGATCGTGCCGGGGCTGGGCGATCAGCTCGGCCAGCTCTGCCGCGGCCCCGTGCCCCAGGCGCTCGCCGCGACCGCGAATCTGCGCACCGACCTCGCCTCCGGGACGACGACGATGCGCATCATGGGCGAGGAGCACTTCCTCGACATCGACCTGCGCGACGCGATCGACGCGGGAGTGATCGCCGGGCCGCGCCTGCTGGTGGCCGGGCGCGGCCTCGCCGCCAACAACGGTCACGGCCGGGCGCTCGCCAGCTACGACGGCGTCGACGAGGTGCGCCGCGGCGCGCGCGAGAACCTCCGGCGCGGCGCCAACCACGTGAAGATCTTCGTCACGGGCGGCGTCAGCTCGCCCGGCGCGATGTCGACGTCGAGCGCCTACACGCGCGAGGAGATCCGCGCCGCGGTGGAGGAGGCGCACCGGGCCGGCACCTACGCGGCGGCCCACGCGCACGGCGGCGCGGGGCTGCGCCTGGCGGTCGAGGAGGGCGTCGGCACGATCGAGCACGGCCTCCTGGCCGGCGACGAGGACGTGGCCTTGATGGTCGAGCGTCGCGTCTGGCTCATCTGCACGTTCTCGATCTTCATGCACCCGACCGGTATCGAGCAGGGTGACGGTCAGCGCCCGGCCATCATGGACAAGGTGCGCCGGGCCCGCCGCGTGGTCGAAGAGACCTTCCCGCGCCACCTGGCCTCGGGCATCCGCTTTGCGTGCGGCACCGACAGCATGCACGGGCTGATGCCGGTCGAGCTCGAGACGCTCGTCCGCTTCGGCGTGTCGCCGCGCGATGCGCTCCTGGCCGGTACGCGCTGGGGCGCCGAGGCGTGCCGGATCGACGATCAGATCGGGACCCTCGTGCCGGGCAAGCGCGCGGACCTGATCGCGATCGACGGTGACCCCTTGAAGGACATCGCGGCCTTGCGCCGCGTGAGCCTGGCCGTGAAGGATGGAGTGCCCTACGACGGAGTCTTCGGGAGGAACGGACGATGAGCGAGACGATCACGAGGCGTGAGTGGCTCCATCGCACGGGTGGGCTCGCGGTCGGCGCCGGAGTCGGCTCGCTCGTCGGACGATCCGGCGTCGGGCCAGCCGCGGCGCAGGGCCAGGGGAAGCGCGGCGGCGTGCTCCGCGTCGCCACCGTCGACAAGCCCGTGAACATGGATCCCGGCTACGCTCAGCTCTACTCCTCGCTCCAGGTCTACCAGAACGTCTACAACAAGCTCGTCTACGTGGACGAGGCCGGTCAGTTCATCCCGGGCCTGGCGAAGTCGTGGAAGCAGGAGGACGACAAGACCTGGCTCTTCGACCTCGTCGACAACGCCGTGTTCCACAACGGCGAGCCGTTCACGGCCAAAGACGTCGCCTTCACCTTCGCGCGCATCCTGGACGCGAAGAACAAGCTGCCGATGCGCATTTTCTTCACGCCGATCGAGGGCGTCGCGGCGGTCGGCCAGTATCAGGCGCGCTTCCACCTGAGCCGCTCGTGCGGTCCGCTCCTGGCGATGCTGTCGCAGGCCACCGAGATCGTGAACGAGAAGGCTCTGCAGGAGAAGGACCCCAAGCTCTTCCCGATCGGGACCGGCCCCTATCGCTTCGTCGAGTGGGTGAAGGACGATCACATCATGCTCGAGCGCTGGGAGAAGTACCATCGTCCCGGCCGCCCGTACCTCGACCGGCTCATCTTCTACGCGCCGGCCGACGATACCGTGCGGCTCACCGGGCTGCAGACCGGGCGCTTCAACTGGATCCAGACGGTCCCGCCGCAGCGCATCGGTGAGCTGGAGCGCGCGCGCGACATCAAGTCGTCGGCCGGCCGCCCGTACTTCCCGTTCTTCTTCATGCTCAACGCGAGCAAGCCGCCGCTGGCCGACAAGCGTCTGCGTCAGGCGATCGCGTGGGCGCTCGACCGGGCGGAGATCGTGAAGCTCGTCTACTACGGCAGCCACGTCGTCACCGGCGAGCCCACCCCCGAGCCGAGCCCCTGGGCCACCGGCGTGAACGCCCACAAGAACGGGCCCGATCTGGCGAAGGCCAGGCAGCTCATGAACGAGGCCGGCGTCGGCGGCGGGCTCAGCCTGACGTACCTCGTCAAGTCGCAGGTGCCGGTGCTGGTCAAGACCGGCGAGATCCTGCGCGAGCAGCTCAAGAAGATCGGCATCACGCTCGAGGTCCAGCCGCTCGAATCCGGCCAGTACTTCGAGTCACTCGTCGGCAAGAAGTTCGACATCGCGGGCGCCTGGTGGTCCGTCACCGTCGATCCGGACCTGTTCTACAACCCGCTGCAGCACTCGACGTCGCCCTGGAACTTCACCGGCTTCAAGTCGGAGGAGGCAGACCGCCGTCTGGACGCCTTCCGCTACACCGCGAGCGCCGCCGCACGCAAGAAGATGTACCCGGAGCTGGTGCGCTGGTTCCAGGAGGAAGGCTCGCTGCTGATCTTCAGCAACGAGATCCAGCGTTACTGGATGAAGCCCAACGTGAACGGCGTGGTCCCGCTGTCGTCGCTGGAGCTGCGCTTCGAGGACGTCTGGCTCGGCTGATCCAGCCTTCCATGGCGTCACTGACCTACGTGGTGCGGCGGCTCGCGCTCGCCGCGCCGCTGTTGCTCGGGATGAGCGTGCTGGTGTTCGGGCTGATGCGCGTGATCCCGGGCGATCCGGCCGTCGTCGTGCTCGGCTACAAGGCGACGCCCGAGAGCATCCGCGCCATGCGCGAGACCTTTCACCTGGACGAGCCACTGCCGACCCAGTACGCGCGCTGGCTGGGGGGCCTCCTGCGCGGCGACTTCGGCATCGACTTTCGCCAGAACGAGCCCATCGGCCGGATGATCGTCGAGCGCCTGCCCGTCACGATCGAGCTGACCGTTCTGGCCGCGCTGGCCGCCGCGCTGATCGGCGTTCCGCTCGGGCTTCTCGCGGGCGCCCGGCGGGGCGGCGTCGCCGATCGGGCCTCGCTGGCGCTGGGCCTCCTCGGCATCTCGCTGCCCGATTTCTGGCTCGGCATCATGCTGATCCTCGTGCTGTCGCTCGCGGCGGGCGTGCTGCCGTCCAGCGGCTTCGTGCCGTTCGCCGAGGCGCCGCTCGAGAACCTCTGGTACCTGGCGCTGCCGACGCTCACCCTCGCGTCGAGCCGCGCGGCCGCGCTCGGACGGCTGACGCGCGCCGCGGTGCTCGACGTCGTGCATCGTCCGTTCGTGCAGTTCGCGCGCGCCAAAGGGCTCGGCGAGGGCGCGATCCTCGTGCGCCACGTGCTGCCCAACGCCGCCATCCCCATCGTGACGGTCATCGGACTGCAGGTGGGCTACATGCTCGGCGGCGCCATCGTCGTCGAGACGATCTTCACCTTGCCGGGGCTCGGCCGCATGACCCTCGACGCCGTGCTCGAGCGGAACTACCCCGTGGTGCAGAGCGGGCTCCTGGTCGTCGGGGCGATGTTCATGGCGGTGAACCTCGTGACCGACGTGCTCTACGGCCTCATCGATCCTCGACTGCGTCGGCGATGAGCCGCGGAACGTCGGCGGTCGCGGTGACCGGCCTCGCCATCGTGGTCCTCCTGGCCCTCGTGGCCGTCGCCGCGCCGCTGGTGGCGCCGGGCAGCCCGACCGAGATCGCCAGCGCCGCGGCCCTGCGGGCGCCGACCGTCGTCGAGCCCTTCGGCATGGACGACCTCGGCCGGAGCGTGCTGAGCCGGGTGATCCACGGCTATCGGGTCTCGCTCGGCGTCGCGCTCGCCTCGGTGGTGATGGCCGTGCTGATCGGCTTGCCGCTCGGGCTCCTCGCCGGCTACGCCGAGGGGCTGCTGGACCAGCTGATCATGCGGCCGCTCGACATCCTGATGGCGTTTCCGGCGATCCTGCTGGCCATCGCGTTGACCAGCGTGTTCGGTACGGGCGTGCCGCTCGTGTCCCTGGCGCTGGCGATCGTGTACGTGCCGATCGTGGCGCGCGTCGTGCGCGCGGCGGTGCTGGCGACCAAGGCCGAGGTCTACGTCGAAGGCGCGCGCGCCGTTGGGGCGACGGCCCGGCGCCTGGTGCTCCGTCACATCGTGCCGAACTGCGTCACGCCGCTGCTCGTCCAGGCCTCGGTGCTGATGGCGATCGCGATCCTCGTCGAGGCGGCGCTGTCGTTCCTCGGCGTCGGCGTGCGGCCCCCGACGCCGTCGCTCGGGCTGATGCTCTCCGACGGGCGCGGGTTCATGCTGCAGGCGCCGTGGGTCGTCGTGTTCCCGGGCCTGGCGATCCTGATCGCCGTGCTCGGCTTCAACATGCTCGCCGACGGCCTGCGCGACTGGCTCGACCCGCAGCGGGGGGCGGGCCGGTGAGTGGCGGCACGAGCCGCCCGCGCGGCGTCTTTCGAGGTGCTCGCCACGGTGACGCCGGCCGCGTAGACCGTGGTTTTCTGGAGCTCCGTCGGCAGAGCGCCTCTGGGCTGCTGATCTCAGGCTTGGGCGCGCCCTCGCGCACGGCCACGCCGATCCCCGTACGGCCGATCGCTGTCCACGAGCCCTCCGCGACGGCGCCTTGCCGGGTCATGTCCTGCATCGCCTCTTGCGTCATGATCACGACGTCGGCCGGCGGCGCCATCCGGCCCCTCACATCAGCCCGTAGAACTTGCCCGCGTTCTCGCAGGTGATCTTGTGCGTGACCTCCGCCGGCAGGTGGCCGAACTGCTCCTCGATGTATTTCGACGACTCGGGCCACACGCCGTCGCCGTGCGGGTAGTCGGAGCCCCACATCAAGGTCTCGACGCCCATGTCCTCGATGAGCTTGGTGCCGATGCGGTCGAACTGGAATGTGCCCTTGCACTGGCGGCGCCAGTAGTCGCTCGGCTTCATCTTGAGGCCGAGGTCGCGGAAGCGGTCCTCCCACTCGAAGTCCATCCGGTCGAGCGCGTAGGGGATCCAGCCGATCCCGCTCTCGCCGAACGAGATGCGCACGTTCGGGTAGCGCTCGAGCACGGCGGCACCGATGACCGCAGCCAAAATGTTGACGAGGTTCATCTGGAAGCCGGAGACCACCGTGAAGAAGGCGGCGCGGCGCGTGAGCCCGCGCTGGGTGTCGAGCTTGCCCGGCGGCAGCGCCGGGAACGTGTGGAAGTGGAGCGGCAGGTTCACGTCGTTCACCGCCTTCCAGAGCGGCTCCCAGACCGGATGCCACATCGGCTCCATGTCCCACGAGCAGGAGAGCTCCATCCCGCGAAGACCGAGCTTGGCCACGCGATAGATCTCCTTCACCGCCGCGTCGATGTCGCCGTAGGGCAGGCAGGCCAGGCCGATGTAGCGGTCGGGATAGTGGCTGCAGAAGTCCTTCAGCCAGTCGTTGTAGATCCGGAACATCTCGTTCGCGGCCTCGGGATCGTTGAGCCGCGTCGCCGCACCGAGGATGCCGTAGATCACCTCGGCCTGGACACCGTCGCGGTCCATGTCCTTCACGCGCAGCGTGGGATCGGTCGGACGGCGGATACCCTTCTTGCCGTCTTCGTAGAGCCCGGTCGAGGCCATGACGTCCACCCGATAATGAGAGCCCGGGACGTACTTCGCCCCGGCCGGGCCGACGCCGTTCATCAAGCCGAAGGACCCGCCGTTGCGGCAGGTCCAATGGGGCCCGTCCGGCCCGTCGGTAACGTACGGCATCCGCTCTTTCATCGCGGCCGACGCGTGCGAGGTGAAGAGGTCGGGCGGGATCCAGGGCAGGTCGATGTGGCAGTCGGCCGAGATTCGCGTGTATCGCATGGCGCTCACTCTCCTATTGCCGCTTGAGCCGGACGTCTTCGTACGGGGCCGAGTACGGGAAGGCGGGGATCAGGGTGAGGGCCGGCTCCTCCACCCTGGGGCCCACGCCTCGAATGAACCCATTTTCCCAGATCGGGGCGAAGATCACCTTGTCGCGGAGGATCTTCTGGATCTGGTGGAGCATCTCCTCGCGCTTCTTCCTGTCGATCTCCTTCGCCTGCCGCTGGAAGAGATCCTCGACCTCCGGAAGGACGCCGTACGCGTATCGCCCTTCCTTCGTGGCGAGCGCCTCGACGCGGGTGGCCGCGTTGCCGCCGGCGCCCACGACGCCGAGCACGACGCCGCGGAGCTTCTTCTCGCCCCAGGTCGCCAGGAACGCCGCGCGCTCCATCGTCCTGACGCGCGTGCGGATCCCGATCGCGCCGAGGTTGCCGGCGACCGCCTCCGCCATCGAGAAGTAGGGCGGGTTGGGCGTGAGGTCGCCGGCGTCGAAGCCGTTCGGGTAACCGGCCTCCACGAGGAGCTGCTTGGCGCGCTTGGGATCGTACGGATGCGGGTCGATCGGCAGCGCGAACTCCATGTGCCGCGGGACGATGTTTCCCGTTATACCTGCGAACCCGAGCTGCTCGGCCTCGTTCAAGGTCTTCCGGTCGATCGCGTGGCTCGCGGCGAGCCGAACTCGCCGGTCGTGCCACGGAGACTTCGGGTCCCACTGCTCGGTGAAATCGAGAAAGAAAACGGCGTTGGACCGGACGGCGCTGAGCTTGAGCCCGGGTGTCCGACGGATGTCTTCCGCCACGGGGCCGCCCAGGAAGTACACGACGTCGGCCTCACCACGCTTGAGAGCGGCCGCCCGCGTCGTCTCGTCGGGGACGCTCTTGAAGACGAGACGCTTCACGCTCGGGACCTTGCGCCAGTAGCCCTCGAACGCCTCGACGACGATCTCGACCCCAGGTGTCGAGCTGACGAACTTGTAGGGCCCGGCGCCGATCGGCGCCTTCCTGAATCCGTCGTCGCCGACCTTCTCGACGTACTTCTTCGGGACGATCCAGCCGGCGCCGGTTGCGGTGGTGCCGTAGAACGTCATGAAGTCGGGCCACGGCTCCTTGAGCACGAAGCTGACCCGGCGCGCATCGACGATCTGCACCTCCTTGACCTTCTCCTTGAGGAGCTTCGCCCCGCCGCCCTTGTAACGTTCGAAGGAGAACTTGACGTCGTCGGCGGTCACCGGATCGCCGTTGTGGAATCTCGCGTTCTGACGCAGCACGAATGTGTAGCTCATGCCGTCTTGCGAGGTCGACCACGACTCGGCGAGGCTCGGTGTGGTCTGGCCGGCTGGCATCGGCTTCACCAGCGCATCGTGGATCGCGTAGAGGACCTTGAAGGGCGTGATCACGGATTCGGTCTCACCCGGATCGAGCCAGCGGGGCGCCAGGGTGACGTGGAAGGCGTAGATCACCTGGCCTTCCGGTCCGGCCGCCTCGACGGAGGCGACCGGGGTGAGGAGCGCACACCACACCAGAAGCAGCCACGCGGCCGCGATCGAGCGGGCCCACCGGATCACGACGCTAGACTCCGGCGCGCTTGAGCACCAGGCCGATGTTCTGCGCCTCGGGCTTGCGCGTGCCGGCGTCGACCTCGCGGACGATGTCGACGGTCGCGGCGGAGACCGGTGTGGGCACGCCACGCTCGCGGCCCTGCGCCACGACGTAGCCGTTCATGTAGTCAATCTCGGTCGGGCGCCCCTTGGTCACGTCCTGCCCCATCGAAGAGCGCCAGTTGCGGCCGCCGGCCGAGGCCGGCGTGAGCATCTGGTCCAGCGTGTCGTACACCTCTCGCCGGTCGGCGGCGGCCCACTGATCGGCGGTGGTGCCGTTGAACTTCGGCACCTTGTAGCCAAGCGCCAGCCCGACCCGCGCGGACTCGGCGCCGAGGTGGATCGTGATCGCGCGGCCCACCTCGCTCGAGGCGATCTCGAACGACCCGAGCCCGGACATGGCCTGCACCGGGTTGCCTGTGGCGTTCGCGCAAAGCTTGGCCCAGCGCTCGCCCCAGAGGTTCTCGGTCACCTGGGAGCCGTCGATCACCTTGAGCATCTCCGCCACCTCGTTGGCGCGGGCGGTGACCTTGCCGTCGTGCTCGCCCACGCGGAACACGTCGTGGCCGGTGCCCTGTCCCTTCTCGGCGCCGCGCTCGACCTGACCCGGCTTCCAGAGCGCCACGCCGATCTTCGACATGACCAGGCCGAGCGCGCGCGAGGCGCCCGCGACCGAGGCCACGATCGGGTCGGGCCAGCAGTTCTCCGACGCGACGATATAGCCCTCGGGCTTGAGATGACGGAGGGCCAGCTGGGCGGCCCACGCCGTGTCATAGACCTTCATTGCGACGAACGCGAGGTCGAAATCGCGCGGCATGCGCTGTGACTCCCCGAGATGAAACGCCTTGGGGTGGGCTTCGAACGGATCGTGCGGCCCGGTCACCGAGATGCCCTTCTTGCGGATGGTTTCGACCTGCTCCGCCCAGGGATCGACGAGCGTCACGTCGTGGCCGGCCCTTGATAGGAATGACCCGATGTAACTCCCAATGGCTCCGGCGCCGACGAACAGGATCTTCTTGGCCATGATGTCCTCCCGTTGTGGTTCGCGCTGCAGGCTGTCGCGGGGCTGGGGCCCCGCCGGCCGAGGCGCGGCTACAAATTCTATTCGAGTGCCGGGCATTATCGCGCGTCAGGCCGTGCCTGGCGATGCCCAAATACATGAGGTTTGCGCAGGGGGCGGCCTCGTGGCTAGAATCCCCCGGCGAATCTAGGGCTACGCAGGGGAGGGGCCAAGTATGTGGGCGAGATCGTTTCTCTGCTCGATGGCGGCCGTCCTGGCGTTTGGAGCGCTTCCGGTCTGGAGCCAGGAGCTGCCCGAGGGAAAAGGCAAAGAGTTGGTCGCTGCAAGCTGCAACAGCTGTCACCCGTTCTACGCGCGCTTGGGCGCCGGGTACACGCCCGAGGGTTGGCGAACCGTCATGCGGATGATGGCCAATCACGGCGTCACACTGCCGGCGGATCAGATCGCGACGATCACGGAGTACTTGACCAAGAACTTTCCCGAAAAGGCGAAGCCCGTCGGGGCCGTGATCCCGGGAGCCGTCAAGGTCTCGATCAAAGAGTGGCCGGTGCCCACACCCGGGTCACGCCCGCACGATCCGCTGGCAGCTGCGGACGGATCGCTTTGGTATACGGGCCAGATGACCAATGTCCTCGGCCGGCTCGATCCCAAGACCGGTCGGTTCAAGGACTACCCGCTCAAGACACCGCATTCCGGCCCGCACGGTCTCGACGAGGACAAGGGCGGCAACATCTGGTACACGGCAAATGCCGCGGGGTTGATCGGCAAGCTCGACCCCAAGACCGGCGCGGTCACCGAGTACAAGATGCCGGACCGGGATGTGAAGGACCCGCACACGCTGATCTTCGATCCGAATGGGATCCTGTGGTTCACGGCTCAGAACGCCAACCGGGTCGGGCGGCTCGACCCCAAGACCGGCGAGATCAAGCTGCTCACGCCGCCGACGCCCAAGTCGCGCCCCTACGGCATGGCGGTCAATTCGAAGGGGACCGTGTTCTACGTCGCGTTCGGCACCAACCGGGTCGGGAGCGTCGATCCCAAGACACTGGAAATTCGTGAGTACGTGTTACCCGATCCAGCGTCACGCCCCCGGCGCATCGCGATCACCGGCGATGACCTCGTCTGGTACAGCGACTTCTCGCGCGGATATCTTGGCCGTCTCGATCCCGCGACCGGCAAGGTGGCCGAGTGGCCGTCTCCGAGCGGCGCGAAATCCGAGCCCTACGGCATCTCGGCGATCAACGATGTCATCTGGTACAGCGAGTCCGGAACGACCCCGAACACGGTGGTCCGTTTCGATCCCAGGACCGAAAAATTTCAGAGCTGGGCGATCCCGGGTGGGGGAAATATCGTCCGGAACACCTCCGTGACGCGCGACGGTAACTTCGTGCTCGCCAACAGCTTGGTCAACGCCGTGACGCTGGTCACGATCGCGAAGTGATCGCTGAGTGACTCGCGGGTGGTGGTACGCGCCGTCGGCCGTCGAGGGGCCGGGTCCGGGCCAGCAACTCTCGCCCGCGCGGGTTCGATCGGGGGTTCGGCGCCGACTCGAGGCCCACGTCCAGGAAGTGGCCGGCGAGCTGGCGAGGAAGCAGGGACTGACCCGCCGGCGGTTCCTCCAGACTGCGTCCGGCGCGGCTGCAGTATTCCTGGTCATGAACGATGTCTACGGCTCGCTGTATGAGGTGAGCCCGGCCGAGGCTCGGACTCCGGAGCGTGCCGAAGAACGGGCGAGGACCCTGTCGAATCAGTTCGTCATGGACGGCAATACCTGCTTCCTCCGCGACGACATACCCATCGAGGGCTGCGACGACCTCAAGTTCCCCAACTACTTCAAGGAAATCTTCCTCGACAGTGACACCAAGGTCGCGCTGATCTCCGGCGCGCCCTCGGGTATCGCTCAAGACTGGTTCCAGACCAACGAGATGAAGGCCGAGGCGCGCGCACGGGTCAACAAGGAGGCGGGCTCGCGGCGCATGCTGAGCCACGCGATCTTCGCGCCCGGCCAACCCGGCTGGCTCGAGGCGATCGACCGGGCCATCGCCGAGCTGAAGCCCGACTCGTTCAAGGGCTACACGACCGGCAAGCACTCGTGGCGCATGGACGACGAGCAGGTGGCCTACAAGGCCTACGAGAAGTTCGCCAAGGCCGGCCTCGTCAACGTGTGCGTGCGCAGGCGTCTCTTCCTGCGCGACGTCGGCAAGGCCGCCAAGGACTGGCCGCAGCTCAACTTCATCATGTGCCACTCGGCGTACGCCGGCGGCAAGGTCGAGGACGCCTGGGCGCAGTTCGAGAAGACCGGTCGCATCGAGGGGGTGACCGACCTCGCGGAGCTCCCGTCGAAGTACGGTGTCTCGAACGTCTACGGAGACCTCGGCCAGATCTTCGCCCAGAGCACGGTGGCCGACCCGCGCGTCTGCGCGGCGATGATGGGCCAGCTCGTCCGTGGCCTCGGTGCTGACCGTATTGTGTGGGGGACCGACGCCGTCTGGACCGGCTCGCCCCAGTGGCAGATCGAGGCGCTGCGCCGGCTCGAGATCCCGGAGGACATGCAGAAGAAGTACGGCTTCAAGGCGCTCGGTCCGGCCGACGGGCCCGTGAAGTCCGCGATCTTGGGCGAGACCAACGCGCGGCTCTACAAGTATGAGCGGCGCGCGGCGCTCGCGACCGACCGCATCATGGCGATGAAGGACGAATACGAGAGGAGCGGGGCGGCCCGCAGCAATCTGCGCTACGGATACGTGATGCCGGCGCGCGGCTGAGGCGATAGGGCGACCAGGCGTTGGCGGCGGGCCACTGAAAGCTTCAGGGGCCCGATCGCCAATCCCATCCCGCGGCCTCCAGCTCCAGAAGCGCGGCGAATCTCCCGGCACGGCGTGCGAGCTCGCCGGCAGTGCCTTCCTCGACGATCGCCCCACGCTCGAACACGACGACCCGATCGGCTTCCACCGCGGTCGAGAGCCGATGGGCCACCGTCAGGACCGCGCACCCGGTCGGCAGGACCGACCGTCGCAGCGCCGCGCGAAATGCGGCGTCACTGACGTTGTCGATCGCGGCGGTTGCCTCGTCGAGCAGGAGCACCGCCGGCCGGTGCACGAGCGCGCGAGCGAGAGCGAGTAGCTGTTGCTGGCCCGCCGAGAGCTGCGTCCCCCGGTTGTCGGTGCTGTGGCCGAGGAACGTTCGGTAGCCCGCCGGGAGGGTCTGCACGAACGCGTCGAGCCCGGCGATTCTGGCCGCCGCGAACACGGCCTCCTCCGCGACCGATGCATCGCCGAGCGTGAGGTTGTCGTAGATCGTCCCCGAGAACAGCTGGACGACTTGAGGCACCACGCCGAGAAGCTTTCTGCGCTCTGCCTCTGCGAGCGACGCGGGATCGCGGTCAGCTATCCTGACCGTGCCCGTCCACGGCGCATAGAGACCCGCGAGGAGCTGAAGGGCGCTGGTCTTCCCGGCGCCAGTGCGTCCGACCAGCGCGACGTGCTCGCCCGCGTCGACGCTCAGGGTGATCCCGTGGAGCACCGGTCGCCCCGCGGCATACCCGAACACCACGTCGTCGAGAACAATCGGCGGCCGTTCGCGCCCGGTCGACTCTTCGCGTGCGCCGGGTGGAGCGCTTTCGGGCGTCGTGGCGAGCGTCGCGAAGATTCGCTCGGCGCCGGCCATGGCGCCCTGGACGGTTTGCCATTCTTCACCCAGTGCAGTGATGGGCTGGAAGACGCGCTGAAGGAGAATGAGGAACGCGGCCAGCGTGCCGAGAGAGATGCCGAATGCGGCGAAGGTTTCTCGCGTTCCGGCCCACAGAAGCGCGGCGACCGCCAACGCGGACAGAATCGCGGTGACCGGCGTGTAGAGGGCGGAATAGCGGGTCGCGCGATTCGACGCCGCCAGCGCGCCGCCGAGCACGCGCCGGAATCCGCCGACGGCTTCCGCCTCCCGGGCGAAGGCGCGAATGACCTCGATACCCCGGAGACTCTCCTGGAGGCGCGCGGTGAGCGCCCCGACCGCGACGCGCGTCGCCCGCTCGGATTGGCGGACGCGAACCTGCAAAAACCGGAGCGTGACCACCAGCGGCGGCGCGACCAGAGCGGCCACGAGGGTGAGCGGGGGACTGAGGACCGCCATGCCGACGGTCAGGGTCAGCAGTCGCACGAGGTTGGCCACGAGGACCGCGATCCCCGACGAGAACACCGTCTCGAGCGCCTCGACGTCCGAGGTGCAGCGACTGACGAGGTCGCCGATCGACATCCGGTCGATCGCGCTCACCGGGAGCTCCTGAACGTGCGCATACAGACGAACGCGAAGCCGACTGAGCACACCCTGGGCGACCGTCGCGGCGAGATAGCCGTACAGGAACGTCATCGCCTGGACAGCGGCGCTGGCGCCGAGGTAGAGGGCCGCGAGAAAGAGAAGGCCCGCCGAGCGGCCGACGACCAGATGGTCGTCGACGATCGTGCGGACGATGAACGGGGGCGCCAGCTCGAAACAGCCGGCGGCGAGCACGAGCAGGACGACGGCGACGACGCGACTCCGCCACGGCTCCAGGAGGCTCGCCAGATTCCCGGCGAGCGACCGACTCGTCGCGGCTCGACCTCTGACGATCAGCGTGTTGCTGCTCATTGGCGCGCCCCGTTTGCCAGCGCGACCTCGGCGTTCAGCTGCGCCTGGAAGATGCGCGCATAGAGCGCGGACCGGGCCAGCAGCTCGGCGTGCGTTCCCGATGCGGCGATCCGTCCGTCCTGCAGCACCACGACGAGATCCGCGTGCGGGAATGCCGCCAGCCGGTGGGAGCACACGATGACGGTGACGCGGTCACGCTCGGGCGCCTCCGTGCCGAACGCCGCTTTCAGCGACGCGACGATGCGCGCTTCAGTGCCGACGTCGACGGCCGAGAACGGATCGTCGAGCACGAGAAGTCCCGGCAAGCCGGGCGCGGCGGCGGCGATGGCTCGGGCCAGAGCGATTCGCTGGCGCTGCCCACCGGAGACGCGAACTCCGAGCTCGCCGACCTCGGCGCCGAGCCCATTCGGGAAGCCGAGCACGTCCTCTTCCAGGTCTGCCAAGCGGACGGCTCTCATGAGAAGCCGGTCGTGGTGAGCCTCACCCTCGGCAGTCAACGAGAGATTCTCTCTGAGCGATCCCGAGAACAGCAGCGCGTCCTGGGGCAGATATCCGACGAGCCCCGCGCGTTCGTCCGGCGTGAGCTCTGACGGCACCCGGCCGTCGATGAGCACGGCGCCAGACTCGATGGGGTGCAGTCCGAGGATCGCCCGCGCGAGCGCACTCTTGCCAGAGCCCACAGGCCCGGTGACCCCGACCAGAGAGCCGGCGGGGACCTCGAGGTCCAGACGTCGCAGCGCGGGAGCCTCGGCGCCGGGGTAGCGAAACGTCAGGTCACGTAACGCCACCGAGACTGGGCCGGGAGTGCGGACCAAGGCTCTGCCGCGGCTCCGGGCGATTCCGGCGATGTGTCCCGGGCGGAACGACGCGAGACGGGGCTCGCCCTCGACCGTCAGCGCCGGCGCGAGCAGCGGTCGCAGGCGAGCGTAGGCGGCGGCTCCACTCTGTATCGAGTTCACGAGCTGCGGGATGCGGTGACCCCGGTTGACGAAGCGGAGAAACAGCTCGAGATAGGCGACGAACGCTCCGACTGTCATGGCCCCGACCACGACGCGCTCGCTTCCCTTCCAGACGATCAGGATGACGCCCGCGATCATCAGGGTCGTGTAGATCGGCTGGAGCCCGCCCTTGAGGCGGGCGAGGCTCAAGTTCCGAGCGGCCACTTCGGTGGAAAGGCCGGCGATGCGGTCGCCCGACGCGGCGACGCGACCGAACAGGCGGAGCACGCGGACTCCCGCCAGGTATTCCTGGATCGCCGCCGTGAGATCGGCGTTCGCTTCGCGCGCCTTCGTCGTTCGCCGCGCGACCCAACGGCCGGTGGCGTGGGCGAGGACCATCGCGAAGGGCGCGGGGAGCAGCGCCAGGAGCGTGAGCCCCGGGTCGAAGACGAGCATCGCCACGACGAACGAGAGCGAGAACAGCACGGTGTCCCAGATCTCGATCGTGAACTCGCGCACGCCCACGCCGAGCACTTCGACGTCGCCGACGATGCGAGCCATCAGATCGCCCACGGGCGTTCGCTGCACCTGCGCCATCGGCCACGCCAGCACGCCGCGGAACGCGTCCGCCCGGACGTTCGCGCGGATCCGCCCGTTGGCCGTCATGAGCCACCAGCGCTTGGCGATGCGCGGCACCTCGGTGAGCAAGGTGCCGCCGATGAAAGCGAGGGCGGCCCAGCCGACGTCCGTGGCAGTGGCGCTCCCACGCTCCCACGCGAGTGCGCGGTCGATCGCGCGGCCGAGCAGGATCGCCGGCAGGACGACGGCGGTATTCATGATGATGCCGGCGACGGAGCCCAGCACGAGCTGGCCCGCGACCTGCCGGTAGTAGCGCCGCATCTCCCAGAGGAAGCCAAACATACGTGAGTGCTCGGGCATCAAGAACCGCGCCGACCGACGCACGAGCTACGAAGCAAGATCCAGACTGGGCACGCTGCCGTGCGCGCGTGCGCGCTCGTACACGAGAGCCGCCGGGGCAACGTCTTGCACGGCGGTCCCGGTGCTGTCGAAGATCGTGATCTCGTCGCGTGACCTCCGACCGGTCGCGGTGCCCGCGATCAGCTCGCCGAGCTCGGCGTGGACCGACTCCCTGGTGACGAGCCCGAGCGTGAGCGCGTGGTGGAGCTCACCGATCGTCGCACACTGCTCGAGGTTGTCGACGACGACCCGTGCCGCGCAGAGGAGCTCGGGGGCGAGCTCCTGCTTGTCTTCGCTGTCGGCGCCGACGGCGGCGATGAACGTGCCGGGGCGGACGTCGGCCGGCCCGATCACGGCGCGACGCGCCGGCGTGCAGGTGACGCAGATGTCGCTCTGACGGACGGCCGCGACCAGATCGTCCGCCGGCCGGACATCGACGCCGAGCGTGCCCGAGCGTTCCTGCGCGAAGCGCGAGGTGACCGCATGATCCGAATCATAGGCGAACACGCGCCGGATCGGCCGTGTCTTCACGATGGCTTCCAGCTGGATGCGACCCCGCGTGCCGCAGCCGCAGATCGTCGCCGTCGCGGAGTCCTCGCGCGCGAGATAGCGTGCCGCCAGGGCAGTGGCCGCCCCGGTGCGTAAAATGGTGATCTCGATCGAATCCATGAGGGCCAGGAGGCGTCCATCGCTCGTGTCGAACACCGCCACGAGGCCCTGGATGGTCGGCCGGCCCGTCCGCGGCCGACGTGGACGCCGAGCAGCGCCGCCGGTGGGTCCTCGCGCGCGGCCTGCCGGGCGAAGGCACGGCCGACGGCGGCGATGCAGTCGTCGAGGGTCAGCAGCTTCTGAACGTCGCCGAGCGCGAGCAGCAGGGTCGCGGGCGTCATCGTCCCAACGCGGGGTCTTCGAGAAGCCCGGCAACCCGCGCGACGATCACATCCCGGGCACGCTGGAAGTCCTCGCTGACGGCCGGCACGTCGTCCCAGCGCTCGATCCGTGAGGCGCGCGACGCCAGCTCGCCGAGGTCGCAGCCGAACGTTACGACGGCCGCCGCGCTCTCGACGTCGGCCGGGGCGGGGCGTCGAGGTCGGCGGCCCTCGACGTCGATGCCGTCCGCCCGCAGTCCCTGGGTGACGCGGGGCGGAATCGCGTCGTCAGGCTCGGTCCCGGCGGACGTCGCCCTCGCGGCGAGACCGCGCGCGGCAGCGAGGCGGTTGAAGTACTCGGCGGCGATGACGCTCTTGGCCGAGCCGTGCAAGCAGACAAAGAGAACTTTCCCTTGGGTGGCCATGGTCTCCTCCGCACCGTTCACGCGCGCGTGACGGTATAAAGCAGTGCCTTCGCCCCTGAAAGCGAGAAGAGCCGGCTCCGCGCGATCCCGAGGACGGCCCCCAGGAGCATGATTTTGAGCGTCGCCTCCCGCCAGAGCATCAGGACGACCACCGTCGCCACCAGGGTGGCGATGGCAAAGAGGTCGGGCAGGGCGTACGGGGCCAACCGCACGAGCGAGACGGCGAGTATCCCGATCACGGCCGGCGCGATGCCTCTCAGCGCCGCTCGCGTCCACACCAGCTTCCGAACGCGATCGAGCGCCGGCAGAATCGCCAGCATCATCACGAACGACGGCAGGAACGCGGCCGCGCCCCCGATCACGGCGCCGGTAACCCCTGCGACCTTGTATCCGACGTACGCGGCGACCATCAGAATCGGTCCGGGCGTGAACTGGCCGAGGGCCAGCCCGTCGATGAACTCTTGAGGCGTGAGCCAGTGGAACTGACTCACCAGCTGCTCTTGCATGAACGCGATCATCGTGAGGCCACCACCGAACGTCAGGGCTCCTACCTTGAGAAGGAACGCGGCGAGTGGCAAGAGGCCCGCGGCGGGCGGGTCGCCGGGAGCGGTCAAGACGCCGGGAACGGACGCCGAGCGCGCGATGATGTGCAAGACGGCAAGACACGCCGCGAGCGACACGAGGACCGTCGCGCCGAGCTTCCTCGAGTGAAAGAGCCAGAGTCCGACACCGCCCGCGAGAAGCAGGATGCCTGCCACGCCGACAGGACTGGCGAGGGCGGCGACCGCGGCAGCGATGGCGATCGACACTTGCGAGCGGGTGTTCATGGCGGCTTTGCCCAGGCGATAGACGGCGACGAGATAGATGCCCATGACCACCGGCCCCAGCCCGTAGAGTGCCCCACGCAGAACGGGCGTGACGCCCAGGACAGCGTAGCCCATCGTCAGCACGAGCAGGACGAAGAACCCTGGTAGCACGAAGCAGAGCCCACCGAGCAGCCCGCCCCACCATCCGCCGCGCGCGTAGCCGAGGAAGATGCTGAGCTGCGCTGCGGTCGCGCCCGGCAGCATGTTGACGAGCGAGAGCCCTTCGACGAATCGCTCCTTGGAAACCCACTGGCGCTTTTCCTGGAGCTCGGCCTGCATGATGCCCATGATGGCGGGGCCACCGTAGGCGGTGGCCCCGATCTTCAGGAGCTGAGCTGCGGTGTCCTTCCAGTTCTCGACGATCTTGCGAGCGCTCATGTTGGGCTCCTACTTCACGAAGACCCACGTCGGTTGGAGCAGCGGGAACGCGATCAGCCCGATGATCGCCGTGGCGGCCACGAGCAAAGGATTGCTGACCTTCCAGCGGAACAAGACCACCAGGCTCGCGAGCGCGACGAGCGCCGTGAGCCAGTCACCGATCGCGATCCGGCCGAGGAGCACGCAGGCGCCCAGGATCGTGCCGATGGCCGCGGCGTAGGCCCCCTTGATGAACCCCTGCACGTTCGGGTTCGTCCGGTAGCGCACGAGGATCGGCGCGACGATCAAGACGAGCAGAAAGGACGGCAGGAAGATGCCGAGCGTCGACACCAGTGAACCCCAGAAGCCGTCGACCAGGGAGCCGCCCAGTCGTGCCGCGACCAGATAGCCCACGAAGGTTGCGGTGATGACGACGGGGCCGGGACTGATCATCCCCATGGCCACCGCGACGAGGAATTCGCGCTCGCTGAGCCAGCCCGTCTGCTGGACGAGGCCTTTCTCGAGGAACGGTACGATGACGAGGCCACTGCCGAACGTGAGCGAGCCGGCTTTCAAGAAGAAGGTGAGGAGCTGGCCCAGGATCGCGCCCAGAGTGTCCGGCGAGGCACCGGCGGCGACGAGTGGCATGCCGAGCATGAGCGACGTCGTCGTCGACGCAGTCTTGCGCGCGCGGAAGAGTGAGCCGTAATACAGGAGGCCAACAACGCCGCACGCGATGAAGACGAGCGCGACTTCGGCTCGTACGGCAACGGTGATAGCGAAGGCGACTGCGGCGAGCGCCCATTCCAACCAGTCCTTCATCCCGAGCTTTGTCAGCCGATAGCAGGAGTGCAGGATCAGCGCGATGACCGCCGGGCTCACACCGTAGAAGATCGCGGTCACCCAGGGGAGCCCTCCAAAGTGCACGTAGAGGGCCCCGAGCGTTGCCACGATGATGAAGTTCGGCAGGATGAACGCCCACCCGCCAGCCCACGCTCCCCAGAAGCCGCCCCGGATGTACGAGATCCAGATACCGACCTGGATCGCGAGGGGCCCGGGCAGCGATTGGCAGACGGCGATGCCTTCCCGCATCTCTTCTTTCGTGACCCACTTCTTTTCGCCGACCAGTTCACGCTCCATCTGGCCGACGAGCGCGACGGGGCCGCCGAACCCGAGGAGGCCGAGGCGCAGGTAGTACCGGACGATTTCGCCGATCGGCACGCGGTGGCTGGTCTGTTCCGCCGCCATTCCCTGACCCTCCCCGTCGCAGTTTGGGATTCCGGGAGTGTAACGCTTGACTCGGAATGTAGCAAGCGTTACTGTCAGCTCGATGCGCTGGCTGACGCTCCTCACGGCCCTGCCGCCCAAGCCGACCCGGCACCGCGTCGGGGTCTGGCGGAAGCTCCAGCGCATGGGCGCTGTCAGACTGCGGGGCGCCGGCTGGATCCTGCCGGAGACTCCCGAGACGACCGAGCTGTTCCAGTGGCTTGTCCAGGAGATCCAGTCGTTCCGCGGCGAGGCGACCCTACTTCGGGTCGACCGCGTCGAGCCGATGACCGATGACGAGATCGCCGCACTGTTCCACAAAGTCCGCGGCGTGGAATACCAGGCGGTTGTGCACGGCTGTCGAGAGATCCTCGCGCAGATCGATCGCTACCGGAGCAGCCACCGCGGCTCGGTCGCGGCGGTCCGCACCAAGCTCGATGGCCTCAAGCGCGAGCTCGACCGGATACAGTCCATTGATTACCTCGAAGCGCCGGCGGGCCAGCGCGCCCGCGCCCTCTGGGAGACCACGGCCAAGCGTCTGCGGGCCGTGGAGACGCGACCGCGAGCGCCCGGCGGGCGCCATCGCGCGTCGCTGCCCGCGCGTGGCAGCACCTGGGTGACGCGGCCCCGCCCGCACATCGACCGCATCGCGTCGGCCTGGCTCATCAAGCGCTTCTGCGATCCAGACGCGAAGTTCGCGTTCGCTGACGCGGCTGATGCCGCCCGGAAGGGCATCCCATTCGATGTGCTCGGCGCGGATTTCGGGCATCACGGCGAGGACTGCACGTTCGAGACCCTGGTCAAGCGGTTCGGGCTCAAGGACCGGCGGGTCAAGCTCATCGCGGAGATCGTCCACGAGGCGGACCTGCACGACGGCAAGTTCACACGGAACGAGTCGACGGGCGTGGATCTCGCCATCCGCGCGCTCGCCGAGGCCACGCCGGACGATGACGACTTGCTCGAGCGCGGCATGGCGATCTTCGACGGTCTCCACTCGGTCTTGAAGCAGAAGAAGACGTAGCCGCGCGGGCCGGAGGTAGGTGGCAGCAATGCAGAGTCTGACGATGTCACGACGCGGCCTGTTCAAGGCTGCGCTGGCCGCGCTCGGTACATATGGCGTGACGCGTGGAGCGCCCGCCCTCGCGGGCGTGACGGAGATCAAGGTGCCTGACAACGTTCCAGAAGAAAAATTTGACTTCGACACTCAGGGGATCGAGGGCTGGACGACGGTCGACGGTCAATGGGCGGTGGAGGAGATGGCGGGTGCGCCCAGCGGCAAGAAGGTGCTGGTGCAGCGAGCGACGAAGAACCAGTTCAACGTCATCGTGGCGCCGGCCGGGCCGTACAGCGACGTCGATATCTCGATGAAGTTCAAGCCGGTCGCGGGCCGCGAGGACGCATCGGGCGGCATCGTCTTTCGCTTCACCGATGGCAAGTACTACGTCGTGCGCGCGAACGCGCTCGAGGACAATTTCCGACTCTACGCCTACGACCGAGGCCGACGGCAGCTCGCGACGGCCGCCGTGAAGGCTCCCGCGCTCGGCCAGTGGCACACCGTTCGCCTCGTGGCCGTCGGCGACCAGATCCAGGCGTGGCTCGACGGCAAGCTGTACCTGGACCATCGCGACCCGCGGTTCAAGTCCGGGCGCGTGGGGCTGTGGACCAAAGCCGATTCGGTGACCGCGTTTGACGACCTCGCCATTCGCGGCTCGAAAGGGGGCGGCCAATGAACCGCGTGATCGTCCTGCTCGGTCTCATCATGGTCGTCGCCGTGCCGATCGTGGCGGCCGCCGCCGACCCCGACTGGAAAGCAAAGTAGGAAAGGAGATCGCGATGAAATGGGTGACTCGTGAAAGGGCGCGTGTCGACCGCATCGCCTGTCCGTGGCTGATCACGCGGTTCATCGACAAGAACCCGACGTTCCTCTTCGTGCCGGCAAACCAGGTTATGGCGGTTGCCGAGCGTGAAGGGGCCATCCCCTACGACGTTCCAGGGGTGGAGCTCGGACACGTCGGCGACCATTGCTCCTTCGATGCCTTCCTGGGGAAACACAAGCTCGAGGATCCGGCGCTCCGCATGCTGGCCCTCATCGTGCGCGGCGCGGACACCGACGCGCGTCAGCTGACGCCGGAGTCGGCGGGTCTCTACGCGCTGGCCACAGGCTTCCAGGCCATCGCCAAGGACGACCACGACAACATGAGTCGGCAGTTCCACGCGTACGACGCGTTGTACGCGTACTGCCGCGCGAACGTCGGCGGCTCTCGACACGGCTAGGAACGACGAGAAGCCCGAGGAGCGACGCATGGCCCTGGAGCACATCGGCTACATCGCCCTTCCGCCGCACGCGGCGCCGGGCGGGTTCGATCACGCCGCTGTCCACAGCGGTAGGGGACTGCTCTACGTGGCCCACACCGCGAACGACGCCGTCGACGTGATCGACTGCACGACCAATACGTATCTTCGTTCCATTCCGCACCTGCCGCAGGTCGCCGGAGCGCTGGTCTCCGAGACCGACGACCTGGTCTTCACCTCCAATCGCGGAGAGGACACCGTCGGGATCTTCTCGCCGGCGCAAGAGAAGTCCGTGGGAAAAGTGAAGGTCGGGGTCGGGCCGAACGGTCTCGCCTATGCTGCCAATCATCGACTGCTGCTTGCGGCGAACGTCGGCGATCCGTCGCGACGAGGGTCTTTCACCGTCTCGCTCGTGGATGTCAGCACCCGAGCCGTGATCGCCAACATTCCCGTTCCGGGCCGAACGCGGTGGACCGTTGTCGACGACGAGCGCGGACGGTTCTACGTCAACATCGCCGATCCGCCGCAGATTGCGGTTGTCGACAGCGCCGACCCTACGCGGGTCGCCGACTCGTTTCCGATGCCGGCGATGGGTCCTCATGGACTGGACCTCGATCCGACGACGCGGCGTCTCTTCTGCGCGTGCGACGGCAAGGTGCTGCTCGTGGTCGACTCGCGGTCGGGCGCCGTACAGAGTGAGCATGCGATCAGTGGCGTGCCGGACGTCGTCTTCCTCAACGCCACTTTCAAGCATCTCTATGTCGCGATCGGCGATCCTGGCGTCATCGACGTCTTCGATACCCGTACGATGCGCCGCCTCGAAAGCGTCCCGACGGAACGCGGCGCGCACACGATCGGCTTCGACGCCGTCCGCAACACCGTGTACGCCTTCCTGCCGGACACGCATCGTGCGGCGGTTTACGGGGACCGGCCAGGCTAGGGTGCCGAGCGGAGGCTGAGGTTCTTGAGCTCGGATGAACGCGGTCGATGTCGACGAATGACTGCGTTGGAGTGGGAGAGGCTCACGTTCGACCCATTCCTAACGCCGCCCTCTGCGCACGATCGCTTCACACTCGATGTCACCAGGCTCGCATCGGCGGCACTTCTCCATCTTGCGAGCCGAGATAGCAGCCGACCAGGATCAGCACGGCCAGCATATCCACGGCGCCGCCGACTCCCCACATCACGAGGCCGCCGAGGGACTGATCCTCGACGCTCGCATAGGCGTGGTACCAGGTCTCGCGACTCATCGCGATCAGGAGGCCGAGGAACGCGCCCTGCAAGGCGGCGAGCACCAGGTAGACCACGCGGATGCCATGGCCCGCCGCCGCTCGCAACCGGGGCGGCGGGTTGATGATCGGCCACCAGAACAGGATGGCGGTGCCGAAGAAGACGAGGTGCTCCACGTCGTGGACGACACGATCGGCGACGGCCGCGTCGTACGCGCTCGGCAAGTGCCAGAGCCAGACCGCGGCGACGTGAGCGACCCACGCCACCGAGACCGTGGTGAGTCCGCGCCAGATCGCTCGCAGCGGCGTCCCCGGTCGTAGCAGCCGCCCGGCGCGCGCGCGAATCGCCCGGGGCAGCGCCCAGCAGAGCGCCGCGAAGGGATCGGCCAGGAGTAGCAGCGGCGCGGCGCCGACGATCAGCAGCAGGTGCTGCGTCATGTGAGCCGCGAAGCTCGCGTGAGCCAGCCGATCGAACGGGCTCGACAGCGCAACGAGAACGCTCAGCAATCCGCCCGCCGATGCGGCGACGCGCCAGCCCGAGACGGCTCCGCCGCGCCGGCGCAGCTGCCACCAGCCGACCGCGTAGGCGCTCGCCACGATCAGGACAGGCGTGGCGACCTCGGGTCGAACGATCCAGCCGTCCGGCGCCGACATCGCCACAGACCAGAGATCGCCCGCCGGCGGGGCGCCGATCGCTTCAGCGGCTCCGTGGGCCATGGCGGCGCCTCGTCCTACTTGCGGATGGCCAGTACCGCGACCCAGACGAAGACGACGACCGTGCCCACCAGGAACAAGCCGAACGCGAGCTTCTCGACCGTGCTCATCGGCCTAGTACGCGATGGGCAGGTAGTTGGCCAGGATGTTGAACAGGATCCCGAGGCTCAGCGCGAGCAGGTTCAGCAGCGCCAGCGTGATGAGGATGCGTTCGGCCCGCACGCCAGGCTCCTACTGACCGGCGCCGAGGCCGGGTCCGAGCCCGCCCCAGTACTTGAAGAGATAGTAGATGCCCCAGACGGCGAGGATCGCGTAGACGACGAGGAGCCATTTGTTGACGATCCCGTGATAGGCGCGGATCTCGCCCTGCGCGTAGCGCTCGACCTCACCGTATTTCGGGTGATGCTCAGGCGTCCGTTCGCTCATCGACCCCCTCCGCCCGGAGGACCTGATGCTTGATCCTCTCGAGGCCACGGAACGCGCCGGTCGCGGCGCCCCAGACGAAGGCGCACACGGCCGCCAGGCTCATCAGGAGCGCCACCGCGAACGCGCCGAGCGTCAGGTGCTCGATCATTCGCGAATTCCCGGATACAGGGTCCGCGGCCTGGCCTTGTCGCCCGCGATCCGCTCGGGCCGGGCTGGATCGAGGGCGTAGCGCGGATGGTCGGCGACGACCTCCGGCGCGTTGAGCGCGGCGCGCGCCTCGGCCGGCAGCTCGAGGGTCTCGCCCGTCAGCGGATCCTTCCAGGCCGAGAGCGAGAGGACGTAATACGAGATGGCCCAGCGCTCGTCCTCGCTCATCGAGTCGGCGAACGAGGGCATCGGCGAGCCGTCGAGGCCGAGGGTCATCGTGCGGAAGATATCACGCACGGTCGAGCCGCCCTTGAACTGGCCGCGGGTGAAGTCGGCCGGGCGGATCGGAAACTTGAGATCGTCGGTCAGATCCGCCGCCGACTCGCCGTCGCCCTTGCCCTCGGCGCCGTGGCACTGGAAGCACTTGGCCTTCTGATAGAGATCCTTGCCGCGCGCCACAAGCTCCGCCGTCGCCTTCGGCGGCTCACCGATCGTGGCCGGCGGCTCGGGCTGCTCGTCCTTCCAGCGGCGCGAGAAGGTCTTGATGAAGGTGACGACGGCGAGCCGCTCCTTGTCGGGCAGCTCATGCCACGTGGGCATCGCGGTCCAGCGCACGCCGCGCGTCACCGTGCGGTAGAGATCGCCGTCGGTCGGCAGCGATCCCGAGGGCGTCGTGCGGAACTTGAACACCCCGAGGGTGAAGTTCCGCGGGCGCGGCGAGAGGAACGTCGCGGCCAGACCGTTGCCGTCCCCGCTCTTGGCGTGGCAGCCGACGCACCGCGAGTGATAGACCTCGCGCCCCAAGGTCAAGAGATCCGGGCTGCTCGGGATGTTCATGACCGAGACCCCGACCGTCTGCGGCTCGAACACTTCGCGCCAGGCGCCACGATTGGTCCCGAGCTTCTGGATGTAGCGGACCAGTCCGACCAGCTCCCGCGTGGGAAACACCAGGGTGACCCGCTCGAGCGCGGGCGGCCGGTCGCCGAAACCCTTGAGGTCGATGACGGGCGTGCCGTCGAGCGGCCACTCACCGTTCGCGGCAGGCGCGACGAACGTGAGCCCCTCGGCGTTCGGGTAGAGCGGAATCGCGACGTCGGCCTTCATCGTGAAGTACGTCGTGAGCTCGGCGGACGGCGCGAGCGCCGGGCCCGCCTCGGTCTTTTGCAGAGGGACGCGCAGGCGCCGGTAGAGCCACTTGAAGCTCGGCATGATCGAGTCCGGCACGACCAGGCGCGGGTCCCAATGATGCGCGTAGTGCCAGTCGTCGCCGAACTTCAGCCCGACGCGCGTGAGGTCCGGGCCGATCCGGCGCGTCGAGAGGAGGTGCGGGAGATCGAAGGCGTACTCGCCGGCCTCGGAGACCGGCCCCCAGCGGAGGTCCTCGCCGGCCACCGGCCGCACGTACTGACTGTGGCAGTACCAGCAGCCTTCGCGGATGTACACGGCGCGGCCGACCCGCTCGAGCGGCGTGTAGTCGGAGGCGTCGTAGCGCACCCACTTCACGTCGCCCACGTCCGTCCGCACGGCGCGGCTCACTTGCCGCGACCGCGACTCCGGGATCATCGCCGGGAGAAATCCTTGTACGAACATCGCCAGGGTCACGAAGAAGAAGCCGGCGCCGACCGCCAGCGAGCCGATCGATTTCATCGCGCTCCGGGCCGCGTCGCGTCGACGGCGGCGAGCGAGGTCTTCATGAGGGTGTAGACGACGAGGGACATGCCGACGTCCATGGAGATGCCGGTGAGGGTCCGCACCCACCAGTAGGGGCGGATCGCGTTCACCGAGTGCACCCATTCGGTGCCGGCCATCAGCATGAAGCCCTGCTGGAGCCCCTGCGCCGTCAGCACGAGCCCCATCGCGGAGATGCCCAGGGTGACGAGCCAGAATCCCCAGTTCCCGACGCGGAAGCTCCACAGCGGCGCGTCGTGGGCGAGCCGCGGCCAGACGTACATGGTGCCGGCGATCGCCCACACCACGAACGTGCCGAAGACCGTGAGGTGTGAGTGGGAGATGACGAAGTCGGTGAAGTGCGTCGGCTGCTGGAGCGAGCGGAGCGCTGCCAGCGAGCCCTGGAAGCAGCCGACCAGGTACATGAGCGAGCCGACGATCAGGAACTTCGCCGGCAGGTTGCGCGAGAGCTCCGGCCAGCGCCCGATCATCGTGCCGAAGAAGTTCTGGAGCACGGTCCACACCGGAATGATCAGCATCATCGACGAGACGATCGCGATCGTCTCGGCCCAGTCGGCGATCGGCGAGTAGAGGTAGTGATGGATGCCGACGAACGGATAGAAAAATGCGAGCGACCAGAAGCCGATCAGCGAGAGCCGGTGGCTGTAGATCGGGTTCTTCACGCTGGCCGGCAGGAAGTAGTAGATCAGCACGTAGCCGGCCGGCGTGATCCAGAGTCCGACCACGTAGTGCATGAAGAGCCCGTGCCACGCCGCGTTGTTGATGCCGGGGATGTGGTAGGGGCCGAGCATCAAGAGCACGAGATTCACGTCGGTCCAGACGAAGGCGGCGATCAGATACCAGAGCGAGACGTAGAGCGGCCGCTCGCGCCGCTGCTTGATCGTCATCAGGAACTGGACGGTCAGGAGCACGATCACCAGGAACGTCACGATGACGTTGATCAGCGGGAACTCGCCCGCCTCCCAGCCCCGGTTCCAGCCGAGCCCCAGCAGCACCACGGCCGCGGCCAGATTGAGGTTCCAGACCCACAGAAGCCCGCGGCTCCAGCGCTCGCCCCAGACGCGCACGCCGCTCAGGCGGGGCACAATGTAGTAGCAGAGCCCGATGAAGAGCGTCGAGAAGGCGCCCCAGATCACGCCGTTCACGTGCATCGGGCGCAGCCGCCCGAAGGTGAACCACGGCAGGTCGCCCAGGAGAGTCGGATAATTGAACTTGGTGGAGATGAACGCCCCGATGGTAGGGAAGAGCAGCAGCCAGCCGAGGCCCCAGGCCAGCCACTGGCGGATCAGGTCGGCGTCGATCAACTCGTCGTTTCGCGACGAGGCTTCGCGCAGCGCGGCTTCGGTCGCAGTCATGCAGGTCCCAGAGCGAGGATAGCGCGTCCGCCCGAATATCCGAATCGAATGGGATAGAATCGGCGCCCATGTCGACGCCACTTCAGGCGTTCCCGGCCCCGTCGAGGCTCGTGGGGGCGGAGCACGTCGTCATGGCCGGCGCGGCCCTCGCGCTGGTGGTGCTCGTCGCGCTCCCGCTGGCGTTCCTGGTCGGCGGCAGCCTGACCGGCGACGACGGCCTCACGCTCGCTCACTTCCGCGACGCGGTGACGAGCCGGCTCCACGTGCAGGCGCTGCGGAACTCGCTCGTGCTCGGCGCGGCGACGGCCGTGCTGAGCGTGACCGTCGGGCTTCCGCTCGCCTGGGCGGTGAGCCGCACCGACGTTCCTGCGAAGCGCTTCATCCACCTGACCGCGGTCGTCTCGTACCTGACGCCGCCGTTTCTGACCGCGATCGCGTTCGTGAACCTGTTCAGTCCGCGGGCCGGGCTGGTGAATCGATTCGTCCGCGACGTGCTCGGGATGCCGGCGCTGACCTTCGACGTCTTCTCGATGGCCGGGCTGATTCTCGTCACCGTGCCGCACACGTTTCCGTTCGTCTACCTCCTCGCCGCCAGCGCGCTGGAGTCGGTCGATGCATCGATGGAGGAGTCGGCGCAGATCCTCGGCGCCGGCCGGTGGCGGACCGCCCTGGCGGTCACCGGACCTCTGGTGGCGCCGGCCGTCCTGTCGGGGGCGCTCGTGGCCTTCGTGAACGCGATCGCCCTCTTCGGCTCGCAGGCGATCGTGGGCCTGCCCGGGCGCGTCTTCACCTTGCCCACCCGCATCTACGCGCTGTTCGACTATCCGCCGCAGTACGGCCTGGCCTCGGCGCTGTCCTTGATCTTCGTGGCGCTGACGGTCGCCGCACTCTATCTGCAGCGCCGGTACCTCTCGCGCCGCTCGTACGTGACCCTCGGCGGCAAGGGGAGCCGGCCGCGGCTCGTCGAGCTCGGCTCGGCCCGCTGGGGCGTCCTCGCGTTCTGCGTGGCGGTCTTCGTCGTCGCCGTGGCAGCGCCGTACCTGACCTTGCTGGCCGTCTCCGTCTCCCGTTCGTGGGGGCTTGGGTTCTGGCAGAACCTGACGCTCCAGCACTATCGATTCGTGCTGCTCGAATACGACGTTACCCGTCGTGCGATCGTGAACAGCTTGATCCTCGCGAGCGGGACGGCCACCCTGGCCGTCCTGATCGGAAGCCTCGTCGGCTGGCTGGATCTGCGGACCGCGCTCAGGGGAAGGAAGCTCCTCGACTATGCCTCGCTCGTTCCCCTGGGGCTGCCGGGAATCGTCGTGGCCGTCGCCCTGATCCAGTTCTGGCTGCGGGTCCCGCTGCCGATCTACGGAACCCTCCTCATCATCCTGCTCGCGTATACCGGGCGGTTCATCCCGCTTGGAGTGCGCTCGGCGAACGCAGCCTTCCGTCAGATCGACCCGTCGCTCGAGGAGACCGCGCGCGTGACCGGCGCGGGCTGGCTCCGCACCTTCCGGAGCGTCACCCTGCCGCTCGCCCGTCCCGGACTCTTCGCCGGCTGGCTCCTCGTGTTCGTTCCGGCGCTCCAGGAGCTCTCGGCCTCGGTCCTGCTGTTCAGCTCGGGCTCGATCACCCTGGCGGTCGCCGTCTACAACCTCTACGAGACCGGCGCGCTCGGGCCGGTCGCGGCGCTGGCGATCGTGACCATGCTCATCATCACCGGGGCGATCGTGCTCGCCACACGACTGGGCCGCGGCGTGGCGGTCCCGAGCGCCGAGCGAGCGGAGGTCGCGCAGTGACGGCCGCGAGCAGATGGACCGGAGCGTCCAGCGACGGCGCTCCGCCCCTCGAGTGCGTCACGTTCATGCTCGTCAGGAACGGCCACGTCCTCGCCGAGAGGCGGAAACCAACCCGCCGGCTGGCTCCCGGCGCCGTCGCGCTGCCCGGCGGTCACGTCGACCCGGGCGAGGCGCTCGAGGACGCGCTGCAGCGCGAGCTCCAGGAAGAGCTGGGGGTCGTGGCCGAGCGGACGGCGTACGTGTGCACGCTGCTTCATCGAGCGGAGGAGTGGAGGAAGCTCCACTACTTCGCGGTCGAGAGATGGCGCGGCGACATCCTGAACCAGGAGGCCGAGGCGCTCCTCTGGATCCCGCTCGACGAGCCGGGCGCGCTCGAGATCGACGTGGACCGCACGGCCGTGGCCGAGTACATGCGGCTCTTGCGGATCGAGTGATGGCGGGGATCGGCATCGAGCACGTGACGAAGCGCTTCGGTGGCGTCACCGCCGTGAGCGATCTGAGTCTCGAGATCGGTGACCGGGAGTTCGTGACCTTGCTCGGGCCGAGCGGCTGCGGCAAGACCACGCTCCTGCGTCTGATCGCCGGCTTCATGGCGCCCGACGCGGGCGTGATCCGCGTCGGCTCGACGGCGCTCTCCACCCCGAGCGGCGTCGTGCCGCCCGAGCGACGCGGCATGGGCATGGTGTTCCAGAACTACGCGGTGTGGCCGCACAAGACGGTGTACCAGAACGTCGCCTTTGGCCTCGAGGTGCGCCGGGTCGGCCGGGCGGAGACCCAGACGCGCGTCGCACGCGTGCTCGAGCAGGTCAACCTGGCCGGGCTCGAGCGCCGCTATCCGAGCCAGCTGAGCGGCGGGCAGCAGCAACGCGTCGCGCTGGCCCGGAGCCTCGTGGTCGAGCCGGGCATCCTGCTCCTCGACGAGCCGCTCTCGAACCTCGACGCCAAGCTCCGCGAGCGCATGCGCTGGGAGCTGAAGGAGCTGCAACGCCGCACGGGCATCACGTTCGTCTACGTCACCCACGATCAGTCCGAGGCGATGGCGCTCTCCGACCGGATCGCGGTGATGCACGCGGGGGCGATCATGCAGGTCGGCGCGCCGCGCGCGGTCTACGCGCGGCCGGTCAACAAGGTCGTCGCCGATTTCATGGGGCTCGTGAACCTGATCTCGGGCCGCGTCGTCCGCGCCGGCGCGGACGACGGAGTCGTCGCGGTCGGCGGCGAGCATCCGATCGGCGCGCCCGTGCCGCCGGGCGCCGTGTCGGGCCAGACGGTGCAGGTGGCGATCCGCCCCGAAAATCTCCGGCTGGTGCCGGCGTCGGCCGCTGACGGCGCGGGCTCGGTGCCGGGCCGGGTCGTGGAGGTGACGTTCCTCGGGAACCTCGTCGACTGCCACGTGACGCTCGACGACGGCACGCGCCTGCGCATCCAGGTCGATCCCGGCCAGACGCCCGAGGTGGGCCAGCGGGTGGGCATTCGCTTCGACGGCCGCAAGAGCAGCGTGTTCGGCTAGAATTCGTATCAAGCAGACGAGCTTCGTCCTGACCGGGATGATCAACAATGTCAACCTGATGTGGCGGAACAAGCTCGCGGCGATTCGCGCCCTACGCGAAGAGCGCATCTACCTGACGTACTACAATCGTCTCATGGCAAAGATCGGCCGGCCGGGCATCCCACGCGGCGCCGAGCGCGCGAGCTGGCCCATGGAGTCGAAGGAAGAGCTCGTCGACGCCCTCTGGGCAGCCTGTGACATGCCTGCGCCGGTTCCTCCCCTTTTCTTATCCGTTCGGTGTCCGACTCCCCGAGGCGGCCGAACGACGCCTCTACGAGGACCGCATCGAGGCCGACCTCGCCTTCGCTGTCTTCGGAACCGAGCTCCTGGCGACGGCACACAGGTTCTCGAAGAGCAACTGAGACCCTCAGACGGGCTATGACCAACGCGCACATCGAGATCAGCATCAAAGGACAATGGGTGACGGTGCCCGCCGTGGAGATCGGCGGTCGAAGCATCGTGGTGACCGGGAGACGGCTGAGAGTCGCGACCGTTCACGACGAGGACTGGCTGGAGGACGAGCTCGACGACCCGGAGTCGTGCATCCGGCGTTTGAAGGCGTGTCGTTCGAACGGCGCGAAAGCGGACGTCTTCACGTTCGCTCAGAAGCTGCCGGCCGAAACACCCAAGTATTCGTATCGGATGGAATGGAACAGCATCGCGGCGATCCGGCTCACCACCTTTGCCGACTGGTGGGAGAAGCTCCCGAAGGATACTCGAAAGAACACGAGACGAGCCGCCAAACGAGGCGTGGTCGTCAAGTTCCGCGAGCTCGATGACGCGCTGATCGGCGGACTGGTCGCGCTGAACAACGACTCACCGATGCGCCAGGGTGTGCCGTTCGCCCATTTCGGGAAGACGGTCGAGGAGGTGCGGAAGGACTACTCGTCGTTCAGGGACCGCAGCGACTTCATTTGCGCATATCTCGGGGACGAGCTGATCGGCCTCATGAAGCTCGTCTACTGCGGGAAAGTCGCGGCCATCATGCAGCTCTTGACCAAGAGCCGTCATTACGACAAGCGGCCCGCGAACGTGCTGATCACGACCGCGGTCGAGCGCTGCGCACAGCGGGGAATCTCGTACGTGACGTACGGCCGGTACCGCTACGGCAACAAGGACAACAGCTCCCTGATCGACTTCAAGGACCGCAACGGATTTGTAGAAGTACTGGTGCCGAAATACCATGTTCCCCTGACACTCCGGGGCGCGGTATGCCTGAAGCTGGGGCTGCACCGCGGTCTCGTCGGAACCCTCCCGAGCAGTGTGATACGAGTGGGCGCCGCCCTTCGTGCGAAGTGGTACAGCTGGAGACTCCGGGCCGGTGTAGCTCAATGGTAGAGTAGCCGAAACTGTAATTGGCAGGCGGAGGAGACGGCCATGGCGGTCCAGACGACGCGGACGGTCGAGGAGCTCCAGGCGTACTGTGCGCGATTGAGGGCGGCGGGGCTCGACGCTCCGTGGTCCCGGCCGGGGCCGCTCATTCCGCCGAAGCCGACGGCCACCCAGGCCCGCCACTGGCGCTGGCGCAACATCGAGCCGCTCCTGTTCGAGAGCAGCGAATACCTGAGCCCCCACCGCGGCGCCGAGCGCCGGGTGCTGCGCCTGCACAATCCGGGAGTCCCGGAGCGGACCGTGGCGCATAGCCTCGTGCTGGCGATCCAGTACCTGCTGCCCGGCGAAGTCGCGCCGGCCCACCGCCACTCGCCGACCGCGATCAGGTTCATGCTCCACGGCGAAGGGGCCTTCACGACCGTCGACGGTCAGAAGTGCGCGATGAAGCCCGGCGACCTCGTGCTGACGCCAGGGATGGCGTGGCACGACCACGGCAACGAAGGCGGCAAGCCCGTCTACTGGATGGACATCCTCGACTGGCAGATCGTCCGGTTCCTGGAGAACCTGACCTTCGAGCCGTATCCCGACGAGCAGCAGCCGGCGCTCCGGAGCCCGGGCCGCGACATCTACTTCCCGTGGACCGACGCCTACGCGGCGCTGCTGAAGCGGGCCGAGCAGGCGCCCGACCCCTTCGACGACGTCTTGCTCGAGTACGTCGATCCGGCCAGCGGCACCTCGCTTCGCCCGACCGTCGCGTGCTATCTGCAGCTGCTGCGCCCGGGCATCCGCACGCACGCCCACCGCGAGACGAGCACCGCCGTCTATCGCGTGGTGCGCGGGCGGGGGACGACCACCGTGGACGATCAGACGTTCGAGTGGGAGCCGGGAGACTTCTTCGTGATTCCGCCGCGGGCGCGGCACGCCCACGCAAACGGGGGCGCCGAGCCGGCCGTGCTCTTCACCGCGCAGGACGTGCCGCTGCTCAAGCTCCTGCGCCTCTATCGGATGGAGCCCGCCGACTGAACCGGTAACGGTCGCCGCGAGTTGCGGCCGCTCAGCGAAGCAGCTCCTTGAGCTTCGCCAGGCCACTCGTGCCCGCGCACGCATCGGGCGGGTCATGCTAAGTTCTCCGCCGGGAAGGTGTCAACGGACGCCCGAGGAGGTCCCCTATGGCACGCGCCGGATATCGCATCTTCGACGCCGACACCCACGTCATCGAGCCCGCCGAGCCCATCGAGGCGTACCTCTCGGCCCCCGACCGAGCCCGGCTGGCCGCGCTCGGGTCCCTCGTCGGGCGGGCTCAGGGCAAGGGGGGCATGTCGCGCTACCGCGTCGGCAAGCGCCCGGACCTCAACCGGATGCTCGGCTCGCGCGAGCGCGTGCCGCCCGCCGACGCGATCACGCGCGGGCTGAAGGACGGCGGCACGCCCTGGGACGTGCGCTGGCAGGGGCCGCCCTTCCCGGACGATCGCGTCAACTTCGACTCGCGCGCGCGCATCAAGGACATGGACATCGAGGGCGTGGACGTTAACATGGTCCTGCCGTCGGGCGGCTTGGCGGCGTTCGCGGGTCTTGACGACGTGGCGGTCGAGATGGCGATGTACCAGGCGTATCATCGCTTCCTCAAGGACTACTGCGCGCCGTACCCCGATCGCCTCACGAGCGTGATGCACGTGACGGTCCGCGACGTGCCGGGGTCGGTCGCTGAGATCCGCCGCTGCGGCAAGGAGCGGTGGCCGGTCGGCATCTTCCCGGTCTGCCCGCCGGGCATGACGCTCGACGATCCCGACTGGGAGCCGATCTGGGCGGCGGCGCAGGAGCACGACCTGACGGTCGTCATCCACTCCTTCACGATGTCGATCCCGTACCCGCCGGGCATGTGGGACAACTGGGACAACATGTTCCTGGTCCGCTCGGCCAGCCACGTGTGGAATGCTCAGCGCAACATGGCGGCGCTCATCGGCTCGGGCGTGCTCGATCGCTATTCGAGCCTGCGCCTGACCTCGCTAGAGTGCGGCCACGGCTGGCTCGCCTTCTGGGCCTCGCGCCTGGACGAGCAGGCCGAGATGAGCCAGCACGCGCTGCCCCGCCTCAAGCGCAAGCCGAGCGACTACATCCGCGGGCCGCAGTACTACCAGAGCATCCAGCTGCACGAGGGCGAGCTGTCCCTTCGCCAGGCCATCGAGGCGATCGGCGAGAACACGCTGATGTTCGCGACGGACTATCCGCACTCAGAGAGCTGGTTCCCGAAATCGGTGGACGCCGTCCTCAAGTGGACGACGATCCCCGAGAGCGCCCGGCGCAAGCTCCTCTGGGAGAACGCGGTGCGCTGCTATCGGCGCTACAGCGGCTACACCTCGGCCGTCGTCGAGGCCGCGACGGCCGAGGCGCGGTAGCCCACGTTGTCCAGACTCGCGCTCACTCTGGCGTGCGGCGACTACGACCGCACGCGCGCGATCAGGACCGGCGAGGTCAAGCCCGACGGCGTCGAGCTGAACGTGATCACGCTCGCGCCGGAGGAGATGTTCTATCGGATGGCGCGGTTCCGCGAGTTCGACGTCTCCGAGCTGTCGCTGTCGACCTACACGGTGCTCCGCGGCCGCGGCGAGCCGCTCGTGGCGATTCCGGTGTTTCCGTCGTTCAGCTTTCGCCACGCGTCGGTCTTCGTCGGCACGCACGCCGGGATCAAGGAGCCGCGCGAACTGGTCGGCAAGCGGATGGGCGTGCCCAAGTACCACATGACGGCGGCGGTGTGGATCCGCGGGATGCTCGAGGAGGAGTACGGCGTCGCGCCGAAGGACATGCGCTGGTTCGAGGGCGGCGAGGGGTCGAAGGTCAAGGAAGTCGACGTGACCTTGCCGCCCGACGTGCCGCACCAGTGGGTTCCAGCCGGACGCAATCTCGGGGACATGGTCGCGGCCGGCGAGCTCGACGCCTACATGGGCGCCCGCCGGCCCGCGGCCTACGGCGAGCGCGTGACGCGCCTCTTTCCGGACTTCCGCCGCGTCGAGCGCGCCTACTTCGAGAAGACCGGAATCTTCCCGATCATGCACACCCTGGTCCTCAGAGAAGAGCTGGCGCGTCGGCATCCGTGGCTGCCGCGGAGCCTCTACGATGCCTTCGTCGAGGCCAAGCGCCTGGCGTACGAGCGCCTGCAGTTCACGGCGGCCTTGCCGGCGAGCCTGCCCTGGCTCGTCGCGGAGGCCGAGGAAACGCGCGCGCTGATGGGAGACGATCCGTTTCCGTACGGCGTCGCGAGGAACCGGAAGACGCTGGAGACTCTCGCGGGCTATACCTACCGGCAGGGCCTGGCGCCGCGCCGGCTCACGGTCGAGGAAATGTTCTGGGAGTCGACGCTGGCGATCTGACGGGTCGTCTGTCTCTCACTGGCGCTTCTCGGGTTGCTCGATCGTGTCCGAGTCCGGTCTGTCCCGCTCGGAACGGACCAGATTGACGATCGACCATGGAATGGCGAGGTGGCGACGACCCTCACGGCGGCCTAGAAGCCGAGTTCCTTCAGATCGAGACCCGCCGGGAGACGCCCGCCGGTGTTCGACGCCCTCACCAGCCCCAGGCTCTTCATGAGCCGCGCCACCTGGAACCCGAAGTCGTATTCGTCTGCCGCGTGGCTCAGCCGCAGGAACTGCGGATAGTGGTGATGGTTGTTCTGCAGGCAGGCGCTGAACGTGGCCGTCACCGGTAGCCAGTCGCCGATGTTCATGGCGTTGTCGTCGTCGTCGTAGCGCCGGGCGCCGAATCGCCGATCGTGCGTCCAGTAATTCTGCATCATGTTCGTCCACAGACCGACGAGCCGGACACTGAACCACAGGGCTAGCGCGTACACCCAGTCCGACACGAGCGCCCACACGAACGCGTAGCTGCTCGCCTGGGCCGCGACGGCGAAGCCTGGGCTCGAGGCCAGACGCATCGGCCAGGTCTCGAAGATCGAATCTCGGGCGAGATCGAACTGGCACTTGTAGGGGAACAGGCACAAGGAGAGCGTCTTCCAGAAGCCGTCGGCGCCGAGCTTGTTGGGGTCGCCGTCGTGGTCGGAGAAGGCGTGGTGATGGCGGTGGCGATTCACCCACGACCGGGGGTTGACGTAGATCGCGACCGCGTTGCAGAGCAGCGTGGTCGACTTGACGAACCAGCCCTTGAACTCGAGCGCCCGGTGGGCGATGCCCATGTGCAGGATCTCCGGGAGATAGAGGCCCGCGACGAGCCAGATGAACAGGAGGTACAGCACGCCGACGACGAGGCCGCCGCCGGGACCCAGGTGGGGCGGCGCCAGGAACGCCGAGACCAGCGCGTGCAGGATCAGCAGCGTGTAACCGACGACGTTGTAGATCCGCATGGCGGTCCCTCCACGATGATATGAGGGACGGGCCGAACTACGGAAGAGATTCCGCGCGAGGGCTAGACGTGGATCACGACCTTGAGGGCGTTCCCGATCCGCTCGGTGTAGGTGTGGAACGCGTCGTGGATCCGGTCGAGCGCGAAGTGGTGCGTAATGATCGGATCGGCCAGGATCTTGCCCTGGCTCATCAGCTCGAGCGAGCGGCCGCAGCTCATGCCGCCCTCGCCGCGCGCCGCGTAGATGCGCACGTTCGAGCGCACGGCCAGGTTCATGTCGACCTCGACCGGGCCCGCGTACCACGCGACCACGCCGATCCGCCCTCCGCGCTTGACGTTCTCGAGCGCCTCCTGCATCGAGGTCGGGCCCCCGGCGCACTCCAGGACGCAGTCGGCGCCCCGGCCGCCCGTGATCTCGTGCACGCGATCGCGGAGGTTCTCGCTGCGCACGTTGATCGTGTGGTCGGCGCCGAGCTTCGCGCCGATCGCGAGCCGCGAGTCGCGCGTGCCGGTCAGGATGACGCGCGCGGCGCCGAGCGCCCTGCAGAGCTGGACCGCGATGAGCCCGATCGGCCCCGGGCCCTGAACGAGCACGGTCTCGCCGGCGACGTAGCCGCCCATCAGGTCGATCGCCCAGAGCGGCGAGGCCGCCGTCGTCACCATGCACGCCTGCTCGAACGAAAGGTTCTCGGGCAGCTTGTAGAGCGTGTTGATGTGGTTCACGGCGTACTCGGCGAACCCACCGTCGCAGGTGAGGCCCTTGGCGCGGTGGCCCTTGGAGACGTCGCCGTAGTTGAGGCAGGACGTGTACCAGCCCTTGATGCAGTTCTCGCACCGGTCGCAGCCCTTGTGCACCTCGACGGCGACGCGGTCGCCGACTCGGAACTCGTCGACGCTGGGCCCGAGCGCCGCGACCGTCCCGGCGTACTCGTGGCCCATCACGAACTGGCCGCCCGGCTGGCCCTGGAGCGTGCGGTGCAGCACCTTCACGTCCGTGCCGCAGATCGAGGCGACCTCGACCTTCAAGAGCACCTCGCCCGGGCCCGGCTCGGGCCGGGCCCAGGCCTGGACGCGCAGGTCGTCGGCGCCGTGGAGAATCGCGGCTTTCATGGTGGACGGCATCGGCATACGTTAGCATCTCTTCTCCAGAGAACGACACCCCCTGAGGGAGGATCGAGTGAGCCGAGCGCTCGTCATCGCATGCTTCGTACTGGGATCGCTCGTCACGCTCGCGGCGCGGGCGGCCGCCCAGACCAAACCGTTCACGCCGGATCCGGTCGACATGGCGGCCGCGAAGCGCGAGGCCGCGGTGACCTGGTACACGTCGACGCCGGTCAACACGGCGCAGAAGATCGCCACCATGTTCCAGACCGAGACCGGGATCAAGGTGGAGCTCTTCCGCTCCGGCGGCTCGGCGGTGCTGCGCCGCTTCATGCAGGAGATCGACGCCCGACGGGTGATTGCCGACGTGATGACGATCTCCGATCCGGCCGAGGTCCTCACCCTGATCAAGCGCGATCTGGTCGTGCCCTTCCGTCCGCGCCACTTCGACAAGGTCCGCGACGAGGTGAAGGACCCGAAGGGCTATCACGTCGCCCAACGCGTGAACCTGGTCGGCATCATCGCCCGCACCGACAAGGGCGTGCCGCTGCCGCGCAACTGGACCGATCTGACCGATCCCAAGTACAAGGGGCTCCTGGTCATGCCGGACCCGTCGTACACGGCGATCCAGCTGATGGTGATCGGGACGCTCTCGCGGAAGTACGGCTGGGGCTTCTACCAGAAGCTGCGCGCCAACGAGATCATGATCGTCCAGAGCCACCAGCAGGTCTCGGAGACGCTCACCCGCGGCGAGCGGCTGATCGCGGCCGAGGGCGGCGACCAGTTCGCGTGGCTCGATCGCAGGGCCGGCCACAAGATCGAGACCATCTGGCCGACCGACGGTGCCTTCGCGATCGGCGCGCCGACGGTCGTGATCAAGGGCGCGCCGCATCCGAACGCGGCCAAGGCGCTCGCCGCGTTCATGATCGGCGACGCGGTGCAAAAGCTCCTGCCGGGCGAGGGGATCTACGCCGGCCGATCCGACGTCGAGCCCCCTCCCGGCAATCCGCCGATCGCGCAGATCAAGCTGATCCCGGTCGACTACGAGCAGATCGAGAAGGCCGCGAAGGCCATCAAGGCGCGGTTCAGCGAGATCTATCAGTAGTCACGCGATCTTGATGATCCCGGGCTCGACCGGCTTGAAGCGCTCGGCGACTTGCGGATCGTGGCCGGCCACGACCAGCTTCGTAGCGCCGGCGAGCCGGTCGATCGTGTCGAAGGCCGTGAGCATCTGGGGCAGGCTCGTGATGATCTGCACGGGCTGCCGCGTCTCGACGTTGTGGTAGAAGTGCGAGGCGTCCGAGGTGAGCACGACCGTGCCGCGCCGGGTCTCGACGCTGACGATCTGGAGCCCCGCCGTGTGGCCCCCGACCTTGTGGACGCGAAGGCCCGGCCACACCTCGTGGTCGCCCTCGACGATCCGGATCTTGTTGCCGTAGTTCAACGTGGTCAGGTGCGCCAGCGCCTCGACGTTGGCGGAGCCGCGGAAGGCCGGCAGCCGGCCGAACGGTCCCGTCCAGAACGCGACTTCTTCACCCTGGATCCAGAACTCCGCGTTGGGGAAAAGGCTGTGACCGGCCCAGTGGTCGTAGTGCAGGTGGGTGATCAGCGAGATCGGGATGTCGCCGGGATTCACGCCCGCGCGCTCGACCATCGCCGCCGGGCTCACGTAGTTGCGGATGCCGCGGGCCCGCGCGTCATCGTCGCGAAAGCCGGTGTCCACCAGGAGCGGGTGGGGGCCGCCGAGGATCAGCCACACGAAGTAGTCGAGCGTGAGCTTGTCGTGCGAGGACTCGCGGTAGAAGAACTGGCACTTCGTCGTGTCCCGCTCCCCGTACTTCAGCGCCAAGACTTCGTACATGGCGGATCGCCCTCCTGGCCCGCAACTGTACTATGATCGGCCGCGTGAATCCGATCCTTTCACCGTGTCGGGAGTATTGACATGACCAAGCGCGAGCGCGTGATGGCGGCCGTGCGCGGCGATCCGGTGGACCGCGTGCCCGTGAGCCTCTGGCTCCACAACTTCGCGACCGAGAACTCGGCCGAGACGCTCACCGCGGAGACTCTGCGATTGGCGCGTCGCTTCGACTGGGACTTCCTCAAGCCGCAGAGCCGCGCCCAGTGCTTCGCCGAGATGTGGGGGCTTCGCTATGCCCCCTCGCGCGAGCGCGCGACGCCGTACACAGTGGCCCGGGCGCCGTTGGCGACGGCGGACGATCTGCGGCGGCTCGAGCCGGCCGACGCGCGGACCGGCGCGCTCGGCGAGCAGCTCCAGACGCTGCATGCCATCCGCAAGGCGGTCGGGCCCGACACGCCCATCATCTGGACGGTGTTCTCGCCGCTGATGGTCCTGCCCTTCCTGCTCGCCGGTGGTCGCGCCATGGCGGTGTCGCTGATGCGCTCGGATCCCGCGGCGGTGGATCACGCGCTGGGCGCGATGGCCGAGACCTTGGCGGCGTACGCGCGCGCCGCCGTGGCCGAGGGCGCCGACGGTCTCTTTTACGCCACCAACATGGCCACGCGCGAGCTCTCGACCCCGGCCGAGTGCCGTCGCTTCCAGCGGCCGCACGATCTGCGCATTCTGGGCCAGACCCAGCCCGCGCCGTTCAACGTCCTCCACGTTTGCGGGGCGGAGATCCTCTTCGACGAGTTCGCCGACTATCCGATGGCCGCGCTGAGCTGGGCCACGGTGCCGGGCAATCCCTCGCTGACGGACGCGCACAAGCGCACCGGCCGCGCGGTGATCGGCGGTTTGCCCGCCAAGCCCGTGATGAAAGGTTTGCCGCCGGCCGAGGTCGACGCCCGCGGACGCCGCGCCATCGCCGAGATGGGCGGCCGCTTCCTCCTGCTGGGGCCCGATTGCTCGATCGATCCGGACACACCGGACACGGTCATGGACGCCGCCACCGCCGCGACCCGCTGATGGAGTACGCGTTCCTCGTCGACACCTACGCGAGCGAGCGCCTCAAGACGCTGTCGGTGTGGTCGATGTTCGACGACGCGGACCTCGACATCCGGCCGCATCCGAACCTCGCGCGCGACCGGACGTTCCGCGAGCACATGGTTCACCAGTGCACGAGCGAGGACAAATGGTTCACGACGATGTTCGGCGTCGACGTCGGCGCGCCGCCGCTCCCGATGGAGGAGACGCGGCAGGCCTTCATCCGCCGCTACGGCGAGGATTCGGCGAGACGCCACCTGTCGCCGCTGAGCCATCCCGAGTTCATCGCCAGAGCGGTGCGCGATCACATCACCTCGCATCGATGGCCGGCGCCTGCGAACGGGAGCGCGCGAGAGGCAACGGGACAGTCCGGGCGCGCCGCGAACCGGGGAGGTATCGGAGGGGGCGCCTCGCCCCTCTCTGATCTACATAACCGGCGAGCTGAACTCGCCGCCCAGCGCGACCAGCGCCCACGGCCCGCCCTGCGCGTCCCAGCTGAAGCCGATGTGCGCCGCGAGCGTGTGCTGATCGCGGAACAGCCGCTGGATCGGATAGCGGTCGTAGATGCCGTTCGCGCCGGCCAGCGCGTGCAGCGTGTCAACCGCCTCGGTGCAGAGCTCCATCGCGTAGGCGACGTTGCGCTTGAAGCGCAATTTTTCCTCGATCGTCGGCACGCGAGGCTCGCGGGCGATCCGGTCGGCCTCGAGACAGTCGGCGCGGATGACCAGGCGTGCCGTGTCGACCATCACCCCGGCGCGGGCGACGCGCAGCTGCACGGCCGGAAAGTCGCGCATGCGCGTCGCTGTGTAGCTGGTGGACCGCTCGCGGATCGCCTCGATCGTGAGCTCGAGCGCCGCCTGGGCGTTGCCGACGCCCGCGCCGGCCAGGCAGTGCGAGCCGAGCGCCGCGAGCGGCACCTGGTAGAGGGGATTCGCGTTGACCCGTGCCCCGGGGAACTGGCTGCCGCCGCGCGCCAGGTACATCGAAAGCGCGCGGTACTCGGGGACGAACAGGTCCTTCGCGCGCACCGACTTGGACCCCGTGCTGCGCATCCCCATCACGTTCCAGTCGTCGACGATCTCGTAGTCGCTCCGGGGCACCAGGCACATCCGGTGATCGACGACTCGGTCGCCCTCACGCACCATCACCGCCAGCATGTTCCAGTCGGAGGCGTCGACGCCGCTCGAGAAGTTCCAGAAGCCGTTGATGACCAGGCCGCCGTCGACCCGGCGGCCGCTGCCCTGCGGATAGGCGATGCCCGAGGCGATGAGTGCGTCGGGATTCTTGCTCCACACCTCTTCCTGGGCGCGTTCGTCGTAGAGCGCGAGCATCCAGTGGTGGACGCCGAGGTTCGCGACGTTCCAGCCGGTCGAGGCGCAGCCGCGGGCGATCTCGGCGGGCACGTCGAACAGCGCCACGAAGGCGAGCTCCATCCCGCCCCAGCGGCGGGGCTGGTGGAAGCGGAACAGGCCGGTGCGGTGGAGGTCCTCGAGCGTCTCGGCCGGCATCTGGCGCCCGTCCTCCGCGCGAGCGGCCCGCTCGCGCAGCGCGGGCACCAGCGCGCGCGCCCGGCGCATCGCCTCGTCGTAGGCGACGTCGGCGAAGCCGGCGGACGCGCGCGCCGGGCCGGTCATGCGCGCATGCTGGCGACCTGGGGCATCTTCGAGTAGTTCTCGCCGCCCCAGTCCGTCACGTCCTTCATCCCGAAGAAGTTGAGCTCGATCGTGAGCCCGTTGGGGTCCTTGATGAAGATCTGGTAGAGGTCGAACTCGGGCAGCGAGCGCGGCTGGAAATCGATCCCGCGCTCCTTGAAGCGCCGGATGAAGCTCCCCGGCTCGGTGGCGAGGAACGCGATGTGGTCGACGACGCCGGCGTGGTCCGTGGCCGCGTTCTTCGGCGTGCCGAGGTAGTACATGTCGGCATTGTCGATGCCGTCGGGCCCCATGTGCACCTGGATCTTGCCATTGACCCCGAGCCAATAGCCCGGGAACGGGAAGGTCGGCCGCGGCATGACCTGGAAGCCGAGCACGTCGCAGTAGAAATCCTTGGTCTTCTCCAGCTCGTTCGCCCGGATGAAGTAGTGGTTGAGCTCACTCAGCGGCATTGGAACCCTCCTGTGTGCGGTCGCGCCTCGTGACGCCGATGGTACGCGAAACCCCGAAGTCTGCAAAGCGGGCCGCACCGCTGGACCAGGGCGCGCATCGGCCGTATCCTCGCGGCGAGGAGGAACCCATGGACCCGAACGTCAAGAAAACCACGCTCCGGATGATCCCCTACGGCCTCTACGTCCTCACCGCGGCGCACAAGGACGGCCGCATCTCCGCGGGTACCGTGAACTTCGTCACCCAGGCCTCGTTCGAGCCGCCCCTCGTGGTGGTCGGCGTCAAGACCGACTCCGCCGGCCACGCCCTGATCAAGGAGACGAAAGCGTTCGCGCTGAACGTCCTGGGCAAGGGGCAGCAGGCGCTGGCCTTCACCTTCTTCAAGCCCGCCGAGAAGAAGGGCGACACGATCTCGGGCGAGCCCTTCCGCCCGGGCAAGACCGGCGCGCCGATCCTGGCCAGCACCCCGGGCTTCATCGAGTGCTCGCTCGAGTCGACGGTGGAGATGGGCGATCACTCGATCTTCGTCGGCAAGGTGGTCGAGGTCGGTCTCGCCAAGACGATCGACGGGCGCCCCGACGACGCGACCCTGTGGATGAAGGACCTGGGCGACAAGGTCTTCTACGGCGGGTAGCTCAACGCTCGCGGCCGCGATCTCAGGCGGCGGCGACCTTCGCTGCCAGCGCGGCCAGCTTGTCGATCGCGGCCGCGAACTTTTTGATGGTCCCCGCGACCTTGTCGAGCTTCTTCTTCGCCGCCGCGGCCTCGTTGTTCGCCTCGTTGAGCGCCTCGGCGGCCGCGTCGTATTCCGGCAGCGCCTCGTCGACGACCTTGTCCACGAACACCTGGAGCTGGCCCGCGATCTGAGCCTGCTGCTTGAGCAGGCGCGTGCGCTCGCTCTTGCTCGCCGTCTTGACGATCAGCGCCGTGATGTTCGACACCGAACCGCTCAGCTCTTCTCCCAGAGTGTTGGCCATGGCCGGCGTCCTTTCAGTCACTCACGATGGTTGTCACGGCCGTCTGAAGCGATCGTGCGCGCTCGGCAAAGCTCTGGATGTCTTGAGTCGACCACGCGGAGTCTTCGACCGCCTGCGCGAGCGCATCGTTGGCCTTCTTCATGGCCTTGGCGGCTTCGGACACACGCGCGACTACTTCGGTCCGGCGCATCCGGCTGCTCTGCGCCAGACGGAATGCGTCCATCACGGTCTTTCGGTCGTTGTAGGTGCGGGCGCCGGCCAGCGCATCCGAGGCCTGGCCGACGAGCGGCGCTTCGATCACCAGGAGCTGCTGGGCGACCCATCCGGTTCGCGGGTCGAAATCGCGCGCGAGCAGGTCACAGAGCTGATCGACCGCCCCGCGGGTCGCCTTGACGATGGTCGTCAGGGCCTGCTTGCGCTTCCATTCGACCCAGAGCCCGCCGACTTCCTGCACCGCGGTGCCGATCGCCTCCAGCTGCTTGTCGCTGAGCTTTTCCCTGGCGGCGGGCACGCGGCCCAGGCTCGCGACGAACTCGTTGCTCGCGGCCTTCAGCTGCGCCGACTGGGTGTCGTCGACGAGCGCCGCGAGGCTCTTGCCGTACGCGGCCAGGCCTCGCGTCGCCCCCGAGACCGTCTCGACCCGCTTGAGCTCGAAGCCGCGATCGAGGGTCGTCGGATCCCCCAGGTTGGGATCGCTGCTCCGGCCCCCCAGCAGCAGCCGCGCGGTCGTCATCTTGATCGTGTCGTCGCGCATCGCCTTGAGCTCGGAGGACGTGACGTCGCCGAACGTGGTCGCGGAGTCGCCGAACTGGCCCACCGCCGCCCTCTGCTTCGCCGACAGCGCGCAGCCGGCCAGGATGCCGACGAGAACGGCAAGAGTCAGCGCGCTGCGCCAGTCAACGGCCCGTCGCGTCGTCATCGTCGCTCCTTCTCGCGTGGGTTAGGCCTCAGCTCGGCTTGCACGGACGGCGAAGTCAACGTGGTAGTGCTCATCATGGCGGATCCACGGTTCGCCCTGCATGAACGACGTGCCGTAGCAGACGCTCTCGGTGGCTGGTGACGTGGCCGGGAGCCCGAACGCAATGGCACAGATAGCCAAGCGCGAGGCCTTCGTGCGCATTAGGGAGGGCTCGCGCTGTGAGGCGGCGGAAACGAGAGCCTCATTTCTTAAGGCGGCTTTCGCTTCTGAAGGGATTGCCGATACTGCGAATCAGTGACGCGGCGCCATTCGTTGGCGACCGCATCGAATTTCGCGACGTCGCCGGTGAGCACGTCTCGGCAGTAGCGGGACACCGTGAGCGCCGCGATACGGATGTCGTCGAGCTGGGAAAACCCAGTCGGGTCGAATGGGGGCCGATTCTTGCGCTCCGACAAGGGCACGAACCACCAGACGGGGGCTTCCCGCCCATCCGCGTGGAAGAGTCTCACCCCAGCGTGCTGTCCCCAGTTCTCTCCGCGGATGGAGAGGGTCAGCTGGCCATTGGAGAAAAGCACGTTGAAACGCTCGGCGGGATCGTCTTGCAGCTCCGAGTAGCCGAGCTCGCGCAGGAAGGAGAACTCGTGGCGGCAAGCGTCCCTAAACTGAGCGAGGGTTGGCTTCGTCGTCTCAGCCACGGCCGACCAGGCCGCGAATTGTTACAGCCTCGCCGAGATGGATCGCGTTGTGCGTGATCGCCGACGTGCCCAACTCGAACGCACGCGGCTGCCCCAGAAAGACCTTAAACGAATCGGGCACACGTGCGGCATCCGCCGGGCCGACGAGCTCCGCCCAGCGTGCAGCCCCGAGGGCCTCGACGACGTCTCGGGTTCGACGCCCGACCGCGTCGCGATACGCGCGGATTGCGCCGATATCGGCCCTCGTGGCGAACTCAGTCAACTCGTCTTCCGTCATGCCATTCGTTTACAGGGCGGCGCGATACCGCTCGGGATCCTGGTCGAACATCTCCTTGCAGTGGCGACAGCAGAAGTAGACGGTCCGGCCCGAGAACTCGGAGCGAAACTTCGCCGTCACGCTGTCGACGAGCATCCCGCAGATCGGGTCCTTCGACTCGATCCTGACCGCCGGGACCGCGGGCGGCGCGGCCTCTGTGCCGCCCGTCTTGTCGCTGCGACGGTGCTGGATGATCTCGGCCAGGATGCTCACCGCGATCTCCTGCGGTGTGACCGCACCGATGTCGAGCCCTGCTGGAGCCTTGAGCCGGCCGATGCGCTCCGGGGGAGCGCCGCGCGCCTTCAGTGTTTCCAAGATTACGCTGGCGCGGCGACGGCTCGCGACGAGGCTGACGTAGCCGGCGTCGGTCCTTAGCACGCGGTCGAGAACCTCCTCGTCGGAGTCGGCGTGCGTGGCGACGACCACCGACGCGCGCGGGGTCATGGGGAGCCCCTCCAGCTCCGCAGGCAGGGCGTCGGGAGCGAGCGTCGTGACCATGAAGTCGGCGGCGCGGCCGAGCGTCGTCAGCGTCTCGACGACGGGTCCGTGGCCGACGAGCACGAGGAGGGGCTTGGGGAGATAGGGCTCCACGTAGATCTCCAGGGTGCCGCCGCTGTGGCACGTCATGCCGAACTCCAGCATCCCCTCCGTACGGCCCGGAGTGCGCCCGCCTTCACCGTAGAGACCGATGAGCCGCGGCCGGCCGTCGCGGATCGCCTGGAGCGCTTCGCGCACGACGACCGGCTCGGCGCAGGCGCCGCCGACCCATCCCTGCGCGGTGCCGTCCTCGCGAATCAGCGCCTTCGCGCCCGGCTTCGCCGAGGTCGGCGCCTCGCAGCGCACCACCGTGGCCAACGCGAACGCCTCGCCGGTGCGCTGGAGCTCGGCGGCCAGCGCGAGCAGGTCGTCAGCCACGCCCGCGCGTGTCCTTCACTCGGTCACGCCCTTCTCGCGCAAGAGCTTCCACACCTTCGCGGGCGTGATCGGGATGTCGATGTGACGCACGCCCAGATACCACAGCGCATCGACGACCGCGTTGGCGATCGCCGCCGGCGCGCCGACCGTGGCCGACTCGCCGACGCCCTTGGCGCCCAGCGGATGGTGCGGCGAGGGCGTGACGGTGTGGCCGGTCTCCCACTTCGGCGTCTCCACCGCGGTCGGCACGAGGTAGTCGATGAAGCTGCCGCCGCGGACGTTGCCGATCTCGTCGTACGAGATCTCCTCGTAGAGCGCCGGGGCCAGGCCCATCGTGAGGCCGCCGTGCACCTGGCCCTGCACGATCATCGGGTTGATGATGTTGCCGCAGTCGTCGATCGCGACGAAGCGGCGCACCTTCACCTCGCCCGTGCCCGAGTCGATGTCGACCACGCAGATGTAGCTGCCGAACGGGTAGGTGAGGTTCGGCGGATCGTAGTAGCTGACCGCCTCGAGCCCCGCTTCCATCCCCTGCGGGTGGTTCGTATACGCCGCGAAGGCGATGTCCTGAATCGTCTTTGATTTGCTCGGCGCACCCTTGACCGAGAACTTGCCCGGCTCCCACACCAGGTCGTCCTCGGCGACTTCGAGGAGATAGGCGGCGATCTTGCGCGCCTTGTCGCGGACCTTGCGCGCGGCGACCGCCGCCGCGGCGCCGGCGACCGGGGTCGAGCGGCTCGCGTAGGTGCCCAGGCCGTAGGGCGCCGTGTCGGTGTCACCCTCTTCGACCTGGATGTCCTGCGCCGGGATGCCGAGCTCTTCGGCGAGGATCTGGGCGTAGGTGGTTTCGTGGCCCTGGCCCTGCGACTTCGTGCCGAAGCGCGCGATGGCCTTGCCCGTCGGGTGCACGCGGATCTCGCAGCTGTCGAACATCTTCAATCCGAGAATGTCGAAGTGCTTCGACGGGCCCGCCCCCACGATCTCGGTGAAGCTCGAGATCCCGATCCCCATCAGCTGCCCGCGCTTGCGCTTCTCGGCCTGCTCGCGGCGCAGGTCGGCATAGCCGATGGTGTCCATCGCCTTCTTGAGCGCGCCGCCGTAGTTGCCGCTGTCGTACTCCCAGCCGAGCGCCGACTTGTAGGGGAACTGTTCGGGCTTGACGAAATTCTTCATCCGGAAGTCGGCCGGATCGATATTGAGCTGATGCGCCATCAGGTCGACCATGCGCTCGATCGTGTGGACCGCTTCGGTGACGCGGAAAGAGCAGCGGTAGGCGATGCCGCCCGGTGGCTTGTTGGTGTAGGCGCCGTCGACCTCGACGTGGGCCGCCTTGAGATCGTACGACCCCGTGCACACGTGGAAGAGGCCCGCCGGGAACTTCGACGGGTTGGCGGCGGCGTCGGTGTAGCCGTGATCGGCCAGGGTCTTGATCCGGAGGGCGGTGAGCGTGCCGTCCTTCTTGGCCGCCAGCTCGGCGGTGATGTGATAGTCGCGCGCGAACGAGTCCGCCTGGAGATTCTCCATGCGGTCCTCGATCCACTTCACGGGCTTGCCGGTGAGCACCGACGCCGCGACCGCGATGACGTAACCCGGATAGACCGGCACCTTGCCGCCGAAGCCGCCGCCGATGTCCGGCGAGATGATCCGGATCTTGTGCTCGGCCAGGCCGACGTGCCCGGCCACCAGCGCGAAGACCGTGCGGATCGCGTGTGGCGCCTGGGTCGTCATCCACACCGTGAGCTTGTCGTTGACACGGTCGAAGTGGGCGACGCAGCCGCACGTCTCGATCGACGCGACGTGGATGCGCGGCAGGTAGATGTCTTCCTTCACGGTGACCGCCGCTTCGCCGAAGGCGCGGTCGGTGGCGCCCTTGTCGCCCCACTCCCAGTGCCAGATGTGGTTGTCCTTCTTGTCCTTCTTGTCGGTGCGGAGCACCGGCGCGCCGGGCTCGAGCGCCTTCTTCGGATCGACGACGACGGGCAGGGGATCGTACTGGACCTCGACCGCCGCGGCGCCGTCCGCGGCGGCGTAGCGGCTGGTGGCAAGCACCGCGGCGACTTCCTGAGCCTGGTACATGACCTTCTCGACCGGCAGCACCATCTGCGTGTCCGACATGAGCGTCGGCATCCAGTGGAGGTTGTACTTGGCGAGATCCTGGCCGGTGATCACCGCGAGCACACCTGGAACGGCCATAGCCTTCGCCGCGTCGATCTTCACGATCTTCGCGTGGGCGTGCGGGCTCCGCACGATGTCGAGATACAGCATCCCCGGGAGCTGAACGTCGTCGACGTAGGTGCCCTTGCCGCGGATGAAACGAGGATCTTCCTTCCGCTTGATCGAGTGCCCCATGCCTCCGACTTCGGGCGAGGTCCTGAGCGCCATCACGCGCCTCCCTGTGATATCGCCGCCGCCGCGTGCTGAACGGCCTTGACGATGTTCACGTAGCCGGTGCACCGGCAGAGGTTGCCCGAGATCGCCCAGCGGATGTCGTCCTCGCTGGGCTTGGGGTGCTTCTTCAGGAAGGCGTAGCTGGTCATCAGCATGCCGGGCGTGCAGTAACCGCACTGCAGTCCGTGCTCGGCCATAAACCCTTCCTGCAGCGGATGAAGCTTGCCGTTCTGCTCCAGGCCTTCCACCGTCATGAGCTGCTTGCCCTGGGCCTGGACGGCGAACATCGTGCACGACTTCGCCGGCTGGCCGTCCACGAGGATCGTGCAGGCGCCGCAGTGGGTCGTGTCGCAGCCGATGTGGGTGCCGGTCAGCCGCAGCACCTCGCGGATCATATGCACTAGCAGTAAACGTGGCTCGACGTTCGCCTCGTGCTTCTCGCCGTTGACCGAGAGCTTCACCAGCATCGTCTTATCTCCTGCTCCCGGCACGCTCGACCGCCTTGCGGAGCGCCCGGGCCGTCAGCACGCGCACGAGATCCTTCTTGTACTCGACGGAACCGCGCAGGTCGGCCGAGGGTTCCGAGGCCTCGGCGGCGAGCTCGGCAGCCCGCTTGATCGCGGCCTCGTCCGGCGCCTTCCCTTTCAGAGCCGCCTCGGCCTTCGTGGCCTTGATGGGCGTGAGGCCCACGTTGGTCAATCCGATACCGACGTGCTCGCACGCGCCGTTCGCCCCGATGGTCACCTGTGCGGCGACCGCCGCGGTGGCGAAGTCGCCGACCTTGCGCTCGAGCTTCAGATAGGCGCCCCCGCTGCGCGCCGGCGGGCTCGGGATCCGGATCTCCACGAGAATCTCGTCGGGCCTGAGGCTGGTCGCGAACGGCCCCGTGAAGAACGACGCGATCGGCACGCGCCGCTCGCCCTTGGGCCCGACGGCGACGATCTCGGCGCCGAGCGCCAGCATCGTCGCGGGATGATCGTTGGCCGGATCGCCGTGAGCCAGGTTGCCGCCCACCGTGGCCAGATTTCGCACGAGCGGATCCGCGATCACCTTCGAGGTGTCGTGCAGGAGGGGATAGCGCGACCGGACGACCTCCGATTCCTCCAGCTCGGACTCGCGCGTCAGCGCGCCGATCCTCAAAAAGCCGTCGGCCTCGCGGATTCCCGACAAGCCGGGGATCCCGTTGATGTCGACGAGATGCGCCGGGCTGGCCAGACGCAGCTTCATCAGGGGAATGAGGCTCTGGCCTCCGGACAGGACCTTGGCGTCGTCGCCGAGCTTGGCCAGGAGCGCCGTCGCTTCGCCGATCGTGCTCGGGGTATGGTACTCGAAGGCGGCAGGAATCATCGTGGTGGTCCCCTTCCGGGTCGGTTAGCCGTCGTCTGAAACTGAGCGCACGCTACCGAGCGGCGCCATCCGTGTCAAGCCGGCGCCGCTCGGTAGCGAGACGCAGCCGACCGCTCGGTCAGTGCGCGTGGCCGATCGATTTGTGCAGCTCGGCGAGCGGCATGATCCGCCCATGTAGCGGCAGGATCTGATCCACCGTCATGCTGAGCCGCTTGATGTTGTCCGACAGGTTCACCCAGTTCGAGTTCACGGTCGCCGGCGGCGGCGCATTGGGCGCCGGCGGGTTGTACACGTCGGCTTCCACGACGAGCTTTTCCTTCGGCAGGTAGACCATCACGATGCCGGCGTGATGGTTGTTGGCGGCCACGTTGTGGAGCTCGACGGTGCGCGTTCCGTCCGTCAACACGCGCTTGTCCCGCATGCCCTCGACCGTCCCCTTCTTGCCCGACTTCGCCAGACGGTCGGGCCGGATGGTGGCCGGCGCGGCGAGCGCCTTCTCGAGGAACGCCTTGTTCACGTCGTGCACGATGATCGGGATGCCTTCCGCCGCGACCGCCCTGAGCCCGCCGGCGTGATCGAAGTGGTGATGCGTGGCGATCACGTACTTGATCGGCTTGCTCGGAACGAGGTTCTTGACCTCGGCCAGCACGGCCGCGGCGCGCTCGTCGTTCAGCGGGCTCTCGACGAGGATCACGTGATCCTTCATCTCGATCAGCACGCTGTGATGGGTGCCCCCGGTGATGTACCAGACGCCGTCGGCCACCATCTGGGTCGCGACCTTGCCGTACGGCGCCGGCGTTTCCCGGATCGGGTCGGGTACCGCAAGGTCCACAGCGATGTTCGGCTGGACGTCGGTGACCGTGAGATCGAGCGCCGGATAGCCGCCGATCGTCTGCCGGATCCTCGTCGGGAACTTCACGCCGGTGAAGTCCTTGTACTCCGAGTAGCGGATCTCGACCGGGATGTCGCCGAGCACGGCATTCGGCGCCACCGCGTCGATCTTCTCGACCAGGTTCTGAGCGTCGAGCGTCGCCTGCACCTTGAAGCGGCCCGGGGTGGTGAACGCGATCGTGCGGCCCTGGACGGTGCCGTTGTTGGCCATCGCGGCTTTCACGACCCCGTGCGGCGTCGTCCACAGCTGGAGCTGCCGGTCGAGCAGCGCGATCGGGGTCGGGATGACCACGTCGCCGGACACGTTCCAGGCGAAGTCGCCGCTCGCGACGAAGATCTGGCGCTGCTCACCCGCGACCGGCTGTCCGCCGCCCCCGCGCGGCGGATTTTCGCCCTGCGTCCGCACGAGCTCGTCGCGGATCGACGCGCTCTCGTAGTTGATGGCGCGCGTATAGCTCTTGACGACGAACCGCGGCCACGGCATGTCCGGGCTGAAGTTCTGGCCGACCTGGAAGTTGGTGCCGCTGCCCGAGTACTGGATCGACTTCACGCCGACAGCGCCCATCGCCTTGGCGACGCTGTCGAGAGATGCGTCCTGGGCGTTGGCGGCGAGGGGCGACAGCAGCACGAGGACGGTGGCGAGCCTGCTCAGGAATGTGCGCATCACGGACCTCCTGGGCGACTAGGTTGTGCGACGGGATGGTGGCGGGATGCTAGCAGCGGCTGCGGCTGGCGTCAAACGCCGGAAGCGCGTACAGTGCGCCTCGCAGCACCACTTCGTCGCCTCGAAAGGAGCAGATCTTGAGCACACAAGCCGCCGTCCCCACTGCCCGCGAAGTCGTCCGAGGCGTTGCGCCGAAGCTCGTCGACCTGAGCGAGAAAGTGCTCTTCGGTGACGTCTGGGAGCGCCCGGGCCTCTCCAAGCGCGATCGGAGCTTCATCACGGTCGCGGCGCTCATCGCCATGTACCGGACCGACCAGCTGCCGGGGCACCTGGAGCGCGCGCTGAACAACGGCGTCACCAAGGAAGAGATCGGCGAGATCATCACCCATTTGGCGTTCTACGCCGGCTGGCCCGCGGCCATGACCGCCGGCACCATCGCCCGCAAGATCTTCGACGCGAGGAAGCCATGAAGATCGGATTCATCGGGCTCGGCACGATGGGACGCCACATGGCGTCTAATCTCATGAAGGGGGGCTACGAGCTGGTCGTCAACGACGTGCGCCGCGAGGCGGCCGCACCCCACCTGAAGGCCGGCGCGACCTGGGCCGACACGCCGCGCGCCGTCGCCGAGGCGACCGAGGTCGTGTTCACCTCGCTACCCGGCCCCGTCGAGGTCGAGGCGGTGGCCCTCGGCAAGCAGGGGCTCGGCGAGGGGCTCGCGGCCGGCAAGGTCTATTTCGATCTCTCGACCAACTCGCCGGCACTCGTGCGGCGGATCCACGAAGAGTTCAAGAAGAAGGGGATCCACATGCTCGACGCGCCCGTGAGCGGCGGCCCACGCGGCGCCGAGTCGGGTCGCCTCGCTCTCTGGGTCGGCGGCGAAGAGGACGTATTCAAGCGCCACAAGCCAGTGCTCGACGCGATCGGCGACCAGGCTTACTACGTCGGCCCGATCGGCGCCGGCTCGGTGGCCAAGCTCGTCCACAACTGCGCCGGCTACATCGTGCAGACCGCGCTGGCCGAAGTGTTCACGATGGGCGTCAAGGCGGGTGTCGAGCCGATCGCGCTGTGGAAGGCGGTGCGGCAGGGCGCCGGCGGCCGGCGCCGGACGTTCGACGGACTCGCGGATCAGTTCCTGCTCGGGAAGTTCGATCCGCCGTCGTTCGCGCTCCGGCTGGCCCACAAGGATGTCACGCTAGCCACGGCGCTCGGCCGCGAGCACAAGGTGCCGATGCGCCTGGCGAACATCACGCTCGAGGAGATGACCGAAGCGCTCAACCGCGGCTGGGCCGAGCGCGACTCGCGCGTGGCGATGCTCCTGCAGGAAGAGCGCGCCGGAGTGCAGATCAAGGTGACGGAGGAGGCGATCCGGGAAGCGCTGGCGGTCGACAAGACCCCACCGCGTTGAGTCGGGCCGACGATCGAGGGGCGCCCCGCCGGCACGGTGGCGCTCCTCGGTTGCGCACCGCAGTGCTCTTGGTGGCCATGCTCGTGCTGCCGGCATGCGCGAGCGCCCCGCGCGTCCCGGCGACCGCCGAGACGATCGCATCACTGGCTCGCGAGCGGCAGATCGTCGCCGTCCACTATCACGCCCTCGGCACCCCTGGACCACTGCACAACGGCGCCCGTCTTGTCCACGGCTCGGTGACCATGGCGGCGCCGACCGGGTGGATCAAGGATCGCTTCGTGCAGTCCCTGGAAGCGAGGCTGGGGCTGCAGCAGATTCGAAACGTTCCCGAGCCCCGCTTCGCCTATCTGGAGCGCGAAAGAGCTGCGCCGGACGCCCGGGCGCTGAAGCGGACATTCGAGCGCGGGCTCGTGTTCGACTTCTACTCGCCGTGGCAATACCTCCCGGCGGCGGGTGGCCGGCTGTATCGCGCGTCCGAAATCCAGGTGAGACTACTGCGGTTGGACGATCTCTCGTTGCTATGGGCGGATTCGTGCAGCTTCGACGCGGGGCACTTGCCGCCACCGCCGTTGTTCCTTCGGCTCGAGAGCGTGGAAAAACTCTACACGCCGGCTGCACTCGGTCGGGCGTCAGGCTGCGCCGACGTTCTCGTCGCTCGCCTCCTTGGGGACCCGGAGCGATGACACCGCGGAGCGTCCTTGGGATCGCGCTGACGCTTGTTCTCGCGCAGGGGTGTGCGGCGGTCCAGAGGTGGGAGTTCAGCCGACCGACGCTCGAGCGGCCCGAGTCGATGGCCATCGATGAGAAAGGTTACGTCGGGCTGCCGGGCGTCAAGGTGGCCGTAACGGCGCGAAACGACCGTGCCACATTCGCGCTGGCCGGTCCCGCGATCGTGGTGCCGCTTCCCATCATTCCACTCCCGGGGAGTGTCATCGATCCCCCGAAACGAGAGCCGCCCTTCTGGATCGACGTCGCGATCGATCCCGAAGGCGAAGGTTTCACGTTTGCTCCCGGGGAAGTCCGTCTCCACGTCGATCGGCGAGCAGGCCTCACGCCGACGCTCACGAGAGGCCCGGCGGCCGTGAGCGAATACCTCGGCAGACGCGACGGTCAGGTGCTGTGCGGCTTCGATCCCTCGGGCGACAACGGAGCGATCGCCCCGATTCCAGTGAGGGAGCGTACGTGCTTCTCTCTTCGCTTCGAGATCGTGCCGCCCACCGCCGACACGAGCTTTGTCGTGAGCCTCCATGGGCTGGCCAAGGACGGTCAGCCCGTAGACCCGCCGCAAATCCTCTTCACGAAGGGCCGCGCCTGGTCGTTCCAATGCTGCCTCTAGGAAGAAGCGCCCTTGAGAGCGAGACCCGGTCCGAAGTGAAGGGAGTGACCGGCAACGAGGCTCCGCCCGGGCGAGCCCTAGAACGCGTCGGGCGCGGCGGCGATCGCGTCGAGCTCGGCGCGCGTGTATGCGCCGAGGCTCTTGAAGTTCAGCTCGGTATAGTTCTTGATCCAGCGCATCGCGATCTTCAGCGCCTTCCGATAGCGCTCGTGGGTGTCGGCGCCCTGGCGCCGGGTGAGGATGTCAGCCAGCTCCTCGTTCAGGAGCCGTTTCACCAGCGCGAAATCGTGCTGGGTGCCGGAGCTGGTCTCGCGCACGCGATGGATGATCCGCTGGGCGATCTGGGCGACCGACATGCGGCCCGTGGCGAGGTCCTCCATGAGGGCAGGATGGATGCCGGGCTTGCCCTCGAGGCTGTCGATGCCCTTGGCGCCGCGGCCGCCCAGCCAGCCCTCGACGTACTCGATGAGCATCCGCGCGTTGCGCCGGGTGCCCTCCACGGTGATCGGACCGTCGGGCGTCTTGATCGCGACGGGGTAGTTGTCAGGGTTCGCCATCTGCGCGGTCGGCCTCCAGCCCGAGCCGAGCAGCCTCTTGAACGGATCGCCCGCGGTCTTCATGTGGAAGATGTGGGCGACCCAGGCGCGGATGAAGCCCTGCTCGGCCTCCCACTGCTTGTCGGCGCGGATCGCCTCGGCCGCGGCGCGGTTGACGTCGGGATCCGGATTCGGCAGCGCGGTGGCCATGCCGCCGATCGGCACGGCGCCGCGCTTCAGGCTGATCGCGACCAGCCGCCGGAAGATGTTGGCCAGGAACGGCGTGGTCTTGATGTCCACGCCGAAGCGGTCGGGCCACACCTGTGCCGGATCGGTCATGACGAACTCGAAGATCGAGGCCTTGAGGTCCCAGCGGGCGGCGTTGAGCCCGGCCGAGTAGGGACCGAGCTCGTAGAGCATCTCTTCCATCTCGTACACGCACGGCAGCGACTCGACCAGCACGATCGCGCGGATCGTCGCGCGCGCGAGGAACGGCAGCTCGCGCTGGCTCAGGTCGAAGAGATCGCGGTACCAGCGGGCCTCGGCGGCCGCCTCGAGCTTCGGCAGATAGAAGTAGATGCCCTGGCCACGGTCAGCCTGCGCCCGGCCGGCGTAGAAGAGCGTGAGCGCCGTGCCCAGGAGCGCCGCGTTGACGGGCTTGCCGTCGACCGTGACGTCCGGCTCGTCGAGGTGCAGGCCGCGCTCGCGGTGCATGAAGAACGGCAGCTCGCCGTCGGCGATCTTGTAGTTGCGGTTCCGCTCGCGGTCGACGAACGTGAGCTCGCGGTTCACCGCGGCCAGGCGGTTGTGCGCCGAGCGGACGGTGTCGATGAGCCGATGGCCGCCCGAATCCTCGTCATCGTCCAGGTCGCCGGCGGCGCGCTCGCCTTCGGGCCCGGGGTTGAGCGCGTTGATGAACATCGACGTGATCGAGCACGGCCCGGAGATCTCGATGCCCGGCTGTTTGAGATCGTCCGGCACCGGGGGCACGCGCCACGTGCCGGTGTTGGCCTCGCTCGTCGGCGGATGACCGGGCGGCGCGTGCTGCTCGAGCGCCCGCTCCAGGACCGCCAGACGGCGCGTGCGGAGCTCGCGCGCACGCGCGTCGAGCTGATCGTGCAGCCGCGTCAGGTAATCGCAGAAGGCGGGCGTGAACAGCGTCGCCGCCCCTTCCGCCGGGGCGAACTTCACTCGCGTCGACATGAGATTCAAACTTTTCGCATGCGACCTCGCGGCTGTCAATGGCAGAATGCCCGCGGCTTTCCGAATGGTCAGGCGATTCCGCGGGATGGGCAAAGGGCGCAAGACCCGTCGCGCTCTCGAGCGCGGCGGCAGCGGGCCCGCGCAGCGTTTGAACGAGACGCTCGCGCGCTGGCCGGGCGTCCGGATCACGCCGATGTTCGGCCGGTGGGGCTACTTCGTCGGCGAGACGCTCTTCGCGTGCTTCCCGGTGCGCGAGAAGGACCGCGATCTCTGGATCCGGCTCAGCACCGACGACCAGCGGCGCGCGCTGGCGGACGCGCGGGTGCGCCCGCACCGGCGCTTCTCCCGCAAGGGGTGGATCGAGCTCGACGTCGAGGGCATCGAGGACATGGGCCGCGCCGTCCGCTGGTTACGACGCGGCTATACGGCGGCGGCGCGCGGCGTGCCCAACGTCCCGGACGCGGAAGGCTAGGAGGCCGGCGCGGCCTCCGCGCCCGCCGCCTCGCGTGCGCGCGCGTCGATCTGGTCGAACTTCACCAGCGGCATCAACAGCCAGGTGAGCGCCGTCATCACGGCGCTGATCCATACCAGCCGCTCGTAGCCGACCGTCTCGTAGAGGCGGGCGCCCACGTTCTCGGAGAGCTTGGTGCCCGCGTTGAGGACCGACATGAGCGCGGCGAAGAAGGTCGCCTCGACGTGCGGCGGACACGACCTGGCGGCGAGATCGAGGAACCCGAGGTTGAAGATCATGCCGATGGCACCGAACACGACGGTGATGATCACGGCCGATGCGGCGCCGCGGTAAAAGAGGTAGCTGAGGGTCGAGAGCGTCCCCAGCGCGATCGAGATGTGCATGAGGGATTTGAGCGAGACGCGTCGTGACAGCGGCGCGTAGAGTACGGCCCCCACCACGCCGGCCACCGAGCCCAGCGCCGCCAGCCGTCCGATGAACTGCTGGCTGAACCCGAGCGTGTCGGTCTGGTAGTAGAGGAACGCGGGTCCGAGGGACGGGCTGAACCAGAAGAAGAAGATGAAGCCGGCCACCAGCCAGATCTCGCGGCCGCCGAGGGTGGCGCGGATCGCCTTCCACGTCTCGAGAAACGCCGCGCGGCTCGCGCGCGCCGGCGTCTCGCGCACGAACGTGAGACCCATGCTGAGCGACATCAGGGGAAAGCACGCCGCCAGAAGGAAGGCCGTGCGGAGGCTGCGCGTCTCGGCGAGCTGGCCCCCGAGCTCGCCCACGAGCACAGACGCGAGCGTGATGCAGGCCCACTGGGCCGACTGGAAGGCGCCGGTGAGACGCAGGGGCCGCCCGCTCTCGACCATCATCGCGTCCGTGAGCACGTCGGTGAACGCCAGGCCGAGCGCCATCAGGAAGAAGAGCGCGAAGCCTTCGACGACGGTGAACGTCGTGAGGCCGAACAGGTTGAATGTCCAGACCTGTCCGGTCGCGATCCAGTTGCCCCACGCCAGGAGAAGACCGGTAAGCCCCGCCGCCGCCGAGGTGAGCAGGAAGTAGCTCTGCCGCCGCCGGCCGAAGAGCGGTACGAAGTCGGACAGGAGCCCGTAGATCGGCTTGACGAACCAAGGCAGCCACGCGATCAGCGCGAAGTCTGCGACCTGGCTGGCGCTGAGCCCGCGGTCCTTGAGGACGATCGTGATCGTCTGCTCGGGCAGATACCACATGCCCTGGGCGAAGTAGACGACGCCGAAGAGGAATGCGAGCCGCTTGGCCTCTCGGGTCTTGAACGGGTTGAGCCGCGCGAGCAGGGCCCGCATCTTCGGCCATGATACCTTTGGTCGCATCCTATGCTGTCGGTTTGTCCTCACGATTGCCCGTCGTGCTGCAGCCTCGTCGTCGCCGTCGAAGACGGTCGGCTGACGTCGGTCACCGGCAATCCCGACCATCCCTTCACCCGGGGCGTCATCTGCGGCAAGGTGCGCGAGTACGCCGAGCGCGTCCATTCGCCGCTTCGCGTGCTGACGCCGCTTCGCCGGGTGGGGCCGAAGGGCCGAGGCGAGCTCGTCCCGATCTCGTGGGACGAGGCCATCGCGACCATCGCCGAACGGTGGCGCTCGATCATCGCGGCCGACGGCGCCGAGGCGATCTTGCCCTTCTCGTACGCGGGCTCGATGGGCCAGGTGCAGTACTACGCGGGCCACCCGCTCTTCCACGCGCTGGGCGCGAGCCGGCTCGACCGCTCGATCTGCGTCACGACGGCCTACGCCGGCTGGCGGGTGACGGTCGGCGCCATCACCGGCAACGACTCCGAGCAGATGGTCGGCGCCGACCTGGTCGTGCTCTGGGGCGTGAATGCGTCATACTCGACGATCAACGTGATGACGCTCGTGAAGCAGGCGCGCGCCCGCGGCGCCCGCGTCGTCGCGATCGATCCCTACCGGACGCCGACCGCCCAGCAGGCCGACGAGCACCTGATGGTGCGCCCCGGCACCGATGCCGCGCTGGCGCTGGCCGTCATGCACGTGCTGGTGGCCGAGGGCCGGGTCGACCGCGGCTACGTCGAGCGTGCGACACTCGGCTTCGACCGGCTCGCGGAGCACGTGCGCGCGTACTCGCCCGAGGTCGTCGCGCCCATCGTCGGCCTCGACGCCGCCACCATCGTGCGGTTCGCGCGCCGCTACGGCGCGACGCCGCGGACCTTCATCCGCATCGGCATCGGCCTCTCCCGCCACGACAACGGCGCGATGACCTGTCGGACCCTCGCGTGCCTACCCGCGCTCACCGGCGCCTACGCGGACCCTTATGGCGGGGCCTTGCTCTCGACCGGCGGCGCCTACGGGTTCGATTACGGGGTGCTCGAGCGCCCGGATCTCATGCCCACGCCCGCGCCGCGCATCATCAATATGATCCAGCTCGGGCGCGCCTTGACGGACCCCGATCTGACGCCGCCGATCCGCTCGCTCTACGTCTACAGCTCGAACCCGGCCGCCGTCTGTCCGGATCAGACGCTGGTGCTCCGCGGGCTCGCGCGCGAGGACCTCTTCACGGTGGTCCACGAGCAGGTGATGACCGATACCGCGCACTACGCCGACATCGTGCTGCCGGCGACGACATCGATGGAGCACCTCGATCTCTATCGCTCGTTCGGCCAGCTCACGCTCCAGCTGGCGCAGCCCGTGCTGCCGCCGCAGGGCGAGGCCAAGTCGAACTGGGAGACGTGCGGGCTGCTGGCCCGCGCGATGGGCGCGGCGGAGGCGCACTACGCGAAGGGAGACGAGGGGCTCGTTCGCGAGCTCCTGGCCCAGAGCGACGCCAGCGTCCGCGGCATCACCTGGGAGCAGCTGCACCGGGACGGCTGGGCGCGCGTGAATCTGCCGCGGCCCTACCTGCCGTTCGCCAACGGGGCGCCGACACCGTCCGGGAAGGTGGAGTTCTACTCCGCGTGGATGGAGCGGCAGGGGCTCCCCGCGCTTCCGACGTACGTGCCGCTCGCGGAGGGTCCCGACCATCCCGAGCTCGTCGCGCGATTCCCCCTGCAGTGCATCGTGCCGCCCAACCGGTTCTTCCTGAATTCGTCGTTCAGCCAGTCGGAGCTCCTGCGCCGCCGCCAGGGCTCGGCCACGGCGATGCTGGCGGCCGCGGACGCGGCGGCGCGTGGCATCCGCGACGGCGACAGCATTCGCGTCGAGAGCGCCCGAGGCGCCGCACGGTTCACCGCGCGCATCACCGACGCGACCCGTCCCGGTGTCGTCGTGATCGAAGGCATCTGGTGGCATCGCTTCTCGCCGGGTGGGCTCGGCGTCAACGTGCTCACGAGCGACCGCGTCGCCGACCTCGGCGGTGGGCCGGCGTTCCACTCCAACCTCGTGCAGGTTTCGAAAGCTTAACGTCTCTTCGCCAGGAGCGTCAGCGTCTCGTAGTGGCGGATCACCTCGCTGCCGGTGCGTTGAATGACCTCGGCGATATCGCTCAGGAGGCGGGCCAGCCGAGCCTCGCCCAGGGCGCGGTGATCGGAGTGTGTCCGCAGGAGCTTCAGGTACTGATCGCCGGTGTACCGCCTCGACCACCGATGACGCAGCTCGTGGACATTCTCGAAGGACGCCGAGCCGACTGCGGGTGAATCCACGCGCTAGCGGGCGCGATCGATCTCGTGGGTGGCGGCGGCGAGCGGTGGGGCTTCGCCGGGCGCCGGGCGATCCAAGGTCGACAGGGTGCGCGCCGGCACCATCCTCAGGAGCACGGGCAGGACGATCAGTGCGGCGATCAGGCTCGTGGTCGTGCCGAGCGTGAGGAGGAGCCCGAGGCCGAAGATGCCGCGGTGATCGGCGATCATCAAGCTGCCGAACCCGACGATGGTCGTGAGCCCACTGACGAGGACGGCCATCATCGTGGAGCGCGCGATCAGCGGCCCGCCGTGATCGCGGCCCTCCATGAAGCGCAGGACGATGTTCAGGCCGTACTCGGCCGCCGCGCCGAGGATGAGCGGGAGCCCGAAGACGTTGCCCATATTGAACTGGAGCCCGAAGAAGTACATGAGCCCGAAGGCCCACATCAAGCCGAGCCCGAGCGGGAGCAGCGCCAGCGCCGTCTCGCGCGCGCGGCGCAAGGTGAGCGCGGTGACCAGAGTGACGAGCAGGATCGCGTAGATCGTGCCCTGGCGGTACGCGCGCTCCATCAGATGAAGCGCTTCGTAGGTGATGACCGGCGTGCCCGTTACGTCCGGATCGACCGAGCGGAGATCGCCGACGAAGCGCTCGGCCCCTTCGCGGTCCCAGATGTCGACGCCCGGGTGGATCTGCAGGAGAAACCGGCCGCCGTCGCTGATGAACTTCGCGCGAAGCTCCTTCGGGACGTCGGCGAGCCCGATCGGCTTGGGCGCGAGGTTGTCTTGCAGACGCTGGAAGCTCCGCACGAAGTCCCGGTAGATCTGATTCTGAAGATGGGTCAGCGCCGGCGCGCTCACCTGAGGATCGGTCTGGCGGATCTTGACGACCAGTCGGCCGAGATCCTCGGCGACGAGCTTGAGCTTGGCCCGTACGTCGCCCTCGGGCGCTTCGTTGCTCGCGATGACGAAGCGGCGCTTGAGCGTCTCGAGCGAGCCGGCGAGCCGCGGCGGGTCCACCGCCGGCGCGCGCCCGATCCGGACGGGCGCGACCAGCGGCGCGAAGTCGCCGATGATCTTGAGCTTCTCGGGCTGGTCTTCGGGGATGAGCAGCAGCACCGAGTCGACCTCGGAGACGCTGGGGAGCGCGCGGAACGCCTTGTACTTCTGGCGGAGCTCGTCGAGCGAGTCCGCGCTCGCCAGCGCCGTGAACCCCGAGCGCCCGGCCGTCGCGAGGATGCGCTTCTCCCAGACGACGGACTCGGTGCCGAACGCCTGGAGGTTGAGCAGGTTGTAGTCGAACTGGATGTAGCGGAGGCCCCAGGCGGAGATCACGGTCAAGACCGCCGCCATGACCAGCACGGTCTTCGGATACGCGACGAGACGCTCGACGAACGGCACGTGCATGCGCTCGAGCGCGATCGCGCGCGGGATCGTGCCGGCCGGCCGCCCGGCGTGACGGCGGTCGACGAGCACTAGGACCGCTGGGAACACGGTGATCATCGCGAGCCACGCCAGGATGAGCGCGCTGCCGGCGATGAACCCGAGCTCGCGCACGCCGCGGAAATCGGTCAGCCACAGGACGTAGAAGGTGCCGGCCGCGGTCACGGCGCCGAGCAGCATACCCGGGCCGCTGCGGGCCGCGGTGATCTCGATCGCTTCCTTGAGGTTCCGGCCCAGGAACAGCTCTTCTTCGTAGCGGAACAGGAAATAGATGCCGTAGTCGATCCCGATCCCGATCACGATCGAGATGAACATCACCGAGAAGAGCGAGAGATGGCCGATCACGAGCGTGGCGATGCCGATCGACCAGCAGAGGCTCGTGGCGAGGACCAGGAGCATCAGCACGGGCTTGCCGAAGCGCACGAACGCCGCCAGCAGGAGCCCGAGCGTCAGCGCGAACGCCAGCACGGTCGCGCGCTGGCTGTCGCGGAAGGCGGCCACCATCTCGTCGTTCTGGAGCGCGGGCTTCCCGGTCACGCCGACGGCGATCTCGGGGAACTCGCGCTTGAGCGACGCGACCACGCCCCGGATGCCCTCGATGGCGCGCTGGTCGCCGGTGAAGCTGCCCTTCTGCGTCTCGGGCTCGGCCAGGATGAAGAGCAGGCGCTGGTCTTCGGACAGGAAGTAGCCGGCGCCGGGATTGTCCGCGCCCGGGACGGCGAAGAGCGTGCCGAACGGCGACTTGTACGGGCCCGGCCGCTCGAGCCGCGAGCCGATCAGAGCCACGAGGTCCTGCACGAACTTGAGGTCGGAGGCGCCCTTACCCTCGGAGAGGCCGAGGTCGATGAAGTTCGAGACGAACGCGGTCGCGATCTGCGTGGCCATCCCGTCGGCCAGCTGGTCGAGCGTCGGGCGGGCCGCGAACGCCTCCATGAACTCCTGGTAGTCGAAGACCGCGTCGCGGATGTTGGCAAGCCGCTCCTTCGACAGGTAGAGCAGGCCGCGCCCCTCGAACTGCTTGGGATCGATCCGGTACGCGATGCGCTTGAGCGGCACGTTGTCGGTCCGCAGCTGACGGACGAGCCGGTTGGCGTAGAGCGTCGCCTCCGGCAGGGAGGGCGCGTCCACGACGATGGCGATGCTGTCGAGATCGCCGAACTCGCGGTCGTACTGGGTGTAGCGCTCGACGTAGGGCTTGCCCGGTGGCAGCAGCGCGCGCGTCGAGGTGGCGAAGGTGAGGGACGAGAGCGCGTAGACGACCGACGCGATCGCCAGCGCGAGTGCGGCGAGCACGGTCGCCACGGGCCGCGCGCAGGCGAGCCGCACCAGCGCGCGGAGCGGGCGGCCGATCAGGCCGGCGAGCGGCACCTACTCGTCGCCGGCGATGAACCGCTCGAGCCGCTGCCGGGCGGCGTCGTCGGCCCACTGCTCGGGGGGTGACTTCATCAGGTACGCCGACGGCGCGTAGAGGGCCCCCTTGATCCCACGATCGAGCGCGAGCTTGCAAGCCCGGATGGCGTCGATGACGACGCCGGCGGAATTGGGCGAGTCCCAGACCTCGAGCTTGAGCTCGACGTTGATGGGCTGATCGCCGAAGCCGGAGCCCTCGAGCCGGATGTGCGCCCACTTCCGATCCGCGAGCCACGGCACGTAGTCACTCGGACCGATGTGCACCGCGTCGGCGGCCAGCTCGTGGCTGAGCTGCGACCGGACCGAGTCCGTCTTCGAGATCTTCTTCGAGGTCAGCCGGTCGCGCTCGAGCATGTTGTAGAAGTCGGTGTTGCCGCCGAAGTTCAGCTGGCTCGTGCGGTCGAGCCGCACGCCGCGGTCGTTGTAGAGCTTCGTGAGCACGCGGTGGATGATCGTCGCGCCCACCTGCGACTTCACGTCGTCGCCGACCACCGGCAGGCCGCGCTCCTCGAAGCGGCGGCGCCAGTAGGACTCGCGGGCGATGAACACCGGGATGCAGTTCACGAACGCGCAGCCGGCGTCGAGAATCTGCTCGACGTACCACTTCGTCGCCATTTCGCTGCCGACCGGCAGGAAGTTGACGACGATGTTGGTGCGCGTGTCGCGCAGGGTGCCCGCGATGTCGGCGGTCGACCCCGGCGCCTTCTTGATCATCTGCGAGAGGTAGTGCCCGAGGCCGTCGTGCGTCATCCCGCGCTGGACCGGCACGCCGAGCGGCTTGACGTCGGCGAAGCGAACCGTGTTGTTGGGCGCCTGGAAGATGGCTTCGCTGAGGTCCCGGCCGACCTTGCGCTCGTCGATGTCGAAGGCCGCGGAGAACTCGATGTCGCCGACGTGGTAGCCCCCGAGCCGGGGGTGCATCAGGCCCGGGATGAACTTGTCGTCGGGGGCGTTCCGGTAGTACTCCACGCCCTGGACGAGGGCCGACGCGCAATTCCCAACACCGATGATCGCGACTCTGACGGCTCCCACGGAGTCCTCCTCAGATAGGGGTCGGGTCGAGCGGGGCGTTGACGTGTAGAAGTCTAGCACGGCGCCGGAAATTTTCTGGACATCGCTGTGCTGCGCCGAGCGGCCGGGCTACTGCCGGGAGGTGCGCTTGGGCTTTTCCTCGCCGAGGAACTCCTCCTGCTTCGTCCTCATCTTCTTCATGAGCTCCTGGAAGGAAGAGGTCGTGATGATCTTGTTGAACTGCGTGCGGTAGTTGGAGATGAGGCTGACGCCCTCGATGACGACGTCGTAGACGAGCCACCTGTCGCCCCGGCGGAGCATCCGGTAGTCGATCGGGATCTCGGTGCCTTGCTTGGTGAGGAGCTTGGTGCGCACCACCGCGCCCTCGCCCTCGATGCTTTCGCCGACGAACTGGATTTTCTCCCCGCCGTAGAGCTCGATCTTGCCGATGTACGAGCGCTCGAGCAGATCGCTGAAGAGCGCGACGAACTCGTCCCGCTCGGCTTGCGTCCGCGGCGTCCAGTGCCGCGCCAGCGATCGCTTGGCGGTCTCGGAGAAGTCGAAGATGTCGTTGGCCACCTCGCGCACCGCGGTCCGGCGTTCCCGCTGCCGGCCGTCCTTCTTGAGCTCGGGGTCATCCAGGATCTTCACCGCCTTGTCGATCTGGGCGCGAAGCTGGTCGGTCGGCGCGCCGGCCCAGGCCCGCTGGGGGCCGGCCAGCACGACGGGGAGTAGCACGGCGAGCACGAGCGCTCGGACGAGCCAAGTCATCGAGGAACCTCCTGCCCTACACCTTGCCGAAGATATATTTCGACAGCAACTCTTCGAAATCAACGGGCGCCTCGACCTCGCGGATCTTGCCGTTGGGCCCGATGATCTTGTCCGAGCCGCCCGGGCTGATGCGGATGTACTTCTCGCCGATCAGCCCCTTCGTCTTGATCGACGCGATCGAATCCTCCTGCAGCTTGATGCCCGGCTGCAACCGCAGCGTGACCCGGGCCTGATAGTTGGCCAGGCCGATCGACTGGACCCTCCCGATCTCGACGCCGGCGATCTCTACGCTCGAGCCGGCCTTGAGCCCGCCCACCGACGGGAAGTCGGCGGTCACGTTGTACCCGCCCGCGCCCAGGAACGAGATCTGACCGAGGCTGATCGAGAGATACGCGAGCGCCACGATCCCCAGAATGACGAAGATCCCCACCGCGATGTTCACCCTCGAGCGGTCCATCGGCGTTCCTCCGGGACTCTATGAGCCGGTGTCTGGCTCGCCCTTGATGAATTTCTGAACGACCGGGTTCGTCGAGCCCTGGATCGCGGCCGGCGGTCCGACCTCGACGATGCGGCCCTCGTGCAGCATGGCGACCGTGTCGGCGATCTCGAAGATCTCGGGAATCTCATGGCTCACCACCACGGCCGTGAACCGGAAGCGGCGGTGGAGGTCCAGGATCAGGTGGTGGATGGTGTTGACCAGCACCGGGTCGAGCCCGGTCGTCGGCTCGTCGAAGAACACGATCTGGGGCTCGGTCACCAGCGCGCGCGCGATGGCCACGCGCTTGCGCATGCCGCCGGAGATCTCGGCCGGGTACTTGGCGCCCACGCCCTCGAGCCCGACCTGGGCCAGCGCCGCCTCGACGCGCTTGGCCAGCTCGTCCGGCGGCGTCCGCACCTTCTCCCGGAGGGGGAAGGCGACGTTGTCGAAGCACGACATCGAGTCGAAGAGCGCGCCGCCCTGGAAGACGACGCCGTAGGTGCGCCGGATCTCGTCGAGATCCCGTCCGCGCAGCCGGCTGATGTCGACGCCGTCCACCATGATCCGGCCGGCGTCGGGCCGAAACAGGCCGATGAGGTGCTTGAGGAAGACGGATTTCCCACCGCCGCTCCGGCCGATGACGATGGTGATGGTGCCGGTCGCGACGTCCAGGGAGAGCTCACGCAGGACCTTCTGGGGCCCGAAGGACTTCGTCAGCCCTTCGACCTTAATCATCGGCCGTCATTGAAGGACCGATCCCATGAAGTAGTCCCACACGAGGATCAGCACCGAGGACAGGACGACCGCCTGCGTCGTCGCCCGCGCCACCCCCTCGGCGCCGTGGCCGACGTTGAATCCCTTGTAGGTGCAGACCCACGTCACGATGACGCCGAACGAGAGCGATTTCCAGAAGCCCACCATGATGTCGTCGATGCCGACGAAGGTCTGCATCTCGCCGAAGTACGTGCCCTCCGAGAGGCCCAGGAGCTTCACGCCCACCAGATAGCCGCCGAAGATCCCGACCACGTCGAAGAGCGCCGTCATCAGCGGGAAGGTGACGAGCCCGGCCAGGATCGAGGGCGCCGCCAGGTAGCGCATCGGGCTCAGGGCCATGACGGTGAGCGCGTCGATCTGCTCGGTGATCCGCATGATGCCGAGCTCGGCCGTGAGGGCCGAGCCGGCGCGGCCGGTGACCATCAGGGCCGCCAGCACCGGGCCGAGCTCGCGGATCAGCGACAGGGCGACGGCCGGGCCGAGAAAGGCCTCCGAGCCGAACCTGACCAGGGTCAGGTAGATCTGGAGCCCGAGCACCATCCCGGTGAACGCGCCGGTCAGGAAGATGATCAGCAGCGAGTTGTAGCCGATGAAGTGGATGCGGTCGACGAACGCCCGGATCTTGAACGGCGGCGTGACGAGCGCGGCGAGCGCCTCCGCGAAGAACGTTCCGAATCGACCGAGGGAGTCGACCACCGCGATCGTCCAGCCACCGACGGCGTCGAAGGGGCGCAGCGCCGGGGCGAGCGGCCGCTCAAGCATGCGCGCGGCGGTAGATTCCCAGCGCCCAGAGCGGGAAGTACTGGGCGTACAGGTGGTACTTGAGATAGAAGACGCGCGGAAAGCCCGTCCCGTTCCAGAGCGCGTCTTCCCACGAGCCGTCGTCGCGCTGCGTCCGCAGCAGATAGTTGATGCCGCGCTCGACGGCCGGGCCGCGCGTCCGGCCGGCCGCGAAGAGGCCGAGCAGTGCCCACGCGGTCTGACTCGGAATCGACTCGCCCACGCCGGCGAACTCGTAATCGTCGTAGCTCTCGCAGGTCTCGCCCCAGCCGCCGTCGCGGTTCTGATGGCGCTCGAGCCAGCGCACCGCGCGCTGGACGTACTCGTGCCGGGGGTCCACGCCGATCGCCGCGAGCCCGCGCAGCACCGACCACGTGCCGTAGATGTAGTTCACGCCCCAGCGGCCGTACCACGGCCCGTCGTGTCGCTGCGCGTGGCGCAGGAAATCGATCGCGCGCCGGGCGGGCTCGAAGTCCTTCCGATAGCCGAGCGTGCCCAGGAGCTCGAGCCCGCGACCGGTCAGGTCTTCCGTCGACGGGTCGAGCAGCGCCCCGTGGTCGGCGAACGGGATGTGGTTCAGGTAGAGCCGCTTGTTGTCGGCGTCGAAGGAGCCCCAGCCGCCGTCGGCGCCCTGCATTCCGAGGAACCAGCCGAGCCCGCGCTCCTTGGCCGTGCGCGCCTGATCGGCGTCGAGCCCCTGGACCTTTTCGAGGGCCATCACGACCATCGCGGTGTCGTCCACGTCCGGGTAGAAATCGTTGGCGTATTGGAACGCCCAGCCGCCGGGCTGCACGTGCGGGCGCTTCACCTGCCAGTCGCCCGGGACGAGGACCTGCCGCGCGATCATCCAGTCGGAGGCGCGGCGCAGCGCCGGATGATCGGGGGCCAGATCGCTCTCGACGAGGGCGTTGACGGCGAGGGCGGTGTCCCACACCGGCGAGGGGCAGGGCTGGTAGTGCAGCGTGTCGCCCTCCTCGACGGCGAGCGCCTCGATCTCCTTGAGCTGCCCCAGCACGAGCGGATGATCGTCGGGGTAGCCGAGCAGCCGCATCGCCAGGATCGAGTTCGCCATCGCCGGATAGATGCCGCCGAGCCCGCCCGGCCCCGCCAGCCGCTCCTCGAGCCAGAGGCGCGCGGCCTCGATCGCACGCCGGCGTAGCGGGCGCGGTGAGAAGCGCTCCCAGATCTTGAGGCCGTCGTCGACGGCGATGAAGAAGCTCTTCCAGAACAGACCGCGCCAGCTGAACGGCTCGGGCACGCGCGAAAAGCGCAGGCTCGTTTCTTCACGCGGTACGGGCCAGAGCTCGTCGAGCGAGAGATGCGGCGGCAGCCACTTCACCGGCTTACGGTCCAGCAGCACGAGCAGCGGCACCAGGACCGTCCGCGACCAGTACGAGATCTCATAGATGTTGAACAGAAAGAACGGCCGCGGCAGCAGCATGATCTCGACCGGCATCGTCGGCACGCCGTTCCAGTCGTATTCGCCGAAGAGCGCTAGCAAGATCTTCGTGAACACGTCGGCCTTCGCGGGGCCGCCCATCTCGCGGATCAGCGACCGCGCCGCGACCATCGCAGGATCGCTCAGCGCGACGCCGGCCATCTTCATCGCGAAGTAGGCCTTGATCGTCGCCGACAGGTTGGCGGGACCGGCCTCGAAGAGGCTGTAGCCGCCGTCGGGGAGCTGCTGAGCCTTGAGATAAGGGACGGCGCGCGTCTGGCGGTCGCGATTGACCTGGTCGATGAGATGACAGAGCAGTAGCTGCTCGGAGGTGATCGTCGTGTTGGCTTCGAGCTGACCGACCCAGTGACCGTCGGGAGCCTGTTGGCCGAGCAGGTACGCCTGGGCACGCTCGATCGCGTCCTGCAGGTCCCTCACGGTCGTGATGGTAACATGCTGACTCGATTGCGGAAACCTCTCGAATGGATCTCCTGGTCGGCACCGTCGCGCTCCGGCCGTACGTGTTCGCGTTCCTGGCGGTGTTCGTCGCGGCCGGTTTCGTCGATCTCGGCTGGCGGCGCACGCTCGGGTTCACGGCGTGCGTCTGGCCCGTGGCGCTGGCGGCGGAGCTGTCGTCCACGCGCACTGGCTTTCCGTTCGGGCTGTACCAGTACACCGGCTTGACTCGCGGACAGGAGCTCTTCATCGCCGATGTCCCGTTCATCGATTCCCTGTCCTTCGTCTTTCTGGCCTACGCGGCGTACTGTCTCGCCCGCGCGGCGCTCGCCCGGCGCGCGGCGCCGCGCTGGGCGATGCCGATCGCGGCCGGTGTGCTCATGATGGCGCTCGACGTCGTCATCGATCCGCTCGCGGTGAGGGGCGAGCGCTGGTTCCTCGGGCTGCTCTTCACCTACGAACGACCGGGCGCGTACTTCGGCGTGCCGCTGTCGAACTTCGCGGGGTGGGTCGTCGTGGGGGCGGTGGGGATCGGCCTGTTCCTGACCCTGGTCGACCACCACTCGGGACGACGGATCTGGCCGGGAGTCGCGTTATACTACGCCGTGCTTGGATTCAACCTCACCATGACGGTTCAGATCGGTGAGTTGCTGCTGGCGGCGATCGGTGCGACCATTCACGTCGTAGTCGCGTTGTCCGTTTGGTCCATTCACCGGAAACCGGGCGCCGACGTGCGTCCGCAGAGCCGAGGGATTCAACGCTTATGAGCTTGCCTGTTTCACAGATGTGGGCTGTGGCGTCTTATGTCGTTCGGCAGAAGCTGGCCGGCCGTAAACGCTACCCGCTCGTGCTGATGCTCGAGCCGCTCTTCCGGTGCAATCTGGCTTGCGCCGGCTGCGGCAAGATCCAGTACCCGGCGCAGATCTTGCGGAAGCATCTGACGGTCGAGCAGTGTCTGGCGGCGGTCGAGGAGTGCGGCGCGCCGGTGGTGTCGATCCCGGGCGGCGAACCCCTGATGTACCCCGACATCGGGAGCCTGGTCAAAGAACTCATCGCGCGCCGTAAGTACGTGTACCTCTGCACCAACGCCATCCTCCTGAAGGAGAAGCTCGCGGCCGGTCTCTTCACGCCGTCGAAGTACTTCTCGTTCAGCGTGCACCTCGACGGCCTCCGCGAGGAGCACGACGAGGCGGTGTGCCGCGACGGCGTCTACGACCAGGCGGTGGAGGGGATCAAGGAAGCGCTGCGGCGCGGGTTCCGCGTGACGACCAACTCGACGCTCTTCGACGGCGCGAGCCCGCTGCGAGTGCGCGAGTTCTTCGACGAGATGATGGATCTCGGCGTCGAGGGCATGATGATCTCGCCGGGCTACAGCTACTCGAAGGCGCCCGACCAGGAGCACTTCCTACGCACGCAGCGCGCGCACGATCTCTTCTCGCAGATCCTCTCGAATCCCAAGCGTCGCTGGCGATTCAACCAGTCGCCGCTCTTCCTGCAATTCCTCATGGGCAAGCAGGAATTCGAGTGCACGCCGTGGGGCAATCCGACCTACAACGTCTTCGGCTGGCAGCGCCCCTGCTATCTGCTCCAGGAAGGCTACGCGGCGACGTTCAAGGATCTGCTCGAGACGACCCGCTGGGAGAACTACGGCCGGCGCAGCGGCAACGCGAAGTGCCGTGACTGCATGGTGCATTGCGGGTACGAGCCGACCGCGGTGAATCACACGTTCGGCTCCTGGCGGGGATTCCGCGACACGGTCGCGGCCACCGTCACTGGGCGTTTCTGAGCGGGGCGGCGGGATGACGGACGGCGCCACGCTCGAAGGCTGGGTGCCCGAGATCGGGCCCGGGTTGTCCCTCGCCGACGTCGTCGACAAGGCGTTCGACTACCGGGGCAATGTCACCGTAGTCTTGACCGACGGCTCCGAGATCGAGGGCTATCTGTTCAACCGCGACGCCGACGCGCCCGTGCCGTTCGTGCGGGTGTTCGACCTGAGCGGCGGCGGGCCCCACACCCTCTCCTACCGCGAGATCCGGACGATCCGGTTCACCGGGCGGGACACCGCGGCCGGCAATTCCTACGCGGCGTGGCTGCGCGCGAAGGAAGCGGCCAAGGTCGCGGACCGTGCCGAGAAGGGCTCCGGCTCAGCGCCCCCCAGGGGCGCGTGACTCGCGTCCTCGTCGTCACCGCCGTCGACCTCGAGGCGCGTAGCCTGGCCCGCCACCTGAGCCTCGTCCGTGTCGCCGGCCGCGACTGGCCGCACTACCGCGGCGGCGCGCTCGATCTGGTCTGCGCCGGTCCGCGCGCCGTGCATCTCGACACCAGGGCCGCCGGGATCGAGTCGGTCTCGCTGGTGATCTCGGCCGGAGTCTGCGGCGCGCTCTCGCCGGATCTGGCCGAAGGCGATCTGGTTGTTCCCGAGGCGGTCGTGGCCGCCACGCGGCGACTCGCGACGGCCGTGCTGCCCGACCTCAGGCGCGCCGGAACGCTGGTGACCGTCGAGGAGATCGTCGCGACGCCGGAGCAGAAGGCGCGGCTCTGGGTCGAGACGGGCGCCCTCGCCTGCGACATGGAATCCGCGGCGATCCTCGAGTGGGCGGCCAAGCGCGGCCTCCGCGGGGCGGTCGTCCGCGGCGTGTCGGACCGCGCGAGCCGCGGCGTCTCCGCCGATCTGGCATCCGTCGTCGAGCCCGATGGGCGCGTGCGCACGACGCGCGCCATGCGCGTGGTGCTGTCGCGGCCGCGCGCGATCCCCGAGGCGATGATGCTGATGAGCGGTACGACCACCGCGCTCAAATCCGTCGCCGCCGCCCTCGGTAAGATCGCGAGAACGCGCGCATGAGGAAGCTCATTGCGTCGGATCGGGCGTGTCGGAGCCGCGCCGTACAACCTGGCGCACTAGATCGGGCGTGTCGGAGCCGCGCCGTACAACCTGGCGCACTAGATCGGGCGTGTCGGAGCCGCGCCGTACAACCTGGCGCACTAGATCGGGCGTGTCGGAGCCGCGCCGTACAACCT